>Ga0210383_10006123_pt1 | contig 10515 bp, 5 predicted proteins | sample IncBWC14OmetaG_FD_160072 | JGI IMG/M metagenome (GOLD analysis project Ga0210383, IMG submission 160072) | Forest soil microbial communities from Barre Woods Harvard Forest LTER site, Petersham, Massachusetts, United States - Inc-BW-C-14-O ...
CCCTATGGTGCGCGCACCTATGAAACATCGTCGAAGGTTTCGACGGATTACGACCAATTCTCCGTGCGTTTGGACCAAACTCTCTCCAGCAAGTCGCAGCTATTTGGGCGCTTCAGTTACAACCAGATCACCGGTCCAGTTACCAACCCCGATCAAACCGCCATCAATCCGAGCTTCGGCATACAGTTCTTTGATCACCAGCGCAGCGCGGACTTGAGCTACGCGCGCCAGATCAATCCCCACCTTACCTTGCAAGCGATGCTCGGATATATCCGCAGCACGCCGAATTTCCCTGCTGCCAATCACGCGCAACCGGGCATCCTCTTTGGTGACGGCTTGTTTGAGGCATACGGCGCCCCCGCGGGATCGATCTTTGGATCCTACGGCAATCTTTACCAGTTCCGTTTCAATATGACGGGCGTGCGCGGAAATCACGCGATGAAATGGGGCGCCGAGATCCGCATAAACCGCGACACCACGGTTTTCGGCACTGCTCCCAACGGCGCTTACTCCTTTGGAGGTGGAACGGCGTATTCGCCGGTTGCGATTCAGTCACTCAGCGGCAACCACAACATCAACGTTGGTGATCCGCTGCCCGATTCGCTCACCGGCCTGCTCACCGCAACACCTTACTCTTACAACATCAGCCTTCCGGCCGAATTCACGCCCACCGGGGCCCTGTTCGACGCCGCGGGAGTCCGTCGCCAGGCCTACAACTTCTATTTTCAGGACGCGTGGAAAGCCACGTCGCGCCTGACGCTTTCCTATGGCCTTCGCTATGAAGTAGACAGTCGCATCGCCGAAGCGACCAAGCGTACGTCGTTGCCCGAGTTTTTTGCCGACGGCCAACAGACTTCGTATTGGAACCATCAGGCCAACATGCTTTTCGTCGTGAACCCGCAACCGCCTTACCAGTTCGACTGGAACGGATGGGGTCCGCGATTAGGGGCGGATTATGCCCCTGCCAAGAACACGGTGGTACACGCGGGTGGAGCGATCACCACCGGCCTCATGAACCTCTGGCAAGAAAACTTTCTAACGGCTTCGGTACCGTATCTGTTCAATCCTTTTATCACCGCGCAACCGGGCAGCGCAGTCCCGTTCCAGAACAGCGTTGCCGTCATACCCCTGCCGCCGGCTTACGACATCTCCGGCAACCTCATCTTCCCCAACGGGCGGAGCACCGACGCCAAGCCCAACACGGTGATGGATCTCCAGCGCTACCAGGATGCCGTCGCCGCTGAGGTTCCGGGTCACCAGACGCAATTGCCGGCCTTGTCTGCCGTGGCCAACAATTTCCGCAACGGCTACATCGCCAGCTGGACTCTCTCCGTCGAGCACAGCTTTCGCGATTTCGACGCAACCGTGGCCTATGTGGCCACGGCGGGAATACATCTTCCCTTTGTCTCCTATCCCAACGGTTACACCGGAGCCGATCCCGCGTTTGCTCCGTTCACCAAGTTCGACGCTGCCGGAAGGCCCATCGGAGGGGCCAGTACGATCTACGTTGTTTCCAGCGAATCGCACTCGTCCTACAACGCGTTGCAGGCCAGCCTGAGCAAGAATTCGGCGCGTTGGGGCACGGGTCTGCAAGTCAGCTACACCTACTCCAAGTCGCTCGACGATACCAGTTCGGTTCAGGGTGGATCGATCGCAGGCGCCGGAGTCATCTTGCAGACCTCTCCTCAGGACCCATGGAATACGGCCGCGGAAAGAGGACTATCGACCTTCGACGAGACCCATGTATTCACCTTTAGTTGGATCCAGGTACTCCCGCTCAATCAAGTGAGTTTTCTTCGTTCCGCTCCGCGCTCCTTGATCAACGGTTGGCAGTTTCTCGACATCACGACCTTCACCACTGGTCCTCCCTTCACCGTTTACTCCGGAGTGCAGCAGACCGGAGCGGGCGCCAGCGGAGCCGATCGCCCTGACCTGGTGTCCATGCCGAAACTTTCGACCAACGGCGTCGTGCCCGCCGACTACTTCGGCCGGGGAGCCGATAACGCTTCGTTTTTTAGCATCCCGATCAACCTCCCAGGCGGTACCGGACCTAACCAGGGTTACTTCGGAACGCTCGGTCGCAACACCTTTCGTGGGCCCGGTTATCGCAATTTTGATATCGCACTGATCAAGGACACGCCTTTTGGTGGCCGCGGCGGCGCCGAATTTGGCACCTTGGAGTTTCGCGCCGAGTTCTTCAACGTCTTCAATTTCGTGAACTTCGGTTTGCCTTCGAATGTCCTGCGCGGCAGCGGATTCGGCTACATCAGCAAGACTTCAGGCACATCGCGACAGATCCAGTTCTCGCTGAAGATCCTTTTCTGAGCGCTTTACGAGTCACTCGCGATCGGGCGGATGGCGCACAATTACCTGATGCTTTGACAATTGCGGGTCTTCACCCTACTCCTGCTTCCCCACATTCCTCACCACCCATGCTTCCGACTCGACTTTCTTCATTTCTTTCGCGGCCGCGCGCAGCACCATGGCCGTCACTTCCACCTCGCCACACAGCGTCAGTGGCGGGTGGCTAGTGCCTAGCGGCCAGGAAAAGCAGATCCCACAACAGTTGGCGGTTCGCGGTTGTCGGTTGTCAGAAAAAGCAGATCCCTCGGCCGCCACGGCGACCTATCATGATGACAAGTCAGTGGCTGGTGGCTAGTGCCTAGGAAAAGCAGATCCCCGCCAGAGCGGCGGCAAGTACATGACTGGCAGAAACTTAGTGGAGCCGACGATCGGACTTGAACCGATGACCTGTCGATTACGAATCGACTGCTCTACCAACTGAGCTACGTCGGCTTTCCTTCGATTGTAAATGCTGGTCGAAGGCAGCGCAAAGCGAGCATAAGTCCAAGTTTTCCACCGGGGTACGACGAATAGGTACTTGCGCAAGCGGGTAACTGCGGCCATAATCGCACTAGAGCTCCGGAGCCACTACGGGCTTACATGAATCGATTTTGCCGCTCTGACATTTTACGGATACTGCACATCACTCCCAAGCAGCTATCTGGTTGGCAGCGCGCTGGTTTGGTGCCGGTTTCTGAAGATTTCACCTTCTTCGACCTGATTCAACTCAAACAAGTTCGCGACCTTCGCGCCAAGCGCGTGCGTCCGGCTGTGATTCGCGAGTCGCTGGTGGCGATGCGCAAGCAGGTTGCCGGCATGGAAAACCCGTTTCTCGAAGCCAGCGTTTTCAACGTGGGCAACCGCGTCGCGTTTCGTCATGAGGGGCGCGCCGTGGAACCGGTGATGGGCCAGTTCGTGATGGAGTTTGAGCCGATGGGCGCGGTGGTAACAACGAAAGTCCGGCCGATTATTCGCATCAACTCAGCAGCCGACTTGTTCGCCCGGGGTGTCGCACTCGAAGAGCATCCGAACACCCACGATGAAGCCATCGCGATCTATCTGCGGGTGATCGAACTCGAACCGGAGCACGCTGCCGCGCACATCAATTTGGGCACGCTGTACTACAACCGGCAGGATTTTCTGTCAGCCGAAAAGCACTATCGCCTTGCGATCAAGACTGATCCACGCTATGCGCTTGCCTATTTCGACCTGGGCAACGTGCTCGATGAAACGAACCGAATCGACGACGCGATCACCGCCTACCGCACGGCTATCCAATTGGCTCCTACGTATGCCGACGCCCACTACAATTTGGCGCTTGCGTTCGAGCGGCAACGGCAGCCTCGCCGGGCGCTGGTGCATTGGCGAGCGTACGCCAAGCTCGACCGAGTAGGACCGTGGGCAGTGCATGCCCACAATCGAATCGCGCGCATCCTCGAAGGCGACACGCTCAAGATGGTCTTTCGGCGGCCGCAGTAACTGTCAGTCGAACTGACGCCCTCTCCTTTCATCCTCTTACAAACGCGCACTATCGGTGTTCAGTTCCGGACGAGATCTTCGCGAACGGACGCGAGGTGACCGGAACCAACCATTCACTGCGGGCCAAGTGCCTGAAATAGCGGCGATTCCAGCCTTACCCATGTGGCTAGGAAGTTGCACTCTCACATAGCTAGCAATTGGGGGAGTCTCTGGAATGCGGACACTTTTCAACGATCTTGGATATGGGCTGCGCCAGATGCGCAAGGCGCCGGGCTTCACACTGGTGGCGGTCATTACGCTGGCGCTGGGAATCGGCGCCAATGCCGCAATCTTCACCCTGGTGCACGCCATCTTGCTGCAGCCGCTGCCGGTAAAGAATCCAAGTGGGCTGTACCGCCTCGGCTCGCACGACGTGAGCTGCTGCGTAACCAGCGGGTTCCAGGACGACTGGGACCTTTATTCTTATGCCCTGTATCAGCAAATCAAGAGGCAGACCCCTGAGTTTGAAGACTTGGCGGCGCTGCGGGCTGGCATCTGGAATATCAGCGTCAGGCGTGCTGGTGACAATAGCCCTGCCCTTCCGCTGCACGATGAGTACGTCAGCGGAAACTACTTTTCGCTCTTCGGCGTGCGCCCTGCGTCAGGACGCCTGCTGTCGCCGACCGACGATCAAACCAATTCAGCACCGGCTGCGGTGATGAGTTATCGCGCCTGGCAAAACTACTTCGCCAGCGATCCCTCGATCGTTGGTTCGAGCGTCGCGATTGATGGTATTCACGTTACGGTGGTAGGCATTGCTCCGGCAGAATTTTTTGGCGACCGGCTGACCGAAACACCACCCGACTTCTGGATGCCGCTGGCGATAGAGCCGGCAATGCATGGCGAAACGTCAATTCTCCACCATGACAATCTGCACTGGCTTTACTTGATGGGAAGACTCAAGCCCGGCGTTTCGCCGGCACAGGTGCAATCGAAAGTCACCGTCGAACTGCAGCAATGGCTGAACAGCGGGGAAGGCGCGAGCACCGTCGGCGACAACGACCGCAGCCGAATCGCAAAGCAAAAAATTCTGATGATTCCGTCGGCGGGAGGCGTCGGCGATATGGCCAGGGATACCCAGAAGGGACTGCGGTTGCTGATGGCGCTTTCCGGAGTGGTGCTGCTTATCGCTTGTGCGAATATCGCCAACCTGCTTTTGGCGCGCGGAGCGGCACGCAAACTGCAAACGTCCGTACGTCTCGCCTTGGGTGCGCGGCGAGCTCGCCTGGTTCGGCAACTTCTGACGGAAAGCGTACTGCTGGCCATTGTCGGCGGCGCGGCCGGACTGGTTGTCGCTTACCTCGGGACGTGCAGCATCCTGGCGATCGCGTTTCGTGGTTCTGAGTTCATCCCGATAGATCCTCACCCATCAATGCCGGTAATGCTGTTCTCCTTCGCGCTCGCATTAGTAACAGGTGTGGTCTTCGGCGTTGCGCCAGCCTGGATTACGTCTCATGGCGACCCGGCTGAGGCGCTGCGCGGCTCCAGCCGCTCGACCACCCACGGAGCTTCCCTCCCACAAAAGATGTTGGTTGTGGTGCAGGCCGCCCTGTCGCTCGTACTGGTGGCGGGAGCCGTGCTCATGGTCCAGAGCCTGCGCAAACTTGAGCATCAGAACTTTGGCTTTCAAAGCGACCAACGTTACATCGTCCACGTACAACACGCCTTCACGGGCCTGCCGCCCGAAGAACTGGCCGGGCGTTATCGCGAACTCGAGCAGAAGGTAAGGAGCATACCGGGTGTCATCACCGCCAGTTATTCGTTGTACAGCCCACTAGGGGACGACAATTGGAGTACCTCCGTCTATTTTCCCGGACGTGCGCATAACGGCGACAGCGATCACGCGTCCTGGCTCCGCGTCGGTCCAGACTATTTTGCGACCATCGGAACACGTCTGCTCCGCGGGCGAACCATCACTGAACAGGACACGCCAACGTCGACGCGGGTTGCCGTCGTCGATGAGCGGTTCGCGAAAAGGTTCTTCCAGGACCAAGACCCCATCGGGAAGCACTTTGGCAGCAACGACCCCAGACACACCTCTGACTTCGAAATCGTCGGCGTGGTCGAGGATGCCAAGTACCAGGATCCTCATGGTGACCCGCGTCCCAGGTATTTCCTGCCTTATCTGCAAAACGTCCAGTATGTAGAGTCTTCCCAAATGTCTGGTCAAGTCTCTTCGCAGAGAATCCAGGTTATCGAATTGCACGTTGCGGGCCAGCCGGAAAACCTCGAAAACACGGTGCGCCGCGAATTGGCGACACTCGATCCCGACCTCACCGTAATTCGCATGACCAGCTTCGGCGAGCAGGTGAGCGAAGCGTTCAACCAGGAACGTTTGCTCGCCCGGCTGACCACGCTGTTCGGACTGCTCGCACTAGCTTTGGCGTCGATTGGGCTGTATGGCGTAACCGCTTACACCGTAGAGCAGCGCACCCGCGAAATCGGTATCCGCGTCGCCGTGGGAGCTACTCGCACGAACGTAATGCGGATGGTACTCAATGGGGCATTTCGCCAGGTGGCAATCGGACTGGCAATTGGAGTTCCGCTGGCTCTACTCAGCGGTCACCTGATTTCGAGCCAACTGTTCGAAGTGAAAGGACACGATCCCGTCGCGCTCGGTCTGGCCGCCCTAATGCTGGCTGTATGCGCGTTGGTGGCAGGATTGGTTCCGGCCAAACGCGCCGCCTCGATCGAACCCATGCAGGCACTGCGGACCGAGTAGAGCACCCGGCTCACGCGGCGCGCTTTTCCGGTGGAAGCACCGGCGCCTTTCCCGGTGGAAGCACCGGGCTTAGCCCGGTGAATTATAGCCTCGAAAATGTCGGGCTTCAGCCCTGGCAACCAGACCGTGCTATTTGATCAGCGCTTTGACCGCCGGCGGCAACTCAAAAATAGAATCGGCCAGTGGCTCGTAGCTCACAGATTTATACATGAACGTTTGACTCTTGTTGCCTGCCCGACTGGTGTTTCTGGTAGCGATGAGGGGACCGCCAAAATTCTTGTAGTCCTCAAAAATAGCGAACGTAAGCGTCTTCGACGAGTCGTCGGACTCGAAGCGATAGCCAGCAAGCAAGCCAGTCTCGACATCATAGAACTGGTTGTTGTCTTTTCCCCAGTTGGTCGTACCGTGCAACCAGTAGCAACGATGACCTTCAAAATCGCTGATGCCGGCGAGTTCGAGCTTCTTGAAATAATCAGGCTGGTGCAGCGGGTACTGGAGATCGGCATCGCGGCGAATAGCGCCAAGGGCAGTGTCTTTGTCGATTTCTGCACCCTTGGGTGTAATGGTCCACGACACTTTGCCGTTGAATCCCGCGATGATTTGAGTGCCGTCGGCGCGCGTGAGCTTGAAGAGCGTCTTGAACGGCTTCCCGTAGTAGACGAAGGTCCCCTTGCCGGGGGTTGAGGTGCTTTCCACTTCGCCTTGTACGGTCATGGATTGAACATTCGCGATGGCTTGCTTCCCGCCGAGAACCTGCACGTAGCGCTCGAGAACCTGCTCTGCCGTTGTGAGTTGCGCTGCCTGGGACCAAGCGCACGCTGTAAACAGGAGGACTACGGCAGGCTTCAACAGATGCACAACACTAGAACGAGCCAACCGGCAGAATTTCATTTGGAACCTCGTTTTTGATCGCAAGAACAGCACTCAGCTGCTTTCCCAGCCCGAAGGGCGGCATTTGTGTTAGACGCTGGCGTGAGCCAGTGGTACCTTCCTTCTTTCAATTCGGAGCCGGCTTCAGCTGGCGACACCTCGCTGGCCCCTCGCCTCCGTCACACTGTCCTGTGCCGCACGACCTTGATCACCCGAGCTTACTTCGCGTAAAAACGGGAACGTGAGGCAGGGATTTGTGTGCCTGTGCCGCGCCCAGCGCGCCCAATTCCGTTCTTTGACAACGCGCTTCCGCCTGTATGACAAGTATGATTTGTACGACCAATGAGGTGTATGACTTGTATGACAAGTATGACAAAATAGCTTGCTAAAACCCCTGATTTTAACTGCTAAGTCCCACGGCCACACATGGATACGTATAACTATATTAAAATCAAACGCTTAGAGATAATTTTCCCCTAAACCATTGATTTTAAATGACCGCAAGAATAGTTGTTGCGCGAATGCTCTAATGCGTCGTTTGGCCCACTGCGTTCGACTTGATCCACTTGGCAATGTCGTTGATGACGTCGTCCGAGACATTGCCGGCAATGGAGTAATCATCGGGAGTCGCAGGCCCCGAACCCGCACCGGGCATAAACAGGTGGGTGTAGGCCGGATAGAACTTGAAGGTAGCCCGCGGATCGTTGGACAATTCCTTCTTCCAGATGTCGTAGTCGGCGTTTGTCACCTGGTAATCCCGTCCGCCCTGTAGGACGAGGATCGGAATTTTTAGTCCAGCCGCGACCTTAGCCGGATCGTAATTACGTAAGTCGAGAAAGTACGAGCCCGGTATTGGTGAGCCGAAGAAGTCGACCACGGCGTCGGGCTTGAGCGACGGGCTCTCCACCTGGGCGGCAATAGCTTCAGCTTTTTCTACCTGCTTCTTATTTTCCGGCGTTTGCGGCTCTGTCATGCCAGCGATGTAGTTGACCTGGTCCACCACGACCTTCTCAATCGGCCTCGCGGTTCCCGCGAGAATGATGATGCCGGCTACCTGGGGATCTTCGGCGGCGATTCGAGGCGCCAGCATGCCTCCCAAGCTGTGTCCAAGGATGTATATCCGTTTCTTGTCGATCTCGGGCATCTTCGACAACAAAGCCACGGCGGCTATGGCGTCATCGGTAACTTCGTCCTTCACCGTGAAAGGCGCGTCGGATTTGGAGTCGGCTCCATACTGCTTGGTTCGCTTCACATAGCGCAGAACGGCGATGTTCTGGCTGGCCAGACCGTAAGCGATATCGGCGAAGGGCTTGTTGGGCCCGATGGTTTCGTCCTGATCTTGCGGGCCCGAGCCTTGCACCAGAACTACTGCCGGCACAGAGAACTTAGCATTGGGGAGCGTCAGCAGACCCGGTAGTTCCCAGCGCCCGCTGACCAGCGTGGTCTCACGCTCGTGATAACTGTCGGGCTTGGCGTATGGCGGCGCTTTCCACTCTGCCGCGCCAGAAGGGCCTCCGGCAGAGCTGGAAGAGGGCTCGAAGAACAGGCCTTTCACCTTGCCCTGGGCATCCATGAAGACTTTGGCGTCAAGTGAACCGCGCTCAAACTCGCAAGTCACAATGGCCGCATACAGTCCCCGTTGCGTACCAACCTGGGTGGAAACGATGTTCTTGAAAGGGCCAACCTGCGACAGCAGCGAATCCCAGACCTCAGGCAGCTTGGTGACAGGCAGAGCGGCCTTCATCTGGTCGTCGAACTGGGCCTCCACCTTGTCGAACTGACGGGCGGCAAGCTGGTTAACTAGCGCATTGCCGATGGCCCCGAAGTCCTGGGCGTGAGCGGGGAACGCGGTGAAAAATGCGATGACGAGTGCGAATCCCGCCTTGGGCATCAGCTTCATTGGAAATCGTTTGGAAAGCAATTGTCCCACCGCATCATACTAGCGCGCTCATAGGGCGGCCGTGTGTATCGTGGTTTATCGGCTTCCAATTTTTTGGCCAATGCATGGCTCAAATGGAGGAGTGAATGGAACTCGTCACTATGGTCCTATACCTCATAGGTCTTGTCCTATCAATAGTGCTGATCGTTGCGCAGCTTCAGATGTTCGCGGTGCGGCGCTTGCTGGAGGAACTGGTTGCACTCACGAAGGCTGCCGGCGAACCCACCACAGCCGTCGTGGTCCCGCCACACCTGCAGCCACTGCAGCGGCGTTCAATCGCCGAGCCGCCTGCCGCGGGTGAGGTTTACGAACAGAAGAAGTGGAGACCGTTGATCATTGCCGCTGCCATCATCGTACTGTTTATCATCATTGTGGCAACGGTGGCCACCAACGTGGCCCCGCACCAGCGCTGACAGTGTGTACAGTTGGCACTTGATATTGAATGAGCGTGTGAGCGCTCGCCTATGCCACCGCGGTGCTAGAATCGAGGGTTTTGTAATCCAGATTTAAGGACTCCTGCCATGTCAGATATCACTGCAACAGACATGCCTCCAGCCCCGCTGGTCGCGTTTACCGAGGACGAACAGCTGTTTCGTGACACGGTGCGGCAATTCGCCGAAGAGACGGTGAAGCCGCATGTGAAGGAAATGGATGAGAAGGGCGTGTTCGAGCCCGCGCTCATCCGCAACTTCTTCGAACTGGGACTGATGGGCATCGAGGTACCAGAGCAGTACGGCGGCGGCGGCGGGACTTTCTTCGAGGCAATTCTCGCAGTGGAGGAACTGTCGCGAGTCGATGCCTCCGTGGGTGTGATCGTGGATGTGCAAAACACGCTCGTCAATAACGCCCTCATGCGCTGGACCACCGACGACCAGAAGAAGCACTATCTGCCCCGCATGTGCTCTGACACTGTGGGAGCTTATGCGCTAAGCGAGGCCAATTCGGGCTCCGACGCGTTTGCGCTGCAGACCCGCGCTGAGTTGAAGGGCGATGAATACATCCTCAACGGACAGAAGTTGTGGATCACCAACGCCAAGGAAGCAGGCGTATTCATCCTGCTGGCGACGGTCGATCCGACTGCTGGTTACAAGGGCATCACGGCATTCATCGTGGAGAAAGAGTT
>Ga0210383_10006126_pt1 | contig 10514 bp, 8 predicted proteins | sample IncBWC14OmetaG_FD_160072 | JGI IMG/M metagenome (GOLD analysis project Ga0210383, IMG submission 160072) | Forest soil microbial communities from Barre Woods Harvard Forest LTER site, Petersham, Massachusetts, United States - Inc-BW-C-14-O ...
CTCGCCGTCGCGGACGACGAAGACGTTGCTGGTCGACCCCTCGGCGATGCTGCCGTCACTGCCGCAGAGGATCGCCTCGTAGGCCTTGTTGCGCCGGCGCGCCTCGCCGAGCGCCAGCACGTTGTTCAGGTAGTTGCCCGATTTGACCATCGGGTCCATGGCCAGCGGGCTGTTGCGGGTGATCGAGACGATCGCCACCGCCACCCCCTTTTCGTACATCTCGAGGGTCGGCGCGCCGAGCGGGAAGACGATGACGATCAGCTGGGTGTCGTCGACCGACGCCGGATCGAGATCCAGCTTGCCGGAACCGCGGGTCAGGATGACGCGGACCCGCGACTCGGGGAAGCCGGCCGCGGCCATCGTCTCGGAGATCGCCCGCTCGACGTCGGCCCGCGGCGGGGCGCGCAGGCCGATCCGCTCCGCCGAGCGTTCCAGCCGGTAAAGATGGTCGCGGGCGGCGAAGAGCCGGCCATAGGCCGTCCCGATGGTCTCGTAGACGCTGTCGCCGTAGAGGAATCCTCGGTCAAACACTGATACCTTCGCTTCTTCGGGGGGGCAGACGGAGCCACCAATGTGGACGCGGATGGGCATGGGCGGCAGAACCCTAGTACATCCGAGGCGCCTCGGCTATTTTGGTCGTCTGGAGAGCCCCCCCTCGTGAACATTCTGCGTGTCCGCTGCCGGAACCTCGAAGAGTTCGAAGAACACTACCGGCTCGATCTCCCGACGGGGGGCGTCTTTTGCCCCACGACCACGGAGCTCGCGCCCGGCACAGCCGTGGTGGTCGAGATGGCCTGCGACGGTCTGCCCAACAAGGTGCTGATCCGCGGCACGGTCACCGCCTGGCGGCCCGCGTTGCCGCGGATGCGCGTCCGGGCCGGCGCCACCGTGGCCTTTCAGCCGGACGAGAGCGCCAAGCGCGACTTCATGATCGAGACGCTGCGGGGCGAGCGTCCGGCGACGCGCCGGCGCAAGCACACCCGGATCCCGATCGGGATCCCCTGCCGGATTCGAGTGGCCGCGGGGCTCGACCTGGTCGAGGCCGAGCTGCGCGAGATCAGCGTCAGCGGCGGCCTGGTGAACGGGCCGGTGCAGCCGCCGATCGGCACTGACGTGGTCCTGGAGATCACCCCGCCGGGCAGCGAAGCGTCATTCGACCTTTCGGGCCGCGTCGTCTACCATGCGGGCCCGAATCAGACCGGCGTGCGGTTCATCTACCGGGAAGGCGGCGGCTCGCGCCGGTTGCGCGAGCTGGTTCGGCGATTCAAGACGCTCTGACGGAGGCTGACATGCGAAAGACGCTCCCCCTGCTCCTGTCGCTCGGGCTCCTGGCCTGGGCCGGCGCGGCAAACGCCAGCCACTACGCGGTCGCGGACGTGCCGCGCCTCATCACACCGGCGCAGGTCGAGAAGCTGCACAAGGGGAAGGTCGAGACCACCGAGGATCTCCTGAACAAGGGGGCCAAGAGCAAGGACCGCAGGGCGCTGGGCAAGGCGACCGGCCTGCCGGGCCCCGAGCTCCTCGGGCTGGTCCGCCGCTGCGATCTGCTGCGCATCAAGGGCGTCGGCTCGGAGATGGTGCTGCTGTTCGAGGCGGCCGGCGTGAAGAGCACCGCCGACCTGGTCACCAAGGAGCCGGCTGCCCTCACCGCCGCGATGGACAGCGCCAACAAAACAGCCAAGATCTCGGAAAAGCCCCCCACCGAACCGCAGTTGGCCGATTGGATCGCCCAGGCCAAGAAGTTGCCGCAAGTGGTGGAGAGCAAATAATGTCGTCCCTCACCCCGCGGCTTCGGTTTGTTTCGAAATTTTGTTAGAGTCGTCGACCACCCATGGCCCCCGGACGTGATTCGCTTGCCGTCTCGGCCCCCCAAGGCCAGTTTCAACCCGGTGCCATCATCGGCGGGCGTTTCCGCCTCGATGGCCTCCTGAGTCAGGACGCGGTCAGCCAGACCTACCGCGCCACCGACGCCAACCGGCGGGGTCCCGCCGCGGTCCGCATCATCTCGATGCGCGCGCTCGGCTCCTCGGCCGCGCAGCTGGTGACGGATGTCGAGAATGCCAGCGCCCTCGTTCACAAGAACCTGATCGAGGTCCTGAGCGCCGGACGCGAGGCCGATTCGTTCTTCATCGCCACCGAGCTGCTCGACGGGCAGACCCTGCGCGACTTCATCGACAACAAACGGAGCGAGGGGCGCAACGTCTCCTTCAAGGGAGCCTGCAACCTCATCACCCACGTGGCCAACGGCCTCGAACGCGCGGCCGGCTTCATGCCCCACGGCGGGCTGAACCCGACGGCCATCTGGGTGAACAAGGCCGGACGGGTCAAGGTCGGCGAGCTCGGTCTCGGGCGTACGGTCCCGGCGCTGGCGCGACGCGGCGCCCCGAACGGGACCCCTGACACCGTCTACGTCGCCCCCGAGGTGCTGGCCGGCGCCGCGCCGAGCTCCGCCTCGGACGTCTACTCGCTCGGCGTTCTGCTCTATGAGGTGGTGACGGGACAGCCTCCGTCGTCGCCATTCAAGCCCATGACCCAGGCGGCTGCGGGCGTCCCGGCTGTGGCCGACGCCATCCTGGCCAAGACCTTCGCCCGAGATCCCGCGGCGCGGTTCGCCTCGCCGATGGAGCTGCGTGAAGCGCTCGCCGCGGCGCTGGCCGGCGGAACCCCGAACCTGGGTCCGGCCGCCGAGGCAGGTCCAGCGGCCGCCGCGCCCCGCCAGGCGTCGGTGCGGGAGGCGCAAGCGGAGCCTCCTTCCGCGCCGCCGCCGCGCAGCTCGCTCGGCCGCTCCTTCAACGTCGCCGAGGCGGCCGGGGGGGCGATCGACGAGGCGCAGGAGCGCTGGCTGATCCAGAAAGACCGCCTCGACTTCGGCCCCTTCTCGCTGGCGCAGGTGCGGGCGCAGATTCAGCGCGGCGAGATCATCGGCGAGCACATGATCGTCGACAGCGACACCGGCGCGCGCAAGAAGGTGAAGGACTTCCCGGCGCTGCGCGAGTTCACCAAGACCTCCGAGCGGCACCGCGAGCAGAACCGCCGGGCCGCCGCCGAGCAGCGGCAGGAGAGCGTCGACAAGAAGAAGAAGACGGTCACCGTCCTCTTCACGCTGGTCTTCCTGGTGGCGGCCGTCGGCCTGGTGGGCTTCTTCGTCTGGACCCGCAAGGCCGACGAGGGGACCAAGCTCGCCTCGCGCAGCGAGGACGCCGAGGTCGACGCCTTCCTCAAGGAGGTCAAGGTGAGCTTTCAGAAGGCGCAGGTCGCCAAGCGCGGCAGCGGCGGCCACCACGCCGGCGGCTCCAAGGCCGACGACGCCGAGTTCAACAACGACTCGAACTTCGGCGACGCCTCCAAGTACGCCAGCGCCGGCGACGAGACGCTCGACGACGGCGTGATCGAAGAGACGATGATGCACCACTACCGGGGCCTGGTCCCCTGCCTGATGTCCGAGCGCAAGCACAACCCGGGGCTCTCCGAGATGAGCCTCGACTTCGTGGTGCGCGGCAACGGCAAGGTCTCCGCGGTGAAGGTGAACGGTCAGAAGGGCGGCTTCGCCAGCTGCGTGCTCTCACGCATGCCGACCTTCCCCAAGTTCAACGGCAGCAAGACGATCGCCAGCTGGTCGATGTCGATGCGCTGACGCGCGCGGGGCGACGGGCCTGGCGCGCTTAGGCCGCCTACCGGGCGGCACGTCGTCGGGCATGGTTCGCTTCGCTCACCGTCGCCTCACGGCGACGCCCTCCTAGCGGCCGAAGCCGGCGGAGCGATCCTTGGCCTGGGCGGCGGCGGCCAGCTTGAAGCCGAGCACGTCTCCGTAAGCGAACACGAACCGCTCGTCCTTCGCCGTCGCGAGCGTCAGGTACTGGTCCTTGAGCTCGATCTTCACGACGCGCGCGATCGCCAAGAGCTCGCCCGGGTTCGAGATGAAGCAGGTCGCCTCGCGCGCCTCGGGGATCTTGAACGCTCCCCCTTTTCCTTCCGCTCCTTCGCCTTCCAGGATATTGACGATGATCTCTCGCGTCATGCGGGGAGTGTAATCGATCCCCGAGGGTCTGCGCCGCTATACTGCGCCGATGATCGCGGCGGGCACTGTCGCCCACTTGGTCGCTCTCTTGGTCGCCCTCGTCGGTCTCGTCGATGGAGGCTTCAGCTGGCCCGGGGCGCTGGAGATCGACGGGCGCGCCCTGACCGCGCTGCCGGAGCAGGAGCGCCCGGCGGCCGTCGAGCGGCTGGTCGAGCGTCACGGCGTCGAATCGGCCGGTCCCTACCTGCTGCCGCTGCTCTCCGATCCGGCCCCCGAGGTGCGCGCCTACGTGGGGCGCCTCTTGGTGCGGGCGGGCGATCCGACCGCGCTCGCCGCCGCCGTCGACTGGTTGACCGCGCCCGAGCGCCCGCCCGGCGATCGCGGGCTGGCCCTCGACCTCCTGTCGCACGCGGCGCTCCTGGCGGCCCCGGCGCGGCGGGCGATCGAGCAGGCGATCCGCGACCGGGACGCGCCGCTCCGCCTGCGCGCGCTGGAGGCGCTCGGCCACCACGACCCCCTCCCCTCGCTGCCGGTCCTGCTGGGCGCCCTCGACGACGACAACCGCGAGGTGCGCCTGGCGGCCGTGCTGCTGGTGGGGGCCACCGCCCGGCGGCACGCCGCCGAGGATCCCCAGGCCGTCAGGCTCGCCACGCTGCCGCTGCTGGAGCGACTGGACGACGCTGACCGCTCGATCCGGCTGGCGGCGCTGCGGGCGCTGGGGGCGCTTCGCGATCCCCGGGCCATCCCGGCGCTGGTCCGGATCGCCTCCGAACAGACGATCGACCTGCGCACGGCGGCCGTGGACGCGCTCGGCGCACCGGCCATGGCGACGGGCGCGGCGCTCAGCACGTTGGTCCGGTTTTCGCGGCAGCGGCCGCCCGACGAGCTGGCCCGGCACGCCGATCTGGCGCTCGGGGAGATCGCCACGCCCGCCGCGGTCGCCGCGCTGGTCGCGGCCCTCGGCGTCCCGCCCGTTCCGGAGGAGGCCAAGCTGGGTCTGCGTCACGCCGGTCGGGCGGCCGTCGAGGCGCTGGCAGGCGCGGTGGTTCACGGCACGCCGTCGAGCGCCGTGCTGGCCGCCGCGCTGCTGGGTGAGATCGGCGATCGCCGGGCCACCGCCGCGCTGTCCGATGCGATCGCGTCGCCGGAGAGCGGCGCCGCCGTCGTCCGGGTGGCGATCGAGGCGCTCGGGCGCCTGAGGGATCCGGCGGCCGTTGCCGCGCTCGCGCGCGCCGCCGAGGCCTCGCAGGCCGACGTCCGCCTGCAGGCCTTTGCCGCGCTGACCGCGCTCTGCGATCCCCGAAGCGTCGGCGTCCTCGACGGAGGGCTCGCCGATCCTGATCCCCGGGTCCGCGCGCGCGCCGCGGAGCTGGCCGGTCTGCTCGACGCGCACCGCGCCGGCCCCTTGCTCGCGGACAGGCTGGCCGACGCCGATTCCAACGTGCGATCTGCGGCCGCGCGCGCGCTGGCCCGCACCGGCGGCGCGCCGCTCGGCCGGATCCTGGCGGCCCTCGCGGCGAACCCGACGGTGACCCGAACCGCGCGCGACCCAGCCGAGCTGGAGGCGATCGGTGACGCGCTGGAGGCCAACGCGACGACCGCCGACGCCGCGCACCTCGATGAGGCGTTTCTTGCGGCCGGCCCCGGGCTGCAAGATCCGCTGGCGCGCGCGCTCGCCGCGGCCCATTTCGGCCAGACCCTCACCAGTCGCGCCGTCGTCGAGCGCCTGGTGGCGATGATGAGCGAAGGCGGGCCGGGCGCCCTCTCCGCCGCCGATGCGCTCGGCACGGCCCGGCTCTCCGACGGTCAGGCGAGCGCGCTCGCCCGCGCCTTCGCCGACGCCGCGCCCGCCGTCCGCGCCCGCCTGTGCGCGGCGATCGCGCGTGCGCCGCGGGGAGCGCGCTGGCTGGCGTCGTTGATTTCGGACCCCGACGAGTCCCTGCCGGTCCGCGCCGCCGCGGCCTGGTGCGCGCGCGATCTGCCGGACGCCCGGGCGGCTCTCGAGGCGGCGGCCCGCGGCCCCGAAGGACCGCTGACGGCCAACGCGCGGGCGGCGCTGGCCGTCGGCCCGGGCGCCGGGAACGGCTGGCGCACGATCCGGCTGCGCGCCCCCGACGGTGCGCCGCTCGGGGGACGGTGGGTCACGCTCGACGGCGGCGGAATCATGGTCGCGGCGATGACCGACGAGATCGGCGTCGCTCGCATCGGCGGTCTTTCAGAGGCCGCCCCGGGTGGCTGGCGCGCCGACGGGCTCAGCCTGCAGGCTGCGCCGACGGCGCCAACTGGACCAACTGGACCATGACCGAGGCGATGGCCAACGGCAGATCGCCGGCCACGACGCCGTCACCAAACCGCGGCGCCAGCGACTCACCCGCGGCGCCGTGCACGTAGACGGCGACCTCGGCCGCCGTCAAAGCGTCGACCCGCCGGGCGAGCAGCGCGCCGGTGAGGCCGGTCAGGACGTCGCCGCTCCCCGCGGTGGCCAGCGCGCTGCAGGCGATCGGATTGATGAACGCTTGACCATCGGGCGCCGCCACGATCGTGCGCGCCCCTTTGAGGACGACGATGGCCCCGGTCGCCGCGGCCAGCGCGCGCGCGTGGAGCATCCGATCCGCCTGCACCTCCGCGATGGAGATCCCGAGCAAGCGTCCCATCTCTCCCGGATGCGGGGTGAGGACGCGCGGTGCGGGCGCCCCGCTCAAGATCTTGGGCGCCTCGGTGCCGAGCGCGTTGAGCGCGTCGGCGTCGATCACCATCGGCAGCGGCAACCGCGCCGCCAGCTCGTGCACCACCGCCCGCATCCCGGCGCCGGTCGGGATCCCCGGCCCCAGGGCCACCGCCTGCGCGCGTCCGGCCAGCGTCTGCAGCGCGGCGAGCGCAGGGGCCGCAACGGCGTCCTCACCGTCCGTGTAGCGCGCGGTCATGAGCTCGATCGCCTTGGCGTCGAGCGCGCTCTGGCCGGCGGCGGTCGAAGCGATCGTCACCAGCCCGGCCCCGCTTCGCAGCGCGGCGGTCCCCACCAGAAACGCGGCGCCGGTCTTGCCGGCCGAGCCCGCCACCACCAGGAGGTGCCCGGAGCTCCCCTTGTGAGCGTCGGCGCTCCGGCGCGGGATCCGCGCGGCGATCCCCGCGGCGTCCAGCAGCCGACAGCGCGCCGAAGGGGCGAGCTGCGCGTCGACCGGCGCGCCGAGATCGACGAGCTCGATCCGCCCCACCGGCGCCGACGCGTCGATGACCAGGCCCAGCTTGCGGGCACCCATGGTGGCGGTCACGTCGGCCCGAAAGACGACGCCTGCCGCCCGGCCACTGTCGGCGTCGAGCCCCGAAGGGATGTCGACGGCGATCTTGCGCCCGCCGGCGGCGTTCATCGCGGCGAGCGCGGCCGCCGGCACCTCCCGCACGGGGCCCCGAAACCCGGTGCCGAAGATGGCGTCGACGATCCCGGCGATCGGCGGGTCGACGTCGCCGAGGCGCGTGCGCCAGGTCGCTTCGTCAGTCCAGGAGCTGCCGTCCTCCACCGCCACGCTCCCCACCTGCTCGAGCGCGGCCAGCGCCGCCGCCGCGTCGCCCTGGATCTTTCCTTTGGGCGCCGCGAGCAGCACGCGCACCGAGAGGCCCGTCAGCGCCAGCTGGCGAGCGGCGACGAATCCATCGCCGCCGTTCGAGCCCCCGCCGCAAACGATCGTCACCCGGCCCGTCGCGCTCCCGAGCTCGCGGCGGACGATCGCGGCCACCCCGCGTCCCGCCGTCTCCATCAACCGCGAGGTCGGCACGCCGAGCGCGCGCGCCACCGCGGCGTCGGCCGCCCGCATCTCCGCCGCCGTGAGGACCAGCGGAAAGTCCACGCTACGCTCCCGCGCCGCCCGCGATCACCGTCCGCAGCTCCTCGACGGCGGCGCGCATCCCCAGCAACACCGCCCGGGCGACGAGGCCGTGTCCGATGTTCAGCTCCTCGAGCCCCGGCAGCGCCGCCACCGGACCTAGATTCGCGTAGTCGAGCCCGTGCCCCGCGCCGAGCCGCAGCCCGGCGTCCCCCGCCGCCCGCGCCGCCAGCTCCAGCCGCTGCAGCTGCCTGGCCGCCTCGGCTCCCCGTGCCGGCGCCAGACAGTAGTCGCCCGTGTGCAGCTCGACGGTGCCGACGCCGAGGCGCGCCGAGGCCTCGACGACCCTCGGGTCGGGATCGATGAACAGGCTGACCCCGATCCCCGCCTCGGCCAGCGCACGGGCGACCTTCTCGACCTGGCCGCCGGGTCCGACCGAGAGCCCCCCTTCCGTCGTCCGCTCCTCGCGCTTTTCGGGGACCAGCGTGCAGAAGTCGGGCTTCACCTCGCGCGCGATCCGCAGCATCTCGTCGGTGGCGGCCATCTCTAGATTCAGCACGCCGCGCACCGTCTCCTTCAGCACCCGCACGTCCCGGTCCTGGATGTGGCGGCGATCCTCGCGCAGGTGCACGGTGATGCCGTCGGCGCCGGCCAGCTCGCAGAGCGTCGCCGCGGCGACCGGATCGGGGTAACGGGTGCCGCGCTGCTGGCGCAGCGTCGCCACGTGGTCGACGTTGACGTAGAGGCGAATCATCAGCGGGCGAGCTCCCGCTGCAGCGTGCTGGCGATCTCGTCGGCCTGCGCGCGGATGCCCGCCTCATCCGTCCCCTCGATCATCACGCGCGCCTTCGACTCGGTCCCGGAGTAGCGCACCACCACCCGCCCCTCGGCGCCGAGGTCCCGCATGACGGCGGCGATCACCTGCTGCACGGCCGGCATCTCCTCGAACGGCCGCTTGTTGGCGACCGCGAAGTTGAGCAACACCTGGGGAAATCGGGTCATGGCCAGCGCCAGCTCCGAGAGCGGTTTTTCCTCGCCGACCATCACCGACAGCACGCGGAGCGCCGCCACCATGCCGTCGCCGGTCGTCGCGTGGTCGAGGAAGATGATGTGCCCCGACTGCTCGCCCCCCAGGGAGAGGCCCCGCTCGCGCATCGCCTCGACGACGTAGCGATCGCCGACCGCGGTGCGCAGCAGCTTGCCCCCCTTGGCGATGAGCGCCCGCTCGAGGCCGAGGTTCGACATCACCGTGGCCACCACCGTCTGCTCCGGGAGCTGCCGGCGTTCGAGCATGCGCGTCCCCAGGATCGCCATCACCTGATCGCCGTCGACGATGCTCCCCTTTTCGTCGGCGAGGATCAGCCGATCGGCGTCGCCGTCGAGCGCCACGCCCAGGTCGGCGCCCACCCGCCGCACCTCCTCCGCCATCGCCTCGGGGTGAAGCGCGCCGCAGCCGTCGTTGATGTTGCGCCCGTCGGGCCAGACGTTCAGCTCGATCACCTCCGCGCCCAGCTCTTGAAAGACCTGCGGCGCCACCTGGTAGGCCGCGCCGTTCGAGCAGTCGACGACGATCTTGATTCCGTCGAGCGTGTGCTCCTTGGGGAAGGTCTGCTTCAAGAACTGCACGTACCGGCCGACGGCGTCGTCGATGCGCACCGCCTTGCCGATCGCGTCGGGCGCTGCGCGCGCGCTGTCGTTGCCGGCGCCGATCGCTTCCATTCGGCGCTCGATGTCGGCCTCGACCTCGTCGGGCAGCTTGAACCCATCGGCGGCGAAGATCTTGATCCCGTTGTCTTGATACGGGTTGTGCGACGCGCTGATCACGACGCCCGCGTCGGCCCGCATCGACCAGGTGATGAAGGCGATCCCGGGGGTCGGCAGGGGCCCCACCAGCATGACGTCGGCGCCGGCCGAGACGATCCCCGCCTGCATCGCGCTCTCCAGCATGTAGCCCGAGAGGCGCGTGTCCTTGCCGATCACGATGCGCCCGGGGCGCTCCGCGTGGCGAAAACGTTGCGCCACAGCCTGTCCGAGCCGAAGCGCCATCTCCGCGGTCATCGGGTCGCGGTTGGCGACGCCGCGGATTCCATCGGTCCCGAACAGGTGTCTGGTCTCGTCCGTCAGTGGAGCTGTCATGGGGGCTGTGCGAAGTCTAATCACGGAGCAGCGCCTCCGCGACAGCCAAGACGTCCCGCGTCGGGCCGACGTCGTGAACGCGCACCGCGGCCGCACCACCGAGGACCGCCGCTGTCACCGCCGCCGCGGTCCCGAACTGCCGTTCGTCCGCCGGTCTGCCCGTGAGCTGGCCGATGAATGCCTTGCGCGAGACACCGACCATGACCGGGACACCGACCCGCGCCCGCAGCTCCGGCAGCGCCCGCAGCAGCGCCAGGTTGTGCTCCATCCGCTTGCCGAACCCGATGCCGGGGTCCACCCACACTTGCCGGCATCCAACTCGGCGGGCCGCATCGACCCGCCCCGCGAGCTCGCCCCCGACCTCCGCGACGACGTCCGAAAACGCGATCCCCTCCATCATCGATGCGAGCGCGCCACGCAGATGGCCAAGCACGATCGCCGCACCGGTCTCGGCCGCCACGCCCAGGATCGCCGGATCGAGCCGTCCCCCGGACACGTCGTTCACCACGGTCGCCCCCGCCCCCACCGCCGCCCGCGCC
>Ga0210383_10006127_pt1 | contig 10512 bp, 9 predicted proteins | sample IncBWC14OmetaG_FD_160072 | JGI IMG/M metagenome (GOLD analysis project Ga0210383, IMG submission 160072) | Forest soil microbial communities from Barre Woods Harvard Forest LTER site, Petersham, Massachusetts, United States - Inc-BW-C-14-O ...
TCGCCAAGAACCTGTACACCTCGGGCCACAGCAGCTTTCCGCAGATCGTCGAGCAGGTCGTCCTGGCGGTGAAGCTCAACCGGGCCTACAGCCGGGCCGAAATCCTGCGCCTGTACGCGGAGATCGCCTACTACGGCCACGGCTACTACGGGCTCGAGTCGGCCAGCTGCGGCTACTTCGGGCGGCAGCCCGGCCAGCTGACCGTGGTCCAGGCGGCCATGCTGGCCGGCGCGGTGAACGCGCCGACCTACGACGACCCGCTGGTCTACCCGGCCCAGGCCCGGGCCCGGCTGGTGCACGTCATCGACCGGATGGCCGCCGTCGGGTACCTGACCAAGGCCCAGCAGGACGCCGCGCTCAAGGCCCCCCTGGGCCTGTCCGCCGTCCGCGGCTGCCAGTGAGCCAGTAACCAGTAAGCGGTAACGTTCCCGGAACGCTCCAGGCGTAGCGTGAGCCCGTGCACAACGCGCGACCAGCGGATAAGCCGCCCCAGGCCCACGCGCTGGCCTCGCCGACAACCGCGACGGTCCTCGGCGTTCTGGTTCTTGTCCTGCTGGGTACCACGGCGGCCCTGAGCGTCCTCATCCATCAGGCGACGTTCCTCAACGTCGCGACCGGGATTCCCATCCCGCTGGTCTACGCCACAGTGGGCGTCATCGTCGCGCGGCACCAGCCGCGGAACCCGGTGGGCTGGATCCTGATCCTGTTCGTCGTGCTGTTCCTGATCCCGGTCGACGCCGGGTACTACGCGGCGCTCCGCTACCGTCTCGGCTACCACGGGCTCCCGTTCGGCCCGGCTGCCGTCGTGCTCACCTCATTGTGGCCGCTCGCGTTCGCGCTGTTTCCGCTGGTGATCTTGCTGTTCCCGGACGGGCGCCTCACGTCTCGGCGCTGGCGGTGGGTCCTGCGTGGCTACGCAGTGGCCGTTGGCTACGTGGTGGCGTTCAACCTGATCCCGGCGCTGGCCGGGAAGGTCGGGCACGATATCCACGTCAGCTCCTCCGGCAACGTCACGTACACCTACCACCTGGCGCCGGTACTCGGGACGCTGAACGCCGTCGCCTACCTGTCGATCGGGGTGACCTGGCTGTCGTTCGTGGGCCACCAGGTGATCAGCTGGCGCCGAGCCAGCGGGGAGAGCCGTCAGCAGCTTAAGTGGCTCGCCTGCGGGGCGACGATCACCCTGTGCGTCGGCCTGCTGGGCAGCGCGCTCAGCTCGGCCGTCGCCGCCTCCCGCCTGCTCGAGGTCGGCGTGACCGCGATGCCGATCGCCATCGGCGTGGGGATCCTGAAGTACCGGTTGTACGACATCGACCGGATCATCAGCCGCACCCTGGCCTACGCGATCGTCACCGGCCTGCTGGTCGGCGTCTACGCGGGCCTGGTCCTGCTGTCCACCCAGGTCCTCACGATCAAGTCCCCGGTCGCGGTGGCCGTGTCCACGCTGGCCGCGGCGGCCCTGTTCAGCCCGCTACGGGGGCGGGTCCAGCGCGCCGTGGACCGGCGGTTCAACCGGGCCCGCTACGACGCCGACCAGACCGTAGCCGAGTTCGCGGTGCGGCTGAAGGACGCGGTAGACCTGGACACGGTCCAGGACGACCTGGCTGAGGTGGTGCAGCGCGTCCTGGAACCCGCTCACCTCACGCTGTGGGTCAGCGAAACGCGGTAACCCCAGCGGTCAGGTGTCCGAGGTCTCCGGCTCCAGCTGCTCCGCGGCAGGCGCCTGTCCGTCGGCGTAGAGGAAGACCCACCGGCGGTAGCAGAACAGCCGGAACAGCGTGGCCAGGCCGATGCCGATGATGTTGGCCACGTTGTAGGAGAAGTTGTCGGTCAGCCCGAACCCGTAGTGCACCAACGCGACGACCCCGTCGGTGATGAGGATCCCGATGCCGTTGAAGAAGAAGAACAACAGGGTCTCGCGGCCCCAGTGGCTGCCCTTGCGGTGCCGGAACGCCCAGAACTTGTTGCCCACGAAGGCGAATATCGTGGCCAGGATGTTGGCCAGCGTCGCCGCCCATATCGGGCCCAGCCCGAACCCGGAGTGGAAGACGTTGACCAGGACGATGGTGATGACGAACGCGAGCCCGCCGACGACCCCGAACTTGGCGACCTCATGGATCAGCACCCGGAATCGCTCGTAGAGGTCGCGGATAAGCTTCACCGTAGCTTCGTCCCTTGACTTGATCCATCCCGTATAGACCCGACACTATCGTGTCCCCCGGTGTGCTACTGGGGAGGGCGGCAAAACCGTTCGAGGAATGTCATAACCCCCGGCTAGCCTGGATCAGGTGCTGGAACCCTCAGAAACCGAGGTGCTCGTCCGGGCCCGCGGCCTGACCAAGAGGTTCGGCTCCTTCACCGCGGTCGACGGGATCGACTTCGACCTGTACCGGGGAGAGGCCTTCGGGTTCCTGGGGCCGAACGGCGCGGGCAAGTCCTCCACGATGCGGATGATCGGCTGCGTGTCGCCGCCGACCAGCGGGGAACTGAGCATCCTCGGCCGCGATCCGGTCCGGGACGGCTCGGCGATCCGGGCCCGGCTCGGCGTGGTGCCGCAGGAGGACACCCTCGACATGGAGCTGACCGTCCGGGAGAACCTGCTCGTCTACGGCCGGTACTTCGGGCTGCCCCGGCGCGTCATCCGGGAGCGGACCGCCGCCCTGCTGGATTTCGTCCAGCTCGCGGACCGCGCCAAGAGCAAGGTCGACCCGCTGTCCGGCGGCCTGAAGCGCCGCCTGACCATCGCCCGCTCGCTCATCAACGAGCCGGAGATCTTGATCCTCGACGAGCCCACCACCGGCCTGGACCCGCAGGCCCGGCACGTGGTGTGGGACCGGCTGTTCCGGCTCAAGCAGCGCGGCGTCACGCTGATCTTGACCACGCACTACATGGACGAGGCCGAGCAGCTGTGCGACCGGCTGGTGGTGATGGACCACGGCCGGTTCGCCGCGGCGGGCTCGCCCCGGGACCTGATCGCCCGCTACTGCTCGCCGGAGGTCCTCGAGGTGCGCTTCGACCCCGAGGTGCACGACGTGGCCGCCGACAAACTCAAAGACTTTTCTGCCGAACGGACCGAGGTGCTTGCCGACCGGATCCTGTTCTACGTCGCCGATGGCGACGCGGCCCTGTCCGCGGTGCGCGCCAGCGGCCTGGAGCCGCTCACCTCGCTGGTCCGCCGCGGCACGCTCGAGGACGTGTTCCTGCGGCTGACTGGACGGAGGCTGGAGGACTGATGGCGCCCGCTCTGCTGGCCACTGGCGCGGCCCAGCCCGGCTGGCCGTTCTCATCGCTATCGTTCCGCGCGTTCCAGTGCTGGCTGACCGTGTACCGGCGGATCTGGCGCTCCAGCATCTGGTCTAGCGTGCTCGGCCCCATCTGCTACATCGGCGCGCTGGGCTTCGGGCTCGGCACGCTGGTCGATAAGCACGGCACGGCCAGCCTGGGCGGGGTCAGCTACCTGGCCTTCGTCGCGCCGGCCATCCTGGCCTCGGGCGCGATGAACACCGCGATGGGCGAGGCGAGCTACCCGGTGTTCGGCTCCCTGAAGTGGAACCGGATCTACATCGGCGCGCAGGCCTCCCCGCTGCGGCCCGCCGACATCTTCCGCGGCCACCTGATGTTCATGGCCATGCGGATCGCGATGAACTGCGCCGTCGTCATGCTGGTCATGTGGGCGTTCGGCGCGATCCAGTCCGCCTGGGTGGTGCTGGCCTACCCGGCCGCGGTGCTCACCGGGCTGGCCTTCGCCACCCCCATCGCAGCCTGGGCGGTCACGGTGAAGATCGAGAGCTCCTTCACCTACATCTTCAGGTTCGTCATGATGCCGCTGATGCTGTTCTCCGGCACGTTCTTTCCGATATCCCAGCTGCCCGCCGGGCTGCGCTTGCTGGCCTACGTCACGCCGCTGTGGCAGGGCGTGGCGCTATGCCGGGCGTTCAGCCTCGGCACTGCGGCCGACGACCCGGTCGGGATGCTCGGCCACGTCGCCTACCTGGCGGTGCTGGCCGCCGTGGGGATCTGGGCCGGGGCCCGCACCTACCGCGGGCGCCTCTATGTCTAAGAAAGCACGGCATGTCTGAATCCGTCGCGTTGCGGATGCTCCCGCCGGCCGGGCTGCTGGCCCGGCTAAAGCGGACGGGCACCGACACCGGCAGCCTGCGCCTGATCGAGCGGCACGCGCAGGCCTACCGGCGAGCCTGGCTGGTGTTCATCTCCGGGATCTTCGAGCCGCTGTTCTACCTGCTGTCCGTGGGCCTGGGCCTGGGCGTACTGGTCGGGAAGGTGGCGGGTCCCGGCGGCCAGCTCATCCCGTACCGCGAGTTCGTCGCGCCCGGCCTGCTCGCGGTGTCCTCGATGAACGGCGCGATGTTCGACTCCACGTTCAACGTGTTCTTCCGGCTTAAGTACGCCAAGCTGTACGACGCCGTGCTGGCCACCCCGATGCGGCCGACCCAGGTCGCGCTGGGCGAGATCGGCTGGGCCCTGATCCGCGGCACCATCTACGCGGTTGCGTTCATGGGTGTCATGCTGGCGCTGGACCTGGTGCACTCGCCGTGGGCGGTGCTGGATGTCCCGGTGGCGGTGCTGATCGGCTTCGGCTTCGCCGCCATCGGCATGTTCGGCACCACCTACATGAAGAGCTGGCAGGACTTCGACTACGTGATCCTGGTCAGCATGCCGCTGTTCCTGTTCTCGGCCACGTTCTACCCGCTCAGCGTCTACCCGCGGCCCGTCCAGGTCGTGATCGAGTGGACGCCGCTGTACCAGGGGGTCGTGCTGCTGCGTGATCTCACCGTCGGGGTGGTCGGTCCCGGCCTGCTGTGGCGGGCCGCGTACCTGGCCGCGCTGGGCGTCGCGGGCCTGTACGCCTCCGGCCGCCGGATCGGAAAACTCCTGCTCGTCTGACCCATTTCCGGTAGGCGCAGGAACAGATATCCTGCGCGCGATGGGGGACGAGCAACCAGCCCGATCCGGTGCCGAATCGGCCCTGCCGAAGGCCGAGGCGGCACCGTCGGCCGTGGTGCCGCGGCAGGCGGTCCCGCGGCCCTTCGCCATGCGGCCCTTCGCGCTGCGGCCCCTGATCCTGCGGCCCCTGATCCTGCGGCCCCTGATCCTGCGGCCCCTGATCCTGCGGCCCTCCGTCCCCCGGCCAGCGGCGCCGCCTGACGAGCGGGCCCAAGGCAAGCAAACGCTGTCCGGTGCCTACGCCGACCCGGTCACCTGGGCGACCGCGGTCGCCGCGTTCGCCGCGTACGCTGCCATCTCGCTGTTCCGGCTGCTGCAGCTCAACCCGTCCTCCTGGGACCTGGGCATCTACACCGAGTACGTCAAGCAGTACGCGGATCTCAGCGCGCCGATCGTGGACATCAGGGCCCCCGGCTTCAACCTGCTCGGGGATCACTTCCAGCCGATCGTCGCGGTCCTGGCGCCCTTCTTCCGGGTCTTTCCCTCCTCGGCGACGCTGGTCGTCGCGCAGGCGTTGCTGGCCGCGGCGTCCATCTTCCCGATCAGCCAGCTGGCCCGCGAGAAGCTGGGCGTCGGCCCGGGCCGGGCAATCGCGGTCGCGTACGGGTTCTCCTGGGGTTTGCAGCAACTGGCCCAGTTCGACTTCCACGAGATCGCGTTCGCCGTGCCGCTGCTCGCCTTCTCGCTGTCGGCGCTGGCCCGCGGGCACACCAAGGCCGCCGTGGGCTGGGCGCTGCCCCTGGTCTTCGTCAAGGAGGACCAGGGCTTCACCGTGGCCGCCATCGGGATCTACCTGATCGTGGCTGGCCTGCGCGCGCGGATCCCCGACCCCCGCGACCCGGCGGACCCGGACGGCCGCGGTCGGATGAAGGCCGGGCAGTTCCTGTTGATCTGGGGCTTCGCCTGGTCGTTCGTGGCCATCGGCGTGATCATCCCGCACTTCAACCCGGCTCACCTGTACCAGTACTGGAGCGACGGCGGCGTCCTGGCCCCGGGCGGGCACCCGTCGGTCTTCGGCGTGATCCGCCAGCTCCTGCACGCCTGGCCCGACAAGCTGCAGACCCTGGTCATGCTGCTGCTGCCGACCGCGTTCATCGCGCTGCGCTCGCCGCTGGTGCTGATCGCCGCCCCGAGCCTGCTGCTGCGCTTCATCGCCACCGACAGCAGCTTCTGGGGGACGTACTGGCACTACAACGCCACCGTGATGCCGATCATCTTCGTCGCCGCCATCGATGCGCTGGCCCGGATCGACGCCGCGATGAATGCCGACGCCGCGATGAACGCCGACGCCGCGATGAACGCCGACGCCGCGATGAACGCCGACGCCGCGATGAACGCCGACGCCGTCGGCGGGCCGGGTGCCTGGGCCAGCGGGCGGCGCGGGCCATGGCGGGCGGCGCTGGCCGGAGCCCGCCGCTACGGCGCGGCCATGATGGTCGCGATCGCGATCCCGCTGGCCTTCCAGTTCCCGCTCAACCAGCTGTGGAACGCCCAGACCTACCGGATCAGCCCGCACGTAGCGGCGGCCAACGCGGCCATGGCCCAGGTGCCCGACGGCGCCAGTGTCCTGACCACGCTGGACCTGCTGGCCCCGCTCGCGGCCCGGACCGATACCTACTGGATCGGCAACAGCGGCAACCCGCGCACCCAGTACATCGTCTTCGACGGCCTCAACAGCGACTACAGCCCCGCGATCAAGAACGTCCCCGCCTTCATCGCCAGCCTGTACCCGCCCCACACGTACACCGAGATCTACTCCTCCGGCGACGTCTACGTCTTCCGCCTCACCCGCTGACCCCCACGGCAAGCCGCGGGGGAGCCGCCACGGAAGACGTACTGGTTGGTAGGTAGGCTGTTGCGCGACCGTATGGGAGGTTGTGCTCCATGGATTTCGCTTACGACGACCGGACGCAAGACCTCCGTGAACGCCTGTCCGCGTTCATGGACGAGCAGGTGTATCCGGCCGAGCCGACCTTTTTGGAGCAGGCCGAGGCGGCCGAGGCCGCGGGCCACCCGTGGGAGCGCCTGCCGGTCACCGCCGAACTCAAGGCCGAGGCCCGCCGGCGCGGTCTGTGGAACCTGTTCCTGACCGGCAAGGCCGCCCAGGCGGTCAGCTCGCTGGACCCGGCGCTCCTGCCGGACCCGCCGCTGACCAACCTGCAGTACGCGCCGCTGGCCGAGATCACCGGCTGGAGCCCCGCGCTGGCGCCCGAAGCGCTGAACTGCGCCGCGCCGGACACCGGCAACATGGAACTGCTGGCCGAGTTCGGCTCGCCGGAACAGCAGGAACGCTGGCTCCGCCCGCTGCTCGAGGGGACGATCAGGTCGGCGTTCTGCATGACCGAGCCCGCCGTCGCCTCCAGCGACGCGTCGAACATCGCCACCACGATCAGCAAGACCAGCGACGGCTACGTGATCAACGGCCGCAAGTGGTGGTCTTCGGGCGCGCTGAGCTCGGACTGCAAGATCTTCATCGTGATGGGGGTGACCGGCGAGGCCGCTGACGGTCACGGACGGCACTCCATGATCCTGGTGCCCCGTGATACCCCGGGGGTCGACATCAGGCGTGGCATGCGGGTGTTCGGCTACTCCGACGGGACGCACGGCGGCCACGCCGAGATCGACTTCACCGACGTGCACGTCCCCCAGGAGAACCTCATCGGGGGTGAGGGCGAAGGGTTCGCGATCGCCCAGGCGCGGCTGGGCCCCGGGCGCATCCACCATTGCATGCGGCAGATCGGCGCGGCCGAGCATGCCCTGGAGCTCATGTGCACCCGGGCCCTGACCAGGACCGCGTTCGGCAAGCCGCTGGCCGAGCAGGGCGTCATCCAGGACTGGATCGCCGAGTCCCGGGTCCGGATCGAGCAGGCCCGGCTGCTCGTGCTGAAGACCGCGTGGCTGATGGACACCGTGGGCAACAGGGGCGCGCACACCGAGATCCAGGCGATCAAGATCGTGACCCCGGCCATGGCCGAGTGGGTGATCGACAAGGCGATCCAGGCCCACGGCGGCGGAGGGGTGAGCCAGGACTTCCCGCTGGCTCATCTGTGGGCCAGCGCGCGCACGCTCAGGTTCGCCGACGGCCCTGACGAAGTACACAAGAGGTCGCTCGCCCGTCGCGAGCTGAGGAAGACGGCAGCACGCACCACGCCCCGTTCGGAAGAGAAGGAGAAACATCAGTGACACAGACAGTCGCGATCGTGACCGGCGCGGCCCGTGGCATCGGCGCCGCGACGGCGCGCAGGCTGGCCACGGACGGGATGGCCGTCGGGGTCCTCGACCTGGACGAGGCCGGCTGTGCCGGGACCGTGAAGGAGATCGCTGACGCTGGCGGGCGCGCGGTCGCGGTGGGTGCCGACGTCAGCCAGCGGGACCAGGTCGAAGCCGCGGTCGAGCGGGTAGCCGGCGAACTGGGCGCGCCCACGGTGCTGGTCAACAACGCCGGCGTGATCCGCGACAACCTGCTGTTCAGGATGACCGACGACGACTGGGACATGGTGCTCGGGGTGCACCTGCGCGGGGCGTTCCTGATGAGCCGCGCGGTGCAGAAGTACATGGTTGATCAACGTTACGGACGGATCGTCAACCTGTCCTCGTCGTCCGCGCTGGGCAACCGCGGCCAGGTCAACTACTCCGCGGCCAAGGCCGGCATGCAGGGTTTCACCAAGACGCTCGCGATCGAGCTCGGGCCGTTCGGGGTCACGGCGAACGCGGTCGCGCCGGGCTTCATCGCCACCGACATGACCGCGGCCACCGCCGCCCGGGTGGGCGTGGGGTTCGAGGACTTCCAGAAGGCTGCCGCCGACCGGATCCCGGTGCGCCGGGTGGGCCAGCCCGCCGACGTGGCGAACATGATCTCCTTCCTGGTCAGCGAGGGCGCGGGCTTCGTCTCCGGCCAGGTCATCTACGTCGCCGGCGGCCCCCTCTGCTAATGGACAGGAAACTGTGCTAAGGAAGACATTGTGCTGACGCCTGAAGAGCTCCGCGAGCGGACCCGTGCGTTCCTCGCGGAGCATGACCCCCACGAGATGCCCAGGCAAGACTTCCTGAACGCACGGTTCGACGCGGGCCTGGCCTGGGTGCACTACCCGGAGGGGCTCGGCGGGCTCGGCCTGTCCCGCTCGCTGCAGCAGGTCGTCGACGCCGAGTTCGCCGCGGCCGGTTCCCCGGGCAACGACGCGGAACACAACGCCATCGGCCTGGGCATGGCGGCGCCCACCATCTTGGCCTACGGCACCGACGAGCAGCAGAAGCGCTGGCTGCGCGAGCTCTGGACGGGCCGCGAGATCTGGTGCCAGCTGTTCAGCGAGCCCGGCGCGGGCAGCGACCTGGCCGCGCTGGCCACCCGGGCCGTTCGCGACGGTGATGGGTGGGTGGTCTCCGGGCAGAAGGTGTGGACCTCGCTGGCGCAGCTAGCCAAGCGCGCGCTGCTGCTGGCGCGCTCCGATCCCGACGTGCCCAAGCACCAGGGTCTCAGCTACTTCTCGCTGGACATGACCGCCCCCGGCGTGGAGGTCCGCCCGCTGCGGCAGATCACCGGCGAGGCCGAGTTCAACGAGGTATTCCTGACCGACGTGCGGATCCCGGACCAGGACCGGATCGGCCCGGTCGGCGAGGGCTGGAAGGTAGCCAACGCCACGCTGATGAGCGAGCGGGTCAATATTGGCGCCTCGCGCGCCGGGCCCCGCGAATCCGGCATGATCGGCCCGGTCGCCGCTACCTGGCGGAACCGCCCCGAGCTGCGCACCCCCGGCCTGCACGACCGGCTGCTCCGGCTGTGGACCGAGGCCGAGGTGGCCCGGCTGGCGGGGGAGCGGATGCGCCAGCAGCTGGCCGCGGGCAAGCCCGGGCCCGAGGGTTCGGCCGCCAAGCTGGTCTTCGCCCGGCTGAATCAGGAGATTTCCGGCTTCGACGTTGAGCTGTCCGCCGGTGACGGCCTGCGCTACGACGACTGGACCATGCGCCGGCCCGAACAGTCCAACTTCTACGGCCGCGGTCCCGGCTTCCGCTACCTGCGCGCCCGCGGCAACTCCATCGAGGGCGGCACCTCGGAGATCCTGCGCAACATCATCGCGGACCGGGTGCTGGGCCTGCCGTCCGAGCCCCGCGCCGACAAGGACATCCCATGGAAGGACCTGCCCCGGTGAGCGAGCCGGAGGCGAGCGGAGGACAACAGTGAGCGATAAGGCGGACCTCCCCGATCTCCTTTACTCCGATACCGAACGGGCCCTGGCGGACAGCCTCGGCGCCCTGCTCGCCGACCGGGGCAGCCTGGACAAGGTGCTAGCTCGCACCGAGTCCACCGAGACCTACGACGACGGACTGTGGCAGACCGTCGCCGGCGACCTGGGCTGTGCCGGGCTGCTCATCCCGGAGCGTGACGGCGGTGCCGGCGCCTCGTACCGCGAGGTGTGCACGGCCGCCGAGGCGCTGGGCAGCGCGGTCGCCCCGGTTCCGTTTCTCGGCAGCGCCGTGGTCGCCACCACCGCCCTGCTGAGCGTGGCGTCGGGTGTCCCGGTCGAGGCGGCCACGGGGGTTCCGCGCAGT
>Ga0210383_10006128_pt1 | contig 10512 bp, 8 predicted proteins | sample IncBWC14OmetaG_FD_160072 | JGI IMG/M metagenome (GOLD analysis project Ga0210383, IMG submission 160072) | Forest soil microbial communities from Barre Woods Harvard Forest LTER site, Petersham, Massachusetts, United States - Inc-BW-C-14-O ...
CCGATCGGGCGACCATCAGCAACATGGCTCCGGAATACGGGGCGACATGCGGTATCTTCCCGGTGGACGACGAGACGCTGCGCTATCTGCGGCTGAGCGGGCGGAGTGAGGAGCTGGTCACGCTGGGTGAGGCGTATTACAAGGAGCAGGGGCTGTTTCACACGGTTGATACGCCCGAGGCTGAGTACACCGATGTGATGGATCTCGATCTGGCGACGGTTGAGCCGAGTATTGCGGGACCGAAGCGTCCGCAGGATAGGGTCGCGTTGTCTGCGGCAGCGGAGTCGTTTGAGAAGGCGCTGCCGAGCTTGCTGAAGCCCGGGCAGCACGTTCCTCCGAAGCAAGAAGCGCGATGGGAGGGTGAAGGCGGACATCCGGCGGGAATGGACTCGCAACATGACTCTGTAGAAGAGCACGTGGTGCTGGACAAGGCGCTGAAGCATGGCAGCGTGGTCATTGCCGCGATTACGAGCTGTACGAACACGTCGAATCCGTCGGTGCTGGTGGCCGCGGGATTAGTGGCGAAGAAAGCGGTGGAAAAGGGACTGAAGGTTCCGTCGTGGGTGAAGACCTCGCTGGCGCCGGGATCGATGGTGGTGACGGAGTATCTAACGCGGTCGGGGCTGTTGCCGTACCTGGAGAAGCTGAAGTTTCACGTGGTTGGCTATGGCTGCACGACGTGTATCGGAAACTCGGGGCCGCTGCCGCAAGAGGTCTCGAACGTAATCACAGACAAGGACCTGGTGGTGGCATCGGTGCTGAGCGGCAATCGAAACTTTGAGGGCCGTATCAATTCAGAAGTTCGTGCCAACTACTTGATGTCGCCGCCGCTGGTGGTGGCGTTTGCGCTGGCGGGACGGGCTGACATCGACATGTATAAAGAGCCGCTGGGCTTCAGTGGGAACGGCAATCGCAAGCCGGTGTTTCTGAAAGATATTTGGCCGACGGCGAAAGAAGTGGATGACGTGCTGAAGCAGTACATCACTGGCGATCTGTTCAAGTCCGCATACAAAGACGTGTTCCGCGGCGACGAACGCTGGCAGGGGCTGAAGGTTCCCGAGGGTGAGACGTTTACTTGGGACGACAAGTCGACGTACGTGAAGAACCCTCCGTACTTCGAGAACATGCCGAAGACGCCGGCGGCGGTGGGCGATATTTCGGGCGCGCGGGTGCTGTGCTACCTGGGCAACAGCGTGACGACGGACCACATCTCGCCAGCGGGATCGATCAAGCACAACAGTCCTGCCGGACAGTACCTGATCGAGCACGGTGTGCAGCCGGTGGACTTCAACTCGTACGGGTCGCGACGCGGCAATCATGAAGTGATGATGCGTGGAACATTCGCGAATGTGCGGCTGCGCAACAAGCTCACCCCGGAGCGCGAAGGAGCGTACACGCGGCACCTGCCGGATGGGAAAGAGATGTTCATCTATGACGCGTCGGTGCAGTACCGCAAAGAGGGCACGCCGCTGATGGTGCTGGCGGGCAAAGAGTATGGTTCGGGTTCGTCGCGCGACTGGGCGGCGAAGGGGCCAAGGCTGCTGGGCGTGCGGGTCGCGCTGGCGGAGAGTTTCGAGCGCATTCATCGCTCGAACCTCGTGGGCATGGGCATCCTGCCGTTGCAGTTCCTCGACGACGAGAACGCCGAGACCAGCGGCCTGACCGGCGAAGAGGTGTACGACATTGTGGGACTTACGAATGTACTGGCGAACTTCGCTCCGGGAAAGACGGTGAAAGTGCGGGCGAAGAAGGCAGACGGCACGGTCACGGAGTTTGACGCGACAGTGAGAATCGATACTCCACAGGAAGTGCAGTATTACCAGCATGGCGGAATTTTGCAGTATGTGCTGAGGCAGTTGTTGCAGAACAACTAACTTCCAGGCGAGATATATTTCAGGGGTTGGACGCGGAGTCCAATTCCCTTTTTATTGCCGCGAGTATGGTGCGATAGTGCCGGCCTATTGTGGTGAGACCTAGTGGGTCAACTTTCGATGAAGAACGCCGAACAATGCCAGTGCGCCAGTGCCAAGCAAAATCAGGCTGCCCGGCTCGGGAGTGGTAGGGTTGCTGCCGCCGGAGAGGATCCACAAGAATTCCTGATCGCCGGTCGGAGGTGCATCGATGTCGACGGGTGTACCGATCTCGACGAGGTAGAAGTCGACGCCGGGGAAGCCTAGCTGGGCTTCCTGCTGGGCGGCGTAAATCCACTGCTGCGCCAGCGTGTCGATAGGAACCGTAGGATTGAATATGTGCCACACCGCGTAGTTCATATCGGGCCACTGCGGCGTCGGTGTCGTTGGTGTTTGCAGAAGAATCCAGCCGGCCTCCTGATAGTCGACGAGGCCGCTTGAGGCAAATCGCACATAGGTGAGGTTGCCAGTTCCGAGATTGGTCAGATTTGCCAGCCATATGTCGCCCGGCGTGCCGTCGTGGTAGTAGTCGTCGCACATTGCCCAGAAAGGAACCGAACCGGCGGCCACCAGCGTGTACGGATAAGTCGGAATACCGTTCACGAATGGGCCATCGAATGACACTAAACGGAGGGTAACCTGGGATGCGGAGAGAGTTGCGGCCCAAAACAACAGGCTTCCGAGAATGAGGCGTCGTATCACTGCATTGCAGAAATCTGCAACTCAGCGGCCAGACGGTCAAATCCCGTGTCGGATGAAAACAAACCCCTCAGTAGTTGGGTCGTGAGACACGACAGACAAATAGTGCAAATGTTTTGCATATTGCAGGGGCAAGTTTGTGAAAACTGCTTCCGCCTTTCCCGTCTGAGGAATCGGGTCGACAGAGGTTGAGTGCCCGAATGCCGCGAAAGGACCCGATTACTAATGGTTAACGTGAGAGGTTACTATCGGGCTACGAGCGGCTTAGACGAAACGGGCAGAAGAGTATCTTCTGCCCAATACCACTTCATACTCACTGCGAACGGCTCCGGGGCTATTCTTTGCCGGAATAATAACCGTCGCGCGCCTGCACGGTCATATCTTTCTGCGTGGTCGTGACCGTGATCTTGTGGAAGCCGAGCTCGGCGTCGGCCTTCTCGGGGGTGAATCCGAGGTTGTACTGATTGCGCAGTTCTTCCCCGATGGTCTTGTAAATGTCGTCGATGGATTCCTTCTTCGAGACCTCGAAGAAACGGCCACCCGTCTGTTGCGCAAGTTGTTGCATCACGACCTTGCCGTTGGCGTGACCACCCTGCGAGCCACGTCCTCCCCCACCGGGAGATCCGCCACGTCCTCCGCCGGGATAACCACCTCCGGGATAACCGCCGCCGGGATAGCCTCCACCCGGATAGCCGCCGCGCCCACCGGGATAGCCTCCGCCGGGGAAGCCTCCGCCATGGCGTCCGCCGGGATTTCCATTGGCCATGTTGTTGTAGGCGTCGGGATCGGCGAACAAGATGGTGTAGACCAAGGTGTCGGCGCGCTGAGCGGATTCAATGGCACGGCTCAAGCTGACTTTGCTGCCCTGGTCAACGCCATCGGAGAGGATAATGAGTGCCTTGCGGCCTTGCAGTTTGCTGGTGATTTCGTCGGACGCCAGAAATACTGCGTCGTAAAGCTTGGTGCCGCCATGCGGAGACTGCCCGGGGTCGGAGCCGGTCTGTACCTGGTGCGGTTCGGGGACTTGCAGTTTCTGGAGTGCTGACTCGAGTTTGGGACGCGAACTGGTCAGATCCTGTAATAGCTCAATGTCGAAATCAAAATGTACGACGAATGCTTTGTCGCGGGTCTCATTGAGCAAGTCGTTCAGGAAGGTATAGCTGGCAGTGCGTTCCTTATCGAGCAAGCGACGCTGGCTTAAGCTGGTGTCAACGAGGAGGCCAAGGGACAGCGGCATGTCGGTGACGCGAGAAAAGTAGCGAATGGTCTGCGGTCGGCCTTCGACGTCGAGCTTGAAATCGTTTTGCGTGAGCGTGGTGACGATTTGCCCATTCTTGTTGCGCACTGTGGCCAGCACGTTGACGACGTTGACGTCTTTCTTGATGGTGGTGGTTTCCTGCTGCTCTTGCGGCTGTGAGGTCGGCTGCGCCTGTTGGGCCAGCGCCGAGCCGATGAGAAGCAGGCACAGCGAGATCAGGAGCGGTCGAAGGATGACGGAGGGGCCTGAGTTGTGCGCGAGCTGGTTCGTCGCGCGATTGGCAAAATGCATGGGTCTTCCCTGGTTAGATTGAGTCTTGCGCTGAAATGACTGAACAAGTCTAAACCCCTGAAGGACCCCAAAGTTGCAGCGGATTCTTGGCGTCGAGCCGGGTTTCCCGCCAACTTTTCGCAGTCGAACCTGGAGATCGAGCGCGAAGCGACCACTACAGGGTTGCTGTAAACTTCGGGGCATGATCCACGCCATGCATATTTGCAGTTACCTGTGGCTGATATTTTATGCACTCTGGATAGTCGCCGCGTTCCGTACCAAGCGCTCCGTGGAACGGGTCGATTGGGTACGAAGTCTTAGCTACAACATCCCGGTACTGCTGGGATGCTACCTAATGTTCGGTCTCGACTTCGACGCACCGTGGTTGCAACACCGCATCATTCCGCGCACGCAGGCGATGGGAATCGCAGCCATAATCATCACGCTGGCGGGAATGGCTTTCGCGTTTTGGGCGAGAGTGTATCTGGGACGTAACTGGAGTAGCGTGCCGACGATCAAGGAACAACACCAGCTCATCCGTGGCGGTCCGTACCGGCTGGTACGACATCCGATTTATACCGGGATTCTGCTGGCGATGGTCGGCACATTTCTGGCGAACGGAAAAATTCGCGGGGCGTTGGCAGTAGTGGTGCTTTATATCGGCTGGATCATCAAGAGCCGGATGGAGGAAGAGTTTATGGTGCGCACGTTCGGCGCGGAGTATGAAGAATACCGGCGCACCACCGGAGCGCTGATTCCGAAATTCCTGGGGTAGCCTGCGAGGTAGCTACGGATTGACGCTGGCCAGCGGGCAGTTCGGATTCGATGCGAGCTGTACAGCGCCGTTACGCAGAGCCCACGACAGAAAACCGTCTGGAGCGTTCTTCACACCTGCAAGATTGGTCTTCTTCACGCTTTTGATTTCTTGCCACTTGATCGCGCCGAGGTCGGAGTTGCCCAGGTCCGCCTCATCAAGGGTTGCATCGGAAAGGTTGGCGCCATTCAAGCGCGCGCCGCAGAAGTCGCCTTCGGAGAGGTCCGCCGAAACCAGGGAGACATGCCGCAGGTTGCTGAGGCGGAAATTCGCTCCATTGAGCGAGGCGTAAGAAAGGTCAGCCGACTCGAGGTTGCTGTTGCGCACATCGGCATTACTGAAGTTGGCGCGTAGCAATCGCGCCTTGGGTAGCTGTATGCCTTGCAGGAAGGCCGAGGAAACGTCGACACCAACGAGCGGAACGCCGTCAGTATTCAACTCGGCGAGGGCTTCGATGCGGCCGCCGCTGCCGCCCATGTGCTGCGCGGTGTTGATGACTTGCCAGGCTTGGTAGTGCTTCTGCTTGAGCCGGTCCCCAGATTCGCTGAAGTAGAAAATCACGGCAACCAAGACGGAGAAGCTGCCCAAGTATTCCAAAACTTCGAGGAATGACCAGCGGCCGAGAGCGTAGGCCAGCCAAGCGAAAGGCCACTCGACGGCGAGGAAGAGCAACAGCCACGCTGGCTTCCCGGCAGTGTAGGACTTCCAAGGGCCGGGTGGGTCGTGCTTCTCTCGCAGAATCATGGCCACTACAGTAGCATCGCAAACTTAATCAAAGGGAGCGATCGCGCGGAACGCGAAAATCTCGTTGATAAGAGGCGCGACCGCCCCCGAAGTTACAGCCCCATGAAATCGCTGTGACCGACTTGCTAGACAAGCGCAGCCACCTCTAGAATCGCCTATTGCCACGGAGGTAAGAAATGGCGCCCCTGAATGTTGGTGATGTGGCCCCAGACTTCGACTTGCCCGCGGTGGTGGGCAACATCAAGCAACGGGTGAAGTTGAGCGACTATCGGGGTAAGAAGAATGTCGTGCTGGTGTTCTACCCGGCCGACTGGACCCCGGTGTGCTCGGCCGAACTACCTGCGTTCAATGCGGAGCTGGAGAAGTTCGAAGGATATGGCGCGGATGTGGTGGGCATCAGCGTGGATTCCATCCCCAGCCATATCGCGTGGCAAAAGAAGGAAATTGGCATTCTGAGCCTGCCGCTGGCCAGCGACTTCTATCCCCACGGTGATACGGCCCGTAAGTATGGGATCTTGCGCGAGGGCGATCCGGTTCCGGGAATCAGCGAACGAGCCGTGTTTGTGATCGACAAGAAGGGAAGAGTGGCTTATTCGAAGATCCATCCCATCGACAGACAGCCGGAGACGGAAGAGGTGTTCGAGGTACTGCGAAAGCTCTGACGCCCGGGCAGCGCCAGACAATTCAGGACGCAGACCAGCCAAGCGTAAACCCCGCATGATTGCGGGGTTTTTATCGCTCGGTCAGAAAAGGGTCAACTTGCCTTAGCGTGCCGTAAAGGGTCCTGGAATGCCAGAACCATGATCTCGAGGACTTTCTGCACATCGTCAAAGTTGTACTCGGCACGCAGTTCGGAGCGTCCTGCGACGACCTGATCGCGCCACATGCCTTCGCACATGCCAACGATCGCCGAGCGGACGGCGTCGAGATTGACGTCGTGGCGAATCTGTCCTTCGGTGCGCATATCGAGCAGAATGCGATCGAGGAGATCGCGATACTGCCGCCATCCGCGCGTAAGCACGATTTCGTTGCTGTCCTTGCGAATACGACGGGCTTCCAGTGCGGCCAGGACCTTGAATTCCGGATCGTTCTCGAACTCGATAGTCAGGGCTTTCAACACTGAAAGGAGTCGGTCGGAGGGAGACGGAGAATGATTAAGATTGGCGATACGTTCGCCGATGCTGATCCATCCTCGCTCCAGTATGGCGACTAGCAGGCCCTGTTTGCTGCCGAAGTGTTTCATCAACTGCGATTCGCTGGTGCCGGCATCACGCGCAATCGCAACTGTACTGGTGTTTTCGTACCCATTCTGCGCAAAGAGGTGCTTGGCGGCGCGCAGAATTCGATCGTGCGAAGAGAGTTCGCTATTGCTTTTCATCAACTCAACCTGCTTCCCGACGGCGTGGCGGAGTCCACCCGATAGTAACACCCCTGTGCTGTGTGAGTTTCGCCAAAACCCTGGCAAACCCCCACAGAAGTGGGCTTGATAGTAGTTATTCTGTCTAGCCAATGAAACAGTTCCGTAAAAAAGTGTAAAGCTAAGCTGACCGGCGGACATTATGTGACTAACTGGTGCAATTACTGCGCGGTAGCGGGTTTTTTGGCAGCCGAGGCCGACTTCGGTGCAGGAGCTGCCGGCCCGGCTTCCTTGATGACCTGGTCGATCAACTGGTAAAGCTGCGTCCGATCGACGACTTCGACGAATGGCTTGCCGCGGGTGGTATCGCTGACCACGTAGATGGTGGGGGTGTGATCAATGCCAACCCGCTGGCCGATGGCGTAGTCCGCCTTGACCTTGGCTGCGAGTTCACCAGACGGATCGACGACGAAGGGCAAAGTGACGTGGTGGTCTGTGGCGAAGCGCTCCGTAATGCCGCGCAAGTTCTGCGGGGTGATCTGAGGCTGGTTGGCGAAGATGAACAGCCGATATTCGTCCCCCAGGTTCTTATCAACCGGTGGCGGCGCTGGCGTCTTGGCGGCGCCTGACTTCGATTTCGACGTGGTTTGAGGGTTAGAAGCCGGCTTCGCCAAGGAGTCGAAATAGCGCGCGTTCACTGCCGCCTCAAACGACCAGTTATGCATGGGCAGCGGGAAATCGTATTGCACCAGCGGAATGTTGTATTTCTTGGCCGCCTCGTGCAGAAGTGGTGCCGCGCGAGCACAGTCGGGACACTGCAAGTCTTCAAATACCAGGAGAGCGACTTTCGAGCCTTTGGGTGGGCGAAGCACCGAGGTGTCGCCGCCCCATGCCAGGGACGTGGTAATCCAGAGCGCGATAGCTAATACCGAAAGAAGGTTGCGTTTCATTCCGAGTGGTCCTTTATGACGCCGGCAGAGCAAGCAGCCAGACACGATTTGAATTTCATAGTAACGGAATAGACGTGCGGGAGTCTCGCTGGGGAGGTTACAAACTGTCGCTTGAGCCGCTGGAACGGTTGCTCCAGAGCACGATTATTGGATTCAGCTGGCTCGAATTGAGTTTCGTGATTCACGACTGTTTGAAATCAATGGGTTAGCGGTAATTTGTTCGCAAGCCATTGATAAAGAGACTAGTTATACGTATCCATTAGTGGGCGTAGGACTTAGGTGCAAGAATTGGGTGTTTGAGTGGGGTATTTTGTCATACTTGTCATACAAGTCATACCAACAGTTTGTCGTACAAGTCATACAAGTATGACAGTGATTCTCGCCTCGTAAAAGCCGCGAACCTGCCAAGGTAGCCCGGGCTGGAACTGTATTTCGGGGGTTGTCAAAGAGCGTGGTGCTGTCCGCCGCCGAGGCGCGGACGGAGCAGAGACACCAATCCCTTGCCTCACGTTACCTTGTTTTACAGGTGGGAGACGTGTCGCGAAAGGACGCAGGACACGTTGCAGGGTGATAAGACCGGGCTCACGATCCCCATAATTGCAGAGGGCAGGCAATTGCGAGCGACCCATCAAGAACCCCCACCCCGCCAAAGGAAGGCGGAGTGGGCCACCCTCTCATGTAAGTTTCCTCATATCAATAAGTTGGCGGGGTGGGCCACCCGCCGGGCCACCCGCCAACTCCTATTTCGCGCTCGAAGGCGAGTACAGCCACTGCTAGAGCTCTCACGCTCTCTGCCCATGCAATCTTTGGACGAGCTTCACGATGCCATAAACGAAGGCGAAGTCTACGAGCCCGATTGGGACGAGTATGATGCCGGGAAATCTCTCCGTTGACCAGGGAAGGAGAACGATTAGAAAGCCTTGGATGGCAAAGACAGCGGCGAACGTGAGCCAGAACCACGAATAGTGGCTCAAACCCCAGCACGCTCTCATCGCAAAGATTCCCCCTATCGCACAGACAGCTATGGCGCTCCCTTTGCCAGGCTGGTTAGGAACGATGAAGAAAAAGAAGATGAATGAGATGGCAGCAACGGCTGCAATCTGCAGGAGATTCCTCAATACACTCTCAGGCTTTCCATCACTCATTGCTGTTCGCTCAAACACGTCTTTATGTCGATTCCGACCGTGGCTAAACCCGCGCCGACACCGACTCCAGTCAAAACCTTCCCAGCCCCTTTACTGAATTGAGCTAATTCTTGTGCTAGTTGCAACGGAGCAGTTTGGATACCGAAGATATTTGCGACTGCGCCTAGAGTTGCCAGCCTACCCTTCGCCGTTGCTGAATTTGCATCCGTCGCTCCGACAACGGTAGAAGTGACCCCCAACCCGATGGCAAACAACGATGACAGCGTGGATACGCCAGTTTCCATTGACCCGATGGCGCTGACGCGGTCCTTCTTTTTCAGCGTGCATAAATCAAAATCGGCCTATCCACGAGTCTACGCTTCACTGGATTACGGTGAATGTACTTCAGTTTTTCGATGAACTCCTTGTGACCCGATTCATCGCGGTCGCAATAGCGATTTTGCCAGAATGGAGTGGCAATGTTTCCGACGTGGAAGATTTCTGTTAGTGCAGAAACAGAAATCGCTGGCCTGCCAGGATGGCGATCCCGACAGCGACTTGCAGTGTGGTCGAAAACGCAATCCTGATCCAGACGGGTCGGTCCAGGCGCTTGAAGACCAAGGGCAGGTTGGTCAGGGCGCTGGCCATGGAAGCGATGACGGCTGCCGTCCCCGCGAGGGCGGGAGAGATCATTGTGCCAGCGGCGAGATTGGCGGCGGCAGCGGTCGCGCTGGCGCTACTGGCTATTCCTCCAATGGCGCTCGCAGCCATAAAGCCGGAGGTCCCGAACATGCGCTGAGACAACGTCCCCAGAACCTGAATGGCGAGGAACAGGAGCCCATAGGAAAGAACCCGTCGCAAGGAAATCGGGGAAGTCAAAGCCAGTTCGCAACCGGGTTCGTCGTCCTTGTCGCCGGTACGAAGCAGCAGAGAGACGACGGCCATGGCAAACAGCGGCCCGATCGCAGTGAAGAGTGCCTTCGGCGCGAACACGGCCAGGATCGCGATATTGCGGACGAACATGGCCAGCGTCGCCAACAGAACCACACTGACGATCCTTGGGCCCGATACGACATTCATGAGTTCAGCGATGGCTGCCCGGTTATTGACGAGGCCACCGAGAATAGCGGTCCAGTACAAACCACGGCTGCCATACAACCGGAGCAGGACGTAGTTCACAAAGGCAATTCCCGCGATCACCACGACCGTGATCCAGGCCTGACGCAGATTAACAAGTTGCCAGCGATCGACAAACGAATCAGGCAGGATGGGGTAGATGACCAGACCGATGAGGCCGAGGAGCACGGCGCTGCGCAATTCGTCGATGGTGACTCCGCCGGCGAACCTGCGCAGCTCGACCTTCCAGGCCAGCAGGAGCGTCATCAA
>Ga0210383_10006129_pt1 | contig 10511 bp, 15 predicted proteins | sample IncBWC14OmetaG_FD_160072 | JGI IMG/M metagenome (GOLD analysis project Ga0210383, IMG submission 160072) | Forest soil microbial communities from Barre Woods Harvard Forest LTER site, Petersham, Massachusetts, United States - Inc-BW-C-14-O ...
CTAGTAGCTAATGATAATAACCCCAATAACTAATAATAATAGCCCTGGTAGCTAATGACAATAGTACCTCATGATAATCAGCCCCACTAGCTAATAATAATGGTCCAAAGTTTTAATGATAATAGCCTTAATGGCTAATGAAAATGCTAATGAAAAGCCCTGGCAAGCTAATGATATACTAATGAAATAGGCTGGTAAAGTAATGAAAATGCTAATGAAATGTGCCCTGGTAAGCTAATGAAAATGATCTGAAGTTTTTATGATAATAGGCCTGCAAACTAATGAAAATGCTAATGAAATAAGCCCTGGCAAGCTAATGAAAATGGTGCAAAGTTTTTATGATAATATGCCTACAAACTAATGAAAATGCTAATGAAATGAGCCCTGGCAAGCTAATGAAAATGCTAATGAAATGCACCCTGGTAAGCTAATGAAAATGCTTCAAAGCTTTTATGATAATAGGCCTACAGACTAATGAAAATTCTAATGAAATAAGCCCTGGCAAGCTAATGAAAATGCTAATGAAATGCACCCTGGTAAGCTAATGAAAATGCTTCAAAGCTTTTATGATAATAGGCCTACAGACTAATGAAAATTCTAATGAAATAAGCCCTGGCAAGCTAATGAAAATGCTAATGAAATGTGCCCTGGTAAGCTAATGAAAATGCTAATGAAATGGCCTGGTAAGCTAATGAGCATGGTCCGAAGTTTGTATGATAACACTATCATTACAGCCCTGGTACATCAATGAAAAGTGTTTTCATATTTGCCATGGCAGAATACACAATTACTATCCAGGCAATGCCTTGTTGTTATGATTAAATTGGTAGTGACCACCCCAAGGAGTTCATCAAGAAACCAATCAGGGCGGTGTCGGATAAGCCGTAAAAGGTATTGGATGTCGTCGTGATGCAGAAGACGAAAGGAACCCTTGTTTGCATGCCTGTGGGTGACAACATCTCCAGTTTCCTTCCAAAACTTCAGAATCTGATAGAAAGTGCATTTAAAGAAACCAACACAAGCTAAGATGTCTTCAAGACGTAAAATATCACTTTCGTAGAGGTTTAATGTTGCAATCTTGACATCTTGGCTGATTTTGCAGAACATGAGGCCAATGGAGGCAGTGCAAACTCAAAAATTTTACTAAGTAGCAAATTTCCTTTTTGATTCAAAATCCGTGTGACTGCCATCCTTTCTGGAAACAGCTGTAAAAAGAAAAGAAAAAGTTAGAAAATTATTTACTCAAATTGTCAATTCATTAACAGCTAAAATGGCCATTGGTAGTCCTATGGCTTCTCTATATGTGCTTGGAAATCCTGATCACTACAGTCATCAATGGGTCAATGATACACTTCTGCTAAAAATTTTGTAATGTGTATTTTCTGGACTACTTTTGGTGGGACATTTTGAGCTATGCTATGCAACCATGTCTGGTGAAATTTTGAGGAAGATTGGAGTTTATCCCGGCCAGCCCTAATTGTATCTCTGTGAATTTGACTGATAGTCACTTTCCTTCACCCCTCAATTAGCATCAGTTTCAACTGGATACATAATATTTTGAGACAAAATGTTGTAGAATAATCTACTGAAAAGTTCTCCCATACAACAAAATGTTGCTACCCTTTGATACCGGCTTCCGTTCCCAAAATTCACAAAAGGTTGACAAAAGGAGGACATTTTCGTGAAGTGTATCAGTGGTAAACAAGCGCAAAACAAGCCTTAAATGGAAGTGTATCATTGACCCGTCTGGGTCCATATTCTGATTATTCACCAAGCTGAGGAAAATCATAGGCAGTTCGTAACCTAACCCTTAGAGAGTTTGTACATAGCATGTTCAGGTATATTCTGAGCTTTCTATCAACTTGGATTTTCTCTTACATAAGGAAAATTTATTTATGGGACGTGACAAGAAAAAGTGTATCATTGAGCCATTGATGACTGTACACCAATTATGAATTTATACCATTTTATTGGAGACCTTATATACAATGGGTCATAAATGAATTTGAAGATACCTTATACAAAAATAGTGACATAGATAACATCACTGATAAGCTTGTTATAACCAAGATCAATGGTTCACTTGTAGGATTATCTCAAATTACTGATTATAATTTCCGATATACAATTTATGAGCATGTGAACTTGTATAATTGGAATAGATTTACAAAAAAAACAATGCATCAAAAGCACCAGGAAACAAAAAAAAAGAGGACTTGATACTGGCCCACAGATCCTCAAGGACTCCTAAGGATTCCTAAGGATTCCTAAGGAGTCCTGAGGACTGGCTGAGGAGTTTGAGGACTGGTCAAGGACTGGCTGAAGACTACTCAAGGACTGCCTGCCACAGCTCAAGGAGTCCTCAAGGACTGCTGAAGGACTCGTCCTTGAGGACTGTTGAAGGACTGCTTAAGGAGTAGTTGTAGTTTCAACTCCTAAGGAGTCCTCAAGGAGTCCTTGAGGAGTCATACTCCGTAAGGAGTCATACTCCGTAAGGAGTCCTCAAGGCATTCCTCAGGATTTCACCACAATGAATACTGAGCATTGAACGATGTAAAAAATTGTCCATTTGTAGGGATTGAACCCAGTGCTCGAGATTATGTCATATGCATGAAAAGTACAATGCTATACCAACTGAGCCACACAGCCATAATAATATTGAGTTACAAATATAATACATGGGGTAAGTGGTCACGTGATTTTAAAGTCACGAGTGGTTCGTTTAAACAAACAATTGCCACTCAGCTCACCACTCTCACCACCACCACTCCCCACCCCACTCTCACCACTCTCACCACCCCATCACCACCTCAACGGTTAGGACAACGACAACGACAACGGCAAGGACCGACAAGGACCATGAGGACCGCAATGAAGATCATGAGGACAACAAAGACAAAGACAAAGACAACAAGGACAATGAGGATAATGAGGACAATGAATACAACGAGGATGAAGAAGATCAAGACCAAGACCACGACAACGAGGACAAAGCAGAAGACGAGAACGAATATGGCGAAGACAAGGACAATGATGAGGACGATGACGAGAACGACGAGGACGATGACAAAGACACGGACAACAAAGACCATGAGGATGACGAGGACCAGGGCGAAGATGACGGCGGTGACGAGAACAAGGACGAGGACAAATATAACAAAGACGAGGACAAAGACAAAGACCACAAGGACGACGACAAAGACCACAAGGACACGGACGACAAAGACTATGAGGATGACGAGGACAAGGGCAAAGACAACGGCGACGAGGATGAAGATGACGAGCGCAACGGTGGAAGGTATGGTGGCAAAGAGGACGGCGGGGCCTCCAGATGCGCCAACCCCCCCCCTTTTTTTTTCCCAGTTGCTAATTCCTTTCCCAGCTCCAGCTCCTCCATCATCACCACTTCCCTCCCCTCCCCCTCTTCCCCTCCTTCCTCCTCTCCCTCTTATTCCCCATTCACCCCTCACCCTTCCCTCTTCACCACCTCCCCTCACCCCTCCTGCCCCTCCCTCCCTCTTCTCCCCATTCCCCCCTTCCTCCCTCCTCCCTTCACCCTTCCCCCTCTACCACCTCCCCTCACCCCCCCTGCCCCTTCCTCTCTTTTCCCCTTTCCCCCCTCCCTTCCTCCTCCCATCCTCCCATCCTCCCATCTCCCATGCACTCCCCATCCCCCTTTCCTCCACTTGTCCCTCTTTTCCTCTTTTCCCCTTCTGCCCTCCCTTTCCTCCCTCTTCCCCACCTCTCTCCCCCTGTACTTCCCCCTCCCCTTCTGTCCTGACCTCCTTTATTTTTTTGCATGTAGTCCTGTTGTATTTATTTAATTTAGTTTAATTTAATTTAATTTAATTTAAAATTAATTCTCATTGAATTCCAATTGAGCTGAGATAAAGTTTGCCAATATATTCTATATGATTTACTTGGTTACTTTTAAGTAGGGCTCCTTGAAGACTCCTTGAGGACTCCTTAAGGACTCCTGTGAAGACCCTTGGGGTGAGTCTCTGACAAGTCCTTGAGGAGTCCTTGAGGATCCGTGGGGGAGTGTAACATACACCAAAAAAAGGCAAAGATACCACACATAATATTGATATAATAGATAATTCTGATGATGACTATATTAGTGAAGATGCTAAAAGAAAAAACAAATCAACTCAAAAAAGTTAAATATTCTTTTCAACCTGGTCACCCTCAATATCAAATACATCATGTTCACATAGATACACTCCCTAGATTATCTAACTTTATCCCAAATACACTACCAAGACCTGATTGTGGTGACAGAGAATATTATTGCTATACCATGTTAACATTTTCAAACCTTGGAGAACATGTACTGATCTCAAAACAAGATAGATTCTTGGGATAAAGTATTTTCAGCTCCATCATTTACAAATCAACAATCCAAAATTATAAAACATATGAATGTTCATTTTGAATGTCTGGATGCTTGTGATAATTATTCTACTAAACAAAAAATGGAGTTCAAAGATAATACTCATTACCAATGGCTTACACCTGAAATGGTATCTGATCTGAATGATGACCCAATTCACAATGGTGATGATTTTAATGTAGACTTTCATTATAGTGCAGATGAAAAAAATATCTAGATAAATTAAATACAATGAAAGCAACTGAACAAACTCTGAGAACATCAGGATGGTTGATTAAATGTGATTATGGATTGCCTGACATTGGATCATTACATCCTATACAACCATCTATTGTTCAGTCAAGTAAACAATGGAATATAGCAGTATATCAAAAGTAACAAGTGATAATAGATGGGGGAAAAAAAGAAAAAACAGTATTTGCCTACTAATTTTGAATAAAATAAATCAATGCATGCCAATAAAGTTTAAAAAATAGTTGACAAATCCTATTTATTTTATTCATATCAATGTGCTAATGCAAATAACAAGAATTTAATAAAATCTTGTATTGATGCATTTAATTTAAATGCTGATCAAATAAGAGCTTTTCACATTGTGACCAATCATGCCACTTCAAACAATTCAAACAATTTACATATGTATTTGAATGGTATGGCTGGGACTGGAAAAAGTCAGGTCATTAAAGCATTAATGCATTTTTTTAATCAAAGAAGAGAAAACCACCATTTTTTGGTTTTAGCTTCTACTGGTGCTGCAGCAGCCCTTGTGAATGAATCAATGTATCACTCAGTTCTTGGCATTAATGAGGGAAATTTTTCATCTGAAAAGAATCTTGCCCAAATCAGAGCTAATTTTGAAGGCATTGATTATATATTCTTAGATAATGGTAAAATCCTTCAATGTCTCACTCCATCCGGTTGTGCTCCAAGAAACGACCAACTATGAGGGTAGCTACGAGGATTGTTATGCCTACTGCTTCGACCACACTGTGCCCAAGGCTGGAGCCGATATTGAAGAATCCAATGCTGGATCAGATGAGGACTTGTCAGATAGTATGGAGCAGGACCGCAAGTCGACGGTTTTCTACATCCCTGATACATCCGCTATCAAGCAGATCAGCTCCAAAGAATACATTGAGCACATGGGTAATGAGGCCCAGCCTGGGGAGCATAAATACTTTGGCAGTGGGATGTTTGTGCGTGAAAGGAAGAGCACTTGAATTTAGCCTTCATTTCGAGATGTAACTCTAGCAGAAACGAAATTATTATCTGTGTATTGACTGTTTTGTGATTATGTTGTCTTGTAGAGACTTATACAAAATTAGTTGTCAATGTGTAAAAGCTCAAGGTGAACATAATAAGCCCTTTGGAGGTATTAACTTTATTTTTTCTGGTGATTTTGCTCAGCTTCCTTCTGCAATGGGAGCACCAACATTATATTCTGGAACAGTAGAAACACAAATAAATTCATCACAAACTATGGAAAAACAAGAAACATCTATTGGTAAAGCTTTATGGCATCAAGTTACAACTGTTGTAATATTACAAGAAAATATGAGACAAAAAATTCAATCCTATGAAGATGCAAAGCTCCAAAAAGCTTGAGAAAACATGAGATATAAAGCTTGCACATCTAAAGATATTGTTTTTTAAGTTGAATTGCTGAAAGAGGACCAAATAATCCAAAATTATTACAAAAATGATTTTGAAATGTTTCTGTGATTACAGCTTTCAATGTTCAAAAAGATAAAATCAATGAACTTGGATGTAAATGCTTTGCTGATGAAAACAATCAAACTTTAACAACTTTTTACTCCATTGACCAATGGAAAGATACTGAAACAAAAAGAAGAAAAAGGGTGTTCCACCTAAAAGGCCAATCAATCCCACTCATAATGGCAATGCCTTGACTCCCAGTTTGCAAAAGTTATTATGGGAACTACCACATTTATCATCTGATAAACATATACCTGGTAAATTACCTTTATGTATAGGAATGCCTGTGATCTTAAGAAATAATGATGCAACAGAATGTCGTATGACCAAGGGTGCTGAAGGAACAGTTGTAAACTGGCAATCAATCAAAGGAACAGAAGGTCAAAATATCTTTGACACATTGTTTGTCAAATTGAAAAATCCACCAAAATCAATACAAATTGAAGGGCTGCCAGAAAATGTTGTTCCGATTACAAGACATATCACATCAACCATATATGTATTGCCAGATGATGAAACTATTTCAATATCAAGGGATCAAGGGATCAAGCATAAGTACTGCCAAATTTTGCCATGACAGATTATACATCATAAGGACGAACCAGACCTGATAACCCAGTGGATCTTAGTAACTGCAAAAATCATCAATCATATTATACATGTTTATCATGAAGTGCCTCTGCTGTTGGAATGATCATCATACAGGGATTTGATGCAAATAAAATTATTGGTGGGGCCTCTGGCTATCTCAGACAAGAATTCAGAGAACTTGAATTATTAGACAAAATTACCAAACTACTGCCTGATCATATTTATAGCACTCAACACAATGTGATCATTCAACAAATTCAAGCATGGAAAGGAACTACATATATACTGAAAAATGTTCTATCTGCCATTTGCTGGAAACATTCAGATTTCATGTTCATGCAAAATGCAGTATTTTGTGTATATATTACAAGTACTGCTTTTTTTCCATCACATCTTAATAAATTAGAGTTATTGAAATCACTCAAGTGACCTTTTCATAATATGTTCTTCCTGTAATTCTACCATTTTACTATCTGTACTTCCAATTCCATCTAGTCCATATGGAAATAAATGAGGAAACATCATAGGATACAGTTTGGGATTATGATATATTGATTGCGGAGCTTTGTCATGACCAATAGCCAGAACACCACCATTATTTTATATTAAATGTTTCATGGCTCTTGCTATTGATGTCTTTGGGTTATTGATTTCAAGTTCTTCATCGGTTATCCCATTTACAGGACATGGACCATCTTCTGTTCCATCTTCATAGTCCTGATCAAAGGTGCTAGTAGACTCTGCCCTTTTGTTAGTTTCTGCATGCCTATATGCAACAACTACAGGACAACCATTTTCAGGATATTCTTTCAAATTATCATAGGGAATATCCAAATCATAATAATCAACATAATTGAATTTGAGCCATTCCAATGCACTGTATACTGTGTACACACTAGTAAGGGAGTTCACTTCATATTGTTGTCAGTTGGTCTATGGACCAGTAAATATAAAAGCCACAACATCATCAAGTTCTTCAATAGATGGGATGTAGGAGTTCATCCTTTCTGCAAACATTGCTTACATTACATACAGATATTTGTGCATGTTGAATCAAATACAGGTCCAGGGAGTTTGTCAATTGAAGCAGAATTTGTTGTTCTCTCTTTATGGGTAAACCCATATCCACTCCTTGATAGAATATGTAAGTTACAACTTTGATAAATTTTTACATGGAGTTAACTGTTCACAAACAGCACATCCACTTTATAAGATGTTTGTGGAAGAGCAAGCTTTACAGTAATCACAAATAATGTTTTCTTGAAGTTCATATAAGGGTGGTGATGGAGGAAATATAGTATTTTCATTGTTTTCTGTTGTTCCATTGTTTATATGTTGAGGTTTTGACTTTGCCTTTTTACAGAATGCTTTATTTATTTTTGATTTACTAAGTTTTGAATAAATTTCAAATACAGATGCATATGTTTAATTGCAGTAGTGATTTGATAGCAACTCATTCATCTGTGATATCTTTACTCTATATGATAAATTCAAATTATGAAGCTTACAGATTTCTTTGACATCATATCTAGTTAACAAAGGTAAAAATATTAGTAAAGGTACACAACCAAATATATAGTTTTGGTTTTGTTTACATAAATCTATAGCAACTGACTTTGGACAGTAAGACAAAAATGTAAATGAAGTGTCAGGTTTGTATTCCATATCAGATCCAGTATTTACATGTTGATGCAAGAGCTCATAGGTCAAAATGGGCTTTCAGCCTCCACCAACATCATAATTTAATGATGATATGATGGTGTCATCAACATTATTGCTTGTGTTGTCTTGTATAGTATACTTATAGTTTTGATTAATATAATTTTTATTGAAAAAGATGAAAAGATAATGTTTTTCCAAATAATGATCAAATACAGCGTAAGAAAGTGAATACAACATCAAAAAATCAAAAAATTTGTTAAAAGATAAATGCATAACATGGCTTCCAAATTAATTTTATAATTGTGGTGATTATACCGGGAGCACATCAAAGACATCTGAATTATTTTACATTTCTTCAATATAGACATATGTTTTTCAAGACAGTATACAATATAGAAATTGAATGTGGACAAATTCTGACCTTGACATGCCTTTTGGAATAACAACATGAATCAAAGAAATCTGGATAAGATATGCTTTATATATGTGTTACTAGACTGGAACTTTGCAATGTTTACCCTGCACATATTGATATTAACACCCATCTGGGCTAAACATATTTCTGTTTTATATACACCCATTTTGGCTAAACATGTTTCTGTTTTGTATACACCCATCTGGGTTATTTGGTAAAAGTTCTCATCTAACACAGTCATATTTATGTCCAACATAAATGTACAATCAACAGAAGGGATCAGAGATTGATACATGTTATTTGCTTTCAAATAAAGAGAAAGCATAGTATAAATGGATCCTATTTTTGAATGAAATCTGTGTGACAAAGAGGTATCTGTAATTCAGATTGATGAGTTGGGTTCATTATCATAGGAAGTTGCATGTGGATCCAAACAGGTAACAAAACACAGCACAAGAAATGCCTACATTAATATCAATTGTAACACTCTATTGGGCTAAACATGTATTCACATTATTTAGTCACACTGTTACACTGTAGTACCTTAGCATTAGGGTGATGACATTGATGGAAAATCACAGATATCTGGTTTTTTCAGGAGCACAGCTCCTTGAGGCAATCTCATACCAATGGTTTTCATATAAAGTTCTTGGGGTAGCTATACATCCATATTGTGTACTGCCTGATTCCTTCAATATTGATATCAGGGACAGATAAATCTGAAATAATCATGATACTGGTGTCCTCATCTTCAGCTTGGGCCTTGTGCTTATCAGTGCTGTCAGAAATAGACCAATGAAACTTGGTATGAAACTGAGCAAGGGATTTAACATCATTGAGGATGTTTCACATTGCTATGCATTCTGGAATAAGGATGACAGGCAAGATATGCCAAGGTTGACAATCTAAATTTGTCCTGTAATTGCTAAGTTCAAGAAATTTAATTTTTTATCCTGGCCAAAATTCTACAAATTCTACACATGCACAGGGAATATCTTGATTAAGATGAGGAGCACTGTGAAATTAAAACTATATGGTTTCAGAAAATTCTACTTGTTCATAAGCAATACCACACCAATCACTTTTGTGCTGCCAAATCAAAGTTGGGTGATCATGGGTGACATCATGATGAGCATACATTGTTGTTTAGGCCTTGACATACTAGGCACAGAGGGCTCAGGTGCTTTGGCCTCAGCAATTGAAATCAACACTATCAAGTTGACAACATCTTCCCAAGTCTTGAAACTGTTGTCCACATATTTGCCATCACAAATTTGAGTTCATTGGTCTAAAATTTCAACCAGTCTTTTGGAATGTGAGGAAAGTCTCGAGTGGCAATGTCAACATGAACATCAACAATTTCTCTCATGCATTTGATGAGACTTTGGGCAGATGATAAGTACACATTTATGGGCATGTTTTCAAACAATTAGAGTTGGGGTTACATAGGGTGTCTGTTGAGTTTTTGTAGATAATGCTTTTGGCATTGTTGGTGATGTAAAGGAAAAGTGAAATACATTAGAATGCAACTTGTTATCCTGCAGCCCAAGTCTTTGAGAAAATTTTCATGTCACATTAGGTGCTGTTCAGCTGGAGATTCTGAAAATTGAAAATTGAAAATTGAATCTATTTTTAAATAAAGTAACATGACATAAGTAGCATCTAATAAGCCATGACAACCTTTTCTGAATTGGCTCTTTTTAAAGATGGCTCATCACAGGCTGGAAACCATTG
>Ga0210383_10006131_pt1 | contig 10511 bp, 9 predicted proteins | sample IncBWC14OmetaG_FD_160072 | JGI IMG/M metagenome (GOLD analysis project Ga0210383, IMG submission 160072) | Forest soil microbial communities from Barre Woods Harvard Forest LTER site, Petersham, Massachusetts, United States - Inc-BW-C-14-O ...
CGACGTCAACTCGGCCGGTGCGCCGACGATCCTGCTCGCGAATGGCCGCCGCACCCGCAAGGCCGCGCGGCACTAACCCACGCGCAAGACCTCTTACGACCCCTCTAGGGCGAGCCGCACTCCGAAGCCGATCAACACAAATCCGGTGGCACGATCGAGGCGCCTGCGTATCGCGGGTTGGCTCATCCAATGCGTGATGCGGCTGGCCAGCATGAGCAACAGCGCGAAATACGCTGCCGTCTCGACGACGAAGATCGCGCCGAACAGCAGCGACGTGCTGCCCACGGCGTGTCCGCGCGGAACGAAGCCCGGCAGGAAGGTCACGAAGAAGACGCCGACCTTTGGGTTGAGCAGGTCGGTGGCCAAGCCGGCGCGGTAGCCGACCCCGAGCAGTCTGCGTGGTGGTGCACTCGCGGTTATGTCCGCAGCGTGTGCCGCAGCCCGCGTGCGAAACGAGTTCACGCCCAGCCACACCAGATACACCGCGCCCACTAGCCGCAGCGCGGTATATCCGTCGTGGCTGGCTCGAAGCAATGCGGCGAGGCCCAGGGCTGCCGCGACAACCCAGATCGCCAAGCCCGACAGCACGCCAAGAACCGTGAGAGCCGCGGTGCGCCGTCCGCCACGGATCAGGTTGCGCACCACGACGAGCGTGTCGGGGCCGGGCAGCAACACGATCAAGGTGGCCGCGAGAGTGAACGTGACCAGCGCTGTCAGCATGACCCGATCATGTCACCCACGCGTTCCTGGCCACGCCCGAGTTTCGCGTCAGCGAGTCAGTACGCGCCCCGGGTCGTAGTGACTGCTCGTGCGGTCCTCAGCAGGATGCGCAGGTCGCCGCCGAGTGACCACGTGTCGACGTATTCCAGGTCGAGCTGAACCGCTTCGCAGGGCGGTATGTCCGAACGGCCACTGACCTGCCACAGGCCGGTGATTCCGGGCTTCACCAGGTGCCGCCGATGGTGCTCGAGTTCATATTGCTCGACCTCGTCTCGCACCTGCGGCCGCGGGCCGACGAGGCTCATCTCACCCTTCAGCACGTTGATGAGCTGCGGCAGTTCGTCGAGCGACGAGCGCCGCAGAAAACGTCCGAACGGCGTGACGCGCGGGTCCTCGCGCATCTTGTAAAACGGGATATACCCTCCGTGCTCCGCCATGAGCTCTGCGACCCGCTCATCTGCCCTGCACGACATCGATCGGAACTTCCAAAGTCGGAAATGCCGTCCGTGCAAACCAATGCGTTCTTGCCGGTAAAGAGCTGGGCCTGGCGAGGTCACTCGGACGAGCAACGCAATGATGAACAAGAGGGGCAGCAGAATGACAAGTCCGAGCACGCTGCCCACGACGTCAAGTGCTCGCTTTGCAGCGCGCTCCCATTCCCATGGCGCAGCTGCGCCGATGATGAACTCGCGACTCGTCGGGGCGGTCTGATCTGGCCTCCGACCGAATCTGCGTGTCGGAAGTAACTCGCCTGTCGTCATCGATCAGGCCTAAACCAGGGACGAGGGATCGATGGACGGCGTTCGCCACCGTCGCCACAGGGCAAGGCCACCGGGGACGAGGAGGGCAATGATCGCGAGGATCAGAATCGGAAGCAGCATCAGGAACTGGTGGTGAGACAACGGGAGCCAACTCTTGGTCGACGGCTTGGCCGCCGCGGTTGCCGGCGCGAGCACCGCGACGTTTGCGGTGAGGCTCACGTGCGACTGTTCACCCGTGGCGGTGATGGTCGCGTTTCCCGCTTGGGTAAGTGAAATCTGGGTCGTGAACCCGCCGTTCTGTGCCGCGATGGCGTGCCCGGCCGATACCACTCGGCCCGCGTCGTGTCGCAATGTGAGTGCCGCGGGTTGCGCCTGCGGCCCGCTAGCTCCGAGCGCATGATTGGACGACGACGCGTAGGTCACGGACAGGTCGACGTTCTCGCCCGCCTGAAATCCGCTTCCGGTCACCGTGACGGAACTGCCGACCTTGACGCTGCCTGCAGAAACTGTCAGCAGTGGGCTCTGGGCCGGGTATCCACCTGGCGCAGCGCTCGACGGTGCAGAGGGTGCAGCGCTCGACGGTGCAGCCGACGCGGCGGCAGGTGCTGTTGCCGCGAACGCACTCGGCGCAGCGACGACCATACCGAGCACCGCACAAATGAGACCGGCCAGCAGACCGGCAATTCGACGTCCAGACATTTGTGGCCTTTCGGCATCCCACGATGGGTACTGCCGTTATCTTCGGCATCTCGGTGCTGGCCTTTACTGACTACGGCGGTCGGGCCATTAGTCGTTCGTGCACGAGATATGTGGCAAATGGAGTAATGCCGGTTGCGCCAATGGGGTCAATCGCAAAAGCGGCGTCAATCCATGCGCGCGAATATCGGGGGAAAGCTGCGCGCTCACCAACTGGATATCGATCGTCTTTTTCGCGCCGGGCGCAACATCAACGAATACGATCCCCTCGGAACGGCCTGACTCACTGCCGGTGCCGATTTGCGTGGGCACGCCGTCAACCGACGCAGCGACAACGCCGCCTCCGATGGGCGCAGACACGACGACCTGGGTGCGGATCGTGCCTGGTGCCGGACTACTCGTGGCGCCACCCACCACGTACGGAGGCAGTCCCTCCGCGTTCGCCGGAACGTTCGATGTAAGAGTGACGGCCACATGGAATCCGACGCGGCCGGCCGGACACGATGCTGCAGGCGCGACCGACACATCCGCGTGCAAGTAGTAGTCGAGCTTGGCGCCGGTTCCGTCGTTGAGGAACACCCCAACAGTGGGCTTCTCCGGTTGCTCAGTGGACGGCATCGCGCCCTCGAGTGACGTACCAGCAAGCAGTTTCTCTTCGTCGGGGTGGTTGCTCCATACGGTGAGACGGCCTGCCGCCGCGGCGTCCGACAAAGCTTTGACCGTCGCGCGCGCGTCACCCTGGCCGGCAGAGAGTGCGACAAACACGGCGCTCGCTGCCTGCGCGAAGAAGGCATCCTCCTTCGCAGGGTTCAGGATCTCTGCGTACACCTGCGACAGCAACAACGACACCGCGTTGTTCGCGGTCAGTGATCCGCCGACCGGCAGCTGCACGGGACCGGTCGCCTTCAGCAGACCGGCAAGCGCTACCGGGTCGGTGGCGATGACGCCATCGACCTGGATTCCGTATGCCTGTTGGAACATCTGGCTCGCGAGCGCCGCGTCAGTCGGAAACGACGGCGACATGTCGACGTCCTGGAAGAACGTGCCCGGGCGTTTCGTGTAGAGCGCCGCAACATCGGGCGGCACGGGCACGCCGGAGAGGTGGTCGTCGATGTCGCCCGCCGACCCCTGCTTCACGATCTGAAAAGCGCCATCGGAGACGCGCACGATCGCCCACGATCCCGGAATGCCGCCAGTGGCACGCAACTCTGCGTTGTTCAAGAACAGCAGGGCGTACGTCCGGGGCCCGGTGGCGCCCAGCATCGGAGGCAACAGCGTGACGGCGCGGGCCGCCGTCGACGTCGTGGTCGCAGCGGCGGCGAGATCGGACTGCAGCGTCAATAACGATGTGCGTACAACCGGCAATAGACCGGACGTCGAAATGCTGGCGACCTGGTCACGTACCCGTTCGACGGCCGCCGCGGCACCAACTACTGCCGGCGCCGCGCGCTGGATGGGCGCCAAGTCGATGCGGCCGTTATGTGGAGCGAGTGCTTGGAGATCGAGCGTCGCCGAGGTCGCGACCAGCGGCGGTAGTGCGTGCTGGGCGAGGTCATCGACCGCCGACGACACCGTGGCGATGGCGGTCGCATTGTTTCCCCAGACCGGCGTCCACTGCACTGCTCGCCAGACCGGGCCATGCGTCTCCGCTCGCGCGGAGTGCGCTTCCCGCTGCAGGCTCGCCAAACTCGTTCGTTCGCCCGCGACGTCGCCGCTTTGCGCCTGCCGCTGCAGCGCGGCGACGTCGTCGGCCGCACGCAGCAGATCACCTTTCGCCCGGAGGCCGCAGTAGACCACCCACGCGCTCGCGGCGATCAGCAGCAGCAGCAGAATCAGCGCGACGCGTAGAGCCGACCGGTGCTCCGACCGGCGCAACGCGTGTCGTGGCCCTACGTCGACAGCACTATCAACCTGCGCGGTCATCGCGACCGCGCGCCCGCTGACGGCAGGATCGTCGAACCGACAGGGCAAAAGGCAGTCAGGATCGTGGACGTCGCCTCGACGAGGCTGTTCCACACCTTTGCGTAGCGCGCGTCATTGCCGCCGTAAGGATCGGCGATGTCGTCTGCGGTCGGATCGCCGGGCAGAAACGCACCCCGGGCGCCCGCGGCGGCGGCCACAAACACCTGGAGCCGCGCTATCGGTTCGAGGGGAGCCCGGTCCCCGGGCGGTAGCGACGCGGCCAGTCTCGCGAGTTCGCGCAGTGTGAAGGTGTAGCGCACCGCGCGCGGGTGCAGCTCTACGACGGCCGCCCGATGCGCCCGCGTGGCGGTGATGACCAGCTCCGCGGCGTCCAACATCTCGGTCGTGACCTGTCTCGGCGCGAACGGCCCAGGACCGGCACCGATCGATCGCAGGCGTGAAGCGAACGAATCGGGCATTCGGTGCCCCAGCGCGGCGGCAGTCCCGGCGCTCGCCACGGGCAGCGCCGGCGCGGCCGACGGCCACCGGGTCGCCAAGCCCACGCGAAACAGCCGCTCCACGGCAGGGGAGCGGCACAGGTTGCCGGTGCAGACAGCAAGGATCGCCGCCGGATTTTCGCTGGTCATCGCAGTCTTTCTCGGCGTTTCGCACCAGAGCCTGAGCGGCAGACCCTGTTGTCCGGACGACGTGGCATGCTGCCCTCGTGCCAGCCGCCCAGAATGCCCGGTCTGCCCAACCGAAGTCGGCAGTCACCGTTGCCGTCGGCGACGAAGAACTTCTCATCGAACGCGCTGTCGCAGCTGTCATCGCCGACGCCAGAGCCGCCGACGCCGACACCGATGTCCGTGACCTGGTCGGCGCCGAGCTCGAGCCCGGTCAGCTGGCCGAGCTCACCAGCCCCTCGTTGTTCGGCGAGCGGCGCGTTCTCGTGGTGCGCGACGTCGAGCAACTGTCCAAAGAAGTGGTCGACGAGGTCATCGCGTCGTGTCGAGATGCGGCCGACGAGGTCGTCATGGTGCTGGTCCACAAAGGCGGCGCGCGCGGCAAGCCGTTGCTCGACGCGGTTCTCGCGCTGGGCGCGCAGCGCGTCGAGTGCGCGAAGCTCACCAGGCCAGGGGAGCGAGCCGACTTCGTCCGGGCCGAATTTAGGAACGCGAGCCGGACCATCACCGAAAACGGTGCGAGGGCTTTGATCGACGCGGTCGGCAACGACCTGCGAGAGATCGCGGCCGCCTGCGCCCAGCTCTGCACCGACACCGACGGCCAGGTCGACGGCGAGCTGGTGGCGCGCTACTACCGGGGTCGGGCCGAAGTGACCGGGTTTGTGGTGTCCGACAGGGCGCTCGAGGGCCGGCTTGGCGAGGCGCTCGAGCAGTTGCGCTGGGCGCTCGACACGGGAGTGGCACCGGTGCTGATCACCAGTGCTCTCGCTCAGGGAGTCAGGGCGCTGGCCAAGGTGGCAACGGCCTCGCAAGACGGTCTGCGCGGCGCCGACCTTGCCCACGAGGTCGAGATGCCGCCGTGGAAGATCGATCGGGTGCGGGCTCAACTGCGGGGCTGGACACCCGCCGGCGTTGCCGCCGCCGTGACCGCCATCGCCGCAGCTGACGAGCAGGTCAAGGGTGGCGGCACTGATGCCGCCTATGCGCTCGAGAAGGCTGTCCTCGCGATCGTCGCGGCGCGAGCCGCGGCCTGACAGCCGCCCCGCAGCGCCGCCCTGACGGCGCCCCATAACGCGGACGACATCGAGACGGCCCGCTGTTTAGGCTTGCTGCCGTGTCATTAACGGGGCGGGCACCGATCGCGGTCGCGGGTGTCGTATCCAGCGAACGGGCGAGCGGGCGGCAAGCCTGGTCGTTGTTGTGGACCGCGAGTCGGCGGCTCGGCGTCTTGGTCGGCGCCTCGGTGGTAGTGAACGCCCTCATGCCGGCCCTCGTCGTCGGGGCGCTCGGCGCGGTCGTCGGGTTCATTCCTGGCGCCGTCGAACACGGGATGGGATCCGCTGCCGGCTCGCAGTTGATCGGCGCGCTGGTCGTCGCGGGGCTGCTCTACGCCTTCTCCCTTGTTCTTGATCCGATCAGCGGCGCGCTCGGCACCGCCGCGAACGCCCGCATCACCGGCGCCCTGCAAGGTCGACTGCTTGCCGCGGTCTCGCTACCGGTCGGCGTCGCGCACCTCGAGGATTCGACGGTCCTCGACCGGCTCGCACGCGCTGAAGGATCTCTCAGTGGTTTCTTCCCCGGCGACGCCCCCGTCACGTGGGCAGGCGTCGTTGCCAGCCGCATCGCGGGCGTCATCGGGTGCATCGTGGTCGCCGTCTTCCAATGGTGGCTCGGCCTGCTCCTGCTCGTGATGTGGCTCGCTGTGCGGCGGCTGATGATCGGAGCCGTGATCAGGCAGGCCACCGAACTGCGCGGCCAGACCACCGTGATGCGACGCGCGTGGTACTTCATCGGTCTTGGGACTAAGGCCCGAGACGCCAAGGAAATAAGGGTTTTCGACCTCAAGGACTTCGTTGCCGGTCGTTACCGTCACGAGCAGCGCGGCGCAAACCAGGGCGCAACACAGGGATTGCGGTCGCTGCATCGGCGCGCGTTCGGCTGCTTGGTCGTTGTCCTCGCGACCTACATCGTCGCGCTCAGCCTCCTCGCGCACGACGCGAGTCACGGCGAGATCAACGTGCGTTCGCTCGCGATCCTGCTTCCGATGCTCGCGGTCACCATGTCGACCGGCAGCATCGGTCTCGACGACATCACGTTGGCCTGGTCGATGGCCGCATTGCCGGACGTCGACCGGCTCGAGGCTGACCTCGCCCGCGGTCGCACCGACCTCGCCGGACAACGCAGGCCCAACGGCCCGCGCGAATCCGTGCGGTTCAACGACGTGTCTTTTCGCTATCCGAGTGGCAGCGCCGACGTGCTGGCGGGGCTCAATCTCGAACTACGAGCGGGGACGTCGACGGCGATCGTCGGAGCGAACGGCGCAGGTAAGTCGACGCTGGTCAGCCTGCTCTCGCGCTGGCGTGATCCGACCGCGGGCAGCATCACGGTCGACGGCGTCGACATCAGCGAATTCGATCCCGAGAGCTGGCAGCGCACCGTCGCGATCATGCCGCAGGAGCCGGTGCGCTACCCGGTCAGTGCGTACGACAACGTCGCGTTCGGTGCGCTCGAGCATCGCGACGACGTCGCCGGCGTCGAAGAGTGCGCGCAACTCTCCGGCTTCGCCGAGGTCGTCACGACGTTGCCTGACGGCTGGAACACGGTGCTCGCCCGCCAGCTGCCGGGCGGGTCTGATCTCTCGGGCGGTCAGTGGCAACGGCTTGCGCTTGCCCGTGCACTCTTCGCGACCCGGCACGGCGCCCGAATATTGGTACTCGACGAGCCGACGGCTGCCCTCGACGTCCGCAGCGAAGCTCAGTTCTATGGCCGCTTTCTCGAAGTGACGCGAGGGCTGACGACCGTCGTGATCTCGCACCGCTTCCCGACCGTCCGGCGTGCCGACGTGATCTGCGTGCTCGACAACGGCGCGATCACCGAGCGCGGCTCGCACGACGAACTGCTCGCCGCTGGCGGCACCTACGCGAACCTTTATCGGCTGCAGGCGGCACGGTTTGGCGGTGCCAACTGACAACCGCCACGCTGTCACCCGACGCCGCCGAGCAGCCCGGATCGTACAAACCACGGCGGCGGCTGGTGCGGCTTGCGCACGTCATGTTCCTCGACGGATTTCGGGCCGCGCCCGGCTGGATGACGGTCGTCACAGCGATGCTGATCCTCGGCAGCGTGGCGTCAACGTGTTACCCGCTCGGCTACCGCTTGCTTGTCGACGGGGCGCTCGCGCACTCGCCCGGGCACGTCGTCTGGGGAGTCGCGATCGTCGGCGGCCTCATCTCGCTCGGCTGGATGCTGAGTGCGATCGGCGCCACCGAAGCGATGGTGCTGTCTGACCACATCTCGGTATACCGCACCGGCCAGCTGATCGATCTCATCAGTGGCGTGCACGGCATGGAACATCTCGAGCGGCCCGAATACCTCACGGAGGTCGAGCGGCTGCAGGCGGATCGGCGACAGCTCGCGGCCGCGCCCCGACAGTTGCTCACCAACATCGCCAGTGCAGCTCGCATCGTGGCGTTTCTGGTGTTGCTACTGACCGTCTCGCCGTGGTTGCTGTTGTTGCCGGTGTGCGCGGTGCCGCCACTGGTGGCCGATCGCGCCGCGAAGCGTCTGACGAAGCGGGCGCAGAACGAGATGGCGCACACCAAGCGGCTCGCCGGTCTGATTTTTGACATCACATCCAACGTCGGGAGTGCTGGTGAGGTCAGGTCGTACGGTCTTGGCCGGTACTTGGCAGCAGAGCATCGGCGCCTTTCCGGGGAGTTGGATCGGCGCAGTGCGCGCGAAGCTCTGCAGGTGCTGGCGGTGCAGGGTACGGGCTGGGTGCTGTACGCAGCCGGCCTGATGGGCGCGATCGCGTTCGTCGCGGTGCGGGCATCCGAGGGAGGCATGTCACTTGGCACCGTGCTGATGGCCGTGTCGCTGATTCGCCGTTCGCGCACCCAGCTTGCGTCTGCTGCCCAGGGGTCGGGTGCGCTGGTGTCGACACTGACGACCGCCGACCGGCTGTTTTGGCTCGAAGACCATGCGGCCGCGCAGGCTGCGGCGGCGGGCACTCGCGAGGCTCCGGAGAAGTTGCGCGAAGGCATCGCGTTTCGCGAGGTGACGTTTCGCTACCCAGGGACAGAGCGCGCGGTGCTCGAAGGGTTCGACCTGATGCTTCCGGCTGGCTCGACCGTGGCGCTCGTGGGTGAGAACGGATCGGGGAAGACGACCCTCATCAAGTTGTTGCTCGGCATGTACCAGCCCGACGACGGCACGATCACGCTCGACGGTGTTTCGCTGGGCGACTTCGATCCGGCGTCGTGGCGCGAGCGGTGCACGGCGGCGTTTCAGGATTTTGCGAAGTTCCATCTCGCTGCCGTGCAATCAATCGGCGTGGCCGATTTGCCGTCGCTCGACGACGAGGCCGCGGCCCTCGTCGCCCTCGAGCGGGCCGGCGCGGCCGACCTGGTCGAGCAGTTGCCCAATGGGCTTGCGACGCAGATCGGCACCGAGTTCACCGGCGGCCACGGGCTATCAGGTGGGCAGTGGCAAAAGCTCGCACTCGGGCGCGCGCTGCGGCGCGACGAGCCGCTGCTGGTCGTGCTCGACGAGCCAACCGCCAGCCTGGACGCCGCGGCGGAGCACGCCTTGTTCAGCCGGTACGCCGAAGCCGCAAAACGCAGTGCGGCCGTGGCGGGCACGATCACGGTCTTGGTTTCGCATCGGTTCTCAACGGTCCGGATGGCCGACCTGATCATCTATGTCGAAGCTGGCCGAGCCGCCGAGGTCGGTAGCCATGAAGAGTTGCTGGCGACGGGTGGGCGTTACGCCGAGTTGTTCGCGCTGCAGGCCGAGGGATATCGCTAGCCCCTCGGCGTCCGGTCTGAGGGTTGGAGTCTGGGGTTGAAACCGTTCTTACGCAGTCGGCACGGTGTCTGCGGAGCCGATTGAACCGAAGTCGACGGTCACCGGCGCTCGCACTGCGGGGTCGTCCGTCTCGAAGTATTCGGCTTTGGTGAAGTGGCCGAAGCCGGCGATGACCGATGAGGGAAAAGCCTCGATGCGCGTGTTCAGGGCACGCACGTTGCCGTTGTAGAACCGGCGGGCGGCGGCGATCCGATCCTCGGTCTCGGCGAGCTGCTGCTGGAGCGCGAGAAAGTTGGTGTCGGCCTTAAGCGTCGGGTAGTTCTCGGCGACCGCGAACAGACCGCCAAGTGAGCGCGTCAGCCCGTTCTCGGCTTGCGCCTGTCCGACTGGACCGGCACTGCCAACGGCAGTTTGCGCCGCGGTCCGCGCCGCGGTGACGGCCTCGATGACGGAACTCTCGTGCGCTGCGTATCCCTTCACGGTCGCGATCAGGTTCGGAATCAGGTCATGGCGACGGGTGAGCTCGACGTCGATCTGGCGCCACGACTCCTGCACGAGATTGCGCTGCTTGATGAAGCGGTTATAGGACGCGGCGGCGCCGACCCCAACGAGGACGACGACGGCGAGGACGATCCAGAGTGCGGTCACGAGACGGTCTCCGATTTCGGCGGTTACTTACCGGGCAGGATGTCCTGGTTAGGCCAGCTGAGCGCAGGCTGGCGTGCGGGTTCGGGCTGGGCCGGCGGTGCGTATTCGGGCTGGGCCGGCGGTGTGTATTCGGGCTGGGCCGGCTGCTGTGTGTATTCGGGCTGGGCTGGCTGCTGTGCACTGTGCGCGGCGGCGTACGCCGCTGGCACGTAGCCCAGTGCCGACGGCTGCTGTTGCGGGTACACCGGCGCAACCGGCTCGGGGACAACCTGCGCAGCTGGCTGGGGGACGGCCT
>Ga0210383_10006132_pt1 | contig 10509 bp, 10 predicted proteins | sample IncBWC14OmetaG_FD_160072 | JGI IMG/M metagenome (GOLD analysis project Ga0210383, IMG submission 160072) | Forest soil microbial communities from Barre Woods Harvard Forest LTER site, Petersham, Massachusetts, United States - Inc-BW-C-14-O ...
TCGCTGAAAATCTTTTCGAGGCGCTCGTAATTGTCACGAACGAGTTCTTTTACGCCGATCAGGCCGGCTTTCACGCGATCTTCCGCGAGCTGGAAGATCACGGATTCGGCGCGGTCGAGAATAACGTCGGCGTCATCGCCTGCAGCGAGAGCTTGTTCCTGAATCGCGGACGCGGAAAAAATCAGGCTGCGCAGGACGGCTTTTTCCTTGACGATGCGAGCGTAGTGTTCAACGTTGGTTACACGGGGCAAGCCGTCGGCAAGCTGCGAGAGATAAGCTACGCCGCCGGCGGATTCCAGCTCACCGCGACGGGCGAGGTCGTCCATCAATGTGACGACGTCGATGGCCTGCTGTTTTTCTCCGAGCTGAATCATGCGCTCAAAAATCTGGCGGTGTTGAGATAAGAAGAAATCTTCGGAACGGATTTTTTCTATCGCAGCGTTCAGCGCATGGTTATCGAGGATGATCGCGCCCAAAATGCTGCGCTCTGCTTCCAGATTATGGGGAAGCGGGCGTTCAAGAGTAGTGTCGTTGGCCATTATTCGCTTTTTATTCGCCTGCTATTTTCACTCAAAGAATTCGGCAGCGCAAGAGGCGCCTTGGCGCTTCAAGTTTCAAGATCAACCGAGTTCAGTTCGGGAATCGCTTTTCAGATGGAGCGCGGATATTGTGATGAGTTGCGTAGCGAAGGTCAATGAGTAGGAGCCTGTGGACGCTTTAGGAAAAGTGGAAAACCGGACAACGAAAACATAGCCGCTGCTGTGGCGAAAAAATATGAAGAAACTCGCTGCACCTTCCGATGTGCGCTCTGAAGTTTGCTCCGAACCCACAGCGAGAAACGATTGCGGTTAGGCTTCCTTAGTGACGGCGACCTTGACTTTAGCGACGATTTCACGGTGCAACTTAACGGGGACTTCGTAATCGCCCACAACTTTGATGGGATCTGCGAGCGTGATCTTGCGCTTGTCGATGTGATAGCCCTGTGCCTCGAGGGCTTCGACAATGTCCGAAGAGGTCACTGAGCCGAAGAGTTGCTCGTTGTCTGCGGCTTTGCGCGCGAAGCTCAAAGAGACCCCCTGCAACGAATCGGCTAGCGTTTGCGCGGCGCCTTTTTCGGTGGCTTCCTTCTTGGCAAAGGTGACGCGCATTCTTTCGAGGCGCTTCATGTTGCCAGGAGTAGCCTCAATGCCGAGCTTGCGCGGCAAAAGAAAATTGCGAGCGTAACCGGGAGCTACTTCGACGAGCTCGCCGCGATTTCCCAGCTTTTCCACATCTTCCTGCAAGATAATCTGCATCGCGTTCACCTCAAAAATCCTCTATGATCTAATTTCCCGCCAATTAAAGAGCCTGCGTGGCAACTCAAAATCGGACCTTCGGCGGCTGAAGCCGATCTAAATCTTACAGATTTTATATCGTGGCTAAAGCCGTGATCCACAAAGATTCGGCTCTTCAAGCCCCACAAACATTCAGCCGCGTAAACCTTACAATTCCGCGGCGAACGGCAACAAGGCAATGTTTTGCGCGCGCTTGATGGCTACTGTGAGCCAGCGCTGGTGGCGTGCGCAAGTTCCGGTCATACGGCGCGGAAGAATCTTGCCGCGCTCCTGGATGAACGGAGCCAGGATTTCGGCTTTCTTGTAGTCGATGAAATCGGCTTTGTCCACGCAGAAGCGGCACACTTTCTTCTTGCGGACAAAGTTGCGCTTGCCGCGCTTTGCAGGGCCGCCGGGGCGACCTCCGGGACCTCCACCTGGGCCTGAAGGGCGTGGACCACCGCCTCCTCCCCCACCATAAGATTGCTGTGCGTTTTCTTCTGCCATTCGATTTCTCCCTAATCAAATTCCTGAAAGATTATTGGTTATACAGTCGGCGCAGCGGCTTGCTCAACTCCCGGCATGGCCGGAGCTGGCGGAGCAGTCTTGCGGGGACGGCGCGCGGCACGACGCTCGCGATGGCGCTTCAGTTTATCCTGCCGCTTCAATTCTTCGTCGAGGCGCACAGTGAGATACTTGATAACCGGGTCGGACACTTTCAGCCGGCGCTCAAGCTCTTTCACCACTTCACCGTGGCTGGAGCGGATGACCATGTAAACGAAATAGCCTTCACGCAGTTTTTGTACGCGATAGGCCATGCGCTTGCGGCCCCATTTATTTACGGAGTCGATCTTGCCGCCTTTTTCTGTGGCCGCGTGTTCGAGAGTTGAAATCACTTTATCGATGTCCGCTTCCGGAGTGTCCGGGCGGAGGATGAAAATTAAATCGTATAGCCGCTCTTCCATATGTCCTCGATTTCCAAAATCTAACCCGCGATTTCGGTTTTTGTTGCCAATCCTTACTGCGATTCTTCTTCGGTGGAGCTTACGCGGCGATTGAACCGCGTCATCGCCTTTTCCACGCCTTCAGTTAAAGCCAAATCCACAGCTTCGGCCGCGTCCGCCACCATTTGCGCCGCAATCTCTCGCTCCGGCTTGCGCATCGGGCAAAGCACATAGTCGGCACGATCACCTACCGGGTAATCCGGCTGGCATCCCATTCGAATACGGACGAATTCATCGGTGCCCAACGACTTAACCACCGACTTGAATCCGTTGTGCGTGCTTCGCGCGCCGCGTTCGCGAATCCTGAGCATGCCCCAGGGCAAATCGACTTCGTCGAGCACAAGAATCAAATCCGTGGGTGTGCCTTCGTAACGCTCGAGCAATTCCCGGACGGCCATTCCGCTCAAATTCATCATGGTCTGCGGCTTGGCCAAAACCACTTCGTGGCCCGCTACTTTGCCGCGACCTACGTAAGACTTCGATTCAGGCCGGCTGACTCGAATTCCCTCGCGCCCGGCTATTCCATCCACGGCGAGAAAACCTAAATTGTGCGGCGTCCATTCGTATTCCGCGCCGGGATTGCCGAGGCCGACGATCAATTTCATAAGTTGGCCCCAGCACACATCCGGCTCGTTCGATAGAGCCGCACAGAGTGGAGACTACTTCTCCTTGCCCTTCTTCTCTGGCTTCTCGGCTTTGGCCGCAGGTTCCGCACCAGCTTCGGCGTCGCCCTCTTCGTCCTTCTTGCCCTTCTTGATGACTTCCGGTTCCGCGGGAGCAGTTTCCGCAGCAACGGCGGCTTCCGGAGTGGGCTCTTCTTCCTTCTTGAGAATGACAACGTGAGCCAAAACGCGGACGGGGTCGGTCAAAAGTTTTACTTTGTCGCGATCAAACGGAAGGTCTCCGGCGCGAAGCTGTTTGCCGATGAGCATGTCGCTGACGTCCACTTTAAATTCCTCAGGGATGTCAGCCGGCAAGCACTCGACTTCCACTTCCCGGGTAACCATTTCAAAAATGCCGCCTTGCATCTTCACGCCTTGCGGCTCGCCGAATGTGTGCACCGGCACGCGGACGCGCATGCGCACGTCCATGGCGATGCGAAAGAGATCCACGTGAAGCAGCGCTCCGCTGACGGGATCAACCTGCCAATCCTTCACCATTGCTTTTTCGGCAGCGCCGTCGGCAACCTGCACGGTGAAAATGGTGTTGTGACCGGTTTCCGAGCGGAGGATGCGGGCGACATGCTTCGCATTTACGGCAAGAGAAATCGAATCTTTCTTTCCGCCGTAGAGAATTGCGGGAACCATACCGGTAAGACGCGTGCGGCGCGCCGGACCTTTTCCGCGGCTTTCGCGAACTTTACCTTCCACTGTAAACGTTTCCATACGTCCTCTTATCCCGCCTGTTAGTTAGATAGCTCGCCGTACATCAATTAAACAGCTCGCTGATCGAAGTCTCTTCGTGAATCGATTGGATGCCGCGAGCCAGCAGCGGCGCCACACTTAACACTTTGATCTTCGAAACTTTCGCTGCCGCTTCGTTGAGCGGCACTGAATCCGCCACCACGACTTCTTCAATGGCGGACTTGGTGATACGTTCCGCAGCCGGCCCGGAAAGAACGGGATGCGTGCAGGCTGCAAACACTTTCGTCGCGCCGTTGTTCAACAGGGCTTCGGCCGTTTTTACCAGCGTTCCCGCGGTGTCGATAATATCGTCGATGATTAGAGCTGGACGCCCAGAAACGTCTCCGATCAAGTTCATCACTTCGCTCACGTTCACATCGATACGCCGTTTATCGACGATAGCCAGCGGCGCATCCATTCTCTTAGCAAAATAGCGGGCGCGTTCCACTCCACCTGCGTCCGGCGAAACAATAGTCATGGGCCCCAAGTTCATTTTCTGAAAATATTCCACCAGCACCGGTGAAGCGAACAAGTGATCTACCGGGATATTGAAATATCCCTGAATCTGCGGCGCGTGCAGGTCAAGCGTCAGCACGCGGCTGGAACCCGCGGTTTCCAACAGATCCGCTACAAGCTTCGCGGAAATCGCCACGCGCGGTCGGTCTTTACGATCCTGACGCGCGTATGGATAATACGGGATCACCGCCGTGATGCGCCAAGCCGAAGCGCGCTTGAACGCATCGATCATCAGCAACAACTGCATCAGGTTGAAATCAACCGGATGGCTGCAAGGCTGCACGACGAAAACATCCGCGCCGCGCACATTTTCCAAAATCTGATAACGCGTTTCGCCGTCGCTGAACTGGCCGTGCTCGGCCTTGCCCAACGGAACGCCTACATACTTACAAATAGATTTGGCCAAAGCGGGATTTGCCGTCCCGCAAAAAATCTTGAATTTGTCGTCAGCCAAATTTTCCCCTCAACCGTTCGCGCGCCAACCAAGCGAACGGCCATAGTCTTCCCTGGATAGAGTTTCGACGACGAAAACCGAATCTTCCGGAAATGCACGAGCGGTTCGGCGCGCCTGCGCTGGGTTTCGGAAGACTCCGAACACCGCCGACCCGCTACCCGCCAGCGCGGCATCTGCAGCTCCTCGCTTGAGCAATGCGTCACGAATTTCCCCGAGACGCGGATAACGGCTGAAGACGGGTCCCTCGAAATCATTCGAGAGACTGCCTCCCTGCCTGCTCCAACACAGAGCGCAGAACCCCCAAATTTTAGGGGGTTTTGCAGTCTTTGTCAATTCCGCAGAAATCCATCGGTAGGCGTCTTTGGTGCTGACGCCGATGTCGCGCGGGGAGACAACCAGGATGGTTCTCTTTGGGACGTTTGGAAGCGGATAGATTTCGTCGCCGCGGTTGACAGCCAGCGCGCGTCCTCCGAAAAGGAAGAAAGGAACGTCGGCGCCCAGACTTGCGGCAATTTCCATCAGACGCGGCAGCGGCACTTGGGATTTCGTCAGCCGCATCATGCCGATAAGTGTGGCTGCGGCGTCGCTCGACCCTCCACCTAAGCCGCGTGCAACCGGAATTTTTTTGTCTAACTGCACGGAAATGCTTCCGCGAAAACCAATATCGGGACCAATGGCTTCGATCGCACGCCAGACCAGATTGTCCGGACCGAGCGGCAACGCCACATCGTTGCACGATAAAGAGAGCTGCCCTGCCCCGCCGGGGTCGATGGAAAGCTCCAGCGTGTCGTGTAAAGAAATCGCTTGAAAAATTGTGCGCAATTCGTGATATCCGTCCGAGCGTTTTCCCATCACGTGCAGACACAGGTTGATTTTTGCAAACGCAGGAAGACGCACCGATCTTTTCTTGGATGTCGCGCGAGCCATGCGGGGAGCTTACTGCGGTTTGGCCGTTTCTGGAGCGGATTTCTGCGCGGTGTGGCGCCGCAGGTTTTTTAGCTGAGCATCAACATCGTTCACTTTGTCGGCTTCGTATTCAGCAGGAATAGCTTTGCGCCATTCGGCGAGCGCGCGCTCCCAGTAAGTGGCGGCGCGTTCGCTTTGGCCGAGTTTCATATACACATCACCGAGATGGCCCAGAATGGTAGGGTCGTGACTTTGTCGTTCAGACGCCTTGCGAAGGAGCTCCTCGGCTTCGGCGAGCTTGTTCTGCTTGTAATAAGCCCAGCCAAGGCTGTCCAGATACGCGCCGTTGTTAGGATCGAGCTTCACGGCCTTCTGAATCATGTCGGTAGCTTCACTCAGGCGTACGCCGCGATCGGCCAGCATGTATCCGTAGTAATTCAGCACGGCGGCATTGTTCGGATTGGCTTGCAGCACTTTGCGGAATTGATCTTCCGCTTGATCAAATTTTTTCTCGCGCTCGTAGATCGCACCAAGCATAAACCAAGCCGACTCTTTGTCGCCGCTATCACGCGCGATTTGCTCAGCCTTCTGTGCGGACTTTTCGGCGTCAGGATAGTTTCGGCCGCGCTCCTGGACTTGCGCGAGGTCCACGTAGATTCCTTCGTCACCATCATTGCCCTGCAACAGACCGGTTAAAAGTTTTGTAGCCGCATCCGTATTTGAATTTTCGCCGTATAGCATGGCGAGAGTAATGATCAGGTTTTGGTCCTTTGGCGAATCTTGAAGTCCTTTTTTTGTCTCGGCAATTGCGCGATCGAGATCTCGATTTTGGCGATAGGCATCGATCAGAAGCATCTCCGCGCGCTTCTGGGAGTCGGGCCCAAGCTTGGCCATCTCTTCAAAGGTGCGAATGGCCGCCGGATAATTTTCTTGCCCAAGGTAGGCATGCCCGAGCTGCTCGTAAAGGATAGCAAGCGCGTTCGAGTTGCCGGCCTCGCCTCCGGCTCCGGCGGACGCCGAGTTTCCAGCTCCGCCGGTTTGATTCTTCATGCCGTTGATCGCGTCGTTGAGAACTTTGACGGCATCGTCATAACGGCCCTGTTCTTCGTAGAGCAGCGCTTCGTTATAAAGAACTTCCAGGTTGCCGGGAGAGAGCTGCTTCGAACGCAACAGGGCGGACTCGGCTTCGTCAAACTTTCCCATCCGGCGGTAGAGCTCGGACATGCGCAGGAAATTTTCCCAAGTGCTGGGTTCCAATTCGGACAGACGTTTGTACTGCTCGAGCGCTTCAGCATACTTGTCCTGCGACAAAAGCGCTTGTGCGAGGCCGTGAACGTGCGTCGGGTCGTCGGGATCTTCTTGTACGGCCTTACGGTAGGAATCTTCGGACTTTACAAAATCCTTTGATTGCGCGTATGCGTCGCCGAGGAGGTCGTAAATTTCCGGAGACGCGGAATCACCGGCGGCTTGGTTCAGAAGCGTCACCGCTTCCTGCGAACGCCCTTCATCAATAAGCAATTGGCTTAGCTGCTCGAGTGCAGCCCCGTTACCCGGATTCAGATTCACCGTATTGCGCAGGACTTTCTCGGCTTCTTCGTGCTTGTTCTGGAAACGGTAGAGACGCGCGAGCCATAGCGCCGAATAGGTGTCGTCCGGCTGCAGCTTTAAAATAGCCTGAAATTGTTCGACAGCTTTGGCAAGATTTTCCTTCTGCAAGTCGCCGGCGCCCATGTCGCCCAAGGCGTGAACATAGATTTGGGCTAGCAAGCGGCGAGCGTTCACGTCGTCAGGATCAAGTTTTAGAACATTTTGGGCCTGGACTTCGGCTTCACGCACACGTTGCGACTTAGCGTAGATTTCCGCCAAGCGTTCCATAATCACAGTGGAGCCCGGAGCGAGATCCAGGGCTTTTTTGTAGGCTTCGATGGACTGCGCGGCGAGTTCCGGTCGCCGCGTGGTTTCGTAGCGTTGCTCGTCTAAATGTCCTAGCGCGAAATAGTAATAAGAATCTTGATGCGCGCCTGCGGTCGCTGTGTCTACTTCCTTGGAGGGATTTTCGTCCTGGACCGGTACCGCAGGCTTCGGGGGTATAGAGGATTGCGCCTGCGCGACAGGTGTAATCAGAAAAAGTGACATGACAGCGAAACTTGGAAATGTTTTCATGCGTTAGCCGTGAAACTCCATTATCGTATAGCGGCCGAGGGCGGTCAAAGTTTTCCCTGGCCGGCGTTCCCCTGGTCCATACACTTAGACGCGCGGAAAGACCGCATGGATACGCAGCGTCCAATGCCGATGGAACCACGGTAAGGCTTTATGGATTCAAGGATCGCGAATAACGTGCGGGAGGAAAAATCTATGACCCAAATGAGCGCACGAGTTTTTCCAATGGTTTTCTTCGGGGCCCTCTTGGGATTGACGTGTTTGTCCTCTTCAGCTCAGCAGGATACTGCGACGGCCCTGAAAGCAGCGGCGCAAGCAAGCAGTCCTAAGTTGGCAGACCTATCATGGCTGGTTGGGACGTGGAAAGGTGAATGGGGACCTCGAACTGCGGAGCAAGTGTGGCTTGCTCCGAACGCAGGGGAAGCGATAGGAGTTTTTCGGCTTGCAGAAAATGACAAAATTCTGGTGATTGAATTGTTTACGCTGGTTGAACACTCAGGTGGCATAGATTTTTATCTCCGCCATTTTACGCCGCAACTTGCGCCCTGGGAGAAATCGGAGGCGACCATGCTTCATCTGGCGAACCTCGATGCTTTGAAGGTCGAGTTTGAGAACCCGATTAACGGAATGCCCAAGCGCACAAGTTTCACGCGGCTGGATGCAGACACTTACTTGGCGCGTTCCGAAATCGTTCCTGAAAGCGGCGAAATGCAGGTGGTGGAAATTACGTATCATCGGCAGAAACCAGCGGTAGAAAAATCTAGTGCCGGAAGTGGCGCACACCGGAAAAAACCATAGCCATGCCGAGCTTGTTAGCGGCAGCGATCACGTCAGCATCGCGAACAGAGCCTCCCGGCTGAATAACGGCGGTCGCGCCAGCTTTTCCGGCTTCTTCCACGCCGTCCGGGAACGGGAAGAAGGCGTCGGACGCCACCGCGCTTCCGGCAAGCGAAAGGCCCGCTGTGGCCGCTTTGATGACGGCAATCTTCACAGAATCTACGCGGCTCATTTGGCCGGCACCGATTCCGACTGTGCAACCTTCGCGGGCGAAGACGATGGCGTTTGATTTCACGTGCTTGCAGACCTTCCAGCCGAAAAGCACAGCGCGAAGTTCCGCTTGAGTGGGCGCACGCTCGGTGGCAACGTTTAGATCGCTTTCGGCCAATTCGTGGCGATCTGTTTCCTGCACCAGAACTCCACCGGAGATGCGCTTGAGTTCAAGATCTTCGACAGCGGCCTCACGCGGCATTTCGAGGAGACGCAGATTCTTCTTCGAAGCGAATTTCTGGAGTGCCGCTTCTTCATATCCGGGAGCGACGATACATTCGACAAATAATTTTGCCACTTCCTCGGCCGCTATCTCATCCAGCACACGATTGAAAGCCAGCACGCCACCGAATGCAGACACTGGATCGCATGCCAGCGCCTTTCGATAGGCATCCAACAAGCTTTCCTGCTCGGCCGCCCCGCAGGGATTGTTGTGCTTTATAATCGCGACGGCAGGACGCGAGAATTCGGTTACAAGATTCCACGCAGCGTCGAGATCCACAAGATTATTGTAGGAAAGTTCTTTGCCTTGAAGCTGTTTGGCGCCAGCCAATCCAGCGGCGGGACGTCCAGCCGGTATATACAACGCTGCATGTTGATGAGGATTTTCGCCGTAGCGCATAGCTTGCTTGCGTTCCAGGGATATGTGAATCCTTTGGGGTAGTTTTTCCCTGGCACCGATGACGACGTCGTCATTTGCCGCCAGCCGCTCGAGTTCTGTTGCGATTTCGCCATCGTAGAACGAGGTGCGCGCGTAGGCTTTCCGCGCCAAGTTCAGCCTGGTGGAAAGATCCAACTCGCCCTTGCTGCGCAATTCCGCCAAAATTGCCGAATAGTCCGCGGGATCGGTGACGACGGCGACACTCTGAAAGTTTTTTGCCGCTGAGCGCAACATAGCTGGTCCACCGATATCAATGTTCTCGATTAATTCGCTAGCAGTGACACCCGCCTTGGCTGCGGTCGCAGAAAACGGATAGAGATTTACAACGACCAGATCGATTGGCACGATTCCGTGTTGTGCAGCTTCCTTTCGATCCTCCGCCTTTGCGCGTTGAAACAAAATGCCGCCATGAACTTTGGGATGCAGCGTTTTTACGCGCCCTCCGAGCATCTCCGGCCAGCCGGTGAGATCGGCGACATCGCGCACAGAGATGGAGGATTCACGTAAAAGCCGAGCGGTGCCACCCGTAGAAACGATTTCGATGCCGAGCGCTGCCAGACCACGCGCGAAATCCATGATTCCGGTCTTGTCATAGACGCTGATCAGCGCCCGTTCAATAGCCACGATGGTTCTCCGAAAACATAAGGGCCCGCTAGTGTAAGCGTTTGCATAAAATTTCGGAAGAGGATGCATGCCCTGGATCGCACAGACGGTGCGTTCACTAATAGCGGAACATTTCGAGATGAAACAGGGGCCATGATTGGCTTTCTCGAATGGCTATAAATGCTCTAGAATAATGCTATCGAGTGGGCGTGTAGCTCAGCTGGGAGAGCACCTGCTTTGCAAGCAGGGGGTCGCAGGTTCGAACCCTGTCACGTCCACCAATTCTTTCAATGACTTACAAGTTATTTGCATCAGTTGATCCGTTCCACTGTAGTGACTTTTGTAGTGACCCCATGACTCTGTGGGATGGTTGAAGCTCCGATAACCCTCTCCGCGCGATATTTCTCGAACTTTTCCATCGCCACCCGCTTCTGTTCTGCGG
>Ga0210383_10006134_pt1 | contig 10509 bp, 11 predicted proteins | sample IncBWC14OmetaG_FD_160072 | JGI IMG/M metagenome (GOLD analysis project Ga0210383, IMG submission 160072) | Forest soil microbial communities from Barre Woods Harvard Forest LTER site, Petersham, Massachusetts, United States - Inc-BW-C-14-O ...
GAGCGGATCGGCGCCGGCGACGTCGACGGTTTTTGGGAGCTGGTGGCCGAGCGCGGCGACGACGACCTCAAATGGTGCGGGACGTCGCCGATCTACACATTTCTACGCGCGGTGCCCGAGGCGCGCGGCGGGCTGCTCGGCTACGACCAGTGGAACATCGACGAGGCCAGCGTGGTCAGCTTCGGGGCGATGCTCTTCCCAGAAACCGAAAGAGCTTGACCGATCGGCGCCGGGGCGGTCAGATGCCCATGGGCGGGGACCGGCGGGCCGTGGAGCTCCGGTAGGCTTACAATGAAGCTCACACCCCTAAGGACTCTCTTTGTTCTCTTGGTCGGCGGCTTGGCCGCGGCGTCGCTGGCGTCGTGCACGCCACCGACGCGCGGCGGGTCGGGGGGAACGGGATCTCCCTGCGTCTCCGGTCAAATGCAGTGCGGCACCACCTGCCTCAACCTGCAGAGCGACAACCAGAACTGCGGGACGTGCGGCCAGGTCTGCGGGAGCGGCAGCACCTGCACGGCGGGTTCCTGCGTTTGCACGGGCGGCTTCGTGAGCTGTGGGGGCACCTGCGTCCAGTCGAGCCCCGACCACTGCGGCGCCAGTTGCACGGCGTGCCCGAGCGGCGACGTCTGCGACAGCACGGGGACCTGCTCGTCGACCTGCACGTCGGGGACGAAATGCATGGACGGCACCTGCAGCGGGCCGGCGAACGCGGCCGACTGCGGAACGTGCGGCAACGCCTGCGGCTCCGGCTCTTCCTGCGTGAGCGGGATCTGCGGCTGCACCGTCTCCGGCCAGCAGCTGTGCAGCGGGAGCTGCATCGATACGACCTCCAACGCCGGCAACTGCGGCAGCTGTGGTCACGCCTGCGCCAGCGGCCAGACCTGCACCAACGGAACCTGCGCGACCGTCAGCACCGGCACGGGCGGTTCGGCCGGGACCGGTGGAGCCGGGGGGGCCGCAGGTGGCGTCACCGGGACGGGTGGCCTCTCGCGCGGGCCGACGCCGCCGATGAACGGAACCAACTTCCCGTTCCCGCAGAACCGCCAGATGTCGAGCTGCAGCTACCCGACGGCCTACGACAACAACGACGTCATGGCCGCCTACACCAAGTGGAAGACGGACCTCGTCACCTCCAGCGGCGCGGGCAACTTCCAGCGCGTGCAGCGGACGTCGTCCGACGGACTCGGCAGCCCGTCCGGGGCCACGCCGCTCAACTCGACCGTCTCCGAGGGGATCGGCTACGGGATGGTCATCGCCGTCTACATGGGCGATCACACGCTGTTCGACAACCTCTGGAAGTACGAGCAGCTCCACACCGACTCGAACGGCCTCATGAACTGGGTGGTCGACGCCAGCGGGAACGCGCCGGTGGTGAGCGGGCAGCCCGAAGGCGGCGCCGCCACCGACGCCGACGAGGACATGGCCTGGGCGCTGGTGATGGCCGACAAGCAGTGGGGGTCGAGCGGCGGGCTCAACTACGCGAGCCTGGCCAAGACGCAGATCCAGAACATCTGGAACCACGAGGTCTATAGCTCGAAGCTGGCTGGTCCCGGCGACAGCTGGCCGGGCAATCTCTTCAACGACGTCAACGTCTCGTACTTCGCGCCGGCCTACTACCGCGTGTTCAAGCAGGTGGACACCGATTCGACGCACACCTGGGACGCCGTCACCCAGACGGTCTACGACACGATCCTCTGCGACAAGTCGGGCACGACGTTCTGCAACGTGCTCAACACGAGCAACAAAAATACCACCAATGGGCTGGTCCCCGGCTGGTCCACCAACACCGGCGGCATGTCGAGCGCAGGTCCCTACTATTACCAGTACGACGCCTGCCGGACGCCGTTCCGGATCGGCATCGACTGGTGCCTGAACAGCGCCAGCGCATCGGGCGCGGCGGCGGCGCTCAACCCCTCGCGCGCTCAGCAATACGTGGCGCTGACCAGCAGCTTCTTCAGCGGCGTCGGCGCCGCCAACATCGTCGACGGCTACAACATGGACGGCACGGTGAACTCGGGGGCGCATACGGTCTCACAGGGACAGTCGGCGGCCTTCATCGGCCCGGCCGGCGTGGGCGCCATGAACAGCGCCTCCACCCAGGCCTTCCTCGACACCGCGTATGGCTTGGTTAAGGGGGACAACCTGTTCGTCGGCGGTGAGTACTACGAGTCGTCGTGGACGGTCATGTCGCTGCTCATGATGACCGGCAACTTCCTCGACTACACCCAGCTCACCCCGGCCCAGTAGCCCGGGCGGTTCCCATCTAGTTGCCGGCGACGGCGCCGGGCTGGATGGCCTTCAACGCGGCGATGCGCGGGCGGATGGCGTCCACGAAGGCGGCGTGGTCGGGGACGGGCGCGTCCCGGCTGACGTTCAGCTTGCTGGGGTCGACGAAGGCGCCGTTCTTGGTGACGCTGAAGTGCAGGTGCGGCCCCGTCGCCAGGCCGGTCATCCCCACGAAGCCGATGACCTCTTTCTGTTTCACCTGCTGCCCGACGTGCAGGCCGCGCGCGTAGCGCGACAGGTGGTAGTAGCGGGTCGAAAGCCCGTTGGCATGGGCGAGCACGATGGTGTTGCCCGAGCCGCGCTTGAGGCCGACCTCGACGACGCGCCCGGTGGCCGAGGCCCAGACCGGCGTGCCCTGCGGCGCCGCGTAGTCGATCCCGAGGTGCGCTTTTTCGACGTGCAGGATCGGGTGGAAGCGCTTGCGGTCGAACTTCGAGCTGATGCGCACGTAGCGGAGCGGCGTCTTCAGCATCGTCTTGGAGATCGCCAGGCCGTGGTCGTCGTAGTACTTGCCCGGCTTGTCGCGCGGCGCACCCTTGCCGGCCCAGAAGAACGACCGGAAGGTGCCGACCTTGCCACCGTACTCGGCCGCCAGCAGGCGGCCGTACTTGTAGAACTGGCCGCCCAGATACTGCTTCTCGATGACCACCTTCCAGTGATCGCCGGGGTGGGTGTCGGTGTAGAAGTTCACGTCCCAGGCGAACTGCTCGACCAGCAGGCTCACCAGAACGGTCGACTCGCCGGCCTTCTGGACCGACTCGTAGAGCGACGAATCGACGACGCCGCCAGCCGCGACCGTCTTGATCTCGACGGCGGCCTCGAGCTTGCGTCCTTTCCACGAACCGGTCTCCTCGTCCTTCTCGACGAGGTAGCGCAGGATCGCGGAGGCCTGGTACTCGAACGAGGCAGGCGTGCCGTCCTCACCGAGCCGCACGACGTACTTCTGCCCGCCGCGGATGCTGCGCGGATCGCAGTGCTTGGCGAGCGCGGCGATCACCTGGGGGCCGGCGGGGCCGAAGCCTTCACGCGCCAGCACCTGGCCGAGGGTGTCGGCGTTGTTGAACTTCTTTTCGACCGAGTCTTCGTGCGCGTCGGCGTCGTCCTCGGCCGGGGGCGCGAAGGGGATCTGGAACGCCGCGTGCGGCGTGACGGCGCGCGCCGTCATCGGCTCGGGCGGCGGCGCATACGGAACCTGAAACGGCGCGTGGGGCGGGGGTGTATTGGCCGCAAACGTTCGCGCGGCGAGATCGGGCTTGAGCGCGATCACCTTGGGGGGCGCGGCCGGCAGGCGCTCCTCGACGCTCGGCGGGGCGGCCGGCTCTGCGATGGGCGGCTCTGCGAGCGACGGCTCTGCGCCCGGCGCGGTTGGCTCTGCGAGCGAGGCCGAGGTCTTCGCGGGCCGAGATTCAGCGAGCTTCTTCTTGGTCACCGACTTCGTCGCCGTTTCGGCGGTCAGCGCCTCGCGCGCTTCACGGGCGTCGGCCGCCAGGACCTCGCGGCGCGTCGCCTCCATCGTCTTGCTGGTCGACTGAAGGTTCAGGACCTCGCGCGGGGCCGTCTTGTGATTGAAGAAGAAGACGTAGACGTTGATCCCGACCAATCCGACCAAGAGCACGCTCAGCCTGAGCGAGTTCTTCATTTCACCGGATTGCCGTCTGCGTCGTCTGCGTGCCACTCGACCTCGGGGGGCGGGAGCCGGAGCCGGCGTATTGCTCGCGGCTTGCCTCTTCAACTAGCACGCGCTGCCGGCCCAATCAATTAAGCGGGATCGAAGATCTGAGACTCGTCGCGATAGCACTTGAGCTCGATGGCGTTCCCGCTGGGATCCGCGACGATCATCTTCCACCGCTCGCCCGAGGTTCCCTGCCGTTGAGGTTGGGGCGGTACGATGAAACGAACCCCCGCACGCTCGAGCCGGGCCGCCAGTGGATGGAACTCCTCCGGGGTGACGATGGCACCGAAGTGGTTGCCGTCCAGGGTGTCGACGTCGGCGGTCCGGACGCGCGCAGGGTCGAGGTGGCAGGTGAGCTGATGGCCGAAGAAAGAGAAGTCGACGGCCCGCGCGTGGACCGCTCCTTGGCGGCACCCGAGCGCGGTGACGTAGAAGGCGCGCGTCGCCGTCAGGTCGGCGACGCACAACGAGAGATGAAATCGCGCGCTCACCGACGGAGAGGCTAGCATGAGCTGTGCTCGGTCGGCCCTAGTCGGCACGGGCGTTGCGGAGCATCTCTTCCGCATGGGCGGTCGCTTGCGCCGACGGGGCGGCGCCCGCCAACATGCGGGCGATCTCGCCGGGGCGATCGGCGTTGTCGAGGCGGGCGATCTCGACGCGGGTCTTGCCGCGGGCGGCCGTCTTGGTGACCCGCACGTGGGCGTCGGCGAAGGCGGCCACCTGGGGCAGGTGGGTGATGACGATGACCTGACGGTCGGCCGCCAGGCGCTTCAGCTTCCGCCCGATGATCTCGGCGGTGCCGCCCCCGATGCCGGCGTCGACCTCGTCGAACACGTAGGTCAGCACCTCGTCCGTCCGGGCCAGGGCTTGCTTGACCGCCAGCATGACCCGCGACAGCTCGCCGCCCGAGGCGATCTTGGCCAGCGGGCGGGGCTCCTCGCCGGGGTTGGGGGCGAAAAGCAGCCGGACGCGGTCGGCGCCGTTCGGACCGAGCTCGCGGGCCTCGATCGCCACCGGCAGACGCGCCGAAACGAAACCGAGCTCGCGCAGGACGGCGTTCACCTTCTTTTCCAGGCTGCCGGCCGCCTGCCGCCGTGAGGCGCCGAGCGCCGTCGCCGCCGCGGTCGCGCGCGCGTCGGCCTCGCCCGCCGCCGTCTGCCGCGCGGCCATCCCCTCCTCGAACGACCCGAGCTCGGCCAGCTCGGCGCGCAGGGTCGACTGTTTGGCCGCCAGATCCGCGACCGTCCCCCCGTGCTTGCGGCAGAGTCTCTGAAGCAGAAAGAGCCGCTCCTCGATCTCCTCCAGCCGGGCCGGGTCGGAGCGGATGTCGCGCGCGTAGCGGCCGAGATCGCGCGCGACATCCTCGATCGCCGCCTGTGCGTCGGCCAGCCGCTCGACGAGCGGCGCCAACGCCGGATCGAGCGCCGCCAGCGGCGTCAGCTCGCGCGCCACGGCGGCCAACCGCTCGGCGACGGCGCCGTCGCCCGCGTACAGCGTCTCCTCGCCGCGCCCGGTCGCCGCCAGGAACTTCTCGGCCCCCTTGAGCCGCTCGCGCTCGGCGGCGAGCGCGCCGTCCTCGCCCGGCGCCGGTCCCGCCGCCTCCAGCTCCGCCAGCTGGAAGCGCAGCAGATCCTCGCGCTCGCTGCGCGCGCGGGCGTCGGCCGAAAACGCCGCCAGCGCCGCCGCCGCCTCGGCCCGCGCCGCGTACGCCGCCGTCATCTCGTCGCGCAGCGCCTGGTTCTCGGCGAAGGCGTCCAAGATGGCCAGCTGACTCTCCGGATCGGTCAAAGACTGCTGATCGTGTTGCGACGCGATGTCGATGAGACCGGCCACCGTCGAGGCCAGATCGGCGGCCGTGGCCAGGCCGCCGCCGAGGTGCGCCCGGCCACGCCCTCCGCGCGCGATCACCCGCCGCACGACCAACCCCTCCTCGACCTCGCGCCCATCGGCCACCAGCCGCGCGCGTGTGGCCGAGCCCGGCGGGAGCTCGAGGATCGCCTCCACCCGCGCCTCGTCGCGCCCGGTGCGGATGACGTCGGCCCCGGCGCGACCGCCGCGCAGCAGCCCCAGCGCGTCGACGAGGATGCTCTTTCCGGCGCCGGTCTCGCCCGTCACCGCCGTCAGCCCTGGCCCGAGCGGCAGCTCGAGCTCGTCGATCAGCGCGAAGCCCGAGATGCGAAGCAAGGTCAGCACGCCGGCATTATCGCCAGGAACGCGCCGCTGTTTCTAGCTGCCTTTGCCTTTGTCTTCGTCTTCGACGTGGGCTTCGACCCGGCGCGAGCCCCAGGAGAGCTTCTCGCGCAGGATGCCGAAGAAACCACGCGGCGCCTGGTAGAGGCGCAGCGGGCGCTCGGCGCGGCGCACGTCGATCCAGGCGTTGCTCGGCAGCTCCTCGGTCCACTGCCCGTCGATCGTCAGGGAGACCGGACCGTCGGAGGCGTTGCGGATGGAGAGGCGGGAGTCGGGGCGAAAGACCAATGGCCGGTTGGTCAGCGTGTGGGGGCTGATCGGCGTCAGCACCATCGCCTGCAGGTCGGGCGTCAAGAGGGGGCCCCCCGCGGCCAGTGAATAGGCGGTCGACCCGGTTGGTGTGGCGACGATCAGGCCGTCGGCCTTGTAGGTGGTGATCTCGGCGCCGTCGAGCCGCGCCTCCAGATCGAGCAGGCGGGCGACCGAGCGGGTCAGCACGGCGTCGTTCACGGCCGAGCGGGCCGGCTGCGGCGCGCTGCCGTCCGCGGGACGGAGCGAGACGGCGAGCCGGATCCGCTCCTCGATCACCAGGCCGCCGCGGCAGGCCTCGTCGATGGCCGCCGCCGCCTCGCCGCGGGCATAGGGGGTGATGAACCCCAGGCTGCCGAGGTTGACGCCGAAGATGGGGATCCCGTGATCGGCCGCCAACGCCGCACCGTAGAGGAACGTCCCGTCGCCGCCCAGCACGACCAGCACGTCGATCGAGGCCGCCAGGAGGTCGGGAGCGACCACGGTCGCGCCGGGAATCGCGGTCGCGTCTTCCGCCAGGGCGACGAGCGACGCGCCGCGCCCGAGCAAGACCTTGCTCAGGGTCGCGGCGAGGTCCCGGGCTTCGGGCTTACCGCGCTTGAGCAGGAAGCCGAAGCGCATCAGCAGGGTTTTACTGCGGCGAAAGCTCGTAGAAAATCGTGATCGACAGGCAGTGGAACTCGCTGTCCGAGCTCTGGGTGACGATCTTGTCGATGATCTTCGCGCGCGGATTGTTCGCGATCCAACGGGTGATCACCTCGCCGAGCTCCTCCCGGTCCTTGGCCTTCGTCGCGGTGAAGACCTTAGCCCCCATGACCATTCTGTCTGCTCCTTTTGGTCGAGGAATCCCGAAATGGCTTCCCGATGGAAACCTACGGAATATTCCGAAAGTTCAGCGTTACATACCCTGATCGTGCGCCTTGTGCAAAGACTCGTTTAGAGGGGGAAGCGCCTTGACTGCGCCCCGTTGGACGTGTCAAATGCCCCCTCCTCAAAGGAGCCCACGCTTGGAGACACTGCTAGGACGACCGCTCGAAGTTGAAGTTCGCGATTCCGTAGACAAAGCGCTCAAGATCCTGAAGCAGAAGATGTCCAAAGAGGGGATCCTGCAGGAGATCAAGCGACGGCGGTACTACGAGAAGCCGTCGGTCAAAAAGAAACGCAAGATGCGCGAGGCCCGGAAGCGCCGGCGCCGCGAAGCGAAGCGCCGCGTACCGCGTTGACGCCCGCGGGGGCTGACCCCCTGTGGATTGAGATCGTCGTCGAGCTCCCGGCCGACGCCGCCGAAGTGATGGCGGACGCCGTCGGTGAGCTCACGGGCGGCGTGGAGATTCGGGACGCGCAGACCATCATCCGGGTCGGGGGCGGGCGCTCGGTCATCATGGCGCAGTGCGCGCCTGAGATGGAAGCGGACGTGCTGGCGGAGATCGCGGCGGCGGCGGCGCGGATGAAGGACGCCGGGGTGGCGGTCGATCCGCTGTCCGTGCGCCGGCGCGAGGCCCACGAAGACGAGTGGCGAGACGTCTGGAAGCAGTACTTTCGGGCGACGCGCGTCGGACGAACGTTCCTCATCCGGCCGAGCTGGGATCTGAAGCCGGCGGCGGAGGGCGATCGGGTGATCGATCTCGATCCCGGGCGGGCCTTCGGCACCGGCGGGCACGCGACCACCCGCCTGGTGATCGGGCTTGCCGAGGAGATCGCCGACCGGCCCGTGGAGCGCTTTCTGGATCTCGGGTGCGGCTCGGGGATCTTGTCGATCGCGGCGGTGCGGCTCTGGCCGGAGGCACGCGGGTTGGCGGTGGACGTCGATCCGGAGTCGGTGGCGACCGCCGAGGAGAACCTGGCGCTCAACAAGGTCACGACGGTGGCGACGCAGGTGGGGAGCCTCGACCGGGTGGCCGGCGCCAGCGATCTGGTGCTGGCGAACATCGAGGCGGGCGTCCTGGCGGCGCTGGCGGTTGATTTTCCTCCGCGCCTGGCGGCGGGCGGGGCGGTGATTCTTTCGGGCATCCTCGTCGATCAGGCCGACGTCGTTCTGCGGGCGTTCGCCGCTGCCGGCTTCGCGCTCGAGGCGCGACGCGACGAGGACGAGTGGGCGGCGTTCCGGCTCCGCCGGCCATGAGCGAGCGGCGCCTGTTCGTTCCAGGTGAGCGGCTCGGCGGTCCGCGGTTGACGCTGACCGGCCCCGAGCACCGCCACGTCGGGCGGGTGCTGCGCGCGCGTCCGGGCGACGCGCTGACGCTGTTCGACGGCGCCGGCGGCGAGGTGGAGGCGACGGTCGTGCGGGTCGAGCGCACCGAGACCGAGCTCGCGCTGGGGGCGCGACGCGCGGTGGCCGGTCCGGCGGTGTCGCTCACGCTGATCTGCGCCGTGCCGCGGGGGCCCCGGATGGACCTCCTGGTGCACAAGACCTCCGAGCTGGGCGTCGCGCGGATCGTTCCGGTCGTCACCGAGCGGTCGGTGGCGCGGCCTGACGCCGAAGGGGCAGACGGCAAGCGGGCGCGCTGGGAAAAGATCGCCCGCGAGGCGGCCCGGCAGTGTGGGCGGGCCGACCTCCCGATCGTCGACCCGCCGGTCGCGCTCGAGGTGGCGCTGGCCGCTCCCGGTCTCCCGGCTCGGCGATTGGCGCTGTTCGAGGGCGAGAAGGCGCGCTCCCTGCGTGCGGCGTTGGCCGCGACGGAGCCGGCCGCCACCGCGCTGCTGGTCGGACCGGAGGGGGGATTCGCGGCGGCCGAGCTGGCGGTGGCGCGCGCCGCGGGGTTCGAAGCGGTTGGCCTCGGCGAACGGATCCTGCGCGTCGAGACGGCAGCGATCGTCGCGGTCGCGCTGGTGGCCAGCGCGTACGGCATGCTGGGTTGAATCCGTCGATTGAGCGTTAAACTTGCCGGCGCGCGAGCGGCTCCGCACAATGGGGTCGTGACCGCGTTTGCCGCCATGATGCCCGCCTCGCAGCCGAATCCGTCGCCGTCGCGCCCACACGAGGAGCGCGTGCTGCGGGTGCGCGTCACCGGGTTTCCCCGGCGGGTGGTGGCCGCCCTGTGCGATCTGGCGCTGCTGTTCGCGCTCACCCTGGCCGTCACGGCGACGGTGGCCATCGGGCTGCACGTGCCGGTGCCCGGGCTGCGCGAGATCGGCCCCGATCTGCTGGTGGCTGGCATTCTCGATCGCAACCCGATGGCGGTGGGCGCGGTCGGCCTGCTGCTCGGCATGGCGGGCCTTTACCAGCTCTATTTTGCGGGTGTGACCGGGCAGACGCTGGGAATGAAGCTGGTCGGCATTCGGCTCATCGACCGGCGCGGCCGGCCGCCGGGGCCGGCGCGCGGGCTCCTGCGTCTGGTGGCCCTCGCTCCCAGCGTGGGGCCTGCCGCGCTCGGCTGGCTGTGGGCGCTGTTCGATCGTGAGCACCGCGCGCTCCATGATCATCTCGCCGGCACCTACGTGATCGTCGACGAGGATTAGCGGCGGGATCGGAAGGACGACACGTGCCGTCGCGCCTTTCGGATCGGCTGCTCGCCACGGGTCTGGTTCCGCTGGCCGGCGTGCGGGCGGCGGTCGCTCGCCAGGCGGTCTACGGCGGCGCGCTCGATACCGCATTGCTGGAGCTGGACGCCATCGCCGAGGGGACGCTCTGGGGCGAGCTGGCGGCGGCCACCGAGCTCGGCGTCCCGGATCGCACGCTCTGCGAGGCGCCGCAGAAGCTGGTGAAACCCGACGGATCGGACGCCCTCGATCTCGATGCCGCCTGGTCGGCGCGCTGCCGGGCGGTGCCGGTGGGGCTCAAGGAGGGGGCGCTGCAGATCCTGTGCGGCGAGCCGGTGGCGCGCGCCGAGATCGAGGCCGCCACGCGCGCGCTGGACATCCCGTTCGCGCTCTTCGTGGCGCCCGAGATCTGGATCGCCGCCGTCCAGCAGTCGATCTACGGCCGGCCGATGGAGCCGCGGCTGGTGCGTCTTTTTGCCCGGGTCGTCGGAGCCGAGCCGGTCCGGCGCTGGCAAGCCGCGCACGCGCCCACGCCGCCGCCGAGCCAGCCCGAGCCCCCGGTCGAGTTTCCA
>Ga0210383_10006137_pt1 | contig 10503 bp, 4 predicted proteins | sample IncBWC14OmetaG_FD_160072 | JGI IMG/M metagenome (GOLD analysis project Ga0210383, IMG submission 160072) | Forest soil microbial communities from Barre Woods Harvard Forest LTER site, Petersham, Massachusetts, United States - Inc-BW-C-14-O ...
CGACGGGTTGCGTCCTTCACGAGTATTTCGAGAATGCGTAATGATGGGCAATCAGAGTTTTTCACGCTGAATCTCCACATATTGAAAATTACAAAGCAGAGTAGAACCGTTCAGGTGCGGCCAAGCGGTCCGGCCGGCAGGGCATAAAGCTCACGTTTGATTTATCAAATGCTGGTGGCACCGTCTGTCCGGCGGACGACAGACTCAGATTTTGTTTCCCTCTAGTATTCCAGCGGAATCCCGGTATCTTTCGGAGGCCGTTGTGTGGACCATTTTGATCTACGGGAATGACGATATCTTGGTGACGACCCGCCGACTCATTCTTGAGAGAGCGGGTCATCGGCTATTCTCTGCAACCTGTTTGCAGATGCGATGCTCGTTCTGATGACTGAACCGGTCGAAATTTTGCTTCTCTGTCAGAGCCTGAAGGCGGAGGAGCGTCGTGGAATAGTAGAAACGGCTCACGCAGTTAGGCCGGATATGAAATGCACGGTGCTGGGTGTTGATGGCCCAGACAACGACGGAAGCGACGGAAGAGTTTCTATGATTGGCTTGACGGACCAACGGCTCTCTTGAAAACAATCGATAGGATGCTGCCACAGCAAGACGCAGCGAAAACCATTGTTTGAAGGGATTCTACAAAGGCAACGCTACCGTTGACCCCACCTCGGGGGCCTTCTTTTAGCCTCAAACTCCTGTCACAGAGCCTCGGTGGCGTTGTCAGCACACGGCTGAAGCCGCTATAGCCTCATCAAGCGTGGCAATGTACTCACGGAACATTCCAACGATGCAGATTAGGTTGGTGTTTACTCTGGTTGGTGGAGTCGAATTGCTGACACAGGTGAGTCTTGCTTCTATGGTTCCGACATCAATCATGGCCGAGGAACGTATCTGTTGGAGAAGTTGCAGGGGACCGTTGGGGATTTCCATGGGTATACCTTCTGCAGGTTAAGATGCCCCCTATTTACTCGGAGTGGGCCGAAATTGGCGATCTTCTCCTCATTTCTGCACGGACGAATGTCAAAATACACCGCCATTCGAGCCAGCGAAGGTGGTGGAATTTTAGGACGCCAATTGACATTAGCGCGTGCTTTAATTGTGGATTGAAATTTGAACCCATGGCGCCCTACTGGTTAGGAGCCAGATCGTGATGCTAATAACGCAGCCCCAGGTGCGGTGCCGCAGTTACGTGATACGTAAAAGGAGTATTCCCTTTTGCGTCCCCGCAAATTTTTCCGGGCTCGCTCTACTATCCCTAAATTGTTGATTTTATGGTGAGAGCGCTGGGGCTCGAACCCAGGACCAACGCCTTAAAAGGGCGATGCTCTACCAACTGAGCTACGCTCTCAAACCACACTACCAAGTTAGCACATTCAGACTAGGGAATTCGCCCGTAACCGACGGACAGCGCAGCTCCTACAAACCGTCGTTCGATCCACCTTATCTGCTTTTCACACCATCAAAGGAAAACGCAGGCGATGGCTTCGCTGCCACCCGGAGAATGTCATCGCAGGTGCGATACGCTCCATCCAGTCACAAAGGCCTCTCGGCTCTCTTGACCTCAATTGACGCGGCAAATCACCCGATCCCCTTACACGGTCACACTTAAGTCGCATGACGGTTTCATTGACTTGAGGTAGCGCCCACATTAGCCTCAGGCTATTGCAGGAACAGGTGCAAAAGCCACGTTTTCAACTGGCAGACAACAGGCACAATACAGAAAACCAACACGCAATTTGAACTTCAGGAACTGAACAATGGATTCACGAAAGATGGACAGGGGCGACGATCCCGCCGCAGCCGAGACCCCGGAAGACGTCGCAGTCCTTTACTCCTGGGCCAATCTTCATGGTGCAAAGTATCGCGATTTCTCCGCCTCCCGACGTGAGTATCGCGCGCAACTCAGGCATCGCGCCGCCGAGCAGGTGCGCGAGCAGGCGCTTCTTGCCAAAGCGGAAGCAGAAGTTGCTGCTGCCGCAGCCGACTCGGCAGCACGTCACGCGGCCGCAGCCGCCCGAACCCATAAGGCAGAGGATGCCGACTCCGCCATGCGCCGCGCCCTTCGCGAAGCCGAAGAAGCCGCGCGTACCGCGGCGGCCGAGCGTGTCGAAGCCGCACGCCGCGCCGAAGCAGCCGCAGTCGCCGAAGCAGCCGCTCGTCGCGAAGAGCGCGAGATTGCCGAAGCCCATGCCTCGGCGCAGCGTCAGGCAGCCCGCTATGCCGACTCCGAGATTCGACGCAAAGCATCCGCCTCGCATCAAGTCACGCCAGAGATTCCGGGCAAGATAGAAGATCCGTACACGCTGTATTCCCTCGCTCAGCCCCCCGTCCACTCGCAGCCGCTCCTGCGACCCGCGCAGGATGCAACTTCACCCTCCACGCAGCCGTCCGAACCCCGCATTAGTGATCGTGATCGGCGGGAATACTCGCCATCCGCACTCACTCAACCCGAGCGGGGTGTTCCACAGAGCCAGCCAATCTCCCGACGCCCTCAGGGCTACCACCCCGAAGACGCTTCGGGCGTCCGCCAGATCTACCGCGGCCCCGACTACGATGCTTTCCAAACTGGGTACTCGTCCAGTTCGGCTCGCCACTCCGCTCGGCCAGATAGCCACTCCGTGGCCGCCCCTCCAACCTTCCGGCCAACAGAGCCTGTAACCAAATCCTTTCCTTCTGCACCTCTATCTCCCAGCGTCAATGAAAGTCAGGCCTCGTTTATGGGTCAACGCCACGACGATCTCCCAACCTCCGCCGGTCGCCCATCCCAGAGCGATCCGGCACCCACCTCAGCTACTGCCCCCACCAGCCCATGGCCTCCAAGTGCAGAGCGCACTCAGACAATAACGGACCCCTCGCCAGCGAATCGCGAGCCTCACAGCGGCCTGTCATCTTCTAGACCCTCCGCCATACGACCGGTGTCTTCGCGCATCTCTCCTGCCCCTGCTTCTCCGCGCCCTCTGTCGCCGTTCTCGCAGGCGCTCGTCCCGTCTGACTCCACCCGCGGCCGCCGAGCCCAGGACGACTTCGACTACCAGCAATCTCAGGGATTCCCCGAGCGTCGCACGCCGGCAGAAGACCCGTCAACCCTCTCCGCACAGCGTCCTGCGCACCCCGCCGAGCCCTCCGGACCCGCATGGCTCTATGCCCCGCCAACCGCGCAGACACAGCAGAAACCCGTTGTCCCGGCGCAGTCCCCGGTCCAATCTTCCGTAGCCGACACCCTCCAACACTCGCGCGAGCGCGTCGCCGCCCGCTGGTTCGCTCTCAAGGGAGTCTTCGAGCAGCCTGGCCCAGATCAGCAGGAGGCCGCGCCCGTCCGTCAGAAAGAAACGCGCACTCCAGTCCTCGCCGTCTTCTCGCTTGCCGGAGGCGTCGGTAAGACCAGCCTCGTAGCCACCGTCGGACGGGCTCTCTCCTCCATGGGAGAGAAGGTCCTCCTCACCGACACCACCTCCCACGGCTTGCTCCCCTACTACTTCGGTGCCAGCGAACTCCGCCAGGGAACCGTCCGCACCTTCTCGCCCCCGACCGGCAGCACCGACGCCCCCATCTATCTCGTCAGCTACGACATCGACCAGAAGGGAAGCGACGACATCGCTCACGAGCAACTCACGGACGAGATCATCAGCAACAGCCGCGGAATGCACCGCATTCTTCTCGATCTCACGCCCGCTTCCAGTTGGATCGTTCGCCGCATGTCGCGCTTGAATCCAACCATCCTCGTTCCCGTCGCGCCCGACATGAACTCCGTCATCAGCCTTCAGATGGTCGAAAAATTCTTCGCTGGCGTCAACGACGGCGACGGCCGCCCACTACTGCCTTTTTATGTCCTCAACCAGTTCGACACCTCGCTTCCGCTCCATCTCGACGTCCGCGAAGTCATGCGTCGCCAGCTCGGCGATCGCCTCCTCCCCTTCGTCATCCGCCGCGCACCCTCGGTCAGCGAGGCCCTCGCCGAAGGCATGACCGTAGTCGATTACGCTCCCGACGCTCCGGTCGCCGAAGACTATCTCAACCTGGCTACCTGGCTCCGCACCGTGGCAGCACCGGCGACCGCAGGCTTCCGCAATATGCGTTGGAGCGAGAGATGACCGCCTCGCCCCTGTTCAAGCAATTTGAATCGGGCGAGAATATCTTCTTCAAGGTGCTTCGATTCGCTACCCTGGCCGGTGGCATCTTTTTACTCGTCTTCACCGGCATCCTGGACCTCACCTGGCCCCAGCAGATTGTCCTCGGCATCCTGACCGTCGCGCTCGTCGTTTGGCTCGACCGCAGCTCGAGCTCCTACCTCGTCACACTCACGCTTCTTCTGGTTTCTACGTTCTCCACCTTCCGTTACGGCTATTGGAGAATCTCAACCACCGCGAAATTCTTTCACGATCCGGGCTCAGCAGTTGGTTTTCTCGACGCTTTCTTCATCATCATTCTTCTCTTCGCCGAGACCTACGCCTTCGTCATCCTGTTCCTCGGCTATCTTCAGACGCTCTGGCCCCTGCGCCGCACGCCCGTACCTCTCCCCGACAACCCCGCAGAATGGCCCGCGATCGATCTCCTCATCCCTACGTACAACGAGCCCCTCAGCGTAGTGAAGTACACCGCGCTCGCCGCGATGAACATCGACTGGCCCGCCGACAAGCTCAACGTCTACATCCTGGACGACGGCAAGCGCGAAGAGTTCCGTCGTTTTGCAGAAGAAGCCGGCATCGGCTACATGACCCGCGACGACAACAAGCACGCCAAGGCTGGCAACATCAACTGCGCCCTCGCCCGTCTCGACTCCCCTTACGTCGCCATATTCGACTGCGACCACGTCCCCACACGCAGCTTCATGCAGGTCACCCTCGGCTGGTTTCTACGCGATTCGAAACTGGCCATGCTCCAGACGCCGCACCACTTCTATTCGCCCGATCCCTTCGAGCGCAATCTCAATCAGTTCCGCACCATCCCCAACGAGGGAGAGCTCTTCTACGGCATCGTCCAGGACGGCAACGATTTCTGGAACGCCACCTTCTTCTGCGGCTCCTGCGCCATTCTCCGCCGCACCGCGCTCGATGAGATCGGCGGTATCGCCGTCGAAACGGTTACCGAAGACGCCCACACCTCGCTGCGCATGCAGATGAACGGCTGGAACACCGCCTACATCAATATTCCTCAGGCCGCAGGACTCGCCACAGAGCGGCTAAGCGGCCACGTAAAACAGCGCATTCGATGGGCACGCGGCATGATCCAGATCATGCGCACCGACAACCCACTTTTCGCCCGCGGCCTCTCAGCGGCGCAGCGTCTCTGCTACTTCAACGCGATGACGCACTTCCTCTACGCTCTCCCGCGCCTGATCTTCCTTACCGCGCCACTCGTCTACCTCGTCTTCGGCCACGTCAACATCCCTGGATTCTGGGCGGCCATCCTCGCCTACGCCTTCCCGCACCTCGTTCTCTTCAACATCGCCAACTCGCGGATCCAGGGCCAGCACCGCCACTCCTTCTGGAACGAGATCTACGAGACCGTTCTCGCTCCATACCTCTTCCTTCCCACCATGCTCGCCCTCATCAATCCCAAATTTGGCAGCTTCAACGTGACCGCCAAGGGGGGAGTCATCAACCGTGAATTCTTCGACCGCCGCATCGCCCAACCTTATCTCTTGATGATCGCGATGAACCTTCTCGGTATCCTCTGCGTGATCCCGCGCCTCCTCCAGTTTCCAGGCGCAGACCTAAACTTCCCCTTAAATGTCCTCGCCCGAATGTACGACGGCAATCATGTCGGCACCATCGTCATGAACCTCCTTTGGGTCTGCTTCAACCTGGTCATCCTCTGTGTCGCCACCTCAGTAGCATGGGAGAGCCGTCAACGCCGCCAAACTGTCCGCGTCGCTATGTCCGTCCCCGCCGACGTCCACCTCCCCAACGGCAGCATCATTCACGGCGTCACCACCGACGTCTCCAGCGGAGGTCTCCAAATCCGTATGGAGCGCGACTCTAGCGCCGCCGCAGGAGACGCCGTCAAACTCACCCTTCCCGTCCTCGACGGCAACGCAACCCTTCCCGCCACGCTCGTCGGAGTCAGCGGCAACCTTCTCCGCGCCCAATTCGACCCTCTCACTATGCAGGAAGAAGAGGCCCTCACCATGGTCCTCTACTCTCGCGCCGACACCTGGCTCGGCTGGGGGGAGACGCGCGATGCCGACAGGCCCCTCACGAGCCTCGCCCGAATCTTCAACCTGGCGCTGCACGGCTTCGAGCAAACCCTGCACGCCGTGATGAAGCAAAAAAAAACTAACCCGGAAGGGAAGCTCGCCACCAGCATCATCCCTGTCCTGCTTCTCGCTATCCTCTTCTCCACCGCAAACGCCTCTGCTCAAATCCGCCCTATTTTCTCCGGCAGAACATCACCCCAGGTTGCCTCCACACCTCCCGACCTCGGAAACCCCTCCCCTGCACCCGGCACCTTCAACTCGGTTCTCACCCTCTCCGACCTCGGAGTAGCCGATACCATCGTCCTTCACGGCACGGACAGCTACAACAGTGTCCGCTTTGCTCTCCCGCAGAATCAGGTCGTCAAGACTGCCACCCTGCATCTTCGCTACCACTTCTCACCCGGCCTTATCCCTTCGCTGAGCCATCTCAAAGTCAGCCTCAACGGAACTCTCTTCGCTACTCTTCCGGTCACGACACAACCAGCCGCAGTCGTTCAGTCCACTGACCCTCGAGCCAACAACATCGGCAACGAAAATAACGAGCTCCTCGAGTCCACCCTCATCCTCCCTGCCGGGTTGCTAGTACATGAAAACGAACTCGCCTTCGAGTTCGTCGGCCACTATGCCCTCAAGTGCGAGGACCCATCCAACTCCACACTCTGGAGCCACATCGACACCAACTCCACACTCGAGTTCTCTGGCTCCCTCATCCCACTGCCTGACGAGCTCAAGCTTCTTCCCGCACCGTTCTACGACAGCATGGTCAACCTGCGCCCCGTAGTCCCCATCGTCTTCCTCAGCCAGCCCTCGCCCAAAGCCCTGCAGGCCGCTGGCATCATCGCCTCCTGGTTCGGCATCCTCGCCGACTCCCGACCCGTGCGCTTTCCCGTATCCATCGGCGGCATTCCATCCGGCAATGCCATCGTCATCGCCGAGAGCAGAGCTAATCTTCCAGCCTCGCTCCAGATGGAAGCCGTCTCCGGCCCGACCATTGCCATGCGGTTGAACCCCTCTGATCCCTACTCGAAAATACTCGTCCTCTCCGGCGACACACCCGACGACGTGCTCACCGCCGCGCTCTCCTTCACCCTGCAACGAGACCTCCTCGAAGGTCCCTCCGTCCGCGTCTCCTCCATCAAAATGCCAGCTCGCCGCGAGCCCGATGATGCACCGCGCTGGCTCAGCACCGAAAAGATCACCCGCATCGGCGATATCCCACACCCCGGCAACTTCGACACCGACGGCGGCACTCCCGTAGCCGTCTACCTGCGTCTGCCACCTGACCTCTACCCGCCCCACGCCAAGCAGAATCTCGGCTTCCACCTCAGCTATCGCTACAACGGGATTCCTCTTTCCAACGACAGCACTCTCCAGGTCTCACTGAACGATTCCTTCATCAGCTCCATCCCTTTACCTCACACCGACAAAGCCTCCGCTCAGCTCGAAACCGTCGTCCCTGTTCCCATCTCTGATCTGCGCCCCTTCTCCAACTCGCTCCTCATGCGCTTCGCGTTTCACCTCGCAAGAAAAGGGGACTGCCAGGACACCGCCCCCGACAACCTCATCGGAGCCATCCTCAAAGACTCCTATCTCGACATCCAGGGCATCCCCCACTGGACAGCGCTTCCCAATCTCGAAGTCTTCGCCAACGCCGGCTATCCCTTCACCCGTCTCGCCGACCTTGCCGACACAACCGTTGTCTTACCTGACGCTCCCGCCACCGAAGAGATCGAACTCTACCTCACCCTAATGGGACACTTCGGCGCACAAACCGGCTACCCGGTCCTCAACGTCACCGTCACCAACGCCGACGGCATGAAGTCCGATCGTCGCAAGGACTACCTCGTCCTCGGCACCGTAGACGACCAAGCCGCAATCTCTACCCTCAACCCCTCGCTCCCCGTAGGCGTCGACGGCAGTGGCCTCCACATTCAGGACACGCAGGGCTTCTTCGCGCAACTCCAGCACGCGTGGTGGAAGGTCCGCAGCTCCGACCGCATCCAGTCCGGACAACTCGAAACCGCAGGTGGCCTACCCGACGCACTCATCGAAGGGGTAGAGTGGCCCCGCGACTCCAGCAAGTCCGTCGTCGTCATTGCCCTGCGCGACAAGAGCGTCGTCCCCAACTTCCTCAACGTCTTTCTGAAAATCTCGCAGTCCTCCGACATCTCGCAATCCGTCAGCGTCCTCCACGGCACTCGCTTCAACTCTTACCGTATCGGCGACGATGTCTACCACGTCGGCTCGCTCTCGTGGTGGATCTGGCTCAACATCCTCTTTCAGAACTACCAGTGGCTGATGGTCATCTCCACTCTCGTCGCCTGCTTCCTCATGGCCACCGTCATTCGCTCTATCCTGCGAAGAAAAGCCCGAGCCCGCCTGCAGGGTAACGACTAGGCTGCTGTCCCGCAGCCGAGCAGGGTAAATTCGCAACTCAGATTTGTTCTTTCAGCCCAGTGCCTGGCGCGACATCGCTTTCGCGTGGAAGGCATACAAAATACACCTTTGAGGTCGCGAACTCGTCAGTAACAAACCGGTCAATACCACCATTAAACAGCTACAAAAACCGGAAAATACAACGCCATCACCCCATCCCCCAGCAACACGGCCCTCAACTACTCCCTCAACTCCGAAGGGGCTTACCACGTAACGACCTCTGGTTTATCGGAGCATTCCTCTCCGCCAACAAACGTCCCCGCAAACACAATTCACGCATCACCCATTCGGGTAACACCCTCATAGTCTTATTCTCTTGAAATGCCTTCAGACCCAACGTATAACTTGGCGGTACCCCACACTCGAACTATGGAATGCGTCTTGTATTTAAGGCACGCGAGAGGTGTAGCAAGGGCCATATGACCGACAGAACGACTTCGCCAGCAGAGCTTCTCCGCCACGCTTCCAGGCATCTTTCCGCCTGCGCGATCCTCCTAGCCACCATCCCCGCTCTCGCGTCGAAGTCCGACTCAGTCCCCGACTGGGTCCGCACTGCCGCCCAGCAAAAACTCCCCGACTATTCCAACGAGACCAACGCCGTCGTCCTCCTCGACGACACCACCTACACCGTCGCCCCTGACGGTAACGCCGTAGAGCACCATCGCCATGTCATCAAGATCCTTCGTCCCCAGGGCCGCAAAGACGCCATCGTCGCGGTCCCCTTCGACAAAGACACCAAAATTCTCTCCATGCACGTCTGGAGCATCGGTCCCGACGGCCACGAGTATGCGGTCAAGGACAATGAGATGTCCGAACACGGCTACGGTGTCGGAAATCTTTTCGACGACGACAAGGTCCGCGTGGCCGAAGCTCCCGGACGCGACCCAGGCGGCATCGTCGCCTACGAGTACGAACAGCGCTCTCATCCTTACCTCACCGAGAAGACCTGGTTCTTCCAGAGCCGGCTTCCCCGCGTCAACCAGACCTTCACGCTTGAACTCCCGTCCAACTTTACTTACGGCACTGTGTGGGCCCACGCCAAACAGGCCACTCCCGTTGACCTCGAGAAACAACGCTGGCGCTGGGTCATGAGCGACACTCCTGCCATCGACCTCAGAGACGTCCGTCTCCGCCCCGCGGTCGACTCGCTCGAAGGCCGCATGACCGTCCATTACGCCGGCCCCGGCATAACCTCTCCCACAGAAGGCACCTGGAAGAGCATTGGCGAGTGGTACCAAAGCATCGCCAAGGATCGCCTCGTCTCCACCCCCGAGATCTCCTCTAAAGCCGCCGAACTCACTGCCGGCAAGTCCGACTTTTACGACAAGACCGAAGCCATCGCTGAGTTCGTCCAGAAACAGATCCGTTACTTCGCTATTGAGATGGGAATCGGCGGTTACCAGCCCCACTTCGCCGGGGATATCTTCCGCAACCGTTATGGCGACTGCAAAGACAAAGCCACCCTCCTCACCGCCATGCTCTCCACTATCGGTGTCCACGGTGCCCTTGTTATGGTCGACACCGACCGTGGTGTCATCGACCCCGATGCGCCTTCGATTGTAGGCAATCACATGATCGCCGCCATCGAGATACCCAAGGGCTACACCTCTCCAAAATTTCGCAGCGTCGTCACCGCCAAGACCGGTCGTCAATATCTCATCTTCGATCCCACCTGGGAGAAAACCGCCTTCGGCCAGCTCGAACATAACCTCCAGGGCGGCTATGGTGTCCTCATGGAAGGCCCCGACAGCCAGATCATCCAGTTTCCCGTGCTTGCTCCCGAACTCAACACCATCCGCCGCACCGCAACCTTTCAACTCCAGCCCGACGGCTCCCTCAAAGGCACCATCACCGAGAAGCGTTTCGGCGAT
>Ga0210383_10006138_pt1 | contig 10502 bp, 9 predicted proteins | sample IncBWC14OmetaG_FD_160072 | JGI IMG/M metagenome (GOLD analysis project Ga0210383, IMG submission 160072) | Forest soil microbial communities from Barre Woods Harvard Forest LTER site, Petersham, Massachusetts, United States - Inc-BW-C-14-O ...
ACTATTCGAAGGTCGTGCCGGTCACCAAAATTGAAAATCGAACGCTTCCCTTTGGCCCCATGTATGCAAGAGCGCGTGACCTCTATTGGGCCTTTGCGCACTCGTGAAGCGGGCATTTTCTAAAGGCGCATTCGATATAGCTCCTACCATTCAGTTGCGCTAGATGTCGGCCGAGGACCAGTTTGCCAAATACACCACACGCAAACTCAATCGAACGGCTCACTGCCATCTGGCAACGGGTCCTGCAACGGCCGGACGTCACTCCGTCCAGTAATTTCTTTGATCTCGGCGGCGACCCGCAAAAGGTGTACCAGCTTATCGATGAAATCGTTCGGATTTTCGGTCGGCCCGTTCCGGTGCTTCGACTATGCCAGGCGCCCACTATTACTGAGCTCGCGAAGTTCCTGGAAACCGCCGAGCCTCCTCCAATACCTCCTGTGATGCAGCTTATGGGAGGCATCGGTCGGCCACCCGTTTTCATCATGCACGGCCTTGGAGGCAGTGTCCTTGAATTCATGCAACTGGTCCGCCTCGTCGACGTTCCAAATCCCTTCTATGGATTTCAGGCCAAGGGAGCCGATGGTTCAGAAGAACCGCTCGATCGCGTCGAAGACATGGCGCAATATCATTTGGAAGCACTCCGCCATGTTCAGCCGCAAGGCCCCTACTTCCTGCTGGGCTTCTCGCTGGGCGGATTGGTCGTCTATGAAATGGCCCGGCAGCTCGATAGCAACGGTGAGAGAGTGTCTCTGCTGGTTCTGATCGAGAGTTACCCAGACTTGACTCGAGTTTCCCTCCGGCAACGACTTCGCGTGCGCGCTCGCGTGGCCAAATACCATGCCAATTCCATGTTGAGGATGCCCTTTCCCAAAGCGATTTCCTATCTCATACACCCGGACGAACGCCAGCGCTGCGATTCTTCGCAGTGCAAGGAAAAAAATGGGGTCGCGCCTCCGGAGCTCTCGGCCATTGCTCCCGGAATGCCACGCGTGCGCGAGGCTGCCCTTCTCGCGTTGCAGCGCTATCAACCACCTCTCTACGGGGGACCCGTAAAATTCGTGAAAGCGGCAACCAGCCTATACTTCCCGGATAATCCACGCGCCTTTTGGGCTCCTCTTGTAGACAGATTTGATGAAGAAACGGTTCCGGGCGATCACCTCGGCATTCTCAATGTGCATTTTGCTGAGCTTGCAACAGTGTTGTCGCGATATCTTCGAGCAGCGGATGCAATCCAGTAGAATAGGTGCGGCCACAATTCCGAGCGAGGTAGCGTGCAAATAAGCGGTGCAAACAGCCTAGTGAAGACATTGCTCGCGGGCGGCGTGGAAGTATGCTTCACCAATCCGGGCACTTCCGAAATGCACCTGGTTGCGGCACTTGATCATAACCCGCGACTGCGCTGTGTTCTTGCACTTTTCGAGGGTGTTGTAAGTGGTGCTGCGGATGGCTATGCGCGGATGGCCGGAAAGCCTGCGTGCACGCTAGTTCACCTGGGGCCAGGCTTGGCCAACAGCCTCGCCAACTTGCACAATGCCTCGCGCGCTCACGTGCCCATCCTCAACATCGTTGGTCAACATGCCACGTTTCATTTGCCGTTGGATACGCCACTCACTTCAGACATCGAAGGGATCGCTCGCCCTTATTCCAAATGGTTGCGCACTTCGCGATCCACGGCGGACCTGGGTCGCGACGTGGCAGAAGCCATCGTCGCCTCCCGCACTCCTCCAGGCCATATCGCCACCTTGATTGTGCCCGCCGATATTGCGTGGGCCGATGGCGGCATCGTCGCGCCAACACCCGCAATCCCGAAACCGCCGCTGCCCGCTAGCGGCACTATCGCGCAGATTGCTGCAAAGCTTAAGCGCGAACCGCAAGCTGCTCTTTTGCTTTCGGGAGATGCTCTTTATGGGGCCGGCCTCGTCACCGCCGGGCACCTTGCCGCAGATGCGAATGCCAAGCTTTTCGCGCCCTATCCTTTCACTCGCCTCGAGCGCGGTGCCGGCAAGCCACTAGTTGAACGCATCCCTTACGTTCAGGATCAAGCCATTGATCTGCTAAGAGATATTCGACTTCTGGTGCTTGTGGGCGGAGCGTCTCCCCATTCTTATTTCGCTTCTCAGGGCCAGAACACTTCGTTCACTTCTCCTGAATGTGAAATTGTGATGCTAGCAGAGTCTGATGAAGATTGTGCTGGCGCGCTGGAAGCTCTCGCTTCCGAAATCGGTGTGCGCCCCGAACAATCGATTGTCGAGCAGTCGCAGCGACCACCGGTTCCAAATGGCCCCATCAGTCTCCATGGTCTCGCGGCCGCGATTGCCGCACTTCTTCCGGAAAATGCCATCGTCGTTGACGAATCGATGACCTCCGGTCGCGGAATTTTATCAGCCGCTCGCGGGGCGGCTCCTCATGATTTTCTGGCCAACACCGGCGGTTCTATCGGCATTGCTATGCCCCTGGCAGTGGGTGCCGCGGTTGCTTGCCCCGACCGGCGCGTGTTGTGTCTTTCGGCAGATGGCAGCGGCATGTATACGCTGCAAGGGCTCTGGACCATGGCGCGCGAGGGCCTGAATGTCACCACCGTCATCTTCGCCAACCGGGCCTATTCGGTGCTGAAACGCGAGTTTTCCAATCTCGGTATGGGCGAGCCCGGCCCTGTGGCCTCGAGGCTGTTCAGCATCGGCGACCCCGATCTCGATTGGATTTCGATAGCCAAGGGCATGGGTGTGCCGGCCCGGCGTGCGACGTCGCTGGATGATTTTGTTGTTGCCTTGAAGGACGGATTGCAAACAGACGGACCCAACTTGATAGAAGTTCCACTCTGAATGAGTCTTCCTCCAAGTTTCTATTGAGTCTGCGGATTTCGAGCCAACAATTTTGCCAGTTCGTCTTTCTTCGGTTTTCCTGTTGGCGTGAGTGGTATCTCTTTCAAGAACAGGATTCGCGAAGGTTGCTTGTAAGGTGCCAGATTGTTGGCAGCATGCTTCCCGATTTCCTCCGAGGTCGTTGACGAACCCGGCTGCAATTCGACGAACGCGATCACCTCTTCCTCTCCCTCAACCAGCTGACCAATCACGGCCGAACGGGCCACGGACGGGTGAGCGTTGAACACCGCTTCAACCTCCGCCGGATAAACATTAAATCCGAATCGCACAATCAATTCCTTCGTCCGCCCAACGATAAAGAGATGCTCCTCCTCCACTCTCGCAAGATCCCTGGTATTAAACCATCCGTCGACATCGATTGCCGATTGAGTCTGCTCGAGCGCTCGGTAATAACCTGTCATGATGTTTGGACCGCGGACATGTAATTCTCCCACGTCTCCGTTCGCGACCCGCTTCCCCTCGCGGTCCACCAGTCGAATCTGCATCCCCGGGAAGATCGGCCCCACAGATGTGTCCTTCCGTGGCGTCTCGAGTCTTGTTAGCGCAATTGTGGGTGAGCATTCCGTTACGCCATATCCGTTATGCAGGACCATCCCAAAAAGGACTTCCACTTGAGTCTTTAGCGCGGCCGACAGCGGCGCACCCGAAGAAGAGATTACCCGTAACGCCGGAAACGTAAGTGCATGGAAACCTTTCAGTTTCGCGTAATCAATGAGAATGGCGAATAGTGACGGAGCTCCCAGCAGGATCGTAATTCCATCCCTTGCGAGCGATGCCGTAACCGCCACCGGGTCGAACCGCGGGAAGATGTACAACGTACCTCCGCTGATCAACGTGCCGAGCGTGACTACCGAAAGCCCCACTGCATGAGACATCGGGAGAACGCCAAGCAGGCGATCCTCCGGCGTGAGTGACCGCACCTGTGCCGAAATCGCGGCCATGTAGAGAATATTCCGGTTTGACAACATCACGCCTTTTGGTAGTCCCGTCGAGCCGGAAGTGTAGATGAGTGCCGCAACGTTGTTCGCAGTAACTTTTTCGACAGGCTCGGATTGCACCTGCTCATCGAGCGCACCAATTCCCACCAAGCCCAATTCGCCCATTTTCCGAATTTCCGCCGCATGCCGTTTTGCGTGCTTCATTGCTTGCGGGGAGACTGCCACCATATAAAGCACACGCCGCGGACCGCAGTGCTCGCGGATTTGATCGACTTCTCGCGCCGAGAGGCGGGCATTTACAAGGACCGGCCAGGCATCCACTTCGGTCAACGCCAGAAAAATCGCCACAAATGCGCGGCAGTTTTCGACCAGAATCATAACCCGGTCTCCCGGGCGGACCCCGATCTCCCGTAGCATTACAGCAGTCTGGGCAACCACCGTACCAAGTTGTGCGTAGGTCCAGCTCCCGCCCGGTTCGACCAGCGCGAGTCGATCAGGCCATGCATGCTTCGAGGGCTTCACGATGTCACTGACACGTGCGGGTAGCGTTTTGAGGATTTCGGCCGCTGGTATTTCAGTCATGAGGGTTCTTGGTGCATCACTGCCCTGAGGGAGATGGAACCCGATACCGCTATGGATTCAATGAAATTTCATCTCGGCTTGCAATGATTTCTTGGCTATCTTAACTGCGTCCGACCGTCGCCATCGCCACTGTCAGGGGTGCGTCCAACCTCTTTGAAATCATGTACTGAAGCCAGTTCTTGTAAATACTTGTGGCCGATGCTCGCCAGCGGTGTTCGAGTGTATATGCTACTTCCGATTCCGGGAAAGACTCAATGATCTCTTCTCGGCGGTCGGCCATGACGCGGGTTTGGAACTTATTGATCAGTTCATTTGCAGTAGCATCGAAGTATCCATGCGGGGCCAACGGATAGTTGTCCCGTTCCTGTCGCAGGTAGCGCTTCACGTCCCGGCGGTATTCTTTTAGGAGGGTTCGCTCCCCGTATTCCGGATGTCCCTGGAAATGGACGAAGAGACTTTGTTTTTTATGTTTCACAAAGAGATCGACGCCTGCTTCCTGAGATTTCGTTAGGACATCATACCCACAGGCATAAAGGGCGTCCTCACGTACTTCATTCCATCGCGAATGCGGAATGCGAATCGGCTGGCTGTTGTTGTCCGTCAGAGGGTGTTGGCATTCGCGACGATGGTCGAAAACACCGAACCGTTTGTGGCCAAGCGGACTCCGTCCAATACCGTCACTGTGAAGTACGCCTGCGTGCGCTGCCAGGCAGGAGAGGATGGTTGAAGACGTGTTCTCCTCCGCCCAGTCCATTACTTCCGTGAGCGCTCCCCAATAAGGCTCTTGTCGCAGATCGGCGAGTTTCGGCTCGGTCCCGGTTATGATCACGCCATCGAAGCGCCGGCTAAGCAGCTCTTCAACTCCGTTGTAATGGCTTTTGAGGTAATTCTCGGCCCGCTCGCTGCGCGGTACACTGGAGATGGAATAGAGTTTCGCGTGAATGGAAATTCGCCCTGCAGCGGCACCGAGCAAGCCGAAAAATTGCATTTCCGTATCTTCAATGGCGGCATCCGGCATGTTGTTAATTAGCGCAATTTCCAGGTGCCCTGCGCCATTCGCGCATTGCGTTTCATCGGTGTGAAGGTAGCCATTTCCCGTCCAACGAGTGGGAGTTCCGCCGCGGTCAATTAGAAGTGGCATAGTTTTTCTTCCATTGCTATGTTCGTAAATTGATTCACGATTTCAGTGGACTGCTTTCTCCAGGGCCTGAGCAAGATCTTCCAAAATGTCATCGATGTGTTCGATGCCCACGCTGAGCCGGATCATTTCCGGCCGGACACCGACTTTCAGCTGCTCCTCCGGCGTCAACTGCCGGTGAGTTGTGGAGGCCGGATGGCACGACAACGATTTTGCGTCCCCCATGTTCACCATCCGCTTGAACAGCTTGAAGGCGTTAAAGCACTTGATCCCCGCTTCGAGCCCGCCTTTGACACCGAAAGTTAGGAGAGAAGCGCGGTTCGACCCAAGGTACTTTTGCGCCATCGCATAGAGTGGGCTATCGGGAAATCCCGCATAGCTCACCCAATCCACGATCTGATGGTTCCGCAAGAATTCAGCCACTTTGCGCGCATTCGCGACATGCCGTTCCATCCGCAGGGCCAATGTTTCTACACCCTGCAGCAGTAGAAAACCGTTGAAAGGGGAAAGTGTGGCGCCCGTATTCCGCTGGCAAACTGTCCGGCAGCGAGCAACATATGCTGCGGCGCCGAACTGCTCCGTATATACCACGCCATGATAGGAAGGCTCAGGGCGGCAGAACATGTAAAATTTATCAGCGTAGTCCCGCCACGGGAATTTTCCACTATCGACAATCATGCCCCCCATCGTCGTGCCGTGCCCGCCCATGAACTTCGTCATCGCGTGCACAACCACGTCGGCCCCATACTCGATGGGTCGCAGCAAAATTGGCGTCGCCACGGTATTGTCCACGATCAGCGGCACGCCGTGCTTGTGCGCTACTCGTGCCAGCCCCTCCACATCCGCCACGTTTCCCGCAGGGTTGCCCACGCTTTCGCAGTACACCGCCCTCGTATTTTCATCGATCAGTTTCTCAACCGCTTCCGGTGTGTCGTTCTCTGCAAAGCGTGTCGTAATTCCTTGCTTTGAGAAGACATGAGCGAACAACGTGTACGTAGCGCCATACAACTGCGGAAGAGAGACGATGTTATTTCCCGTCTCGGTGATATTTGCGATGGCGTAGTGAATCGCGGACATCCCCGAGCTTACGCTAAGGGCTTCCACGCCCCCCTCGAGTGCGGCCACGCGCTTTTCAAGCACGGCGTTGGTTGGGTTCCCTATCCGGGTGTAGATGTTGCCTGGCACCTCGAGATTAAAAAGGGCCGCGCCATGTTCCGCGCTGTCGAATTCAAACGCGACGGTCTGGTAGATGGGCACAGCGACAGCTTTCGTCGTAGGATCGCCGTCGTATCCTGCATGAATCGCCATGGTTTCGATTTTCATTCAATCGCCTGCGTTACGGTCATCTCGAATTCTGGTGGATGTGCCACAGCAGATTGCATTCCTGTATCGAACTCGCCGCCCATACTTATGACCGGGGGACCTGTTCGACTTGCATCTTCTGCCGCACCGGGCTCATGGCACGGCCCATTGCCGCCGCTTGCAAGATTGTTCGTGTCAGGTTGCGCGCGGCAAAGTTCGCGCCATAAGTAAAGCGCATGACCGGTCCAAAACTGTTGGCGGCCGCGAGTCCCGCGAAATACAGCCCCGGAACAGAGGACTCGAGCTTTCTCGACAGTACCGGTGAACCCGCTGAGGTCTCGATCTGTGCTCGCAATGCGGGAGCAAGGAAGCTGAGCCGGGCCAGATTCACCCGATAGCCAGTACCCGCCACAACATGGTCAGTTTCCACCTCCCGCGCTGAGCCATCGGCCGTTCGCAAGTGAAGGAACACTTTTCCATTGCGGACTTCCGCTCCTTCGGGACTGCATCCGAGGATCAGCGGAACCTTCCCGAGTACTACATCCTTGGATACCCAGTGCCCAGCCGGGCCGAGATGCCGACGTACTGCTTCAATGCGCAGCTTTTCTGGCAACAAGTGAAACAATTCTGGGGAATTCGCGCAGAATCGCGAACGCAGACCCGGCCCCAAGCCGGACTTTGGGTGCCTTATTTGTTGCCATAAGGAACGCGGCATGTTGCTCGGTGCTCCATGAAAACTCACTTCCGATTCGCGCACAACGAGCTGTGAATCGACCCCGGCCGCGCGCATCAATCCTGCAAGTCCGATCGCTGACGCCCCGCCGCCAATTACCACCACGTTCCGCCCGCGGTATGTATCCACTCGCTGGTGTTGATAGCTGTGAGAAACAAATTCATCTGGCAGATGAGCGATCGTTTCCGGGATATAGGCAAAATGGGTAATTCCAACCGCCAGGATTACGTGTCGCGCTCGCACCTGCTCGCCGTTACTCAGTATCAAACGGTAGCCATCTCCCATCCGCTCGACCTGCGTAACCATCTTGTTCTCGAGTTCGGGTACGATGCGCTCTTTGAATGCCAATCCGTAAGCGGTGAATGTATCGAGGCTGACTGGGATCGCAGTGTCTGAGTAGGGAATTTCGCGTTCCTGACAGAAATCCTTGAGGGTCATCCTCCCGTCCGGCTCGGACAGATTCGATGCAAACCCATCGGACTTCAGCATCATTCCCTTGGGCATGTGAGTCAGCCAACTGTCCATCGGGGGTCCAAAGATTCGATAGGGGAGACCCTGGCGCCGTAAATGCGCGGCAATCGAGAGTCCGTAGGGACCCGCTCCAACTATTGCGGCTTCGATCATGGCTGGTGGTCAATTTCCTTTCGCGGGCACAGGGCCCAAACAGGAGCGATTCGTAGGTATCTGCTAGATTGAGAGCTGCAATTATGTAACCACTAATTCGGAATCTAAGCTTTTTACTTTCAATGGGATACCACCGTGCCGAGGAAACAGAGAGGAAGATTGGGAAGTATTTTTCCCAGGCTCTCTTCACATTTTCATTTGTCCTGGTAGAAGATTACGCCCTGCCCTTCGCTAAACTCTGGGTCCATTGGACTTAACAATTCTCACCGTTCGTCATCTCCTTACCCGGCCGGTTTTGATGACTTTAGGCGATTTCAAGAAGCTAGTTGGCTAGCTGCGGCCCGGTGCCAGAATGGCGGAATCCATTTTTTGTCTTAGCGCGTCTGCCAATGACTTTACAAACGGTTCGACGAGCATTCCTGCGGGATAAACCGGCAAGCGAACAATTTCCTGCCCCTTCTGCGCCAACCCTTCCCACTTCAGATCCGGACGCTGGTAAATGCTGTATTGCTTCAAAGGCCGGAAGTCCGTCACTAGGCCAGGGTAGGGCTTCGGAATGTAGTCCATCGATGCTCGATCATTGCCTGCCCAGATCTTCCCGAGCACCAGTGACCCTGATCCTACGCCGTCGGAATTCCCGCCCAATTTGCTGAGCAGCATTCCTCGCCAGACGGGAATTCTGTTACGGACCGCCTGAATCTTCTCGTGAAAGAAGATTTTCTTTCCCGCTGCATCTAGCCGCATGAAATTGAGCGCGTGGAAGATGCTTCTCTCTATCGCAACACTCGTCTTGTTCCAGAAATTGAGTGGCGGCACCTTACACCAGTTCAGTGTGTCGAACATGGCGAGGAGCGCAACCTCTCCTCCCTGAGCCATAAGCTGCTGGGCCACCTCAAAAGCGATCGTTCCACCGAGGCAGTACCCACCGACGTAATAGGGCCCTTTTGGTTGTACTCTGCGGATATCCCGCACATAAACCGCGGCCATGTCCTCGATTCGGGTTTGTGGCGCCGCCCCTCCGTCCAATCCCTGGCTTTGCAATCCGTAGAACGGCTGATCTTCCCCAAGATGCTTGGACAGTTCGCGGTAGATCAAAACGTTCCCGCCCGCGCCATGCATGCAAAAAAATGGCGGGCGTGAACCGTTCGGCTGAATGGTTACAAGGGACGACCACCGCGAGTTGGGTGCCTCACGATCCAGAATCTGTGCCAGGTCGCCGATCGTGGGCGCTTCAAAAAGTGTCGCCATCGGCAGCTTCACCTGGAATACCTGGTCGATCTGCTGGAACATCTGAACCGCCAAAATCGAGTCTCCTCCAAGGTCAAAATAGTTCTGGTCCGCCTCGATGGGGCGAACACCGAGAAGATTTTCCCAGATACGCGTCAACTGCTGGGTCGTGTCTTCGCCCACGGTCATGTTTGCTGCGAGTGCCATTGCGCCGCTCATCAGTGTCCTCGCCTTTTAAGGTCTGCTAGATTCGGTTTCATCGGTGTGCAATCCCAAATCTGAAGATTGTCACGAACTGGTCAGCACCGCTGGTTCTCTCAAGCACCAGAGAGACTGACGAACAGAGACGTGCAAGCTGAGCTCCACTCCCCCTTTATTTAAGTCATTTAAATACAATCGGTTAAGACTGGTTTCGAGGTCGATAAGCGGGATTCACCCGATGACTATGAAAATTTTTTCCACTTTCCAGGACTCTCGGTCATTACTTGCTGGCGACCGAGAGGCAGATCCAAGTCAGAAGGCAGGGGGATTTCGATTACCCGCTGGCCGCCGCACCCGCCGCGGCTCGCTCGGACTCTGAGGCACGCCGAAGAGTTCCTCGCCAGTTTGAAGAATCTGTCCGGTTGCGCCTCCCTGCGGATGTTCCAGTGGGTCGCTATCTCAGTGGCGTTATTGATTCCTGCGCTGTCCTCGGTCTCGCTGCGCGCCATCATCAAGGCGGCTCGCGCCTTCACACTCACCTTTGACAGCCCCGAGTATCTTCTGAGGCTTGCCGGCCGGAACGCAGGGTTCAAGGTCGTTCTCACCGGCGAAGACTGGGATGAAATACTCGGAGATTACTTCCACTGCCGCCGGGGACGTTTCAGTGTGATCTTATGAGGTCGAAAAAGCGAAAACCATCGACGAACGGTTAGAATGTGTCGATGTGTGGATCAACTTCGTACAAAGGCTTTCTCCCCACGCGGCCTACGGTGGTCACAAACAATCCGGAATCGGTGTCGATCACACTCTCGAATGCTTGCTCGAATACGCAAATATCCAGACAATTGTCAATTGACTGTGTGATCGTCCTCTCA
>Ga0210383_10006139_pt1 | contig 10502 bp, 12 predicted proteins | sample IncBWC14OmetaG_FD_160072 | JGI IMG/M metagenome (GOLD analysis project Ga0210383, IMG submission 160072) | Forest soil microbial communities from Barre Woods Harvard Forest LTER site, Petersham, Massachusetts, United States - Inc-BW-C-14-O ...
ACGAAGAGTTGGATTCCTGGCAGATCGTTCTTGCTCACTTAACCTCCTTCCTTGCACCATAGGACCTCGAGCCCCCTCGATCGTCGGTCTAAGTTGACAATTTTTAAGTATGAAGTGTAAACTTCCAAGTGCAGAAATCATAGGTGAAAAAGAATGTGTGTGACCGGAATCGAACCCCATACATTGTGGGTGATGACAAATCCTGCAGTCAAGCAATGTGCAAAAGTACTGAGCCAGAGTGACAATTATAAAGTAATTGTTGCTGTGCATATTAATGAGTTTTTGATTGTTTTTGAAAAAAGAATTCTGGTTCCAGACATGACACCAGAGCCTCTGTTTAGTCTCGTCACCTCTGAGCCATACAAAGTGACTGTCAATATATCTTTGTTATGAGTTACTATGATGTCTGGTACCGGTATGAACTGTAAGCGAATACAGGACAATTCCAAGCTCCGACTTTTCCTTATATGGTCAGCTCCAGTGAAGTGTTGGACTACAGACCTTGGAAATTGGAAGGAACAAGTTTGTTGGTGGTTAGTACATAGAGATATCCTGAATGACCACAGTCACTTCTCGCCAAGTTCCTGAGGTACCCAGAGTTTCTGGAGTTTCCCAGTATTTTTTAGTCTGTGGCCCATGGGGTACTTCCTTGGGCTATGGTACTGTAGCATTATTATGACCTTGACTTCACAGGTTCACACTCAGTAAAAATGAAAATTCGCCAGTTAGTCACTGGCAGTTTTAAGTAATAAAAAGAGCATTTTGTGAATCTTCATTCAATTATGTGTCAACTTAGCTATATCCGGCAATGGGCAATCAATAAAATATAAGGAAGCATGACTGGAAAGTGACTATCTGTTGCTGCTGTGTTAGATCTCCACTGTTGGCCAGTGACAGAATTTGACCAGCCCAAATGGTCATGATCATGGACTCTTGCTGAAAACACATGATGGTCACATGATAATATTTGATCGGCCCGGGTGCCACTGGCAGGACTGAGAGAGATACTGAGAGATAGTACACCTATCATCATAGTAGTGACTTCTAGTCGAAGTCCTCATGTCTTCTCCTCCCCGCGATGGGCCAGTTCTCTCAAGCTCTCCTATGTCCGTCACAGAATCACCTTTGCGGAGAAGGGAAAGCGCAAGCACCAGCGATGTCGACGAACCTACCTCTCGTCGTCGTCGTTCTCCAACGCTCATACGCACCTTTGATCCAAATGATCCCCAGGTCAGAGAACGCCAGCGCACCATGGATGTGGACATGGCCATGCAACTCTTTAAGGCGCGCAGGGAGACCTTAAATCTCCCACCTCCCGTAACTTCCCGTGAAACCGCACAACCATCCTCCTTTCCGTCAGATCTCTCCCCCAACGAACAACATGATTTTGACATCGCCCGAGGAGCAACTCCTCTCTTAGTTGATCACCCAGCTGCAGACGACGCTGACGATAACACCTTGCATCTCCACCAACATCCCTCTCGCATTGATTTACATGACCATCTTCACCAAGCACAGGACCCATCCCTCCTCGTCTCCCTTGGCGTCCCAAACCAACATTATGCGGACTCAGAAGATCCGTCATCTGCCGTCTTCGGCCTTCCAACCTACCAAGCCAATGTCTCCCGTTCCAATTTCGATTTTTTACCCATGGAGGAGTTTGCGGAAGAGGAGAAGGCTAAACTAGGCATATCCTCCGGCACTACAAAATTTTCACTCACTGCATTCCGCAAGCGGTACGCGGGCGTAGACACGAGCGCGGCTCAGGCTGATGAACCACCTGACGGACCCTCGGATCTCGCAAACACATTTTCCCGTCCCATCCGTCACCGCAAGCTCAGCCAGAGCGTGTCGAGTCCGCGCCTTCACCGCAAGGGCATCGGTGGAAAGATGGCACTCTTCGAAGGGAACACAGGAGACCCAATCCACTCTCCCCCTGGGCGCTTCGGAGTGGTCTGGGGAAGCCAAGGTGGCCCCGGTTCAGTAACCTCATTCGAAAACACAGCTACCACAGCGCCCCCAGGCACAGCTGGAATATCACCCGGCATGGGTATATTAACCACCGGCCACGACCGTCCCTACCGCTTTTCATTTTACTCCAATGCTCTTTCCGCTACTATTCATGCCCGCAGCCTCAGCGAGCTCCCCGCCGACGGTCAGTCCTTCGAAGCCCTCTTCACGGGAATCACCCCTCCGTCAGACTCTGCGACGACCAAGGACCCTCCCACGTTGTTGACATTCAGTCCTGCGGATACCCCGAAGCGTCCAGCATCTGGCGCTGGTGTGGGCGGAGGAACCAAGGCGCAGGGTCATAATAATAAATTTTCTACACCAAAACTCGGGATGGGGGATAATCAACGGAACGGGATGAACAAAGGCGTGACTGGGGGTTGGGATTCGGACGCAACGACGTGGTGGCTCGATGTACAGAGCCCAACGGACGAGGAGATGAAGATGCTCAGTAAAGTAAACATTGTATGCTATTTCGGTATGATATATGCGCCTGACTTGTCCCTTTTGTAGGTCTTTTCCATCCATCCGCTTACGACTGAAGATATCCAGATGGAGGAGACGCGCGAGAAGATCGAGCTTTTCCGCAATTATTATTTGGTTTGTTTCCGCAGCTTTGACCAAGATCCATACAGCCCCACACACCTAGAGCCTTTGAACATGTACCTTATCGTATTTCGAGAAGGAATTCTCTCGGTGAGCCCACCATTCAACCATATATTTCAACCCACCCAGTCTCACCCCTAACCCCCAGTTCCACTTCCGCCCGACCCCGCATCCGCAGAACGTGCGCCGCAGAATCAAACAACTGAAAGACTACATCAACGTGACCTCAGACTGGATCTCGTATGCCCTCATCGACGACATCACCGACGCTTTTGGGCCGCTCATTCAGAGCATAGAGTACGAGGTCGACAGCATCGACGAGCTGGTGCTCATCCTCAAGGAGACGGAGCAGAGCGATATGCTGAGGAGGATCGGGACGTGCAGGAAAAAGGTCATGGGGCTGCTGCGCCTCATGGGGAATAAGGCGGATGTTGTCAAGGGCTTGGCGAAGCGGTGCAATGAGAACTGGAGAGTTGCTCCCACGTCTGATATCGTGCGTTCACCTTGACTTTTGTGTGTTCTTGAGGTTGACGGAACCACCAGGGTCTCTATCTCTCCGATATTCAAGTAAGATTGCGCAAAACCTGCCCTACGTTCATCCGATTACTGACACATGCTCTCCCTTAGGATCATCTCATAACGATGACCCAGAACCTGAACCACTACGAAAAGATCTTATCGCGCTCGCACTCCAACTACCTCGCGCAGATATCGATCGAGATGACCGACGCGAACAACCAGATCAACGACGTCCTGTCGAAGCTGACGGCGCTCGGTACGGTGCTCATTCCCATGAATCTGGTCACAGGTGACGAGCGACACTGCTATAATGTGTTGCGAGTGCTAATGGGATGACAGGTCTGTGGGGCATGAATGTTCACGTTCCTGGTCAAGGGGTTGAAGTAAGTCTTATTGTATATCTCTTCTGGTCCAGGTTTTTGATAGGGCTTTTCAAGGGCTACCAATGGTTCATCTCCATCATAGCGGGCCTGCTTGCTTTCGCACTCATCGGAGGCTACTCTACATACAGGTTCATGGTGAGGCGGTGACCTGGTTCTGATCATTCTCGTGGAACTCGTGACATCTTTCGGTGCTGCCCGACATAAAAGTTATGACTTGTATTCTCATGTCATTGTGCGTTGCCGAAGAAACGATGAAGTGTAAAATTAGTTGTTTCTAATAGTACAGAACGAACAACTAGCAGATACAGCAGATAAAAAGAGAACAATAATGTGACGATGGTTATGGTTTGCCTGAGCTGGACGGCATCACCAGTTTCAATGCAAGCACCGGAGGTGAGCCGTTGCTTCCGTTCCTCATCGGAGGCTGTGGCTGAACTGAAAAGCTGGATCGCGGGGAGGGTTGGTCGGTAGATACAATCATTGCTAAGGATGGGGAGAGTGTTTGCGGTACCGCACGTCGTTTCGAAAATGGCACGGAGGACGAAGTGACACGTCCAATGTCCTCAGATGGATGAGGCTCCTCAACATGCTTCCGCTTCCTCGTTGGCTGTGGTGTAGCTCGTGGTGTGTCGGCCGGTTGACGGCGCTGTGTTGATGGGGGTCTCGAAGGGGTGGACATCGTGCCCCACCTAGACCATGGAGGAGGGGGCGGAACATGCTGGGTTGCAGATGAAGATGCGCTAAACGTGCTCAAACTCGACGCGGGAACAGGTACAGAAACTGGTGTGTGTGCGTGGTGTGACGAGCCCGAATGCGAAGCAATTCCCGTCAAAGAGTGGTGGTTCATTGAACCAGCGATTACTCGAGACGCAGACCCGTTCGTCGCAACGTTTTCGGGCTGGCCGGGAAGGAATCGGATGAGTTCAACAAAAAGCGTTTGCGTATATGGTGGTGACATTTTCTTGTAGATGATGTCTTTACTGAAAGTGTCCAGCATCTCTTTTGTGTTGATGTACATGTCGGGCTCATGATTCTCTTCTGCAGGTGTATAGTTCATTTAGCTGGTAAAATTGGCAAGATAGAAAAACAAAACGTACCTATGGGCTTGACTCGCACTTCTGAGAATTGGTATGTCCTGTTTTTACGCAAACAGCACAAGGGACACGTGAATCGATTATTTCCCGTCGAAGATGAGTCAATCGGGAAGAAGACGCAGCCAGCGTGATACAGTTTGTTGCACCCTTCGCATTCCACTGTTGGATAATTAAGTAGATAAGGGGTGCGGCCTCTGCAGATGCAACGGGTCCCATCAGTCCAGTCCTGATCAATGTCCTGACCAAACGTAAATCGTGGCCGACGTCTCTTCTTCGTCCGCACCAACGGAGGTCGCCCCGCAAGGATGCGATGCAGCCCGGCAAGGTCCAAGCCAAAGGATACATCGGGATTGGGGGAAACGGCGAACTGTATTTTGTACAACTTGCGCATATAATGCCGCACTTGGTGTATATAGTCCGCGCGTTGATTTGCGGACTGCGATGTGAAAGATAAAAATTGTCCAATTACAGCTGACAACCGGTCTATGCGGTGGACGATGATCTCCAGCTGCTTCCAGTCCTCCGAGTAATTCTTCGTGATTTCAGGAGCTTTGATAAGGATTGTCGGAAGATAGCAGAAATGCCAGCTGCGTTCTTTGTGAATCGCGCCATTCCAATGATGATGATCGCAAAATGGACATGAGCCACCATTTTTGGCGCACTCTCCATGAAATCTGGCATAACAGTGATCGCATTGCACCGCGTCTGAAACCACACCGGGAGGAGGAGGGCGAACAGGGGTGTTACAAATACAAGTGAAATATTCGTCGGTGGGAGGAAGATCGTCGTCAGGGCGGGTACATTCCATGACGTCCGCAAGAATGGATTGACCGTGTGTTTCCTGGTGTTCACGACAATACCATGGCAAGTCCGTTACCCATAGGTAATGAAGTTTCAGTTGAGCATCGAGCTTTTCGAAGGTCGGAAGGGAGAACATTCTCAGGTGGTCTCTAGCGTAAGTCTTCCATTGTCCCATTGTTTCGAACAAATCCTCTCCCTCTGCTAAGCGATAGCGGGTTTTCATTACCTGTTCGCACCTCGTTTCAAGATCAACCGCAATCTCAGCAGTTCGCTTCAAATCCAAAACAGCAAGAATGCTAAAATCCTTCTCGGCACGTGTGATTAGCCTCATCACATCTTGCACCTTGGGCTTCAGGGCGTCTGGCTCGGGATTTAGCCAAGCTTTGGCCTGCTTTTCAAAGTCCTTGGCTTTGGCAAGAGCAGACATAAGGCGGTCGAGGACACTAGGGTCGATAGGTATGCTGGGATCCATGTTGGCAAAGTCATCCAACTCGTCAATGGTTTTCATGGTCTGAGCCAGGATATTCTTGGCTCTCTCCTCCCAATTATCCCCTGCGCGCTGTCTGACCTCCAAGAGTTTCAAGTGCTTATTGTCGGTGGCCAAATTACATGTTCGAGCGCGGGTCAAGAGCTCACGAACCTCTTCTAGTGTCATCGAAGTGTCAGGGTCATCTAACTTTTCTTCGAGCTCCTTGATCAGCTGCTCTCGATTGACGATTTTCTCGACCTCCAAGAGTTCATCCAGAAAAACGTTGAGAGAAGAACCTTGGAGCAGCAGCCGTTCACATTCATGAACGAAATCGTCACGATCATGCTCCGCGTCCAATGAGTCGAGTAAAGTGCACGCTTTAAGCTTAGTTTCTTCGGCCTGCTGTGCCAGGGTTCGGAGGACGCCGATCTCTGGGCAATCGAATCCCAAATTCTCCACTTCCCGTAGTAGAGTATATAGGTCATCCAGCCCCCGGTCAGGTCTGTCGCCTGGATCATCTGGTCCACTTGTGCCTACTTCATTCAGCGGCGGCCGCCCACGAGATTTCCGTGAGCGTTTCCGACTCTGCTTGCGTATAATGAAAGCATTCGCGGCATCTATCCACTCGTTTGCCCGTCCGACGCATTTACGAAGCGAGGAAATTTCGGGAAGGGAGTAGTTGATACTGATACGCTCCCCTTCTGCGAGAAGGGCGCGTAGAGAACGGAGCGGAGGGCGTGCGCTTTCATGGAGGAGCTTGCCCAGCTTTCCGCGCCACGTGGAAGGTATAGCAGCGCGCTCTGCAACCTTAGCTTGCGTTTCAAGTAGTTCTTCGTCAGAAAACCGTTTTCGCAGAGTGAGATGATGCGTGGAACGATCGCAAAGCAGATCTGCGTGATCGACACAGACGACCTTTGTAGTACATTGACACGTGATTTGTGACAAATAGCAAAACGTTTTGCATATTGTGCATTGATATTGGTCCTCCGACCTGTCTTCTGCTTCCAGAATTTCGGAAATGCCCAGGGTGCGAGCCTTTTGACGGTCATTCATCTCCCGATCCGTCATTTCCGTAAGACTGTCAATTAACCTATGGCGGCGTGTAAGATTTCTACTAAATTGTCAGTGAAAACAATTTGGGACCTACCACATTGCAGTCTTGATCAATTGCGATTGTTGCGTGATTGTTATAACGAGTTCGTCATGTGAGAACACGGGTAATTTCCTGTGCTCCCGATACCTCTGTACACAGTCTCGCCCATAAGGCAACCAATCGGGTAGGGCAAAATTGACCGCTTCGTTGAAATTGAACTGGTAGAAATCAAAATGAGAGGCGCGACGCCGTAAAATGGTCAAATCGTACCCCATGATTGAATCCTGCATGATACGCTTTGGGGTACGTAATGACGAATTCGCCCGCCCTCTGATTACATGCATATACCCGAACCCCAGCGTCGGTCACTCGCTTGGGATTCATCAGTGTAACGAGCTGAAATAAGAGATCCGGTTGCGCTTCGAAAAGGTCCGGGGCCTCACACTTGATGGCAGCCTCGAACTTCTCCGCGTCCTCACCAGGGATGCCATACCAAGTCTTAGTCTCACCCCAGTGCACTAGATGAAAATTTTATGAGCAGCTTATTTATTATTGTAGTTCAGGGAACTTACTGAAGTTGACACTGTATGTATAATGATCCTGAAGCCCACAGCATTGGTGATTCATTCTGGATGATGGATAGGAGCCCAACACACCTCGTTGTGCCAACAAAACGTGGAAAAAGCCATTCCTACATAAGTCCAGGGCACGGTCATTCCAGATATGTCGGATTTGATAAACCGAAGGAGAGAATCGGACACTATCGGTATGTTATTGAGGTTCCATGGATCCTTCGAGTAGGGATTCAAAGGATGAGTCTCCATTGTTGGCATAGCGCTAAATTGTTCATGTTAGTCGTCTATGGCTGATGAATCACTAGAATGTCGTACCTCCCGTGAGTCGTAGAATGTACATCCGCACCATACTCGATCTCCACAGTCTCGTGTGGTGATTGTACCAGGCGCCAAAACTCGTTCTCAAGATCATACTCGGATACTGTAGCGTTGCCGATGCGATTAACCGTTGGGTCGAGCACATCCGACATTGACGACGGAGGAGGGTGTGCTTCGAACCACATACGACGGAATTCGAGGTCGCGAGCCTGGAAACTGGATAGGCTATGTTCTTCACCTTCGTCAAAGCCAAAATCACCTCCTGTGCCGGAAAGACAAGTATAGCAGAACCACTGGTCCTTTGGGATAGCGTCTAAGGGTGGGTCGAGGCAAAACATGTGGAATCCTATCGTAGACGGAAATTAATCTAGTCAAGAACAGAGACGCTAATAGATGACGACATACCACAGTCACACCCATCGCATAGCAGCATTTCCTCGCCCCGATTTTTCTTGTGGCAAATTTCGCAATTTTGCTGTTCCGATGTTGTCATTGGCGGTGTGGCAGAGAAAAGGCTGAGAAGGGGCGGCCGTACCTCGGGTGAATCTTTGGTCTCGGCCTTGTCATAGAAGACGGGGGTGGGAATGATTGCCGACGGAAGCAATGTACCAAGAACAGAGGCTGGTTTTTGTGGAATGGCTGAAGACATGAATGTTAGCGAAGACAGAGTTGTCCGATAAATAAGACATACGAGTCGTCTGGTCCTGAGATCCCATCCGGGTACTTCTCCGGGGCTTGGAGCTCGTGGATCGCGTTCCGCTGCCATCCTTATATTCGCTCTCATCTGGAGGTTCAGACAAGGGACTCGATGTCGTTGTCAAAGGACTAGAAGGGGGACTGGTGTCACAGGCGTTTGTCACTGTGGCGCTCAACCGAGAGAATTTCCCCGCTGACTGAATGTTCATATGAGTTTTCAGGTGTGAATCACGGGTGACGGGAGACATGGAAGGCGAGTTCCGAGCACGTTCGCAGAAATGTTCATATGGTAGAATGACGCGAGTATACGAGTTCTTGATCTGTGTGGAAAGCCCGGGGATGCCCCGATATCCAAGAATTCGGCCAAGATCAGACCATTTCTTGCCCTTGGTGACCTATATGATATACCACATGAGTCAAAGCTAGAATGGTGAATATGAGCAGACTGATTTACTGCATCATAACCTCCAAGGTTGTGAACCTCCTTCCGCAACAGCCACAGATCTAGAGGTTTGTGATTGATAGTGGGTACAACAACACGAGGGTTGCCTTGTTGCTTGTGGAAGCGGTATAGCTGTTCTAGAAAGTTCAATTTGGCTCGTGAAGACGCCTCGATAGAGTTTAGGCGTTGAAGACGGGTTTTGAAACGGAAACTCTAATCATCAAGCGCCATATGAGACGTCAGAAGATATCAAACGAAAATGAAGAACAGACCTCTGTGTCCGTTACAAATGGCATTTTCCATTCCACTGGAGGTATAACTTTGCAAAGACCGAATTTCTTGGCACCGTCTGAAATGGATCGGATATACGCCATGGGATCCTTGAATTCATCCATGGTGGGATAAAATTCTGGACAGTCCTCGAGTCCAAAGGGACGAGGCATTGTCCTTGGGATTGGATTGCCCCTAGGACTCGACGTCTTGACCGAAGATAGGTCCAAAACCGGAGAAACAGGGATGGGAGGTGAATTGAGATACTTTTCAGTCAAGTGATGTTGATAGCCGAGATCATCTGGTCCCACGGACGAGGACCTTGCATGGCTATTCAAAGCCGCAAGAGCCTCCGTCTTTGATTTGCGCGGCGCTCTGTTCGAATTGCTCGTGGAAGCCTCTTGAGGAGAATGAGGTGACCCAGATTCTTCAGATGGATCAGTTTCAATAGAAACTGCGCCCTCGACTGGTATGCTAAGAGATGAGGTGAATGTGGTGGGGGGTTTATTGGAATAGTTGGATGGCAAAGTGCTCGAACCAGCCTGCATCGGACCTTCAGTAGAGAATCGGGGGGATTTACCTCGACGGGAGGGCGTCCCGCGAGGAGTTAGAGAAGTAGGACTGCCGTGCATTGCCCAAAGAATGACAGCAGGATTTTCTAGGGCGTTTAGACCTCTCCTTCTCAACGTTCCAGTGTAGTAGTCCTTCAATGAGTGTGTTGAATCCAAGGTCCGCTCTACATTTGTGACTGTTATGCGATACGCTTCCTCGTGGGAACTTGAAGTCTACTAGTAATTACAAGTAGTAGTGCTATATCATGATATTTATATCTACTCTGTAACGTACAGCTACGGTCGTCCTCCGCTTTTCTCAATTTTCTGGACCACAGACACCCTGCAGGAATTTTGAATCACAGAAATCCGAGATGAGTGACATGACCGTGACCTTTTATGGTAACGCCATTTATATTTAGGCTACTTTTCGAGTGGCACTGGCACAGAACCTTGTACATTTAATCTTGGTCGCTTTGAACCCTCGGCAAAGGCTGAGATCTGAGACACTCACCACACGAATTTGGATTCTGTTACTTTCGGACTGTTACTAGTGGAAAGTACGAAGTGGTTGCATCAGTAATTTTGCAATTTAGTTTCCGCCGGTTTCTCAACCGAGGAAACCGCCAAAAACCAGTTTGAAACCCGGAAACCTAGTCACTTGGGGACTTATGT
>Ga0210383_10006140_pt1 | contig 10501 bp, 6 predicted proteins | sample IncBWC14OmetaG_FD_160072 | JGI IMG/M metagenome (GOLD analysis project Ga0210383, IMG submission 160072) | Forest soil microbial communities from Barre Woods Harvard Forest LTER site, Petersham, Massachusetts, United States - Inc-BW-C-14-O ...
TCTGCGCTTGCGCGTTTAGGGATGTTGTTCCCAGGAAGACTATGGGCACGAGGACAGCGGGCAGGAACCGTCGCATTGTGGTACCTCGCATTATCGGTATTCGCCTAACGAAGCCGCAGGCGGAACGCCAATCTTGCTGCCGCGGCTCAATTTTGGGCAGGAGTATATTGCGGAAAAACAGCTATGTAACGTCAAAACTTTGCACATTAAGAGTACGCAGTTTCATCCCACACCAGGGCTTCGAACCCGTCCCTGGGTTATCTCACTCGCGCGATGAGACTTAACATTTTGTCGTCGGTGCCGCTTCACTGCCGGCGGTTTGCAGCTAACTTAAGCCTGCAACTCGAAAACCAAAAGAAGAGGACTGCGAGCTCAGCTGCCTTGCGGCCGAAGCAGCGTCTTACTTCGCGTCGGCGCCGCGAGGCTAATACAAGGCTTCCAATTTCTTTCTTCCCGCACGAGATCCGCTTAGTCGACCACAAACTGGATCGTCGCCGCTGTCGTTGCTTGGCCGTTAAATGTTGCGGTGATCGTCAGTGTATAAGTCCCCGGAGGAGTAGCTCCGTTCGGCCCGCGTGGCAGTGAGTTGCACGCCACGCCGCCCAGAGTAATCAGCGAAAAGAGTGCAAACGACAACACCCATCGCGGATTTCTTCTCGACATCCACCCAAAGCCCGCAATCATCATCGAAAGCATCAACAAGCCCAATCCACCTCCGAATCCTCCGGGCCACACGAGATGCCCCGTCGAAGTGGTGCCTTTGCAGAAAGTATTCACAACGAACGCCACCTGCGTCGGCCCGTTCGAGGTGATTATCACGGACGCCGGACGCGGCTGGCACGTGATGGTCACAGAATTTGTGGAGCAGCTAAACGTGACGGTGCCGTTGGTGCCGGGAACCGCTGTTATTACTCCCCCTACAGGGAGCGTACCGCCCGGCGGTACGGGTCCGAACATTCCGCTCGGAGGCGGAGTGATTGTGATCGTAATCGGCGAGTTCGAAACCGTGAGTTGCGCCGTGCCGACGATGTTTCCGTCGGTCGCGGTGATCGTCACGGGGCCGCCCAGGTCAACTCCAGTTGCCAGACCTGTCGCTGCCCCTATGGTTGCGACGTCTGTGTCGGAAGAAATCCAATGAGACTGCGCCGTCACATCTTTCGTCGAATTATCTGAGAAGGTTCCCGTCGCGGTAAACTGTTGCGTTCCGTTCTTCGCGATCGTCACCGGATTTGGCGTCACTGCGATTGATTTCAGCGTCACGCTGCTTCCGGTTACCGTCAGCTGCGACGTGCCGCTGACTGTTCCATCCGTCGCGGTTATCGTGATGGGACCGCCCGGTGCGCTGCCACCTGTTGCCAAGCCCGTGTTCGCCCCGATCGTCGCCGTTTCAGTATCCGATGACATCCACGTCGATTGGGCCGTCACGTCTTTCGTCGATTGATCTGAGAATGTTCCCGTCGCGGTGAACTGCAGCTGCCCATTCACCGCTACGGTGGCGGGATTCGGGGTCACAGCAATCGAAACCAGCGTCGCTGCAGTGCCCGTTCCGGAGAGCGTCACCGTGTGCGGACTCCCCTGCGCGGAATCGCTGATCGTGAGCACTCCGCCAAATGTGGTGGCGCTGGTCGGCGTAAACGTCACGTTGATTGTGCAGCTCGTCTGGCCGGACGACGTCGTCGGAACAAGCCCACCTGACGAAATACAATTGTCTGTCTCGGCGAATCCCGGCGGGACGATGATGCTCGGTATCGTCACCACGGCGGTTCCGGTGTTGTTGATGACGATCGTCTTCGCGGCGCTCGTCGTGTTTACCGCCTGATTTCCGAATGCGAGAGCACTCTGCGAAACGCTGATCGTTGATATCGTCACTCCTCCTATGAGAGCGACGGCCTGCCGCCCGCCCGGAGCATTGTCCTGTATAAACAGCTGCCCGCTCTCCGGAAGAGTTTCAGCGAAGTTCGTCCAAACAACTGTCACCGTGCAGTTTTGACCGACAGGAATGCTTCCGGAAATGCACGATTCCTGCGTGATGTTGAAATCCTCGTTGGTGGTGAAGATATTCCCAACCGTCAGGACGTCCGTCCCCGTGTTTGTAATCGTCACCGTCTGAGGCGGACTCATACCCTCCGCAGGCACCGGGGCAAATCCCAAACTTGCTGGCGCAATACTGGCGAACGCGCCTGAGATTCCCGTGCCCGACAGAGAGACGGGTTGCGGGCTGTCACCAGCGCTGTCCGTAAAATTTAACGAACCTTGGATCACTCCGGAGGATAGCGGCGAGAAGGAAACGTCAATCGTGCAGCTGGCACCTGCTGCGACCGTAGTTCCGCAAGTATTGTTCGCAAGCGTGAAATTGTTCGAATCAGCGGCCACCGAGACGCCACTCAGTGCCGCGCTTCCGACGTTTGTCAAAGTCACAGTCTGCGCGGTGCTCTGCGACCCTTGGTTGACGTTGCCAAACGCAAGACCGGTTGGCGCCAGCGACACGACAGAACTCGAGAGGCTTCCCGCCTTGATGAAGACGTTGGAATCGACATCCGTGTCGATCGCATCGGCGATCGCCAACTTGATATGGTTCGTCACTCCCGGATTTACGGGGGCGCTTGCCGTCAACACCACCGTGAAACCGTCCATTTCAGTATCGAACGGTGGACTCGTAAATACATCGATGTCGTTGTTTACATAAAATTGCGGGTTGACCGGCGGAATCAGCGCGAACTCTGGATGATCGCCGAGACCGTCATTCCCGTTGTTTACCGTATTGATCGAAACAAGCGTGTTGGTTCCGGGTATCAGCGCTACGTTGTTGCCGTTTACAAAAAACGCGAATACGTCGTTAAAATTGAAAACGAAATCCTCGTACTCGTCTGATGCGAACACATACTGAAAGCGAATCGTCGGATTCGTCGGAATGAAATCGAACTCAAGCACAGCTGCGTCGTTCGTCACCTGTCCAATCAACGCGCTCAGGTCCGTATCCCCGGCGGTGAAATTCTCGGCCGTGATTCCGGAGTCGCAATTGGGCCCGATCACGTTTCGCACCGACCCGCTGCTCAAAATAATTCCGTTGTCGAAACCAATTATGTTGCTCGTGGTGGAAAAGGTCCCTGCTGCGACGGCCGCGCCTGTGTACTTCACGTTGCTGATCGTAACGCCACTCCCAACAAGGCTCGCTGCAAGTTTCGCAGCCGTCGTCGCTCCGTTCACCAGACTCGTGATGTTGAAATTGTTGTCCGCACCGTACACGTCGACCAGTGCGACGAGCGGGCCGGCGGGATCATTGCTGGCTAAGGTGACATTGGCCTCGTCAAACTGGCAGAGGTCCGTCGTCGCCGCGCTGATCGTCATCGTACAAGTCCCACCCGGAGCGACGGTCGTGCAGGTCGTGCTCACTGTGAAGAGTTCGCTGTCCGCCGAGATGCCTGAAACTTGAATCGTCTCCGTCGCCGAGACGTTCGTCACCGGAACCACGAATGGCGCCCCGGTTCCATTGATGCCATCTTTGTCTTGAAAAAAAATCACGGGCGTCGACACCAGTGCGGTAATAGGGCCCGCCTCCTGCGGTCGTATTTGAAGTCGCATCGCCTGCCGGCCCGACGCGCGCAATCGCGCCGCATGCGAAGGTGCCCGGTGTGGTAAAAGCTGCGCGGCGAAGCTTTCCTGCGGCGTGAATCCAATCAGCGCCAAGGCAGCCGCCACGAACATAAACACTGAGACGCGTAAAAAGCGCATGGATGAGCCTCTAAATAGTTGTATTTGTGCGATGCGGATCGGTGGCCATTCTCGTGCGCCGAGGCTCTGTCGGTCAAGCTAAAGTTTGAATTGAAAAGCCCAGGACAGTCCCATATCATGCCGCCCACTCGACTCTGGCTCGATGCCAAAATCTTCAGGCGAAAATAATCCTGCTTCATCCTCTGACGCCAGCGCTCGCCTCCGCCAAATCGGCTTTCTACCGCTTCTCGCGCTCTTCTACGGCTACACAGCCGGCGGCCCGTTCGGCTACGAAGAAATTTTTCACAGCTCCGGACCAGGGATGGCACTCGTCTTCCTTACATTCGTGCCCCTTTTCTGGAGCATTCCGATTTCTTTCGCGGCCGCCGAACTCAATAGCATGCTCCCCGTCCAAGGCGGTTTTTATCGTTGGAGCCGCGCCGCGTTCGGCGATTTCTGGGGATTTCAGTGCGGATGGTGGAATTGGACTGGCACGTTTCTGCTGAACAGCCTCTACGGCGTGCTGCTCATGGACTACCTCAGCATTCCCTTCCCGTGGATCACAGGAAACGTGAAATGGCTCGGAGCTTGTCTTGCGCTGTGTTTGCTTTCCTATCTCAACGCGAGAGGTATTCAAGTAGCCGGATGGCTTTCGATCGGTCTTCTCGTGGCCGTGCTGATTCCTGTCGCTTGGCTGTGTATCGTCGCGCTCTTTCACTGGCACCACAATCCCGTCGTTCCATTCGTGCCTCCCGGTCAGCCTTTCGGCAGCGTCTTCGGCAAAGGACTTGCGCTTGCGATGTGGAATTACGCCGGCTACGAACAACTCTCCAGCATGACCGGCGAGATGAAAGATTCGCAGCGCACTTTCGTGCGTCTGCTCGCGTGGATGACGCCGCTCAACGTTCTCACCTACATTCTCCCCACCACACTCGCACTCGCCGCGCTCGGCAATTGGCAGGTGTGGAAGACGGACTACATCGTCACCGCCGCGAGCCTCATAGGCGGTCCTTGGCTGGGCACCGCAATGCTCGTTGCCGCGATGATTGGCACCGCGTCGCTTTCCAACAGCACGATCCTCTACACCACGCGCATTCCTGCCACAATGGCCGAAGACGGTTACCTTCCTGCATGGCTCGGAAAAATCCATTCGCGTTATCGCACGCCCGCGCGCGCCATCGTCGTCTCAACGATTGTCTACTGCATCCTCGCGAAATATCCGGTGGAAGATTTGGTGAATATCTACATCTGGACGCGCATCGCGACCACACTGCTCACGCTTTTTGCGGCGTGGCGGATGCGCGCAAAATTGCCCAACGCTCCGCGCAGCTTCCGCATCCCGGGCGGCGGGATCGGTCTCGCTTACATTTTGATTTTTCCGGTGATTTTGTGCGCGCTGAAAGTCGCGCAAAGTGAAGACTACGTCTGGAAGTACGCGCCGTGGCTCCTTGCCACCGGCCCCATCGCGTATTTAATCTTGCGCTGGGGCTTCAAGATGAAGCCCCAGCCCGAGTCAAATTATTCGCCAACAGCGCCGTGATTTGCGCGCGGCGCGGAAATCGCCGCCGCGCCGACGAGCAGAAGAAGCGTCGCGACCGACACTACGAAAAACGTGTCTTTGATGTAATGGTGAAAATCGACCAGCATTGCGCTACTTAGGTGAAGCATCCAAAGCGCAATTACCAGGAATCCCCACGAACTTCGAGATCCAGTTCCACCGCCGCTTAGGATGTACGCCCAAAGCCAGAGTGCACAAGCTGCCGCGAAAACAAGAACCGCCCAGGGCACTCCCCCGACGCCTTCCAAACCACCAACCAGAGAAGCTGTGCCGAGCCACCAAGAGATTAAGAAGATTCCAATTGCCAATCGCCTGCGGCTTACGCTGGAAACAGAAATCTTCACAGTTGAAATCATTACTCCTGTGCCGTGCTTCTAGCGCGTCACGCCTTCTTTTTCCGCGATCGTCTTCGCCTGCAGGAACAGCAGCAAATAATCCTGACCGCCGGATTTGGAATCCGTGCCGGACATATTGAATCCGCCAAACGGATGCGCGCCCACCATCGCGCCAGTGCACTTCCGATTCATGTACAAATTGCCGACGTGAAATTCTTCGGCGGCGCGCTCTATCTTCTCCGGATTTTTCGAATACACCGCGCCCGTCAGACCGAACTCGGTATCGTTCGCCATCGCCAGCGCGTCATCAAAATCTTTCGCCTTCGAAACAGCCAACACAGGCCCGAAAATTTCTTCCTGGAAAATCCGCGCTTTGCGATCGATATCGACAATCACCGTCGGCTCGATGAAATATCCTTCGCCTTCCGCGCGCTTCCCTCCTACGACGAGCCGTCCTTCTTTTTTCCCCGCGTCGATGTAACCGAGAATCGTTTTCATCGCCGCTTCATTGATCACCGGTCCCATGTAGTTCGCTGGATCCTCAATCGGCCCTACCTTGATTTTTTTCACGCGCTCAGTGAGTTTCTCGACAAACTTGTCGTAGATTTTCTCCGACACAATCGCGCGCGAGCACGCCGAACACTTCTGCCCCTGATAACCAAACGCGGACACCGCAACGCCTTCCACCGCCGCGTCCAAATCCGCTTCCTCGTCGACGATGATCGCGTCCTTCCCGCCCATCTCAAGCACCGTGCGCTTAATCCACATCTGCCCCGGCTGTTTCCGCGACGACTGCTCGCTGATTCGCAGCCCCGCTTCTTTCGAACCGGTGAACGCAATGAACCGCGTCTTTGGATTCGTCACGAGCGCTTCGCCCGCCGTTCCACCCGGTCCCGTGAAATAGCTCACCACGTCGCGCGGCACGCCCGCTTCGAAAAGAATGTCTACGAAAATCGCCGCAATCGTTGGCGAATCGCTCGACGGCTTCACCACCGCCGTGTTTCCAGTAACGATCGCCGCCACCGTCATCCCGCCCATGATCGCCGCCGCGAAATTCCATGGCGGAATAATCACGCCCACGCCGAGCGGAATGTACTTCATGTAATTCTTTTCGCCGCGCTGCGGCGTCAATTTCTGCGGCTCCGCCAGACGCAACTCCTCGCGCCCGTAGTATTCGCAGAAATCGATCAGCTCGGCGATGTCTGCGTCGGCTTCCGGCCACGTTTTGCCAATTTCGTAAAACAGCCACGCATCCAGCTCGAACCGCCGCTTACGCAAAATATCTGCGGCGCGATAAATGCACGCCACTCGTTCCTCGGCCGGCACGCGCTTCCAGCGCTCGTACGCTTTCGCCGCCGCTTCCACGGCTTGGTTCGCCATCTCCACGGTCGCCTTCTGAAACACACCAATCACTTCCTTCGGATTCGAAGGGTTCGTCGACATAATCTTGTCGACCGTTGTGACTTTCTTGCCGTCAATCACAAGCGGATACTCGCGCCCGAACATTCCCTTCACCTGGCGCAGCGCGTCTTCCATCGCTTTCCGAGTCTCCGGCTTCGAGAAGTCAGTAAACGCCTCGTTCACAAATTCGCCGCGCTTCAAAATCGCCGCGCCCGCCGCAGATGTGGTTGCTGTCGATGTCATGGTTGGTTCACCTCAATGTGAACAGGAATTGTAACGTGCGCCGCAGCAAGCTGCAACGGATGCCGAGAACTGCTACGCCAAAGCGACTTCGCGGTCGAAGTGCGGCTTCTTTTCTGCGCGCAACTTTAGTGCAACTCCGCAAGCCGTCGCAATACGTTCCAGCATTGTGAGGGAATGTCCTGTGTATTCTGCGTCTTCCAACCGAGCGATCACGGATTGAGTTGTCCCCACTTTTTTCGCGAGTTCTGCCTGCGTCATCTCCGCATCCTCGCGCATTTCGCGAACAAGTAAGGCCAAGTCAATCTGCTGCAATGTACGTGAAAGTGCTCTTCGATAATTCGCGCTCTTGCGTGCGCGACGTTCAACCAGTTCGGCGTGCTTGTCGCCTTTCACAGTTTGCTTCATAGAATACGCTTCTTTAAGTTTATTTCTCCTACTCCCGACTCTTAATTATCGCATTATTGCGATATATGATCAGTCGCATCTTCGATGTATGCGGATGACGCGAAAGGGTGTTCTTAGGTAATGGTGATAGCGCGGGTTGAGGAGGCGGGACGCAGAACCGCACAGGCAGGAGTGCCTGTGCCACTCAAACCGATTTACTTGCGCTTGACCATGGCCAATCTTCAGGGGTTCGAACGAGCCCCGCTTTCACAGGATTTCGCTCGATGTACTGCTTGAGACGCCAGAATTGTCCCTCGTCGCGAATCCAGTGATCGAAGGATTCGTCCTGCCAAAACGGTTGTCCCGTTCGATGAAGCAGCACGTTCGACCTTCGCGCAGTGGCTCCTTTGAGCGCGCGCATGATTTTTCGAACCTGAAGCTTGGGAGTCAGCAGCAGATGGACGTGATTCGGCATAACTGAAAAAGAATGTACATCGTAGTGATGAAGTTCGCCGGCACCTCTGAGGATTGCATCAACAACAAGTTGTGCAATGCGGGGGTTCTTCAGCCAGATGAGGACCGGAGCGCGGGCGGTCGAGAATCTTCTCCGTCGCATTGAATTTTTCTCCTGCGGAGAGTTGAGCGTCCCGATACCGTCCGGCAGGTAGAGAGCCGAAGAGTCGCCAAGTGAGAAAGATCGCCTTTTCTTCCGGCAGCCAGTGCGGAAGACAACGCCTGTAGTAGCTCACACCTATTTCGTATCAAGCAAGTCGCCGCCGTGCAATCCGCAAAACTACGAGTCCTGGCGGTTCGCTGCGAGTGGCACAGGCACTCTTGCCTGTGCTCCTCAGTGGCGACCCCACAAAGATTGTTGGCAAGTGCCCCACTCTCCCCGATCAATCAAATAAGAGTTCGACTAGTGGGCGACGCGCATGATGGGGCTTCCATTCGTTGCGAACGGGAAACCGCACAGGCAAGAGTGCCTGTGCCACTAAAACCTGTGCGCAGCAGCGGGGTCTAGTAGGCGGCTGGGCTGGGCTTACTTCGAGGCAGCTGGAGTCGGCGGCTTCGCTGGTTCGGCGTCTGGGTTGTCGCGGGCGTGTTCGGCTGGGGTTTCGAGGACGAGCGTGAGGCGGTGATCGTGGAGCGAGGGATTGTTGTCGAGGAAAAGCGAGACGTAGAGATTGGGAGAGTCCCACTCGGTGAGGTGATTTTCCCATTTCGCGCCGGCCTTGTTTTGCGCGGGGATGGATTTTTCGTTCGACGGGTGGCCGAGGTTTTTGAGCGCGTCGGGAGCGGCGTTGAGGAGCATGGAAATTTTGACGAGCTTGCCGCCATCGATGACGAAATCGGTGGTTTCGCGATCGCCTTCAGGGTGATCGAGATCGGCAGGAGCCGTCGTCGAGAGTTCGGCGCGCTGGCCTTTCTCAACGGCGTCGAGAAGGTGTGCGCACGCGGCGCGACCGGAATTTTCGCGGCATACTTCTACTTCGTCGCGGGCCTCGCGCTCGAGACGCAGAAACGTTTTGATGGGCTCGCCGATGTGATGGCCGTTGATTTCGATGGGAGGCGATGTCGCGGCGGGTTGCTGGGCGATGTTGGCAGCGGGGACGGCTGTGGCGAACGCTATAAGGCACGCAACGAACTTGAGCGACGCCGTTTGCGCCAGATTGAATCGCATACGGACACAATATCGCGAAGGCGTGGCGAGTGGCTGAACTGATTTACGGTGTCTCCGATGAATAAACAAGAAAAGGCCGCGGCGGCAGAGAAAAGGCGAAAGCGAACGATGGGGTCTTGTCACTTTAGGCAGCACCGGCGGTGTTAGTGAGTCATGACACGCGGTTCGAGGCTACGATGTACGTAGTTTGGGGTGAACTTTGTCTGAGTCGCGGGCCCCGCGGGTAACTCGGAGCGCGGTGTATTGCACCGGGGCTGAGCGCGTCTAGCCCACTGAGGAGACTAGCCAATGCAACGATCGTTTGTGGCGCAGCGAGCGGAAGACCGGATGGAGATGAAGACGACGGCGCTTTTGATCGGGCGCCATGGGAAATTGGGAGTTGAGAAGGCCATCACGGAAAACGTGAGCCCCCGCGGGGTGCGCGTGATTTCCACATCCGAGTGGGATACCGACGACACGATTCTGGTGGCGCTGCCTGCCGGGCATTTCACGTCAGCGGCGAGGGTTACGTATTGCGCGCCAACCGGAGACGGGCGGTTCGGGACTGGGCTTGAGTTCGTCGGCAAGGAGCAACTGGCGATTGCCGCGATCGGGCCGGAGCCGTCGGGGTCCTAGCGACCCAGATGGCGACGTAATCGGCCCTTAGTAAGCGATTACGCACGGGGATTGAAAACAGGCGGTTTGGGCGTGCATTTGGGCGGGAGTTGTGGTAGAGTTCGCTTGCGCTTAATACCGCGGTTGTGGTTGTGCGGTCTCTGATGAGCAGTAAGTCTGAGAACACCCGCCTTCAGTTCTCTCCGATGTCTTCAGCGTAATCTAAACAAAGAACTGGCTTTACAGGTAGTTCGGGTGCCCACGCGGAAGGTTGTGTGCGCGGTCGAAAACACCTCCGCCAGACAAAAAGGTCAATAGAATTATGGAAAGTTTTACAGAATCATTTTCGCAGATGCCTATCTCCGCTTATACAAAAGAGCGGTTGGCAGCTGCAAGATTTATCACACCGACCCCGGTGCAGGCTGCGGCGATCCCGCAAGCCATGGCGGGTAAGGATGTGCTCGCAACGGCGCAGACAGGGACCGGCAAAACGCTGGCATTCCTGATTCCGATTATGGAAGGGATGCTGCAGAACAATACGCCGGGAGTTGCGGGGCTTGTGCTGGTTCCTACGCGCGAGCTCGCGATGCAGGT
>Ga0210383_10006142_pt1 | contig 10500 bp, 9 predicted proteins | sample IncBWC14OmetaG_FD_160072 | JGI IMG/M metagenome (GOLD analysis project Ga0210383, IMG submission 160072) | Forest soil microbial communities from Barre Woods Harvard Forest LTER site, Petersham, Massachusetts, United States - Inc-BW-C-14-O ...
GAGGCGGTGGTGACAGCGGATGGTGGATTGGTCCCATGATCGGCGGCAGCATGGGAGGCGGTCGCGGAGGTTGGGGCGGTGGCGGGTTCGGCGGCGGCGCAGGTGGTGGAGGCGGATTTGGTGGTTTTGGCGGCGGTTCATTTGGCGGTGGCGGTGCCGGCGGCAGTTGGTAGTTCGATATCGATTGACGCCGCCAAGTAAGCGCGAGTGAAGTTCTTCAAAGAAAAAGGGCGTGCAATGGAAACAAAACTAAAAGAAATCGTCGATCGTTTGAAGCTGGCCGCTGGCGAAAATCTTCAGGCCGTCGCGCTCTACGGCTCCGCAGTCACCGGCGAATTTGTTGCCAAGCATTCGGACCTCAACATCATGTGTGTTGTCCAGCGCGCCTCCGCAACCGAGCTCGAGAATCTGCACGGCGTCGCGGAATGGTGGATTCGCGAGGGCCACTCAGCACCACTTGTTTTCACATACGATGAATTGCAGCGCTCCGCCGACGTTTTTGCGATTGAACTCTTTGACATGAAGAGCCGCCACCGCATTCTTTACGGCGAAGATTTTCTCGCGCAGCTGGAAGTTCCCCTCGATCTTCATCGCCTGCAAGTCGAACGCGAGCTGCGTTCGAACTGGGTTCGACTGCGCCAGGCGATTCTCGTCGCTCCGCTGCGGAACAATGCGCATGGCGGCATTATGCTTGCGTCCGTTTCGCCGTTCTGCGCGCTGTTTCGCCATGCGCTTGCCGCCCTGGGCCAGCCGATGCCCGCGACGAAGCGCGAAGCTGTGGACGCGATGGCCGCATTCACCGGCGCCAATCCCACTGCGTTTCACGCGATCCTCGATTTGCGGGAAGGGAAGCGCAAGGAGCGCGAACTCGATATCGAAGGATCACTCAATGCGTATCTGGAATTTGTGGAAGTGGTGACGAACGAAGTGGACCGCCGTTTAAACACGCATTAGCGCTGCTGCGGAGGTCTCGGTCACCAAGCATTTTCGCCGTTTGTGGTACATTTCGCACCGGAGGCGGTCTGATGAAAGCACTCGTTGGAATTCTCGTCGTTCTCTTAGTTCTCGGTCTCGCGATTGGCGGCATGTATGTCAGCCACAAGAATGTAATGGTAGGGCTCGATGAAACCGTGAAGTCAAACTGGGCGCAGGTGGACGTTGTACTGCAGCGCCGAGCAGATTTGATTCCGAACCTGGTCGAAACCGTGAAGGGATTCGCCGCTCATGAAGAAACTGTCTACGGTGATATCGCAAAAGCGCGTTCCGCGTTGATGAATGCAAAAACTCCTACCGACAAAATCGCCGCGAACGGACAACTCGATAGCGCGCTCAGCCGATTGCTCGTGATTGTCGAGAATTATCCCCAGCTGAAATCGAACGAGAATTTCCTGCGCTTACAGGATGAGCTGGCTGGTACAGAGAATCGTATCGCTGTCGAACGGAAGCGGTACAACGATTCGATTCAGGCCTACAACACATACATCCGCTCCTTCCCGAACAGTATTTTTGCGGGTTGGGCCGGCTTCCAAATCAACAACGCGTACTTCCAGGCTTCCGAAGCGTCGCGCGAAGCGCCGAAAGTGCAATTTCCAGCCGCCACGAAATAACAGAAGCGGAATCGGATTGCGAATTGAGCCGTTTCTATCGCCGTCGATTGTAGGGGCGCAGCCGCTTGCGCCCCTTTTCCTAGAGCCGGCATGTACGATTCGCCTAGGCGGAATCAGTAGACTCGGGGCTCCTCTGCGTCCTCTTTGTTCCTCCGAGGTCTCTGCGTTGATCTCTGCCTTCGATTCGAGCCGCACCCAGTCGCAACCCTCATCCCCGCCTACAATTGCGACGACACTGTGAATCCAGCGTCCCTCGCCTTGACCCCCACTCCGCGCCGCGCTACGCTACTCCACGAGGTTTCGACTGCCAAATCTTAATGAAACAAACCGTAAGAATAGCCGGAGGGATTAGTGAACTTTTCGGTACCCTCGACGAGAACCTCAAGCTTTTCGAAGCCAATCTGCACGTCACAACGCATCTCACCGATCACGACCTAGAAATCGAAGGCGAACCAGCCCAGGTAGAACGCGCGGCCTTGATTCTCGACGAATACAATCAGCGCGTCCGCGATGGTCGCATTCCCAACAGCCAGGAAGTAAAGTCTCTATTGCGCGTCGCGACGCAATCTCCAGCCAACGAATTGCGCGGAGCGTTTTCTCCTACTCGCACGCGCTCGTTCGGCAAGAAAAGCGTCGCGCCGAAAAGTACGAATCAGCGCCGCTACATCGAAGCCCTCGAAACATATGACATGGTGTTTGCAATCGGCCCGGGAGGCACCGGCAAGACGTACCTTGCCGTTGCAATGGCGGTAGCTTCGCTTCTTTCAAAACAAGTTAACCGCATCATTCTCGCGCGGCCCGCCGTCGAAGCCGGCGAACGACTTGGCTTTCTGCCGGGAACTCTACAGGAAAAAGTCGATCCCTACATGCGTCCGCTCTATGACGCGTTGCACGATCTCCTCGAAGCGGACAAACTCGAAAGTTTCCTGGAGAAGGGCATCATCGAAGTGGCGCCGCTCGCGTTTATGCGCGGCCGCACGCTAAATGATTCGTTCGTAATTCTCGACGAAGCGCAGAACACCACAAGCGAACAGATGAAGATGTTCCTCACGCGTCTGGGCTTTAATTCAAAAGCCGTAATTACCGGGGACGTCACGCAAATCGATTTGCCCAACGAGCGCCGCTCGGGCCTTGTCGAAGCCATCGACGTGGTCGGAAATATTGAAGGCATCGCATTTATCTATTTTGATGAGCGCGATGTGGTGCGCCATAATCTGGTCCAGCGCATCATCAAGGCATATGACGAGCGCGGCGGTAATTCATCGGGATCTTCTGCCAAGAATGGGCCGAACGCCGGCGCTCCCCAAACGCGAAATTCCAATAACAGCGTCAAGCGCGACTAATTTATCTCACCTTGATGATTGTTAATCGCCAGTCCGGCGTTTCCATTCCGTTACATGACCTGGAGAAGTTTCTTACCCGTACGCGCCGGCGTCTCCGTTTGCCGAAAGATGCAGTGACAATTTGCCTCGTCACCGACGCGCAGATCGCTCGTTGGAATCGCGCGTATCGTGGAAAGAATAAACCTACGGACGTACTTTCATTTCCAGCGAATGGCTCTGACTCCAAACGCAGCAGAGCAAACCAGACGCGACAAAGATTCGCCACCGTTCCAACAACCGCGACTGAATCCACTTCTTATCTTGGTGACATTGCCATCGCGCCCGCAGTGGCCAAGCGCAATGCTCGCGGACTTGGGCGTTCGTTCGCCGACGAGATGCGCATTCTCATTCTTCACGGTATGCTTCACCTGATGGGCTACGACCACGAAGCTGACCACGGCCAAATGGACCGGCGCGAAAAGCGTCTGCGTCGCGAACTGGGGCTCGCCTAACCGATGGCCCCTGTCCTTTACACAATCGGCGTTCTCGCGCTCACTGCTGGTTTGGCTGTATTCGCGTATCTGGATCGCGTCTACCGTGAACTCGATCGCGTCGCCACCGGAAGAATGTCTGCCCACCTCGAGAAGTTCGAAAGCGAAATCGAGCCGCGCTTCAATATGGATCGTCATCGCGCCGCGCTCGCATTTACACTTCTGGCGCGCCTCTGGCTCGTTCTCGTGGCAGCCGTCACGGCCCGCGGAGTGATTTTCTTTGTGCCCGGCTCCTGGGAAGCTGCGCTGGAACTGGTTTTCTTTTTGTCCGGCGAAGTCATCATCCTGATGCAATTTGTGCCGTCACTATTGCTCGCCGGTGTGCGCGGGAATTGGATCGCGCCCTTTGTTCCCGCTATCCGAGTGTTCATGTGGATCATTTGGCCCGTGCAGGTCGTACTCGAAATGCTAGTCTCCGTGCTTCACCTTTCCGAAGACGATGAGCAAACTACCGAGGCCGGCGAGCAGCAATCGATCGAAGCGTTCGTGGATGCCGCCGCGGAAGAGGGAATCATTGAGCAGGATGAAGCGCGCCTGATCGAGCAGGTGATCGAGTTCGGAGATAAACGTGTCCGCGACTTGATGACTCCTCGCCCCGACGTTGTAGCAATCCGCGCTGCAGCCACTCTCGAAGAGCTGAGCGAATTGATCGTTGAGAAGAAATTCTCGCGCATTCCGGTGTATGAAAAATCGCTCGACGATATCGTCGGCGTTGTAATGGCTCGTGACATTCTCGAAGTATCCGACCGCGATGCGGCCCACCGCACAGTTCGCGAGCTGATGCGCCCGGGTCTCTTCATTCCCGAGACAAAATTAGGTTCGGAGCTGCTGAAGGAAATGCAGCGCAAGAATCAGCAAATGGCGATTGTCATTGATGAGTATGGCCTGATGGCGGGCGTCGTCACCGTGGAAGACTTGATCGAGGAAATCGTTGGCGAACTTGGCGAAGAAGACCGCAGGCCCGCTCCGGACGTCGTCCGAGAATCGGGCGGCAGCATGGTTATGCGCGGAAGTGTGCCAGTCGATAAAGTTGCCGAGCTTTTTGGCGTGCCTCTCGACGAATCCTCGGAGCATGCAGGCGCAACGACTGTTGCCGGTCTGCTGAATGGCATCGCTGGCCACGTTCCTCGCACCGGCGAAATACTCGATTTCGACGGTATTCGCTTCGAAGTCCTCGAAGCGAATCAGCGAAAGGTTCTTCGTGTTCGTGCCCGCCACGTTCCCACAAGCGCCGCTTCCTCCGCGTAATCCAAAACTGACGCGACGCCCGTATCGGCGTACAATTCTTCTTCATGGCATTCAAATCAGGTTTCGTCGCAATCGTCGGGCGCCCCAATGCCGGCAAGTCGACTCTCGTCAATACCCTCGTTGGACGCAAAGTCGCTATCGTTTCGCCGAAGCCCCAAACTACTCGCAATCGCATTCAAGGGATTCTGAATCGTGACGACGCTCAAATTATTCTTATCGACACTCCCGGAATTCACAAACCAGAGAACGTTCTCAGCCGCCAAATGATGGACGAACTCCAGCACGCGCTCGAAGGCATCGATATTCTTTCGCTGATTGCAGACGCTTCCGTCAACTTCGGCCCCGGCGACCGATTTGCAATCGAATGGGCCCGCCGGTTCCACGGCCCTGTTTTTCTGTTGCTGAATAAAGTTGACCGGATCCCGAAGCAGCGGCTGCTGCCTCTAATCGAGAGGTACAACAAAGAATTTGAGTTCGCGGAAGTCTTTCCGATCTCCGCGCTCACCGGCGAAGGCTGCCTCGATCTCGTCAACTCCTGGCTCGCGCGCTTGCCCGAGCACCCGCCTTATTTTTCGCCGGACCAGTTCACGGACCAGCCCGAGCGCTTCCTCGCAGCGGAATTGATTCGCGAAAAAGCAATCCTAACTACTCGTCACGAAGTTCCATATTCAGTCGCTGTGTTAATCGATAGTTTCGAGGAAGGACCCAAGCTCCTGCGCATTCGCGCCACTCTCTATGTGGAGCGCGAAGGCCAGAAAGCCATTCTGATTGGCAAAGGCGCCGAAAGCATCAAGAAAATCGGCACGCAGGCGCGCAAGGAGCTCGAATCCATTTTGGACATTCACATTTTTCTGGAGCTCTTCGTCAAGGTTCAACCGAACTGGCGCCAAAATTCTTCGGTCGTGCGACAGCTCGACTGGCATCGCCAGCTGGAGCAATTAAGTTCCTACCAGGAAAATGAGGACGACGAAGGAGGGAAGGGCGAACCGGAAGATGAAGACAAGCCGCCGAAAGATCTAGAGTTCTAGCAACCAAGCCTGCTCTTCCGGCCGAAGGGCCACCGCATGCTGCGCCCTCGCGGTCCTAAGCAAGGCGCAGCATTCCGCGAAATCGTTAAATTCCTCGCGGATTCGACCGACGCCATCTCGCTCACACCTTCGAAGGCGCAATCCCCAGCGATCTCATTTTCCTGTAAAGGTGGCTCCGCTCCAGCCCCAACGCTTCCGCCGCCTTCGTCATATTCCATCGATTTTCTTCCAGCTTTCGCAACACGAACTCTCGCTCGTACGCCGACCGCGCCTCCTGCAGGCTCTCATAAGGTTTCTGCGGACTCTTCGATACTCCGCGAAACAATTCCGGCGGCAGATGGTGCGGCTCGATTTTCTGCGCCGGGCTCATAATCACCAGGCGCTCGACTAAATTTTTCAACTCGCGCACATTTCCCGGCCAAGAATAGCCCAACAGTACTTCCGTCGCGGACGCGCTGAACTCCTTCGGCTTTTTCCCGTACGCTTCGCAAAATTCCATCAAAAAATGCGCAGCGAGTATCGGCATATCCTCGATTCGCTCGCGCAAAGCAGGCACGTAAAAGGGGATCACGTTCAGGCGGTAAAAAAGGTCTTCGCGAAAAGCGTTGCGCCCGATCTCCTCTTCGAGTTTCTTGTTCGTCGCGGCAATCACGCGTACATCCACTGTAATCGGCTGATTCGAGCCTAGCCTCTCCACGCGCTGCTCTTCTAGAACTCGCAGCACCTTGGACTGGGTCTTCAAACTCATATCGCCAACTTCATCGAGAAACAACGTCCCGCCATCCGCCTTCTGAAATTTTCCAACCTTATCTTCACTTGCGCCTGTGAAGCTTCCCTTGCGGTGACCGAACAGTTCCGACTCGATCAGTTCCTCCGGAATCGCCGCGCAATTCACCTCTACGAACTGCATCGTATTTCGCAAGCTGCTGGCATGGAGCGCCCGCGCCACCAGCTCTTTTCCCGTACCACTCTCGCCGTAAATTAAAACGCGTCCATTCGTCGGAGCCGTGAGCGCAATCTGCTGCCGCAACGCTTTCATCGGCACGCTCTTTCCCAGAATCTCGTGCCTCCCTTCAAGCTCTGCTCGCAGCCGCCTGTTTTCCGATTCCAGCCGCATGTATTCGAGCGCGTTTCGCACCACCAAAACGATCTTATCCAGTGATAGAGGCTTCTCGATGAAGTCGAAGGCGCCCAGCTTCGTCGCACGCACCGCTGTCTCAATACTTCCATGCCCTGAAATCATCAGGACGATCGGCGCGTCTTCCCGGCCCTGGATTCTCTCGAGCGTCGCGAGCCCGTCCAATTTAGGTAGCCACACATCCAGCAGCACCAAATCAAAGCTTCGCCGGTCGAGCAGTTCCACGCACTCCTCGCCGGTCGCGATTGCCTCGATCTCATACCCTTCATCGCGCAGCAAAGCGCCAAGTGATTCGCGAATCCCGCTCTCGTCGTCAACAATTAATATCGATGCAGGCATGATTTATGTCTTAGCCTTGTGAAAAGGATTGAGGGATGCTCCGTGCTCTCTGTGTTCGGTTTCTCTGAGTTGTCTGTGTCAATCAGTCGCGCTTGTGGTCGCACTTTCACGCATTCATCGCTCGCGATGCGGCCGGCATCAATTAACCGAAGCCCCATTCTGCGCAGCCGGAGTCGGCACTTCAGTTGCGGGGAATCGAAGCACAAAACGGCTTCCTGTCGGCAAATTGTCGTCCACGCGAATCGTTCCGTTATGTTCCGCTACAATCCTACTCGCGATCGCGAGCCCCAAGCCGGTCCCGCGTTCCTTCGTGGAAAAGTGCGGCAAGAAAAGGCGCTCTTTATCCTCCGGCGAGATTCCGTGCCCACTATCCGAAACCTCAATCTCCACTGCGTCGCCATCGCCTTCCAACCGTGTGACCACGCGCAATTGCCGAATCGAAGTTCCTTCCATCGCCTCCGCCGCGTTGTCAATTAGGTTCGCGACAACGCGCCGCAGCAACTCGCTGTCAGCCTTAATCGGCGGCAGCGTCGATGCGAATTCCGTCTCCAACGTAATTCCCTCCAGGCGATCGCGAAACAGATCGACGGCGCTCGCCACGATCGCATTCACGTCAGCCGGCGCCAACCGTGCGGCAGGGAAGCGCGCAAATTGCGAGAACTCGTCGACAAGCGATTCCAGGGTGTGTACCTCGCGCTCGATGAGGCCCGCACATTCGGCAACCAGTTTCTCGAAGTCATTTCGGGATGCCTCTGGTTTGATTCCCGAGGTTCGATCCAGGTGCCGCAGCAGCCGTTGCGCAGACAACTGTATCGGCGTGAGCGGATTTTTTATCTCGTGCGCGATTCGCTGCGCCACTTCCTGCCACGCCGACGCCTTCTGCGCCCGCAGCAGGTCCGTCAAATCGTCGATCACAATCACGAATCCAGGATTCGATCTCCGTGGTCCGAGTGAACTCACGGTTACAGCGGCGCGTACCAAACGACCCGCCGTCGCGATTTCGATTTCGCGCGACGCCGCTCCCATCCGAAGCGACCTGCGCATCAAATGCAGCATAGCCCGCGCACCCTCGTCACCGAGCAAATCCTGAAGCGTGTGTGCGTCCTGCGCGTGTTCGCCCAGAATGGCAGCTACTGCTGAATTTACTCGCGCCACTTCGCCCGACGAGTTAAGCGAAATCACCCCCGTAGGAATGTTTTCGAGAATCGCTTCCATCAGCTTGCGCCGCCGCTCGCGCTCCTCGATTGCCTGTTCGAGGCTTTGCGTGAATTCGTTGATTTGACGCCGTCCTTCTCCGAGCTGCTCCGCCATCCGATTGAATGAACGCACCAGCGTGCCCAGCTCGTCCTGCGCCTGAACGTCGATTTGATGATCGAAATTCCCGCGCGAGATTTCGCGAGTGGCTTCTGCGAGCGCTTGAATCGGTACCGTCACTTGTTTCGACAGGAAGAGAGCCACCCAGGTGGTCGTGAACAGCAGCAGCAAGGTGATCAAAAGCAGAGCAAGTATGATTTCGCGCTTGTACGCTCGCAGGTGTTGCTTTTGCTGGTCGTACGTCTGCGTTTGAGCTTGAATCTCGGAGTAGCGATCGAGATAGTCGCTCGGCATTCGCCGGGCTACATACAGTTTGCCCTCTTTCAGCGGCGCGCTTGCGGCCAGATACAAAGCGTCTCCAGCTCTCCAAAATTCTGCGCCGTTTCGAAGTGCTCCTTCGGGCTTCGGGGTAATCGGCTCGGTCGCCGGTCTTTGCGTCGTGTCGGAGCCTCCCGAACGATTCGCGTACGCGAAACCTTCGCTCACCGCGCCATGAGAATCGACGAGCCACGACGCGTCTATCGACCAGCTTGAGCGCAGGAACGGTTCATCAGGCAGTCCATTCTTCGCGGCCTGCGCGGCGATTGCACTCAGGTGGTTCGCTCCCGAATTGCGCATGTCCTGCAAAAGTAGCTGGCTTTGTTCGTTCGCCAATTCTAGCGGCCGGGGAAACCACGCGTTCAACGTCCGGTTCACCAGCGCGTAGCTGAAGAAAAACATAAACACAACGGGCAGCAGTGACACTCCCATCGCGCCCAGCACCATCTTTGCCTTGAAACGCGACCCCATCTGCCCGGCGCGCCGCTCGGCCCACATCCGGAGCAAACTCCGCGTCAGAATAAGTGTGAAAACCAGCAGCGCGGCAGCGATGAACGTGGAAAGAGCAAATAAAATTACGAAAGCGTTCTCTTGCTCAGGATGGAACGGGGTATTGAGCGACCCTAACGTGAAGACCGCCGCCGTCAGCAGCACGACGGTAATCCCGCCGACGATCAGCCACATTTGCTGCTTGCGATCCGAAGGTGTCACCGGCCCTCCTCAAGGTACCGGCCGAGCGGGCATTCACTGCATTTTGGATCGTGTTTGCGGCACCATGTCTTACCGGCAACAACAATTAAAGCGTGAAATTCGTTGAATGTTTTCACATCACCGGGAAAGCGCCGCTCGAACTGCCAGCGGATATCGTCGTATTTTGCCTTGTCATTCGCCCAACCGTGACGAACGAGAATTCGCTTCGTGTATGCGTCGACGACGAATGCTCCGTGCTGACCAGCGTAAAGCAGAACGGCGTCGGCCGTCTCGGGACCGATGCCGAATATACCGAGTAGCTTTTCCCGCAGCACGATCGTCGGAGTGTCGAACATTTGATCGAGAGAACCCTGATACTCCTCCCGCAGAAATCTAGCGAACGATTTCAGCGCCCGCGCTTTCTGCCGCCAGTATCCCGCCGATCGAATCAGCGGTTGCAATCGCCTGACATGAACCTGCTCGATCGCAGTGGGCGTCAGCAGGCCTGCGCCGCGAAGTTTGGCCAGCGCTAGGTCCACATTTCTCCACAATGTGCTTTGAGTCAGAATGGCGCCGACGATTACTTCAAAAGGGGTCTTGCCCGGCCACCAGTGTTGCGGTCCGAGCCGTGTGAAGAGGGCGTTAAAGTATTCATCCAGAGGGGGTTGCGTCTCTGTTGAGTGAGAACTGGGAGCTTTAAGCAGCGCGCTCGGCTTCACAATCGGCAACCGCTGTAGCGCGCTTTTCATCGAAAGCCAACCATAGCGAGCTGTGGTTTCTAAGTCAAGGCGGAGTGTTGTGTGCTGGCCACAGTGGTGTGGCTCTCGCGCCAATCCGGGGAGTGAGCTAACCGTTCTTGCGCTCGAACTCTTTCATAAAGGCGGCTAGCGATTCGACCGCGTGGAAAGTTACTGCATTGTAAAGCGACACTCGCATGCCTCCAAC
>Ga0210383_10006144_pt1 | contig 10500 bp, 14 predicted proteins | sample IncBWC14OmetaG_FD_160072 | JGI IMG/M metagenome (GOLD analysis project Ga0210383, IMG submission 160072) | Forest soil microbial communities from Barre Woods Harvard Forest LTER site, Petersham, Massachusetts, United States - Inc-BW-C-14-O ...
TAAGACTCACAACCATCGGATATGTGATGCTGCGACCCAAGGATGCTACAAAGCACTTTGAGCTCGGAAAATCCCCGTGATTCAAAAGGCAAGCTCACTACGTAAGCCGTCTCGGCCAAATTCGTGATCAACGAGTCGATGGGAACAGGACGTTTTGACTCAAATTTGATTCCAAACACCTCAAAGTCATTCTAAAGGAAATCAATAATTAGTTTCACTCTTTCTAATTGTTTAGCAGGCGTGGCTCACAAGCGCTTTCGGGAACGAGAGGAACCTGTGTCATGTTGCATGAGCAACGCTACAAAACACTAACAATGAGAAATACCCGGATCGAGAACATAGCACCACCTCCTTGGCACCACCTTTAGCTGCTTCGTACGCCAGGTCCATCCCCGTTTCACCAGTTCCGAGAATCATGACACGTCGACCAGCAAGTTCCGCACGCGATTTGTACTCGTAGGAGTGAAAGACAGCTGGAGGAACGTTCGATCCTCTCTTCGGTTTGAGGACGTACTCGATTCCTGGGATAACGGGAATTGAGGGAACGACGTGTAAACCAGTACAAAGGGCCAGATATGTTGCCGTGATTGTCCGGGGAACTTTGAATTATATTAAGTATTGCACAATAGTATGTATTCTGCACGAGATCTCTTACTTGTTTCCCATTCTGCTGGACTTTCAGCCTGTCGTCGAACATACGAAACGATATGTTGACCACTAGGATCCCGTGAGATATTTACAACCTTGGAATTTAAATTGATTTTGTCCGTTATCCGGAAGTGGTTGCAGTAGGCCCTCAGGTATTCGACATATTCCTGGGTATGTTGTGAGACGAATGTAATTGAGTTTGGGATGGAAGGAAGGACGATACCTCCAAGGTCAAGTGATCCGAATGCGACAAAGGAAGCCGAAAATCGGAAAAGCTTGTCAGTTGTTTGGATGATACGAGGATAGAATTCTGACGCAAGTTTGAAACAGTGCCAACACGACCGAGAAGAGCTATCTCACTTCGTATGAACGGTATTTGAATGTACCACCGATGTCGTCTTCCTGTTCCAGAACGATGGGATCGAAAGGGAATTCCGAGGAGGCAGCTTCGAGGAAGGATTTACAAGTTACTAGACCCGAAGGGCCTGCACCAATAATAGCCACCTTCATGATGGTAGTCGATATTCAATCAAATATTCGATTCAAATGGCAAGTTTTGGTGCCCCCGGCCCGAACCTCGATCACTTACATTTCAAACTCAGCGACGACAATGGTATAACTCTGGCATCTTGTTCCCTCGTTTGTTGGGCTTCTCTTAACTCAAGCCGCGTGGATCTATTCTCCCGGATTTATCTCATCTTCAAAGAATCTCACCAAGAAACCAAATTGCCAAAAATTCCGACGCAAGTCTAAGAGGGTTTCGCCCCACACGTTCGGGATCTACAAGTTTACGAACGACATGGTCAATCTGGCACTCACGCGTCCACATGTATACGTACGAAGGGGACTGTTTCGGCAGAGAACACACTTCCTCGTTTTTGGAATGCTCTCGAATCTGGAATTAATCGCATTGGTAACTATGTAATGGCATTCGAATGGAATGGATGTCGGTCGAGTTGAGCATCAATCCCCGCTTTCCGGCCTCAGGAAATTATGCATGTCGAATTGAGTAGCGTTCTTTTTGAAGGCTTTGCCAATTCTGCAGAGTTTGACCGCTACCCGAATCTGAAAGATCTCACTCTCAAAACCTATATTCAACCACCCAAGGGCGCTGAACTTTATGGTAGGTAACCGATGGTGGGAAGTGGTCTACTATTACTTTTTCGAAAATATCAAATGATTGCAGCGTCCACTCCTCCTGCTGCTGCCAAACACTACAGATGCATCGACATCCTCAGAGTCCCCTTCATATTTCTTCATCTATGGTCGCTGATGGTGTGCACTTCCGCATACAAAGCGACAGGCTAGACCATACTTCGCTGTTTTGTCAATAACTTGTGAATTTCCGTTCCTCGATTTGCTATCTTTCGATGCTTGGTTATAATTAATGTGTATTAAAGATACAGTGTGCATTTATCTACTACGGTCTTGAAATGTTATGCAATGTAATAATAATATGAACATTTGTTATCTTTGAAGCGAACCCATGAAGCTTGAAAGGTCCAGTCCTTGGTATTCTTCTTCTGCAGGCAAGTCCTCGAGTCCCTGAAGAACGTTCTTCTGACTCACCGGGCCAGATGACTCGTTTGCTTTCTTTTTTGCGGCTGCAGCATCCTCCTCCTCGGTCGTGCGCTTGAACAGATCTAGCACTAGGTCAGTATCCATCGAAGCCAAGCCAGAGTTTTGCTGAGTCACGACGGAGTTGGCGATGTTGAGTTTGAAGCGTTGCAAACTGTACCACATACATGTTAGATGCGCAACGTCACATTGAAAGGCCAAGAGAGCGACCCACCCCATGATCTTTTCCTCCAGTGTTCCTTTGGTTATAAGCCGGTACACATTTACAACCTTTTTCTGCCCGATACGATGCGCCCTGTCCATGGCTTGAAGGTCTTTCATGGGATTCCAATCGTGTTCGACAAAGATCACGGTATCGGCACCAGTCAAAGTCAATCCGAGTCCACCGACGTGAGTTGTGAGCAATAAACAATCAATACTCGGATCCGAATTGAATGTTTGGACGACGGCGTGGCGTTTACTCGAGTCCGTTCCACCATCCAGTCGCATGTACGTCACGGAGGGCATGTGTTGCTTGAACAGATCCGTTTCGATGATATCAAGCATTTGCTTCATTTGACAGAAAATGAGGACACGATGCTGTGAAAATGCACCGCTGGACTCGGGCACGGAGTCGATAAGCTCGCTCTTTCCCAGGTCACTAGCGCCATTGGTGCTGCTTCCGATTCCACAATCCGTCAAAAGTTGCCTAGATATTCAAGTTCAGATGGTTCTCGAAGTTTCGAACTTGTAGCAACATACCGCAAGGCAAGCAATTTCGGTGCATGCTGAATATCACTGAGGCCATCAGATTGACCGCCAACTTTCGCCAAGGTCGCATTGATAGCTTCCGTGTCGTTTTTGAGGATTAGGGCAGGATGATTACACAGTTTGCGCAGATACTGTAACGACTGGAAGACATGTTGCTGCCCTGTGCCGCTCTTGCCTGATTGTGCTGATTCAATAGCATCTTTTGCGGAGACACGGGCCTGGGATTTTGAGAAATCATCGTAGAGGTATTTTTGCATTTCGGATAACTCGCAATAATAGTCTTGGATGATTTTGGGTGGTAGATCGTGCAGGACGTCCTCCTTCAAACGCCGCAACAAAAATGGCAGTACTTGCTTGTGCAAAGCTTCAAGAGCCAAAGCGGCTGTTTGAAGACAGCGAGAGTTATTACCAATTATCTGTCTCATCAAGACGATGAACACATACCTGCTTCGCCATTTTTCGCTTTTCCATCGCGATTGGATAAGATCGGCTTGCCAAACCGATCGTTGAATGAAGACTCTGTTCCCAAGAAGCCCGGCATCAAGAAATCGAATAGACTCCACAACTCCAAGACGTTATTTTGAATAGGTGTTCCTGAGAGGATGAGGCGATGTTGGGCCCGTATACATTTGACAGCTTTGGTAAGTTTTGTTTTGGCGTTCTTGATGACGTGGCCTTCGTCGAGAATACAGTACAGCCAGTTAATATCGTCCAGATTAGAAATGTCGTTGCGGACGACTTCGTAGGATGTGATGACAACGTCGAAGGTCTTCAATTTCAACAAGAGTCGCGCCCGTTCTCTGGCATTCCCGGTGTACAAGACTGGACGAAGATTGTCGGCATATTTCAAGATCTCGTAGTACCAATGGCCAGTGAGAGTGGGCGGACAGACAATGAGCGACGGGAGATGTACAGAATCAGGTAACTTTGTTTCCTGATGTCGCTGAGCCCTTTCGAAATGCTTGCTGGACAGAATGCAGATTGATTGTAACGTTTTACCGAGACCCATATCTAAAACAACGTGAAGAGTCGGACAGACGCAGTGAGAAAAAGGCAGACATACCATCACAGAGAATGCCATGCAGCTGGTATTTGGCAAGGAAAGCCAACCAGTTCACACCTTCTTGTTGGTATTTACGTAATTCCGCCTTAATTGTCACAGGTATGGTATATTGTTCAACCTTGCTCCCATCGAGCAGCTGGGTCAGGAATTGACGCTCGGTCTCGCGACGTTTCAGTAGATCCTCCGGAAAACCAGGTGGGTTGGGGAGGCCGGCCTGATTTTGATTTGTTAAATATATATCATCTGCTAACAAAGAAGCACAAACCTCAAGTGGTACCATCTTTACTAGAGAAGCAAATGTGTTCGTAGCCGTCGAACGTATATCATCGTCTGAGTCGCTCATTCTCCCGAGGATGGGAACAACCATAAAGATCACATATGGCAGTGCTTTGATGTCAAGCTTTTGGACGATATCTAAGGCCATCGTTATTTGTCGAACAGAAAAGACAAAGAAGGAGATACTGACGATATATCAACTCCGTGGCACCTTGTCTATTAGTCAGGACCAGAGGATCACCGAGTAAAGGAACAATGTTCTCAATAACGTAGCGCATTCCCTCTGAAGTCATCATGTCGCACACAGTCGCAAAACATCTTGCTGCAGATTGACGAATTATGGCAAATCGGCTCCGCAGGGCAAGATTCATCATAGGAAATATTTGGACAAGCTTAGGCCAGAGATCTTCGTGAAGGGTGGGCACAACAGCTTCCAGGACACTAAGGGAGTCGATGACATCTTGACCGAATTGCTTCTCAATGAGAGCATCCGCCTGTGCTAGTGAATCTACGCAAAATTAACATAACGTTGAAGGTTAAAAACTGAATACCTACCGGACTGAAATGCACTCAAAATCCCGCCAACCATGGATTGCCACATGTTTGGGATGACATGAAGTAACCGCGGTCCAAACTTGGCCGAAAGCTGATTGAATGCCAAACCAGCACCGCGTCTAGCGAGACGCGCTTTTGTAGTCTCGTCGGATTTACAAGCCTCGCCGGTTTCCTTCTCCTTCGTCGCATCCTTGCCATTTCGTTGCACCGTGGGCTTCGACGAGTCTTGGAACGACAGTATGCCATCTGTGAACTTGCGTGTGTAGGCAAATGTTGGGGTCTGTTCGACATCTTGACAAAGGAAAGTACATAGATTCTTGACAATTTTATCCGGCGGCTGTGCGATGTTATGATGTGCACAAAACTCGATGAAAGAGGCGACCGCGACTGCTGAACGGGTTTGCAAGTCCAGGTTATCCTCGTTCTGACAGTGACGGTCATAAAACAGAAAAGAAGGGTCCTTGCATTGCGGCTCTCACCTTGATGCCATTCATGATGCCCTTGACAACTGGGCTCACTTTTTCCGGAGTGCTTCTAAATGCCACGAATGCTGCAGCAAAGGCCGCCGACACGCGAACATCATGTTGGGCCTTGACTTCTATGTACCGCTCAATGCTCGCAACAACTTTATTCCGTTTCTCGTTGATGACTGTCAATTCGCGTTTTTTCGTCCGGCCCAAACTATCCTTGAGCCTAGTGTACATAGTCCCGACAGCAGTTTGGGCAGTCTCAACTGTGAAACATCGCGGCTTCGTACCAGTGATGTCAATCTCACTGCCGAGGAATGGAATGGACGAAATTGGAAGCTTGCAGTCTGTTGAAAATGACTGAAGGAGGGCGACGGAATCAGTATGTATGCGAGCAAGGGTGAAGGCCATTTCGTGATATGCTGCTGGAGGGTTTCCTTGGAGCCACGACAGAGTCTTCGTACTGAGCTCCTGAGCCAAAGGTGACTTTTCAATAAGCGAGGGGGATGACAGTGAGGAGTTGGCATCGTGTTCGCGAGCCCATTCCTCCGAAATAATAGCCGTCAAGAATTTCTGAAGCATGCTGGTCGATTCGATGTAATGGCTGAGTATAGGTTGGAATAGGTCCTCCATCGATCCTCCCTGAAGATTCCAATCATCAACAGAAATACTGACGGTGATGGAATTTTGACGTACTGTTACAGGCCAAAAGGCAATCAAATAAGCCAGCGCGGTAGCCGCTGCTACTCTTGCTTTCAATGTGACCTCAACCGTAATTAACGAAATATCTTGCGCAAGCATGTTTTTGTCCACGTTATGTCGTTCGGGGGCCACATCCCCATCTGCTACGACGGAAGGGTGATAGAAAGTCGAAGGATCGATTGGAATCCCAATCGGGGTCATCATAATCGCATACCATTCGAGAATCAGCTGTTGGGTGACAACAGCCTCCATCCAGCCTGGAGTAGCGGCTAAGACGGAGAGAGCGGTCCGCCAGGCAGATAGACTGGCATCACGGATGTCTGAGCGTTCTTCTGCGATGAGATTCTGGAAGAGGAGGCGGAGAAAGGGCGCTGCGATCCAGTCTCGGGGAAGGGAAGGAACGGCCATGAAGGAGTCGAGGGTCTTGACTACAGCTAGACGGACATTAGCGATTGTATGCCGGAAGAAAGGAAAGAGTGTGGGCGCGAGGGTGGATAATGGAAGTCTGGGTGATTTCCGTTTAGTCGGATAACACCGGAGAGTAGAGGAGTACGTACGATACATCTTCGTTGGCCAAAATGCTGATGACTTTGTCATATGTGACGAGTTTCCCTGGGATCACATTTCAGTCCTAATTCCTAGATTGAAAATGCAAAATTGCGCGAACCCAGGAGATCCATGACGGCGCCAACACTTGAGCTCAAATCGTCTTTCATGTCACACAGGCATCTCCAAAGCACGATCAAGACCCGATCCAATGGCTCGGCCAGTTGTTCAACAAGATGTTCCGCGACTGGTAACAAGCATGATGCCGCCACAGAGCGAACATCGTCGTCACGGTCTCCTAAACTATAAACAGCGTAACCACGATTCAACGAAATTTTAAAAGCCATATTTTACATATCACGTACCCCAAAATAGCGGCGTCAACGACGCCTCTCAGTATTTCCCTACCAGTATCGTCAACCTGGCATCCCTCCTGCTTGACACAGCCAGTTTCGAACAGATCACTCCTAACAGCGACTTCATATTTAATCCCAAGAAGGCCTGCATGCCGAACTTCCCAGATATGACCTCTTTCCATATCCTTTTTTGATTTGCCACCGTTTGAGGGGATAGGAAAATCTTGACGGATCATCTGGAGGAGAATGGAATGTACGTGGGTGACCGAGCGTCGTGGCATGTGCAGGAGGAGGGATGCAAGAGTTTGTGAAATTGTCTCCCGGACTGGGGCAATCACCTAGCAGTATGTTACTATATGAAGTTCAATTCCTTTCACAGACAAGCTCACCTGGTCGGAAACAAAGTCGCCGAAACGGTCCAGAACGAAGACACAAAGAAATTTGGCAGAGAGGTCGTTGCACCATTTTTCATGTGCAATCTCATTCTCTTCGAAAGAAGCGTCATCTAAAAGGCGCGAAACACGACTACGGGTCAGGAATTGAAATCGAGGTGCGAGAAATCTTTCCGAACCTCGCATCCCCCCACATTTCCCTTGAACCTTGAGCAATTCCCGCATAGCCATCGCAGCGCCATGTCTGACTTCCCAAGCCGCACTAAACAAGTCAACCTCGAGTAGTTGGACGACCCCATCCCAGATCCAGAGACCAGGTTTAACTTCTAATGCCTTGGATTGTTTGGCCGCCTTGGGCAATATCGCCCCGCCTTTTGTGGGATCGATGACAACCTTGTCTGCAGAGGGACCATTCGGAGCGGAGCTGGGGCTGCCTAGTCGCGAAGTCGGGGGGATCTTATCATCCGTGGCTACGAGGCGAGCTCTGATGGCAATGAATGAATGAGAATTAGATTTTTCATTAAAATAAAATACGACATACTTGTTAGAACCGGCGGGGGCCGCACTGTACTTGGCTCCGCTACTTTGGGGAGGAGGTGCAGCCACAAAAGCCGAGTTTCCAGGTTTTCGTTTCCGCTTGAGCCGATTTCGTTCGCGGGCAGACAAGGCACCCAAATCAACATCAGGAACATTAGAAGTTGTCGGAGATGAGGCTGTTGGGGTCACGGAACGGGCCGGAGGACAACGGTCTGCCTTCGCTTTGAGGTCGTGCATAGAAACGTCGATAGGAGACATGGACTGGGCCAAGTCTTCGGTTTTTAAAGCGACTGAATCCATCTCGACGTCACCATCTGGTTCAACATCATCGGCGAGTTCTTTCTCCAGGTCCATTTCGTCTGCAACGTTGTCTAGGAATTCGAGGCCTAGGCGCCCCATCGCTTCTTTGCGGGCTTTCTTAACCTCAGATGAACTGGAGAGGATGCCGGAGGGTTTGACGAACTCTTTTCCAGAGGACGCGAGGAGTAGCTTTCCTTGGAGGATGAGTTCATGGACAGAGAATGCGGGAAAGTCTGGTGCAGGAAGTGAAATGGTGGGATTAGAAGCGGACTTTGTGTCAAGACCTTGGGAGGGCTGCCATAGGGGGACGAGTGAGAAGATTTGGGAGAGTGCGACGGAAGCAGCGGTGCGTGTTTCATAAGACTTTGAATGTAGAAAAGGTATAATCTGGATAGATCAATCAGACTGTTTGCAGAGACGGGATGAGTGGAACGGAATATTTACCCGTGCAACGACGGCCATCAGCTCTGCCCATGCTGAGGGGTCCCCAAGAGAAACATGCTGGCGGTTGGACTTGATATCTTCCTCGATTGCGACATCGCTAATTATGCTCTTCGCGGCCAACTGAGCGAGCTGTTTTGCAGCGGTATTCCTCACTGAGGTTGAAGAACCGGTGTCTAGCAAAAGGAGGAGCCTGTCCAACCTGGACAATTATACAATTATGTTGCAATTATGTTAATATGTTAATACTCAAAGGAAATTTTGCACACCTCGAGGTCATTACCGTATTAGGAAGTAGGGTTACGCCCACCGGGCCGGATAAAACTATCAGAGCGTAGATCGAGGGGAGTTCTCACGGGTGTCTCCAACAAAGCTGTGGCCTTTTAATGTTTGTCCTCCCTTGCTGTGACCAGTCACATTTCTGCCAAGAATGGGAAAGTGCAGATTACGTCATCATTAACATTTTGTCACCCTGCCGCGGTCTGCCGAAGTGAAGCTGCGACTTGTTTAAAAATACTGTATCTTTCCTTTTGCTTTCCCTTTAGTTTTCTTTTCTGCCAATGCCATGGGCGCTTGCTTTCGTCCAGCACCTCGTAACACACCTCGAGGATGAAAATGCTCCTTTTACGTTGCGTAGGTTTGCGGAAAGATTTTCCCGAGTCTAATTTGACATGTTCTCATTCAGAACGCGATCAAGAATTTTTTGATCGACTTCGCCGGGCTGCGCAAAACTTGGCCACCGGAACGTCAATACATTATTCATGTGAACAACTGGACACAGTGATCGATATGTCGTATGGGAAGATGTCTTCCACCCCTCCCGGCTCCGTTCTGACTTGTTGGAGGAGACTCTATACCGATGCTTGCATCCTCCGATCTTTGGCAAACTTGCTCAGATCATCAGCACCAGTTGCCTCGTCGTCTGCAATCGACTCAATCTCAAGGCTGGACCGTGCAATTATCATTGCAGGTGCCGCTGGTGAGGGCCGTCTGGAGCTGATTTATTCTATCATTGAAAAAATCCAGTCCCATTATCTTCCCACATGTCCGTTTGAGGGTTATTCTATAGCTCCACCGTCACCAAAACCTGCTTATGAATTTCTCAAACTTCAAACTTCATTCAACGGTATTCCCTGCCTTGCCTCTCCCCCATCTTTCACATCCTTTCAGACTCAATTCTTGCATCATCCTTTCGTTCTACGCAAATACGCCCGTGACTGGCCAGCCATGCGCGATCATCCTTGGTCTTCCGTGGATTATCTACGTTCCGTAGCTGGTCCTGGGCGCATCATCCCCGTCGAAGTAGGAAAAGATTACCGCACCGATGACTGGACTCAGAAACTAATGAATTGGGATGAGTTTCTCTCGTCTCTCGATCTCCCTGGCCAGTCTCGTGCCCAACCCCACACCGAAATCTTGTATCTGGCACAACATAATCTCTTGATGCAATTTCCAGCACTACGAGCTGATATCATCGTCCCTGACTATGTTTATACCTGTCCCCCACCCCCCACCGATTTTCCTGACTATGGACCACCAGGGAACGAAGAGCAACTTGTTATCAATGCATGGTTAGGTGCAAAGGGAACAATTTCACCCGCCCATACGGTACGCAGGCGCCCCATTCGACGATACTGGTCAATTTCTTGACATTGTGAATGACAGGATCCGTATTTCAACTGTTATGGTAACATTCAACGTCTGCGTATCTCTTAGACTACTGACACCTGCTTCCAGTCCAAGTCGTTGGTCACAAGACGGTATGGCTAGCCCCTCCTCCCATGCTGCCTTCGATGTATCCTTATCCTCCCTCCTCCACTTCCGCAACTGGCGACCAACACCACAATCCGGCCGCCAACACTACCAATCCATCCATGAGCAACACATCT
>Ga0210383_10006145_pt1 | contig 10498 bp, 12 predicted proteins | sample IncBWC14OmetaG_FD_160072 | JGI IMG/M metagenome (GOLD analysis project Ga0210383, IMG submission 160072) | Forest soil microbial communities from Barre Woods Harvard Forest LTER site, Petersham, Massachusetts, United States - Inc-BW-C-14-O ...
GCGACGGTGAGGCACTGTTCGAACATTTCACGCGCACCCGCGCCATTCGCCGCGGCATCGTGGAAACCGGCCAGGATTCGGCAGCGCCCGATTTCGGCCGGCCGCACGCGCAGCTTCGCAAGAAGGCGGAGTGACGATTTTGCCCCGGACGACGATGCCTCAAAATAGCGGCGGGATTTGCCCGACCTTGAGCGGGCCGAGATATACGGCTCCATCGGCAAAGCGCAGCGGAAAGGTGCGCGCCTTCTTGCCTTCCAGCACCGCCTCCTTGCCGAGAGCTTTGATGCCGGCCGCAACCCCGACACTGGCGTTTTGCCTCACGACCTTTCCGAGACCGGGAATCGCCCGGTCCAGTGCGCCCAGCACATTGCCGATGTCCTGTGTCTTGACGCCGGGCGCGACGCGATCGAGGGTTGCCTGCGGCACGCCGTCATCGAGCATTTTCTCCAGGCCAAGCGCCGGGATCGCCTGCTCGATGCCTGCAACCGTCATCTGCAACTCGCCATCGAGATGCCCTTGCGCGTCAAGACCAAGCGTGCCCGCCGCGACCGCGATGAGGTCGCCCTGCTGGATGCGGGATTGCACAATCTCGACATGACCTCCGGCCGCCTGCAGCTCGCGCAACCGTTCAGGCCAGGGTTTTGGCGAAACATCCTTCAACCCGCTCAGCGTGGCGCGTATCTCCGCGTCGAACGGCTTGGCAAGCAGCGGATGCAACTCCTGAACGCTGCCCGCCCCTATCCTCAAGACAGTCTCGATCAAGGGATGATCGGAGGTAGAACCCTCTGTGAGGCGGCCGTGCAATTCGACGTGTCTGGCGCGCGCCAGCGGCACCTGCACCGAACTGTTCACGCGATCGATCGATGCGTCATCGAAAACAACGGAAGCCCGCTGTGGAATGGCGGGCAATCCAACCACGCTGGAGCGGGCCCTGGTCCAGTTCACCACCATCGAAGACGACCCGTGGGAATCGACGATCGTCGCTGGTGCGGTAAATTCCGCGATCAGCAATTTCGGATCATAGACCTGGGCGACCACCAGAATTTCGCCGAGCCTGGCGGTGACCGGCGATTGCGCCGCGCCCTCACCCGCAGTCTGCGATATCAGCGACACGCTCGCAGCTTCGCACCGCACCTCGAGGCGGAACGGGAAGCCGGCCATCGAGCGCTTGGCGCAATCATATATTCGCCCCGATTTCGCTTCCTGTGCTCGCCAGGCATCGGCCTTAACCTCGGCCTGGGAGGCCGCAAAGAACCAGAAGACGCTCCATGCCGCGGCGGCGAGGACGAGCAAGGCAGGCATCAAAAAGAGCTGCCAACGAGGACGGCGATGAGTTGCGACGGTCATATCAGGCATAGTGCGACCATTGGGGGAGGATTTTGTCAAATCTAAGCGGCGAAGGGGACGGTAAAACGCGCGAAATTTCTTGTTTCGTTTTGTATCCATATTCTGATAGCTCGTGCACCAGATGTCAGCCAAAAGCCCTTCGCAACCGGAGCCCTCGGCGGAAGACCTGTGGGTGTTCGGCTATGGGTCGCTGATGTGGCGACCGGGCTTCGAATTCATCGATCAATTTCCTGCGAGGCTCATCGGCGAACATCGCGCACTCTGCGTTTACTCGTTTGACCACCGTGGCACTCCGGAAAAGCCCGGCCTCGTTCTGGGCCTTGACCGTGGCGGCGCCTGCCGCGGCATCGCATTCAGGGTGGAGGCGAGACGACGCAGGGACACCGTAGATTATTTACGCAGTCGCGAGCAAACCACCAACGTCTATCGCGAAGTCACGCGCTCGGTCTGGCTCGAGAACGAAGCCCGGCAGCGCGTCAGCGCACTCGCCTATGTGGTCGATCGCGGGCACATCCAATATGCCGGGCGGCTGTCGCTCGCCGACCAGCTTCGTTACGTCCGGCAGGGTCACGGCCGTTCAGGAAATAATCGCGACTACGTCCTGTCGACCGTGAAATCGATCGAAGCGCAGGGTTTCCGCGACCCGCAACTGCACCGGCTCGCGCTCATGCTGCACGACGACACGAGCCTGCACCGCTGACGTGCAAGTTTGCACGGCCAGGGGCGGACCAGAACCTTCATGGTGATGAGATGCGAAGCATCGTCTTCAACCAGGAGGCCAACCTTCGAAGCGCGCACCTGGTGCGTGCTCCTCAGGGTGAGGTTTTTCCGGAACCCGTTTCGACCGAAGCCGAACCCGGCACGCGGCCAAACAATTGCGCCTGCTCCCGTCGCGCCGTCTCGACCAGCCGGCCAGTGGCCTCCTCGATGACATCAGAAACGCGCGTAAGGAATTCGGCACGTGACAGACCCGGCGGCAGCAAATCGAGAAATTCGACCACCATCGTTCCCGGATAACGCATGAAAGTCCGACGAGGCCAGAACAACCCCGAATTCAGCGCAACCGGCAGGCAGGCTACACCACAACCGACATAGATTTGCGCGACGCCGGGTTTGTAGCGTGGAGGAGCATCGACCGGCCTTCGGGTCCCTTCCGGGAAAATGATCAACTGACGTCCTCGCCTGACCTGTTCGCCGGCGCGTCGCGCCATCTGCAGCAGCGAACGGCCGCCGGCGCTCCGGTTGATGCCAATCATGTTCGCCTTGACCACATACCAACCGAACAGCGGAATCCAGGTCAGCTCGCGTTTGAGGATGAAAAGCGGCTGATCGAAGAATTGCAGCAACGCGAAGGTTTCCCACATCGACTGATGCTTTGAGGCGACGATCAACGGCCCTTCCGGAATTTTCTCGACGCCGCGATATTCGACCTTGATGTTGCAGATGCCGCGCAACAGCCAGATACTGCTGCGCGCCCAATACCGCGCGAGCGTCAAAAGGGCCGAGCGGGGCATCAGGAACGTCGGCAACGCGATAATGATCCAGAGCGCCAGGTTCAAATAGAACAGTACGTTGTAGATCAGCGAACGCAGGAAAATCGAGACCATCAACAACCCGATTCAGTTGGTCAGTTGGCTAAAGCGCGATGAACCGGACCACCAGCGCCGTCGCCGCGCTGCGTGGCGCGGAAACAGCCGGCAGTACCGCAGCCTCGCGCGTCATTTCAAGTCCGGCATCGGCAAGACGCACCCGCACCTCGGCGGCAACGTATTTGACATATTCCGACAACAAGAGACGCATCGTCGCGCCGCTGGTCCACCACGGCTCGTCTCGCCACTTGTCGCCGACCACAGCGAACGGAATGAGCGTAACGTCGGGCATCGCATGCGTCAGCTCGACGATCGCCCGCGGCATATGATAGTTCGAGGTCACCACGATCAGCGACTTGAAACCGCGCTCGCGAGCCCAGCGCCGCGTCTCCGCCGCGTTGCTGCGGGTATTGACTGCGGATCGATCGAGGTCGACGCAGCAGCTCATGAGCAATTGACTGTCGGTCGCCGAACGCGAAATGTCGCTCGCCGGACTGGTCGGGTGCACCCCGGAGATCAACAGGCGCTTGCCGTAACCGTCGGCGAGCAATTCCATCGCGTCCGACACCCGTGAGGAACCGCCGGTGAGCACGACGATGCCGTCGGCGGTGCGCGAGGGTCTGGTTTCGGCGCCGTGCAACTGCGAAATGAAGCCGACAAAGCCAACCGCGGCAGCCACAAACACGATTGCCAGCACTGCTACGATGGTTGCGCCCAGCCGCCCGCGCCGCCCGGTAGCGGGTACGGCTTTCGAACGGTCGGCGGGCAGCGTTTCCATGGCTCAAGTGTAGAATTTTTTTGGGCGAAGTGGAATCCGCGAACGCTACGGCACGGCGTTTTCAGTCGATCTCGTTGAGTGTGGTCAAGAGCGTGCGGCGCGATGCCCAGGCCGTGATCCCGGCGATCAACACAGCCTGCACCGCCAGCGCCAGGTAGCCGGAGGGTCGCAGCGAAAAAGTCCCCAATAATGCGGCAAACTGGTCCCCGACCGGGGTACCCGAAAACCAGCCGGCGATCGATTCGGAGAAGCCGAAGACAAGCATCGCCAGCCCACCTCCGATCAACCCTCCCTCAAGGCCGAGCCGAAGAAAATGCCGAAGGAAGCGGTTGGCAATGTAGCGATCCCCAGCTCCGACAAAGTGCAGGACTTCGACGATAGGGCGGTTCGCGGCCATCGCACCACGAGTGGCGAACGACACGGAGATGATGGTCGCAATGATCACCAGTGCGAGAATCCCGATGCCGGCTATCACCGTGGCGCCCGTCATCGAGCGCATGCGCTCGATCCAGGCGCGATGATCGTCGACGCTTGCGGACGGCGCTGTCTGCATCACCCGGCGGTGCAGCGCCTCCAGATCGATGGCCGTGCCTGGCTGCACCCTCGCCACGATCACACGTGGTACCGGCAGTTCGTCGAGCGAAAGTCCGCTGCCGAGCCACGGTTCGAGCAGCCTGGCGGACTCCTCCCTGCTGAACATCCGGGTATCGACAATGCCGGATTGCGTGCGGACAGCTTCAGCCACTGCGGAGGCGTCCTTGTCGATGTCCCGCCCGGCGAGGGGGCGCACCTGAATGGTGATCTCGCTTGCGACTTCCGACTGCCACTCCGCTGCCGACGCACCGACGAGCAGCACGGTGCCGGTGGTAATGGAGGCGAGGAACGTCATGATGGCGACAACGGCAACGAGCGCCGTGCCGGCGATCGAGCCGCGCGGAACGATCGGCGACATGTTGCGCGCCTGGGCCGGCAACTGCGGCCGGTCGCGTGCGAGGTCCAGCAACGGGCCAAGCTGGTGATTCGGCCTACTCATAGATGTGCAGCCGTCCCTGGTGCAGCACGAGCCGCCTTGCATCGTACTGGTCCATCAGTGCCATGTCATGGGTTGCGATGACGACCGCGGTGCCGGACCGGTTCAGCTCGATGAATAGCCGCAGCAGTCGACGCCCGAGCGTCGGATCGACATTGCCCGTGGGCTCGTCCGCCAACAACAAATGCGGCCGCGAGATGACGGCGCGGGCGATCGCGGCCCGCTGCTTTTCACCGCCAGACAGGATCGGCGGCAGGGCGTCCATTCGTTCGCCAAGCCCCACCCATTTCAGGAGGTCGATGACCTCCTTGCGATAACTTGATTCGTCCCGGCCCATCACCCGAAACGGCAACGCGACGTTTTCGTAGGTGGTCATATGGTCGAGCAGTCGGAAGTCCTGCAGCACGATCCCTATCCGCTTGCGCAGGTCGGCGATCTGATCCTTGCCGAGCAGGGAAACGTCATGGCCGAACAGATTGACCAGGCCGCGAGTCGGCCGCAGGGACAGGAACAACAGCTTCAGCAGTGAAGTCTTGCCGGCGCCGGAGGGGCCCGTGAGGAACTGGAAGGAATGGGCGGGAATAAGGAAACTGAGGTCGCGCAAAATCTCCGGGCCAAGCCCGTAGCGCAATCCGACATTTTCGAACCGAACCAAGCTCAGCTCCGTTCGACAGGGGGCCCGGCCGGAGGCACGGAACCAGCCGATCCGGGCTCACCTGCCTCACTGCGGTCACGGACCAAACAAAGCGGTTTTGCTTCGTTTATGGTTTCCGATTCGTTAACGGTCGGCTTGTAGCATCCTAGCGCCCCGTTTTCGAAGCCGGCGGCCTTAAGCAGCGTCATTGCGGAGATTTACTCCCATGCACATCGTTTGCCCCCATTGTTCTACGTCTTATGCCATCAATCTCGCCACACTGGGCGAGGCTGGCCGCACCGTGCGCTGTTCGCGCTGCAAGGAGGTCTGGCTGGCGCGGCCGGAAGATGCGATCGACGTGCGGGCGCCGGCAATGACCGAGGCCAGCCGAGGGCCCGACGAGCGGGATGCCGCTGCCGACTGGGACGCGCTTGCGCGCGACGAGCACGGCGAGGGAGATGAAGCTCCGCGCGTGGACAGCCCCTCGATTGCTGGCGACTGGCCGAACTCGGCTGGAGGTTCGGCAGCGGCCTCCACTGCCAACTGGTCCTCGTTCGCTCACAACGATCTGCATGACACGCCGGCCACCCGCCAGCAACGGCCATCATGGCTACGTAGGGTTCTCGGATCAAAGACACAACCCGCGGCACGGTCCAGGGAACACCTGGACACGCGGCGAAAATCATCCACCAGCCTGCCCGCCACCTGCGCCGCGATGGGCGCGCTGGTGGTGGCCCTCCTGGTCTGGCGTGTCGATGTGGTACGCCTGCTGCCGCAAACGGCGGCCTTCTACAAGTTGGTCGGTCTCGACGTCAACCTGCGCGGCCTGCGCTTCCAGGACGTCAGGGTCACTTCCGAAATGGTGGAAGGTAAGCCGGTGCTAGTGATCGAGGGCGTCATCACCGGCGAGTCCAGCAAGCCGATGGAACTGCCGCGGTTGCGTTTCAGCGTACGCGACGCGCAGGGCGGCGAAATCTATGCCTGGAATGCCGTTCTGGAACAGGCGGTGCTCAAACCCGGCGAAAAGGCCTCGTTCAAGTCCCGCCTGGCATCGCCGCCGCCCGAAGGCCGCAATATCGACGTACGCTTCTTCAACAAGCGGGATCTGAACGGCGGGCACATATGAACGGCAGCGACTGATCCCGGCCGCAAAACAGGTTGTTCAATGCCGCGTCTGTTGATCGTCGATGATGAGGAGTCCATGCGCACGCTGGTGGCGCGCGCCATCGCCATGGACGACCACGAAATCGTCACCGCCGCGGATGGCGCAGAGGCGCTTGAAATTCTCAGCAACGGGCAAAACGCCTTCGATCTTCTCTTGACCGACATTCGGATGCCGGTGATGGACGGAATTGCGCTGGCTTTGACGGCGGCCCGCGATTTACCGGATCTGACAATTCTGCTGATGACCGGTTTTGCCGATCAGCGCGAGCGCGCATCGGGTCTCAACGCCATCGCCCATGACGTCATCACCAAGCCGTTCTCGGTTGCCGATATTCGTAGCGCAGTTGCTGACGCCTTGGCGGCACGCAAGGCCAGGACGGGCAACCCTAATAGTCCTTGAGCAGCCGCTCGATGTAGTCGAGCTCGATCTGCGGCCGCTGGGGATCGGCAAGGCGGCGGCGAAGCTCCTCAAGGATCCGTCGCACCCGCTGCACGTCGATCTCGCCGGGAATCTTGACCGTCAGATCGTCACCAAATTCACGCCCGTGCAATGGGCGTCCCAGGGGATCGCTTTGATTACCGCCGCTCTGCTGGCGGCCTGCGCGGTTGCCGGGGCCGTCGCTCTGGCCCTCACCCTCGCCCTGCTGCATCGCCTCAGCGAGGCTTTGGGCGCCTTTGCGCATCGCATCGAGCGCCTTGCCCTGCGCATCGACCGCGCCCTCGGCGTTGCCTTCGCCAAGCTTGCTGCCGGCGTCGCCCATCGCGCTGTCGGCTTCGCCGAGACCGTCGTCGCCGTCGTCTCCCTGCTGCGCATCGCCATCCTGTCCCTGCTGACCTTGTTGGCCTTTCTGGCCTTTCTGACCGGGCTGACCCTGGCCCATGCCGCGTTTGGCCAACTCGTCCTGCAATTTCCTCAAGCGGTCGCGCAGGCCCTGCTGGTCCTGCTGCAGGTCACCCATGCTTTGATCGCCCTGCTTGCCACGCTGGCGGTCGCGGCGTGAATCCTGCCCCTGTTTGAAGGTCTTGTCGCGCAGCTGCTGCTGCTTGCGGATCATGTCGCCAAGTTCGTTGAGCGCCTGCTCCATGTCGCCGTCGCCCTGGCCCGGTTGCGCCATTTGCAGATTCTCGAGCATTTGCTGCAGCTGTTCCAGCAATTGCCTGGCGGCATCCTTGTCGCCGGAGCGCGACAGGCGCTCCAGCCGATCGATCATGTTGTTGAGGTCCTGCTGGCGCAGCACTTTGGTATTGGGATCGAGCGGCCGCGCCAGGGCTTGCGGATTGTTGCGCAGCTGTTCGGCAAGCTGGCGCATGAAATTATCGAGCGCGGCGCGCAAATCCTGCGTGAGTTTCTTGATCTCCTCGTCGCTGGCGCCTCGTTCCAGCGCCTGCTTGAGCGCCTCCTGTGCTGCGCGGAGCGCCTTGTCCACGTCGCTGATATTGCCATCCTCGATGATGACGGCGAGCGCCCAGAGGCTTGCAACGACCTCTCTGAGGGCATCATCCGTCCGCGCCGTTTCGAGCTCGCGCGCGACGCTGCGCAGCCCTAGATAATGCCCCATCTCGGGCGTGAACAATTCCGGCGCAATCATCAGCGCTTCGAGAGCTTCGGAGACCTGCGAGTTCCGATTGGCATCCAGCGCCAGGACACGGCGCTGCTCGATCAGCGCACGCGCGAGCGGCTTGGTGAACAGCCGTTCCGGAAGGCGCATGTTGAAGGGCTCGCTGCGCCCCTCGTTGCCGGCTTCGTCCCTGGCGGTCAGGGTGAGCGTGACCTCGGCGCCGGCGTAGGGATCCTCGCTGAGATCCTTGACGGTCTGGCCGACTCCGTTGCGGGTCCGGGCATTGGGCAGCACCAAAGGAAATTGCGGCGGGTCAAACAGCGGCCGCGTGCCTGTTCCCGTGCCTGGTCCCTTGGCCTCGGCAGCAGCGCGGGCGGCAAACAGCGCGCGCGCTTCGGTGACGCCGTAGTCGTCCTCGATCCTGTAGGAAAGCTGCAGCGAGCCGCGCGCCTGCCGCTCCGGATCCTTTGCCAGGGCAATGCTGGGCGGCCGGTCGGGCGTGGCGGCAAACCTCCATTGCGGCTGACTAGCAGGAGCGCGGACATGAACCGTGCCGTCGCCCGCGATGGCAAAATGCTTTTCGCTTGTGCCTCTGGGCGCCTGTTCCGCAGCCACCGTTTCGGTCACCCCGCCCCCGGCCACGACATCGAGAGCGCCGCCGCTGGAGCGCACGATCAGCTTGCTGCCGATCGGAACGGCCAACGGCCCCGCGACCGGAAGTGCGGATTCCTTGTTCGCGGCGGACAGAATGATTGGCGGCTTGCCGGTGTAGAGCGGTGGCGTCACCCACGCATCTACCCTCACATCGGCGGGTGACAGAACGCCGTTCCAGTCAAAGGCTGCCGCGACCCGCATCACACGTTCATCGCCCGCGGCAATGTAGGTGGCGACCATCATCACCACGATCAGGGCGCGCAGCGCCCAGGGATCATGAATTGCAAGCCTTGGTGAGGGCAGGCCGGCACGGATCCGCTTGATCGACGCCAGCGTGCGCTCGCGCTGCGCTTGCCAGAGCGCCAGGGCGACCGGGTCCTGCGAGGTGAGCGAATCGGTGAGGGCTGTGGCCGGACGGTGGCGCACACCCGTGCCGCGATCGAGCCTGCCAAGGGCGTCCTGCCGCCTTGGCCAGCGAAACCGGACCAGCCCGAACAATGCGGCGACCGCCAGGGCCACGAACAATCCGAGCCCGACAGCACGGGCCAGGAAAGGCAGCGCCAACCACAATCCGGCCCAGGATGCCGCCAGAAACAGGCCGGCCACGGTCATAAGCCGGGCCAGATGCGGCCAGCCGCGCTCCCACGCGATAGCAAACTCAGCCCGCCGCAGGGCCTGCGTCAACTGCAGCCGCGAAACGGCATCCGCGCTGCGTGCTGGCTCCAGGGGGTCGGGTGTGGCGCCGCTCAAAAATCTCTCCGGGTTGGCTCGAGTCGAACCCTAGCACAAGGGCGGCAGTGAGGCACCCATTCAAGGAAGCCAACCCACACCTGGAAATACGCATAACACGCAGGCGTGACTGCCTCTTCCTGACCACGTAATTTAGGCAATAAAACCACCAACGGACCATTCAAGGGAAATGCCATGGACAAGAAAACGCACGACAGGGGACTGGAGATCAGGAAAGCGGTGCTGGGCGAGGCATATGTCGCCAACGCGCTGAAAAATTCCGACGACTTCAACAGGCCGTTTCAGGAACTGGTTACCGAATACTGCTGGGGCGCGATCTGGGGCCGCGAGGAACTGCCGCGCAAGACCCGCAGCATGCTCAATCTTGCAATGATCTCCATTCTGAACCGTCCACATGAATTGCGGGCACACATCAGGGGCGCGCTGACAAACGGGGTGAGTCGCGACGAGATCCGCGAGGTGTTCATGCAGGTTGCGATTTATGCCGGCATTCCGGCCGGCGTCGACAGCTTCCGCATCGCGCGCGAAGTGTTCGCCGAACTCGACAAGGCTTGATACACCATGCAGATTGGATTCATCGGCCTGGGCAATATGGGCTTTCCCATGGCCCGTCGCCTGATCGAGGCCAGGCACCACCTCGTCGTCTTCGACCAGCGCAAGCAAACCATGGACAAACTGGTTGCGCTGGGCGCGCAGGCGGCTTCCTCGCCGAAGGACGTCGCCGATCGCGCCGAGACCGTGATGGCAAGCCTTCCCTCGCTGCAGGCTTCCCTTGATGTCGCGACTGGCAACGACGGCGTCATCGAAGGCAAGCGTGTCAGGCGTTTTGTCGATTTGTCCACCGTCGGATCGCACATGGCGGTGCGAATTCACGATCTGTTGGCAAAGCGCAACCTCGTCCAGCTCGACAGTCCGGTCAGCGGTGGCGTCGGCGGGGCCGAAAAAGGCACGCTCGCGGTGATGGTGTCAGGGCCCCGGGATGATTTCGAGGCG
>Ga0210383_10006146_pt1 | contig 10498 bp, 9 predicted proteins | sample IncBWC14OmetaG_FD_160072 | JGI IMG/M metagenome (GOLD analysis project Ga0210383, IMG submission 160072) | Forest soil microbial communities from Barre Woods Harvard Forest LTER site, Petersham, Massachusetts, United States - Inc-BW-C-14-O ...
ACCCGCGATTTCAGACGCCGGATTTTTCCACGTGGCTGGCAGGATTTGTGGTGGGCATTCCCGCGGGATTGCTGGACATCGGGACGTTGGCTGATCTGTCGAATATTGGGACGCTGTTCGCGTTTGCGCTGGTTGGCGGCGGCGTGTTGATTCTTCGTTACCGTGAACCAAACCGGCCACGCGCTTTTCGCGCGCCTGGCGGACCTATTGCGCCAGTGCTTACCATCCTGACTTGCCTGCTGTTGATGGCCGGCTTGCCAATCATGAACTGGCTGCGATTCTTCACTTGGCTGATCATCGGGCTGGTGATTTATTATTTCTACGGGCGTAGAAAGAGTACGCTTAGGCTGGCCGCCCCGAGCAAGTAAGCGCTAAGGACACAATTCATGCCCCGGCAACGGTTGTGGAAGGTAGGAGGTACAGGCAAGGCTCTACTGTTCCTTGCGTTGGTGGAACTGTCCAACCCGGGCGCGGGGATTGCGTGGGGCACGAATGCGCAGCGGCTGATCGTGAATCATGCCGTCGATACACTTCCTTACGATTTGCGGAGTTTTTTCGAGGCGAACCGAAACTTCCTGATCCAGCATGTGAACGATCCGCTGAACGTGCTGGATAAGCATCCGAATGAACGGCAAAACCACTTCATTGAGCTTGATAAGTATGGGAAATTCCCGTTCGAGGCTTTGCCGCGAAGCTATAAGGCCGCGTTGGCCAAATACAGCAAATCCAAAATCGATTCCACGGGAACGCTGCCGTGGCAAATCGGCGTGTACAGCGCGAAGCTGACAGAAGATATGAAGACGGGCCACTGGGATGAGGCAAAGGTTGACGCCGCGTTCCTGGCAAATTATGTGGCGGAAGCGCATGACCCGTTCAATACTACCGAAAATTATGACGGCAGGTTGACCGGGCAAACGGGCGTGAATGAACGCTTCAACACAATGTTGATGGATCGCTACGGTTCGTTTTTCCCCTTGAATTCGCACGACGCCGTGTTTATCACGGACCCGACCGACTATGCGTTTGACATGTGCCTGAACGCGCACAGCGTATTGGAGGCTGTGCTTCTGGCGGATCGCAATGCGAAGCGCGGGCAAAGTTCCTACACGGACGAATATTACGATCACTTCTACAATCTGGCGGCGGCTCCGCTAATTAAACAATTGTCCGATGCTTCGACGGACGTTGGTTCGTACTGGTTGACGGCCTGGACCAATGCTGGAAAGCCGCCGTTGCCGCACTAAGTGGTTCCCGTGGAACATTACTCCCTCTCTGACAAAATCGCGGCATTGCCGAAAGCGGAGCTGCATCTGCACCTGGAAGGATCGATTCGTCCGTCGACGGCCGTGGCTTTGGCCGCGCGGCACGGCATAGCAATCAGCGAGGATGAGGTGCTCCAACGTTATGCTTATAGAGATTTCATAGCGTTTATCGAGGCGTTCAAGTGGGTGACTTCTTTTGTACAGGAACCGGCGGACTTCGCATTGATGGTGACGGACCTGGCGGAGCAGTTGTTGGCGGAAAACGTGGTGTATGCGGAAGTGACGCTGTCGGTTGGGGTGATGCTATTGCGACAGCAGAATCCGCAAGCGAATTTCGAAGCGATGTTGGCGGCGGCCGAGCCGTTTGAGGCAAAAGGCTTGCGCTTGAATTGGGTGTTTGACGCGGTGCGGCAATTCGGCGCGGATTTTGCGATGCAGGTTGTCGATTGGGCAAAGCAGTGCAATTCGCCGCGGATTGTTGCGTTCGGCATCGGCGGAGATGAGTTGAGCGTACCTACGAAGAATTTCCAGGCTGTTTACAAGCGCGCGGCGCATTGCGGGCTGCACCTGCTGATGCATGCGGGAGAAATTGGCGGCCCGGAAAAAATTCGCGAGGCCGTGGAATTGCTGGGCGTGGAGCGCGTTGGTCACGGAATCGCGGCGATCCATGATCCGGGGCTGATGGATTTGCTGGCAGAGCAACGGATTGTTCTGGAAGTGTGCCCCGTGAGCAATATTCGAACAGGGGCGTTGGCTACGCAGCTTCGGGTTGATGCGCCGTCGATCCGGCAACACCCGCTACCACAGCTTCTGCGGCATGAAATTCTCACGGTGCTTTCGACGGACGATCCTGCGATGTTTCACACATCGCTGCGCGAGGAATATCGGCACGCGAGCGAGATGGGGCTGAACGACGCAGAGCTGAGGAAATTAGTGTCTAACAGTTTTGATTTTTCGTTTGCGGAAGTGGACCGGTAGACTTGCGGTGTTGCGGAACTCCACGCGAGAAAGGGCCGATGTTATACTGAGTTTATGAAAGCTCATGTCTGGGTAATGCCAAAACGCACTGTGCTTGATCCGCAGGGTCAAACCATTCAACATGCCCTTTCCGGCCTGGGATATTCGCAAGTGGCCGATGTCCGGCAGGGCAAGTTCTTCGTACTGAACCTGAATGGCTGGAACCGGGACGAAGCGCAAGCGCAACTTGAGCGTATTTCTAAAGAAGTGCTGGCCAATCCGGTGATTGAAGAATACCGCTTCGAAATTGTGGAATAGGTTGAGTGCATGGCTTCCTTGCCCCGCGGCACACCTAACCGATCTAAGCTAGGTTTAGTTTGTCTGTTTTTGTTTGGCGCAGTAGTGTGTGTGTGTGGTTGCCAGCAGTCCGGGTTGCCGGTGGTGGACGATCCGCAACTGAAGCCGATCCAGGCGATGCTGCACGAGCATTTGCCGCTGGGGAGCACACAAGGAACTGTAACGGAATTTCTGTCCGCGCAAGCATATCCGATGGAGCCTTCGGACCAGGCGGATACGATTATCGCGAAAATCCGACATATCGATACGGAACGGATGCAACCGGTGACGGCGCGCGTAACTTTTCACTTTGACGCTAATGGCAAGCTCATTCGCTATGAGATCGTACGCACGTTGAACGACCCCATTCCTCAGTAACTATTGCGACTTGCGACCTGCCCGTATGGAGTGGTTCCGAAGAGGCCCGTGCTAAGCTAAACGCCTGGCAAACAGGAGAACGTTGGCATGTGCGGGATAGTCGGCTATATCGGCTCAAAGAAAGTGGTCCCGGTGATCATCGAAGGGCTGCGGAAGTTGGAATACCGCGGCTATGACTCGGCCGGAATCGCAGTGGTGGATACGTCCGGGAAACTGCACCTGCGACGTGCACCCGGGAAACTGCGCAACCTTGAAGAAGTAATCCAAAAGTCGCCCATCGAGGGCACATACGGAATCGGGCACACGCGTTGGGCGACGCACGGACGGCCGACGGAAGAAAACGCGCACCCGCATCGCGATTGCACCGGGCAGTATGTGGTGGTACACAACGGAATCATCGAAAACTATCTGGAATTGAAGGAAAACCTGCAGAAGGAAGGCCACAAGTTCGTCACCGAGACGGACACGGAGATCGTGGCGCACCTTGTGGAGAAATATGCGAAGGATTTGCCGTTCGAAGAGGCGGTTCGCAAGACACTGAAGGACCTGCGTGGAATTTATTCGCTGGTATTTTTGTCTGCCAAGGATCCACAGAAGCTGATCGCGGCGCGCATTGGGCCGCCGTCGGTTATCGGTCTGGGCGACGGCGAGTATTTTGTGGCCAGCGATATTCCCGCGTTGCTAGAGCACACGCGGAACATTTTCTTCCTGGCGGATGGGGACGTTGCGATTCTGACCAGGGAAGGCGTTCGGGTGACCGACCTAGAAGGCAATCCGGTGGAGCGACCGGCGCACCAGGTTACCTGGGACCCGATCATGGCGGAAAAAGGCGGCTACAAGCATTTCATGCAGAAGGAAATTTTCGAGCAGCCGCGAGCGATTCGGGACACGCTGCTCGGGCGGATTTCCCAGGACACCGGCAAAGTGTTTTTGGATGACATGCAGATTTCCGAGGAGCAATTCCGCGCTTTTCACAATGTGCGTATTGTGGCGTGCGGAACGAGCTGGCATGCGGGCTTGGCCGGGAAGTTCATGATTGAACGGCTGGCGCGGATTCCCGTGGAAGTGGATTACGGCAGTGAATTTCGGTATCGCGATCCGATCCTCGACTCGAAGACGCTTACGGTTTGCATCAGCCAATCTGGAGAAACGGCGGACACGCTGGCGGCGCAGCGCGAGGCGAAGCAAAAAGGATCGCCGACACTGGCGATCTGCAACGTGAAGGGCTCGATGATTACGCGCGAGGCGGCGGGAACGATCCTGACGCATGCGGGGCCGGAGATTGGCGTGGCCTCGACGAAAGCGTTCACGGCGCAGATTGCGGCGTTGTTGCTGCTGGCATCTTATCTCGGGCAGATTCGCGGGAAACTTTCGCCGGAGGACGCCCGCAAGCTGATGCTGGAATCACTGCAAATTCCGCATAAGGTGGAAACGATCCTGCAGGCGGACGCCACCGGCTTGTACGATTCCCTGGCACGGCAATTTTTCCGGCAGTCGGATTTTCTTTATCTGGGGCGCGGCATCCACTACCCTATTGCGCTTGAAGGCGCGTTGAAGCTGAAGGAAATTTCGTATATTCACGCTGAAGGCTATCCTTCGGGTGAGATGAAGCACGGCCCGAACGCGCTGATTGACGAAAACCTGCCGGTGGTGGTTTTGGCCACACGCGACGAAACCGATCCGGCGTCCATGACGCTTTACGAGAAGAGCGTTTCGAATATCAAGGAAGTGAAGGCGCGCGACGGGATCGTAATATCCATCGCAACGCAAGGCGATCACCTGGCGCGAGAGGCTTCGGACCATTTGATTGAGCTGCCGCCCACTTCCGATCTGCTTTCGGTGCTGCTGGAAATTATTCCGCTGCAACTGCTCGCGTATCACATCGCGGTGCGGCGAGGCTGCGACGTGGATCAACCGCGCAACCTGGCCAAATCGGTCACCGTGGAATAGAACCTATCTTATAAATCGGCACGAAGAGACGAGTTCCCTCGGGGGCTAATGCCCAAATTCTCCTGGCTTGGAATGTCGGCGCTGAAGTGCCGACCCCCTAACCTCCATTTTCTAAGACGTGTTTCCATCACATATTTTGTGCATGTTTGTACATGGTCTTTGCCATCCTTTGTGGGAGGAACTAGAATCAAACCGCATAAGATTACGGCGGCCAGGCTGGATTTATCCGGATTGATCCGGGGGGTAGCTATGAAAGCAATTCACGCTCGGTGCAGGTTATTTGTTTTAGTCGGATGGCTGGCCGCAGGTATTCCCCTTCTTTCGCAGACCACTCCACAGCGCTTTGTTGCCATCACCATTGACGATCTACCGGCCGGGGACGCGAATTCCATGACCGGGGCGGAAATCGTGGAAATGACCACGAAATTGCTGACAACGTTGCAGCAACAAAAAGTTCCAGCGATCGGATTCGTCAACGAGCAGAAGCTGTACAAGGTTGGCGAAGTGGACGAGCGCATCAAGTCGATGAGCCTGTGGTTGGACGACGGTTTCGAGCTTGGCAACCACACGTTCGCGCATACTTCGCTGAATCGCGTGACGCTGGCAGCATGGGAAGAGGAGGTTGTGCGCGGGGAGACAGTTACGCGGATGCTGATGGCGCAGCACAAGATGAAATTGCGATACTTGCGGCACCCGTACCTGGATGCGGGGAATGATCTGCAAACGCGGCGCGAGGCGGAGGCGTTTCTTGCTCAACGCGGGTATCAGGTGGCTCCCGTGACGATGGATGCGTGGGACTGGATGTATGCGGGCGTGTATGCGGACGCGCGGAAACGCCAAGACACCGCGATGGAGCAACAGCTGGTGAGTTCCTATCTTTCGTACACCACCACGATTTTTGATTACTACGAGAAGCTTTCGAAGAGCTTACTCGGCTACGAACCCAAGCAGGTTTTGCTGCTTCACGCGACGTGGCTGGAGGCGGATCATATTGGCGACGTTCTGGACCTACTGCGCAAACGCGGATATCAGTTCATCACGCTGCAAAACGCGATCAGCGACCCGGCGTATAGCACTCCCGACGAATATGTGGGTGAGGGGACGGGCTGGATCGATCATTGGGCGATTACGCGCGGGCAGCCACCGCTGGGAACACCATCTTTTCCACAGTGGGTGATCGATAAGTCTCGCGAGATTCACGGCAGGAATCCGGCGGCGGCTTCGGACTGAAGTAGCGCGTTGTCCTGCGAAGCGGCATAAATTGTCGCGATGAGCTACTATAGAATCATGCGGTCCAGTTACCGGGTCTTTCCGCTTGCTATACTTTTCTTCCTCAGCTTTGCATCCCACGCCTATCCACAGACAGCTACTTTAAAGGAAATTCGCGCCGAAGGATTGAAGACATTCAGCGAGGCGCAGGTGGCTTCGCTGTCTGGATTGCAAATCGGAACTGAGGTTGGGCGCAAGGAGTTGCAGGATGCCGCCGACCTGCTTTTGCGGAGCGGACTGTTCGCCAAGGTGAACTATAAGTTTGACACGCACAATAATGATGTGACGTTGACGTTTCAGCTGCAAGAGACGCCGCGATTGCCGGTGGCGTACGATAATTTTCCGTGGTTTGACGATAGCGAACTGGCGGATGCGATTCGAAAGGATCTGCCGTTTTACGATGGGACTTTGCCCGAGGGCGGAACAGTGGTGGACCTGGCGGGTAATTCGCTGGCGTCTTTTTTGACCGCGCATGGGCTGAAGGCGGAAATTCAACATTATGTTCTGGCGAATCCCCTGATCGACGGTTCGGAACAAGAGTTTCAGGTTACCGGGGTGACGCAAACGATTGCCAGCATGGAGTTCGGCGATCCCGAATTAGCCAGCAATCTTGCCGTGCAGCAACATCTTTCAGAGGTGCTGCGCAAGCCTTACTCGCGGCTGACGATTGATGTTTTCCTGGCGGAGGCGATCCGGCCAATTTATCTGGAGAAAGGCAATTTGCGGGCGAAGCTGGGGCCGGCGCAGGTGCGGCTTTCCGGCGACCCGAACAAGAAATTCCCGGAAGAGATTCCGGTTTTTGTGCCATGCACGCCTGGGGCTGTGTATCACTGGCAAGAGGCGCAGTGGCAGGGAAACAGCGCGGCGCCCGCGGAAACTCTGAAGGCGGCGATGCGGTTAAAGCCCGGAGATGTGGCGGACGGCATGACCATCGAAGGCGGTTGGGAGCGCGTGCGAGAGGAGTATGGGCACCTTGGCTATCTGGAGGCTAAGGTCGAGCCGGTGGCGAAGTATGACGATCAGGCGCACACAGTTACCTATACGGTTGCGATCAGCGAAGGTAAGCAGTACCGATTTCACGAGATGACGATCACAGGGATGTCGCTTGCGGGAGAAAAGAGGATCCGCGAAGCGTGGCCCATCAAAGCGGGCGAGGTGATGGACAAAGTCGTGTTCGAAGAATTCCTGATGCGGCTGGAGTCGCAACGCGAAGCGATCTTCAAGGATTTGCCGGTGCATTACGAGACCGTGGGGCATTGGTTGCAGACGGATGCAGAGAAGGGGACGGTTGACGCGTTGCTGGATTTTAAGTGAGGGAGTTTTGGTTGGGGGATTTTTGGTTCGATACGGAAGGCTGAACGGGTGGCTTCGGAAATTGGGATCTAGGAAGGACGACCCCAAGATGCCCGCCTGAAGGCACGGCGCTATAATGGAAGACCCACTCTTCGCAAGAGGCGCTCAGAGTGGGCACCCAGGAAGGGACAGGGAAAAGCAGGTCCCTCGCTTCGCTCGGGATGACATTTTTTTGTTTAGCGCGGCACCTAGGAAATTCGAAGAACTGGAAACCCAAGAGCGCGGCATGTGGGGCACCCACGTTGGGGGAACCCGTGGGAGGTGAGAAGAGTTTTTTGCTGGGATACGGTTGTTCGCTGGTATCGTTACGGAATCGGGCTGGGATATACTCGAGATTGGATGAGTGCTTTGGTGCAAATTCGGATGGGCGAGCCATCGGCGGAGATGGCTGGGGAAAAAGAGCGGGGGTTGCTTGAGCGGTTGGGTGCGCTGCCTTCCTTGATTGTGGCGCTTTCGGGGGGAATTGATTCGGCGTATCTGGCTTGGGCGGCTCATGGTGCTTTGGGCGACCGCGCGTTGTCGGTTACGGCCATTTCGGCTAGCTATTCCGCTTTCGATCGGGAGCAGGTGGAGAGTTTTCTTCGCGCGACTGGGGCGCGGCACGAGTTCGTGGAGACCCAGGAGCTGGAAAATCCGGCGTATCGCGTGAATGACAAGAATCGTTGTTATTACTGCAAGGACGAGCTGTTTTCCGTGCTCGATGCCATTGCATGGGAGAAGCGGTTTGTCGCGGTCGCGTATGGCGTCAATGCCGATGACACTTCGGATTTCCGGCCTGGCCAGCGCGCGGCTACGGAACATAGGGTGTTGACGCCGCTTCTGGACGCGCAACTACATAAGCAGGAAATTCGGTTTCTGGCGCAGCGGGCCGAGTTGCCCTTGTGGGACCGACCGGCTTCGGCGTGCTTGGCATCGCGGCTGCCGTATGGGACGGCGGTGACGGAAGAGCGTTTGGCGCTGGTGGAAAGGGGCGAGGCGGAGCTCCGACGATTGGGATTCCGGCAGTTTCGCGTGCGGCTGCATGACACGCTGGGACGGGTGGAGGTGGCGCCCGAAGAATTGCCCCGGGCGTTTACGCCGGAGATGGCTTCGGCAATTTCCGCCGCGCTGAAAGCCGTTGGATTTACGTATGTAACCCTGGACCTGGAGGGATACCGGCAGGGTTCTATGAATGAAACGCTGAGCAAATCCGCGGGAACATAATCGCTTCAACTTGCGTATCTTTTGTACAGGAGGGCAGAGTGAGGCTATGACTTCCCTGACCAGAACGACCCGCCAAGCCTGGATTCCAGGCGCTTTACTGCTGTTCGCCAGCGTTACGCTGGCCCCCACCCGCGTTGCTGCAGCGGATAATACTTTTGAGCGAACTTTTACGGTGTCCGGCGCCGTGCGGCTGGAGCTGAATAATGGCTCGGGAAACGTGGAGATTCGAGGAAGCGCGGATGGCAAAGTACATATCGTCGGCAAAGTCACAGCGGGATGGTCCGTGTTCGGCGGCTCCGAGAAAAGTGTTCAGGAAGTTCTGGCGAATCCTCCCGTGGAACAGCATGAGAATGTGGTGCGGATTGGCCGGAACAATTCCCTGTTTCGGAATGTTTCCATCGATTACAAGGTCGAAGTTCCGCACGATACGGACATCGACGCCAGCGTGGCTTCTGGCGGCATGACCATCGACGGTGTTCGCGGTCCGGTTAAGGCTTCTTCGGCTTCTGGCTACCTTCATGTTTACAACGTCGAGAAGGACACGCAAGTATCCGCGGCCAGCGGCGGCATCGACGTGTCCGGTATAGGCGGAATCCTGAGGGTGAACAGCGCTTCGGGCGAAATCGTTGTGGCCAACGTGAAGGGCGACCTGCAGGTTAGCGCGGCTTCCGGATCTATTCGCATTAGCAACCCCGGTGACCGTGTGGAAGCGTCGGCGGCAAGCGGCGCGATCGAAGTAAATGGAGCGAAGAGCGATCTGAAGATTCATGCAATTTCGGGTTCCGTGAATGTTTCGGGAGACCCAAGCGCCAGCCGCTATTGGGAACTGAAGTCGGTCTCCGGTTCTGTCGATATTCGCGTGCCACCCAGTGCGAGCTTTCTGTTTACCGCCGAAACCACTTCCGGGGATATTCGCACAAATATCCCGGTAATCCTTGAGGAACAAGGTAAGCACTCTCTGCGCGCGCACATCGGATCTTCTTCGGGGCGCATTGAAGTGCATACGGTGTCTGGCGGCGTTGACGTTCAGGGAACGTAGAGCTGGATGTTAGCGGACGCGCTTCGCGCACACTGCAAAAGTGCTTTCACCCCGGTACAATATAGTCTGTGCTGATCAGCCGCCACGTGATCGTTCGCAGATTCCCGCTCCTGATTTCGCTCGTATTGTGCACGGCGGCAGCAGGTTGGTGTCAGCAGGCTCAGGCGCCTGCACCTGCGGCACCGAATCCGGCGGCGCCCGTGCCGGTGCCGCAGCATACGGCACCCGAAAAACACCCACAGCAACAGGACCCTGAGAGACTGGATCTACAGAGGGCGATCGATACGGCGTCTAACGATCGCGCGGCGCTGGTCAAAAACCTTGAGGCGTTTCTAAAGAAATATCCGGAATCCACGCAGCGGCCGCAGATCTACCGGGCGCTTGTGGAATCCAGTTTGCAACTGCGGGACTTTCCGCGGGCGTTGGATTATTCCGAGCGGCTGGTTTCGCTGAATCCTGACGACATTTCCAATACCGTTCTCACCATCCAGCTTCTGAATCGCTATGGCGATGTGCCGGGCTATCGGCGCGCGGTTTTTTACTGCAGCCGCGTGCTGGAGTATGTCGACCACACGACGCCGGCGGATAAGTCACCACGGGTTTCTCCGGAGGACTGGGAAGCTTCGAAGAAAAAGGACAAGTCTTCCCTGCTGCTGGTGCGCGGCGACCTTTATCAGAAGCTGAACGACAATGCGAACGCGCAGAAAGATTTTGAAGCGAGTTATACCCTTTTGCCCAACGCCAGCGCGGC
>Ga0210383_10006147_pt1 | contig 10498 bp, 6 predicted proteins | sample IncBWC14OmetaG_FD_160072 | JGI IMG/M metagenome (GOLD analysis project Ga0210383, IMG submission 160072) | Forest soil microbial communities from Barre Woods Harvard Forest LTER site, Petersham, Massachusetts, United States - Inc-BW-C-14-O ...
CGGCGCCCGGTGAAGTGCGAAAGCATCGGTCTGGTCGCTGGCGCGCGGGTATAGTTCGGCGACCAGCGGATCGTGGCCGGGAATGATGCGATCGGGGTGACCGGCGAGATGCTCGACAATCTCCCAGCCCCGGCACATGTCACCGATGTTATAGACGATTGGAAACGGGCTGCGGCGATGCAGGTTGCCGTAAAAATGCGCCGCATCCGACGCAAGCACGACAGGCCCGCGCGCCGTCTCGACCCGCACTACCTGCAACCCGTCGGAATGGCCGCCGACACGATGCACCGTGACGCCCGGCGCAATCTGGCCATCGCCGGAGTGAAAGGTGACACGCTCGCTGTAGACGTGACGCACCATCAGCGTGACGTGTTCGACCGAAAATGGATGTCGCAAGGACCCAAAGCACATGCAGCGCCCCGTGGCATAACTCATCTCGCGGTCCTGAAGGTGAAATCGCGCATTGGGAAACAGGTCGAGGTTGCCGGCGTGGTCATAATGCATGTGCGTGACGACCACATCCCTGATCGTCTCAGCCTTGACGCCGAAGCGCGCCAGGGCATCCACCGGGTTGAGCGCAAGCTTGCGGGCGCGCAGGCCGGCCTCTTCCGCGTTGAAGCCGGTATCCACCAGGATGTCGCGGCCGCCGCCCCGGATCAGCCAGACGAAGTAGTCAAGGTCTGAGGCCGTGGTCTCGTGTGGGTCCGGCGAGAGGTAGTTCATATGGGGAGTGCGCGGCGACATCGTCGCATAGCGGAGCGCATAAATTTCGTAGACGTTTTCCATGGGACGATCTTTTTTCTGGCTGCGTTAGGCGCGCACTACCAAGCCACCACCAGGAAAAAAGGTCAAACGTCCAGGTCTTCAATGCCCACCCCGATTGGAAATGCCGACCGACTGGTGTGGCGGTTCAGAAGTCCGCATCATTATTGCCGCGAATTCGTCATGCGGACTTCTGAACCAGAAGCCACACTAGAATCATAGATTTGCCGGCGTCCTTTCGATTCCGAAGTTCGTAAACGAGTATGCCGTGCAATGATACGAACTTCGGAATCAGGACACTAGGATGTGTCGCATCGATGACATTTATGACTGCCGGACCTGACATCGACGGCCGCCTTTGACAGGCGACCGCGATCAATCGTCGCGGTCATTATGGCTCCGATGGGCTGTTGACAGCCGCTGGAGGCGCGATTTGATAATGCGTTTTTCGTGGGGTAAGGTCGCCGAGTTGCGGGGCTGGGATCGGCGCCTTTTTGGCTGGACTGACGTCGTATGAGAATCCGCTTTTCGTTGTTTGCGCTGTTGATTCTGTCGATCGCGCCGGTCTTGCCGTCGACCGGCATGGCTGCGGACCGGTTTGCCCTTGTCATCGGCAATGCGAAATACCCGGACGCGGACGCTCCCTTGAAGGAGCCGATCAACGACGCACGCGACGTCGCCGACGAACTGAAGCGCGATGGCTTCACCGTCGATGTCGGTGACAACCTGACCGGCGACGGAATGAGGAAGGCTTTCGACCGTTTGTACGGCCACATCAAGCCCGGCAGCATCGCGCTGATCTTCTTCAGCGGCTTTGGCATCCAGTCCAACCGCCAGAGCTACTTGATCCCGGTCGATGCTCAGATCTGGACCGAGGCGGACGTCCGCCGCGACGGCTTCAGCCTGGAGACGGTGCTCAACGAGATCAACAATCGCGGCGCCGGCGTCAAGATCGCCTTGATCGACGCTTCCCGACGCAATCCATACGAGCGCCGGTTCCGCAGCTTTTCCGCCGGCCTGGCGCCTGTGATCGCGCCGAATGGAACGCTCGTGATGTATTCGGCGGCGCTCAGCTCCGTGATCTCTGACAACGGCGGCGATCACAGCCTGTTCGTTCAGGAGCTTCTTAAGGAGATCCGCGTTCCCGACCTGATGGCCGAGGAGACGCTGAACCGGACTCGCGTCGGCGTCACCCGCGCGTCACGCAGCGAGCAGGTGCCCTGGATTTCCTCTTCGCTGGCCGAGGATTTTTCATTCATTCCAGGCGCGCGACCGCCCGGTCCGATGGCGAACCTTCCGCAGCCACAACTTCCCGAGCCCTCGCCGCCCCCGCCGCCTCCACCGCAGCCGCGTGCCGAACCGTCGCCGCCACCCCCGCCACCCTCTCCGCCGCCGGCCCCGAAAGCGGAACTTCCACCGCCGGACAAGCCGGCGCCAGCGCCGAACATTCCGAGCGACAAACCACCGCTCCCCAGCACTCCAGGCAATGACGGAGCCCCTCCGGCCCAGCCACCGCTCGCGGACGATCCGATCATCAAGAGCCTGAGTGCCAGGATCGCCGAGAATCCCGACGATGCGGGCGCGCTCTACCGGCGCGGACAGGTTTACGCCAGCAAGGGCGCATATAGCCTTGCCGTCAAAGATTTCGACGACACCATCAGGCTCAACCCGAAAGACGTGGAAGCCTACAACAACCGCTGCTGGACCCGTGCTGTGATCGGCGATCTGCAATCGGCGCTGCGGGATTGCAACGAGGCGCTGCGGCTGCGCCCCAATTTCGTCGACGCCCTCGACAGCCGCGGCCTGCTCAACCTGAAGAACGGGCAGAACAAGAACGCCATCGCCGACTTTGACGCCGCTCTGAAGATCAACCCGCGGCTGACCTCCTCGCTATATGGGCGTGGTCTCGCCAAGCAACGCAACGGTGCCGTTGCAGAAGGCGATGTCGACATCGCCAACGCAAAGGCGATGGACCCGAATATCGTCAAGGAATTCGCAGGTTACGGCGTGCGTTGACGATCATTTGAGGTCAATGGTTGCACCTCGGCGAACCTCGGGGCCGGAGCCCGAGACAGATAGGCAAAATGCCGCGGCCATTTCCGGCCAAGTGGCAATCTAAAGCAACCGCGTAACGGCGCGCAGGAGGGACAAAAATGCTTGAAATCTTCAAAACGAGAAGTCTCGTTGCGATCGTTTCGCTGCTGATGATCGGCGCCGCGCTCTCGATCGGCGTGGCAAAGGCCGATGACGTCACCGAGGATCAAATCCTGCGGGCGCTGGCGCCGGCAAAGAAGCCCCTCACGAGGGGTCTTTCGACCGGCCCGCAAACCCAAACCGACCCCGCCGCAGCCGCGGCCGAAGGGCAACTGATCCAGAGCCTGCGGAACCGGCCTACGCGCTCGCTCTCGGCGATCGAGCGCGAGGAAATCGCCACCATTGTCAAGGACAAGCCGAAGATCGATCTGGAAATCAACTTCGACTATAATTCAGCCAATATCAGCAACAGGTCGCTCCCCTCGGTTCAGGCTTTGGGCCGGGCGCTTTCCAACCCCGAACTCAAAGGTTCGACCTTCGTTGTCGCCGGCCACACCGATGCGGTCGGCAGCGACAGCTACAACCAGGATCTCTCCGAGCGCCGCGCCGATTCGATCAAGCGTTATCTGGTCGACAAGTTCGCCATCGCGGGCTCGGACCTGGTGACCGTCGGATACGGCAAGACCAAATTGAAAGATCCGGCTAACCCGTTGTCCGAAGTCAATCGCCGGGTCCAGGTCGTGAACATGGAAAACAAATCCACCGCGCAGAAATGAGTTACGGGCGTCCAGTAAACAGGGATGGCCCTGAAAGAGTTTGGCAAACGAGCTTGCGCCCCGTTCCTGCGGGACGCCTTTGTCTTTCTCCTGTATTCGGACGGGTGCAGCCGGCGCCGGAACAGGAACGACGGGAGCGACGGTCCCGATTTGCGAAGTTCGCATCGTGGTGCGGCGTCCTCGTTTGTGAATACCCGCTTCTTGTTGATTCCAGTGGGGCTTTGGTTCAGAAGACCGCATGACAGGCTTGCGGCAATGATGATGCGGACTTCTGAATGCCACACTAGGTCTGGATTGATATCGCGATGACGCTTTCCGAAAATCTCAGGCCTGTGCTTGCGGTGGCTTTTTTTTCAGTCCTCGGCGTGGCCTGGTACTGGTTCGAGCACCGCTCCCGTCCGCAAGAGAGCGATACGCCCAGCAGCGCCCTCGTAATCGTCACGAAATCCACCAATGCCTGCTTCTCCGATCTGGTGCGGGTTACCGGGTTTGTCGTGCCGCGCCGCGAGGCAGTGGCCGGAGCAGACCAGGAGGGATCCCGGGTCACCGACGTGCTGGTCCGCGAAGGCGAGACGGTTACCGAAAATCAGGAATTGGCGCGGTTGACGCCACCCCCGGCACAGTTGGCCGCGGCCGGCGGCAGCGCCCGAGGCGCCTCGCCGGTCTCGGTGCGCGCCCCGGCCGCAGGCCTTGTCACGCAGGTAAATACCATCGTGGGCGCGCCGGCCTCGCCGCTAGCCGGTCCAATGTTCCGCATTGCGGTCAATGGCGAAGTCGAACTCGATGCGGAAGTGCCGGCGGTCCACATGATGAAGATCAATCCCGGCGCGACGGCGCGGATCAGCCGCGACAATGGCCCGGATATCGTCGGACGCGTCAGGCAGGTTTCCCCGCAAATCGATCGCAACACCCAGCTCGGTCACATCAGGATCTCGCTGACCAACAATCCGTCGCTCAAGATCGGCATGTTCGCCCAGGCCAGCATCGACGCCAAGCGCAGCTGCGGGGTCGCGGTCCCGCGCACCGCGATTGACCATCTGACCGTCCAGGTGGTCAAAGGCAACACGGTGGAGACGCGCAAGGTCCGGGTCGGGCTGGTTTCCGACACGTCCACGGAAATTCTCGAGGGCCTCGACGTCGGCGAAATCGTCGTGTCCGACGCCGGCTCTTCACTGCACGACGGCGACCAGATCAAGACCATGTTCGCCGATGAACTCGATCGAACGCGAGCACGCTGATGGCAATGAATATCTCGGCCTGGTCGATCCGGCATCCGCTTCCCGCGGTCGTGTTTTCGATCATTCTTCTGGTGCTCGGCTGGCTCAGTTTCACCCGGCTCGCGGTGACGCGATTGCCAAGCGCCGACATTCCCGTGATCTCGGTCGCGGTATCGCAGTTCGGCGCGGCGCCGGCCGAACTCGAAGCGCAGGTCACCAAGACCATAGAGGACGGTGTGTCGGGCGTGGAGGGCGTGCGGCACATTTCATCGTCAATCACCGACGGCCTGTCGGTGACGACGATCCAGTTCGCGCTTGAGACCAACACCGACCGCGCCCTGAACGATGTCAAGGACGCGGTCACGCGGGTGCGCGCGAACCTGCCGCAAAACGTCAACGAACCGCTGATCCAGCGCGTCGACGTGATCGGGCTGCCGATCGTCACCTATGCCGCGATCTCGCCTGGCAAGACGCCGGAGCAGCTTTCATATTTTGTCGACGACGTGGTCAAGCGTGCGCTCCAGGGTTTGCGCAACGTCGCGCAGGTCGAGCGCATCGGCGGTGTCGATCGCGAGATCCTGGTTTCGCTCGATCCCGACCGCCTGCAGGCTGCAGGCCTGACCGCCGTCGACGTCAGCCGCCGGTTGCGCGGCACCAATGTCGACCTCGCCGGAGGCCGGGCAGAAATCGGAAAAAACGACCAGGCTATCCGCACGCTCGCCGGCGCCAAGACGCTTAACGACCTCGCCGGAACCATGATCAGCCTGCCGACCGGCGGCGAGGTACGCCTCGACGATCTCGGCACCGTCACCGACACCATCGCCGACCGCAGAACCTTCGCCCGTTTCAACGGCGAGCCGGTCGTGGCGCTCGGCATCAAGCGATCGAAGGGCGCCAGCGACGTTGTCGTCGCCGCCGCCGTGCAGAAGCGGATCGACGCGCTGAAACTGGCCCATCCTGACGTCGATCTGAAGCTGATCGACACCTCCGTCGAATTCACCAAAGGCAACTACGAGGCCGCGATCTCGACCTTGTTCGAAGGCGCCATCCTCGCCGTCATCATCGTGCTTTTGTTCCTGCGCGATATCAGGGCCACCATCATCGCCGCGATCTCGCTGCCGCTGTCCATCTTCCCGGCGTTCTGGGCGATGGACATACTCGGATTCTCGCTCAACCTGGTAAGTTTCCTCGCCATCACGCTGTCAACCGGCATTCTCGTCGACGACGCGATCGTCGAGATCGAGAACATCGTGCGCCACATGCGGATGGGCAAGTCGCCCTACCGCGCCGCGCTTGAAGCGGCCGACGAGATTGGCCTCGCCGTCATCGCGATCTCGCTGACGATCATCGCCATCTTCGCGCCTGCGAGTTTCATGTCCGGAATTGCGGGGCAATTCTTCAAGCAATTCGGCATCACGGTTTCGGTGCAGGTGTTTTTCTCGCTGCTCGCCGCGCGGTTCGTGACGCCGGTTCTGGCCGCCTATTTCCTCAAGGACCATCCGCACGAAGATCCCCCGCCCGGCCGCGCGCTGCAATTCTACACGCGCCTCGTGACCTGGTCGGTGAAGCACTATTTCATCACCGTGCTGATCGGCTTTGCGATCTTTGCCGCCTCGATCTGGAGCATCACGCTGCTGCCGCAGGGTTTCTTGCCCGCGCAGGACACCGCGCGCTCGCTGCTGGCCGTGGAGCTGCCGCCGGGCTCGCAGCTTGCCTACACCGAAAAGATCACCGAAGAAATCGTCACGCGCCTGCGCAAGCGACCCGAAGTACGAAGCGTATTCGTCGACGGCGGGCGGGTGCCGCCCGGCACGTTTGAGGTGCGCCGCGCCGCGCTGATCATCAACTACACGCCGAAGACCGAGCGCAAGATCACCCAGCGCCAGCTTGAGCTTGCCATCGGCCAGGAACTCGAGAACGTCCCCGATATCCGCTTCTGGTTCCTCGACGAAAACGGCCTGCGTGCGATCTCGCTGGTCGTCACCGGCGTCGACAGCAATATCGTGAACAATGTCGCCAGCGAACTCGCCAACCAGATGAAGCGCATTCCGCTGATCGCCAATGTGATCTCGGAAACCTCGCTCGACCGGCCGGAGCTTCGTATCCAGCCGAGGGCGGATCTGGCCGCTCGCCTCGGCGTCTCCACGGAAAGCTTGTCGGAAACCATTCGTGTCGCCACCATCGGCGACGTCGGTCCGGCGCTCGCCAAGTTCGACGCCGGCGATCGGCAAATACCGATCCGCGTTCAGCTCGAGGACAGCGCGCGTGGCGACCTGCAGGTGCTCGAGCAATTGCGGGTGCCGCTGGGCGGCGGCCGTGGCGGCGTGCCGCTGTCTGTGGTCGCCGATATCAAGCTCGACCAGGGTCCGACCAGCATCAATCGTTATGACCGCGAAAGGCAGGCCACCGTGGCGGCCGATCTTGTGGGCAATTCGGCGCTCGGCGATGCCACAGGAAGATCAACGAACTGCCGGTCATGAAGAGCCTTCCCAAGGGCGTGAGCGTCAATCCTTCCGGCGATGCGGAAAGCCTCAACGAGTTGTCGGCGGGCTTCGCCACTGCGATCACTGCGGGCCTGATGATGGTCTACGCGGTGCTGGTCTTGCTGTTCGGCACCTTCCTGCAGCCGATCACCATCCTGTTCTCGCTGCCGCTTTCGATCGGCGGGGCGATCGCGGCCCTGCTCGTGACCGGCAAGCAGCTGACGACACCGGTATGGATCGGAATCATGATGCTAATGGGCATCGTGACCAAGAACGCCATCATGCTGGTGGAATTCGCGGTGGAGTCGATGCGCGATGGCAAGCCGCGCGAAGCGGCCATCATCGACGCCGGCATGAAGCGGGCCAGGCCCATCGTCATGACCACCGTGGCGATGGTGGCCGGCATGATGCCCTCCGCGCTCGCGGTCGGCGCCGGCGGCGAGTTCCGCTCACCGATGGCGCTTGCCGTGATCGGCGGGCTGTTGTTCTCGACCGTCCTGTCGCTGGTCTTCGTCCCCGCCATGTTCATGGTGATGGACGATATCGGCGAACTGAGCTGGCGCTTCGGCAAAAGACTGTTGTCGTCAAGTGGCGGCGACCACGCCGCGTCGGCCGATCAAGGCAAGGATCACAAACCGCCGCCAAGTGTCGTGCATTCGCCCGCTGCGGAGTGAGGCCCTATTCGTTCCGCGCCACCGCCGTCAGCTTGGTCATGTTCTGCAACAGGATGCGGCCGCGCTGCAGGTCCAGGATGCCCTCCTTGCGCCAGAGTTGCAGCTGACGGTTGACGCTCTCGCGCGCCGCGCCGACGAATACACCCAGTTGCTCCTGCGAGATGTGCACCTCCGAGCCGAAATCGGATGCCAGTGCGCAAAGCCTGCGCGCCAGACGAACCGGCAGCGGCTGCAGCACCGATTCCTCCATCCGCTCGCTCATCCAGCGGATACGCTGGCACAACAGCATGATAAGCTTGACCGCAACGCGCGGCTCGCGCTCGAGGAAGGCGAGAAAATCCTCGCGACGCAGGACGAACAATTCGGTCGGCTCGCCCGCGGCAGCATCCGCGGTGCGGTTTTGGCCGTCGAGCACTGCGACCTCGCCAAAAAGATCGCCGGGCCCCAGGAAATTCAGGGTCAGCCGGCTGCCGTCGGAAGCGCCGGTCTCGATCCGGATCTGGCCGCGCCGAACCCCGAACAGGGCGTCGCCGGCATCGCCCTTCTGAAACAGCATTTCGCCGGCGCCCAGATGCTGGGTATGGCAAAGCGCCGATATCCGCTGCAACTCGTCCGCGCCGAGATCGGCAAACATCGGGTTCATCTTCAGAATAACCGCAAATTCGGCCTGTTTGCTCATTGCCTGCCTTCAGCCTGGCCTTTCCTTCAGCCTGCGCGCCCGAAAACGGTTGCCGGCGGACCGCCAGCCCGGAACTGTGTCATAAGTCACATATCTTTGCAGCACTCGCGGACTATTTTTGGTGCTTTGAGCCCCCTCCCGTTTCCGGGATAAACTTGACTCAAAGAGCTCGCCGGTTCCGGCCTCGCCACTGTCGACCGCTTGCCAGATCTGGAAGACCGAGATGAAAGCCTTGAAACTCGCAGCGATCGCCCTCGCCGCCATCGTCGTCATTGCAGCGCTGTCACTGATCATCGGAATTCCCTCGGGATTTCTGACCTCGACGATCCAGGATCGCCTCGAGCGCGAAACCGGATACCACCTGACGGTCGCGGGCTCGACCAGGATTGGCCTGTGGCCATCGCTGAATGTCATGATGAACGACATCACGCTGGAGAAGCCGAACCAGAACGATGACAGCAATCGCCTGAGCATTGGCAGTATCAAGGTCGACATGACGCTGGCCAGCGCATGGTCGGGCCACCCCGAAATCACCGAATTGGCGATCAACCGCCCGGTTCTCAATGTGCCGCTGTTGCGCGAACGAAAGGCGGTTGCCAAACCGGCCGCTTCCAAACAGGTGACAGCATCGGCGGCCGATTCCGAGGCGCCGGCAATCGGGCGCGTCACCATCACCGATGGCACGGTGATCTTCTCCAATCTGCGCGACCGGGTCGAGAACCGCATCGAAGCCATCAACGCCAACGCGATTGTGGGCGGCGATCGCAGGATCAGGGTGACCGGCAATGCGCGCGCCGGCAACAATCCCGTCAAATTCGAGATCAAGGGGACGGCGCCCACGCCTCCGCTGGAACGACAGAACGTTCCGGTCGAAGTGACGCTCGATGTGCCCGCCGTCCTGCAAGGGCTTTCGGCCAGGGCGGAAATCCGGCTCAACGGTTCGCTCGTCATGATCAACGGACTTTCCGGGACGGTCGGCGATGGCGCCTTCAACGGCTGGGCCGCGGTCGACGTAGCGAGCAAGCCGCTTGTGAAACTCGATCTCGACTTCCAGCGGCTCGACATCGCCGCCAGCAGGGCTCCGGCCAGCTTGCGGGATTCGCAATCCCCCTCGCAGGTGCCGTCGAACTCTGCCTCGCAATCCTGGAGCAATGTTACCCTCGATCTCAACGGACTGAATTATATCGACGCCCAGGTCCGTGTTTCCGCAGCCGAACTCAATCTCGGCCAGTCACATTTTGCCCCCGTCTCGATCGACTCCACGCTCTCAGGCGGCATTCTCAAATGCGCCATTTCCAATCTCGGGGCCTATGGCGGGCAGGCCAATGGCGAAATCGATATCGACGCCTCCGCCGCGACCCCCGCTTACTTCATGCGCAGCGACCTCGTCGGCGTGCGCGCCTTGCCGCTTTTGCGCGGCATCGCCGGTTTCGACAAGCTCGATGGCAGGCTGCAGGCCAAGATCACGGTCCGCTCCACCGGCCAGAGCCAGCGCGCGATCATGTCGAATCTTTCCGGCACGGCTTTTGCCAATTTCCAGGATGGCGCCATCCAGGGCCTCAACCTCGCGCAGATGATCCGCTCGCTGACGACGAGCCCGCTGTCGGGATGGCAGGAAAGTAAGGAACTGACCACCGACCTGACCCAGCTCTCGGCGTCGTTCCGTATCGAAAAAGGTCAGGCCACCACGAGCGATCTTAATCTCGTCGGTCCCTTGGTGCGCATGACCGGGGCGGGGACGATCGACCTCGGCACCAAGATGATGGCATTCCGCGTCGAGCCGAAGCTCGTGATGACCACCGAGGGCCAGGGCCGTGCCGGTGATCCGGTCGGGTTCGGCATCCCCGTAGCGGTCGAAGGATCTTGGGCCGAG
>Ga0210383_10006149_pt1 | contig 10497 bp, 8 predicted proteins | sample IncBWC14OmetaG_FD_160072 | JGI IMG/M metagenome (GOLD analysis project Ga0210383, IMG submission 160072) | Forest soil microbial communities from Barre Woods Harvard Forest LTER site, Petersham, Massachusetts, United States - Inc-BW-C-14-O ...
CGATCGACTATCTCCTCAAGCCATTCGAACGCTCCGAGCTGGAAAGTATCGTCATGCGCGCCGTCGAACACGGTCGCCTCCGCAAACAGAACACAATCTACCGGCATAACCTTGAATCGATCGTCACTTCACGAACAGGGCGTCTGCGCTCGACCATGCAGGACCTCGAACGCAGCTACGACATTACGCTGGAAGCGATGGGCGCTGCGCTCGACCTGCGCGACGAAGAGACAGAAGGCCACTCCAGGCGAGTGACCGCGTACACCATCGCGCTGGCAGAAGCCATGGGGCTCGAGTCGGACGACCTGCGGGTCATTGCGCGCGGCGCGTTTCTCCACGACATCGGCAAGATCGCCACGCCGGACAGCATTCTCTTAAAACCCGCGAGACTAAGCGACGAAGAGATGACAATCATGAAGCAGCACTGCGAACGCGGTTACGAGATGGTGCGCAAGATCCCCTTTCTACGCGAGGCCGCGGAGATCGTCTATGCGCACCAGGAGCGGTTCGATGGCACCGGCTATCCGCGAGGTCTGCAAGGCGAAGAGATCCCGCTGGGAGCACGGATCTTCGCCATCGCCGACGCACTGGACGCAATAACGTCAGACAGACCCTACCGGAAAGGAACGACATTTGCCGCAGCCACAGAGGAGATCGCGCGATGTGCTGGAAAGCAATTTGACCCCCGGATCGTCGAGGTTTTTCTTGCGATGCCGCACGAAACCTGGGCTGACCTTTGCACAGAAACTGGAAGGCCCTCGCCATCCGCCCGACAGGTAAGCATCCGCCGTCCAACGGTTGCGCATAGCAAACAAGGCGGCTAGGATCGCATACGCGAGGTATTGTCCATGGCAAACGCATTGACCGCTGCGCAGATTGAGGAAGTAACAAAGGCCCACCCAGCGTGGAAGCTGCAAGGGGGGAAGCTCGTCCGTGAATGGACATTCAAGGACTTCGCCGAGGCCATGCAGTTTGTGAACCGGGTAGCGGTGGTCGCTGAGGCCGCCGGACATCATCCCGACATCGATATACGTTACAACCAAGTGCTCCTTGGGCTGATCTCCCACGATGCCGGAGGAATTACAGGGCGGGATGCCGCTATGGCGAGCCGAATCGATCAAGAGCTCGCGGTCAGATAGCCGACTCTTGGCCGACTCTTGCTTGAAAACCGGTAAACCGCTGATATATTGAATGTTACATGGGGATTTTTGGCATTTGCCGGCGCTGGAAACCCTCTGATAACCGGCTAATTTCTATGATTGAACATATTTTCCCTTTTTCACATCCATATTGTGGTATATTTCTATTCAACGGAAGCGTGAGTTGCCGCCCGTAAAAGTTCTTCAGCCTGCACTAACTATCCGGCTGATACAAGTTGCGTCACTGGCCTCCCGGCACGAGCAAATTACCGTTCGTGCCGCCTTTTTTTGCCATTTAGCGACCGGGTTCATTCAGGCCTGCCCGATACCGAACAGTTTGTTGCGCTGTTATCTACCTTTCCCCTGGCAGGGTTAGGATATAGAAATGAAGCGAATCCTTGGATGCATAGCTTTAGGACTGGTGACCCTGGCGGCGTCGGCCCAGTGGACGAACCCGTCAGACGACGTGCCTGCCTACAACGCGACGGCCCCTGTAAAACCTCTCCCCCCCGTATTGAGCGGCGATCAGCTAACGGGAATCTATTTCACCCATGCCTATCAGGTGACCGCGTACAGGATTGCCGCGGCGATTCCAGCCGTGCTTCACCAACAGCCCTGCTACTGTCACTGCGACAGGGCACTGCGGCATAACAGCCTCCACAGCTGCTTTGAGGGGACCCATGGGGCGACCTGTTCGACGTGCATGAAAGAGGCCATCTACGCATACGAGCAGACGAAGAAGGGGCGGACGCCGGTACAGATTCGCGCAGGTATCGAGCGTGGAGAGTGGCAGGACGTCGATTTGGAAAAGGCAGCGCTGTAGCCTCGTTACTCGACGTAGGGTGCTACGGTCCTTCCTTTTGCTGAAAAATACGCGGCGAGCGGATCGTGTGGAAGCGCCTTCAGGCCAGCCACAACGCACTCTGCATTAAGCTCCGCGCCGGCCCGGCTGGTGTGAGTGTGCGGATCGCCGAAGAGTGGTTCCACTTTCTCTTCCCCGAGAGCGTCGTAGCGGCGGGCAATGATCTCGTTCAGATCGACGAAGCCGACGTGCTCCTGTTCGGCCACTTGCCGCGCCCAGCCCCCATAGTTCGCAGCATTCCGAACGATCTTGCCATCTTTCCAGGTCTTGCGCGGGATGGGAGAACAGATAACCGGAATCGCGCCTTTGGCCAAGGTGTCCGCGACGTATTTACGCAGATACCAACCGTAAGTATGCACCGTTTCGTGGATCTTGAGGATCGGGTTGTCGACCTCCTTCGTCTCATCGCCAATGCCGTGTAGAGTGCCACGAGCGCGGGCCGGATCATCGAGCGGCCCATCATCGTTGTGGCCCCATTGGAAGAGGACGATATCGCCGGGCTTGACGAATGCCAGCGTCTCCGTCCATTGATCTTCCATGATGTAGGAGCGGCTGCTGCGGCCGCCGATGGCGCGATTGTCGACGTTGATCTTGCTCGTGTCGAAGAGATCGACGAGGGGTTCACCCCAGCCCCATTGGCCGTTAGCACCATCGGCGTGCCCGTTGCGTACAGTCGAGTCGCCCACCAGGAAGAGTGTCGGAAGCTTCGGGTCGGCAGGAGGTTTGAGCCCGATCTTCGCATGGGCAGCGGGATCCGTCGTGGCGCCTTCCATCGGGACGGCCTTGGAAGGTTCCTGCGCAAAGAGGGCAAAGCTGAGAAAGCCAATGGCAAAGAGAGGGAGCGACAAGCGAAAGGAATGTGGTTTCGACATTGAAATTATTTACGCTCGAAACAAGTCAGCGCGTCAAGCTTAGTCCGGGCGCGTATTCTGAAAGGCATGACCTGGCTCTTCTGGGCGATTCTCTCCGCTGTATTTGCGGCCGCGACTGCGCTGCTGGCTAAGGTCGGTGTTGCGGGTATTGACTCCAACCTGGCGACGGCGATCCGGACCTCGGTGATTCTGGTGTTCACATGGGCCATCGCCATCGGATTCGAGAAGCATCACGCGCTGGCGCAGATTGGACGACGCAGCTGGGTGTTTCTTGTTCTGTCCGGGGTCTGTACCGGGCTATCGTGGCTGTGTTATTTCCGGGCGCTCCAGATAGGGCCTGCTTCCAGCGTAGCCCCTGTCGACAAGCTGAGTGTGGTGCTGGTGATTCTGGGAGCATGGTTATTTCTGGGTGAACACTTGACTCCACTGAAGATTGGCGGGGCATCGCTGATCACGATTGGCGCTGTGGTGCTTGCCTTTGCGTAAGGCCTCCCATGGTACGCAAGAGTTATAATGGTAGAAGTTCTTTGAGTGCCCAACGCAAGGTTGGTGCCAGCTCCACATGGGGGCGTCACGGCTTCGACGGGATTGCTTGTGGCAGAGAGGCATGCCGGGGTGTGGACACCCGTAATCGCTCACAAAACTATAAGTGCCGATAACAACCTGGCTCTTGCTGCTTAATAATTAAGTAGCCGATCGCTCAAGCTTCGCCTACGGGCCTGTACCGATCGTCGCACAGTAGGCTGGTCTTCCCTGCTCCGTCTGAGCGGGTCGGACGAGACTGATCAGACTGGTCGTCGCCGCATCTTCGTCCGTTCTAAGTGTCGATGACGAGACAAAAACGATACGGAAAAAGCATGAATGCTCTCTGTTGGAAGTTTTTTCGGACGTGGGTTCGACTCCCACCGCCTCCACCATTTTCTTTAATCTCCTCATTTTTTTTTGCGTGGCCCGAAGTGTGTTTTTTCGGGGGTTTCTACGAAAAGTGGGTGTTTTGTGATGGTTTTTTGTGGTGTTTTCGTGGTCGATTTGTGGTGTTTTCGTGGTCCTTAGAGACACGTGTTCCTGTCTTCAAAATTTTCCACTTTTTGAAAATATTTTTCTCCGGTTACCGATGTGCGGCGCTTGCCTGCTGCGCTCGCGGAGGCCCCAGCGTGAATTCTGCGAGCCGCTTCCATTTAGCTGCCCCCCCATTCTCGATTGAAGAGAAGTAAAATTGGTCGGACAACTTGTGGTCGACGTTTGGAAGTACCCAGACTTTAGCGTTTTCCGCAACAGGAGCTCTCCCGATGAAACAGTTATTGGCCTTCCTGAGCATATTCTGGCTCGGGCCTTTCCTTGCCGCGCAGGACGCCCGAACGGTGACCGAGCCAGTGCTGCCGCCGGTTTGCCGCTCACTCGACGCACAGCTCAGTGTCAACGGTCAAGGCCTCGCACAGGCGGACGAGGCCAAACTGGACACAGCGCGAATTCAGCAGGCCCTCGATTCTTGCGGGAAAGGCAATGGGGTCACTTTGCGGTCCCATGGAGCAGCGAATGCGTTCCTGAGTGGGCCGCTGGAGCTGCGCGAAGGTGTCACCCTCATCGTCGATCAGGGCGCGACTCTGTTTGCGTCTCGCGATCCGGCTGTCTACGAAAGGACTCCGGGCAGTTGTGGGTTGGTGAATGAATTGGGCAGCGGATGTAAACCATTGATCTCGGCCCAGCACGTATCCGGAGCGGGCGTGATGGGCGACGGCGTGATCGATGGTCGCGGCGGTGAAAAGCTTCTTGGCAAGGACATCACCTGGTGGGACCTCGCGGAGCAGGCCCGGGCAGGCGGCCGCCAGCAGGTGCCGCGCCTGATTGTCACTGACGGTGCCGACAATTTCACTGTCTACCGGATCACGCTGAAGAACTCGCCCAACTTCCACATTGTCTATAACCATGGCGATGGCTTCACAGTATGGGGACTGAAGATCGACACCCCGAAGCGTCTTGCCCGCAACACCGATGGGGTCGATCCCGGAGCAGGGTCGAAGAACATCACGATAACGCAGAGCTACATTCGCACCGGCGACGACAACGTGGCGATCAAAGGCGGCACCGGCGGCGTTACCAATATGACGGTCAGCCACAACCATTTTTATTGGGGCCACGGAATGTCGATCGGGAGCGAGACTAATGGTGGAGTCAGCAAGATTCGCGTCTTCGATCTCTCGCTGGATGGCCCCGACAACGGAATCCGCATCAAGTCAAACGGGTCGCGCGGCGGTTTAGTGCATGACGTTATTTACGACGACGTCTGTATACGCGACTCTCCGAATCCAATCACGCTGGACACCGGTTATACCGCGGCCGGCACGGTCGAGGGAAACTCACCGCCGACTATGCGCGATATCAAACTGCATAATGTTCGTGTGTCGGGCGGCGGCAAGATTTCGTTCAACGGATACGCGACGGACTACCGCGTCGGGGTCACTCTCGACGATGTCCTGCTGACAGATTCGGCAGCCTATTCTTACTCGATCCACCATGCCGATATTGTCCTGGGGCCGGGTCCGGCAAATCTGACGGTCTCTGGTGGTGTCGACTCGACGCTACAGGGGACGCCGGGCAACGGATCGGCAAGGTCATGCACGGATAGGTTCGTTCCCTTCCCGCAATAGTGACCGTCTGTCACAGGGTCGGCAGGGTGAAGAGGACTACGATCTACGGCACTACTTCCGTCGCGCTGGCAAAGCTGAGCTGGTGGATGGCCATCCACGTTTGGGAGTAGGCGCTCAGCGCGTCTGAGGTAACCGCACGTGCTTCCCGCAGTGCATCGAGATAGTCGATCAGTGCCAGACCACCGTGTTCGTAACTGAACTTTGAGATGTCCAGAACGTCCTTCGCTTCGTCGAGATAGTGCCCGTTGTACCGGTCCGAGAGTATCTTCGCGTTGGCGTAGCCGATCCAGGCCTCATCGACATCGGCGATAACCTGGTTGCGCACTGCAAGCTCAGTGAAGCGACTGGCCTGCGCGACGTATTTGCTCGTCTCCTTGTTGCCCTGATTGCGGTCGAAGAAACGCAGAGGAAGGTTGAAGCTGAAGGCGGCAGTGTTGTCCGGGCCGTTGCGAGCATAGTCGGCTTCGATGGTTGGGTCGGCGGTGCCGTTCGCGTAGGCGAGCTTCACGTTTGCGTCGGCAACGGCCACGCCAAGATGGGCCGCATGATAATCGGGCCGCGCAGCGATGGCCTTCTGCTCCAGGTCTTCCATCGTGCCGGAAACAACTGGGGGGACGACATCGCCAACCACATCGAAGTCCTGGCGCGGCTTGTCGTAGCCAAGCAGTACCTGGAGTTGGACGCTTGCCTGTTGTGCGTTGGTGATCGCGTTCGATTCATCGGATTCGAACTGTGCCAGTTGAAGGTCCAGCCGCTCGAAGTCCAGTTTGGCAAGGTCCCCTGCCTTAAAGCGTTCCCGGCCAATATCGAGCTCTTTCCTGAAGTCGTTCAGGTTATCGTCAGCAAGCTTCTTCGCCGCCTTGGCGATGACGAAGTTGGTGAACGCCTGACGCACCGAGAGGATGGTCTGCTGTTCCTGGGCATGATACTGAGCGTCGGTTTGGGCTGTTGTGGAATGTGCGCTGTCGAGGCGCCAGCGGCGCTTCTCTCCGCGCTCAAACAGACGGGAGACGCCCACGCTGTAGTAGTAGGGATTATTGGCGTACTCGCCGAGTGTGACGTCCGAACCAGTGACGACCAGGTTCGGGTTTTGCCTCACGCCTGCCTGGAGCTCCTGTGCTTTGACGGAGAGTAGGTTCTGCTGGGCCGAAAGCAGAACCGGGTTCTTTACGCGAGCCAGGTCAACTGCCTGCTGCATGGTGATGGGCACGTAGGCCGGGGAAGGCTGGTTCTGACCATATCCAACCCAGGGGAACAGCAGGACGCAGGCCCCAGCCAGGACGATTCGACGACTTTTTTTCGTCACTGAATCTCCTTTCGCTTGGATGGAAGCGGTTAAATTTCGGCCTGTGCGCGCGAACAGCATTAGTTCTCAAACTCCGTCTCAGGTGTGGGAAGGACATCGTCCGGTCTCGCGACCCAGACGTAGAGGGTTGGCAAAAGAAAGACGCTGATTAAGAGAGCGCCAATGAGGCCGCCGACGATGACGATGGCAAACGGTCGCTGCGAATCGGAGCCAATGCCATGCGATGTGGCGGCCGGCAGGAGGCCCAGGGTCGCGACAAGCATCGTCATCATGATAGGGCGAAGCCGGAGAACAGCGCCCTCGATGGCGGCCTCTTCGATCGAATGACCTCTAACCCGCATCTGGTTGATGTATTCGAGCATGATGACGCCGACCTGCACCGACACGCCAAACAAAGCGAGAAAGCCGACGCCGGAGGAGACGGAAAAGTGGGTTCCGGTAAAGAACAGAGCAAGCAGTCCGCCGAGCGGTGCCATGGACACATTTAGAAGGATGAGCAACGCCCACTTGCCGGAGTGAAACATGGTGTAGAGGATGACGAAGATGATCAGGATGGTGATAGGCAAAACCAGCATCAACCTTCGGGACGATCGCTTCTGACTCGCGTACTCGCCAGCCCAATCGATCTTGTAGCCCGGGGGGAGTTTGACCTGGGCGTCGACCTTACGGATGGCCTCTTCGACGGTCGAGCCGAGGTCGCGATTTCGGACGCTGTATTTGATGGCGACGTAGCGCTGGCCGCCTTCACGGTACACCTCTTCTGCCCCGTCTTCGGTCTTGATGGTCGTGAGTTGGGCGAGGGAGACACGCTCGCCCGAGGGGGCGAGTAGGCGGATGTCGTCGATCGCCTCCTGGGTGTTGCGGTACTGCGGAAGGTAGCGGACGACGACGTCATAGCGGGCCTCACCCCGGAGGACCTGAGTGACTGCGTTGCCGCCGACGGCGGTCTGGATGGCGTCCTGAACGTCGGCCACGTTAATGCCAAAGCGGGCGGCTGCTTCGCGGTTGACACTGTAGTCGAGGTTTGGTTGACCGATAACGCGGAACAGGCCGAGGTCCTGGACACCCTGGATTTTGCCCATGACGGAGACGATCTGGTCGCCCTTTTCTTCGAGGGTCCTCAGGTCGTCGCCGTAGATCTTCACGGCAAGCTCGCCTTTGACGCCGCTGACGGCCTCTTCGACGTTGTCAGAGATAGGCTGGGAGAAGTTCCAGAGGACGCCGGGGGTTTTTTCGAGTTCGCGGTCCATGGCGGCGATGAGCTCCTCTTTATTTTCCTTAAAGACGGGGCGCCACTGGTCCTTGGGCTTGAGGTCGACGAAGTATTCGGTGTTGAAGAAGCCGGTAGTGTCGGTGCCGTCATCGGGTCGTCCGGTCTGGCTAACGACCTTGAGGACCTCCGGGAAGGCCGAGAGCTTGAGACGGGCTTCGTTCATGATGCGGAGACTCTCAGTGGGGCCGGTCGAGGGCGCTAACGTGCCTCGGACCCAGATGGAGCCTTCATCGAGGTGAGGGAGAAACTCGGAGCCGATGACGCCGCTGAACATGAGGAAGCCGGCGAGGAGCAGCGCCAGTCCCGCAAGACCGACAGTGAAGAAGTGATGTTCGATCGCCCACTTGACGGCGTGGCGATAGCGACTGGTGAGCCATGCCATTACCGGGTTCTCCCACTCGCTGGCGCCCTTGGGGAAGAGCAGGCTCGCCAGCACTGGGGCAAGCAGCAGCGAGAAAACCAAGGCGCCGAGCAGAGCGAAGCTCACCATCCATGCCATTGGCTTGAAGAGGCGCCCTTCCACCGACTGCAGCGTAAAGATTGGTAGGTACGCGGTGATGATCATTGCACGCGCGAAGAAGACCGGGCGCTGCACCTCGTGCGTGGCCTCGCGGATCTGCTGTGTCGGGGTAACACCCTCCTTGCGGCCATGGCTGAGGTGTCGGACGATGTTTTCCACGATCACCACGGAGCCGTCCACCACCATGCCGAAGTCCAGCGCGCCAAGCGAGAGCAGGTTCGCCGGAATACCGCGCAGATTCAGGCAGATTGCGGCGAAAAGCAGCGCAAACGGCATGGTCAGGGCAACAATGATCGCGCCACGCACATTGCCAAGAAAGAGGAACAAGATGACCACGACGAGAATGATGCCTTCGGTCAGGTTGTGCAGTACCGTGTGGGTCGTGTAGTGGAGAAGCTCGCTGCGATCGAGGAACGGGACGATCTTGACGCCGGGAGGAAGGACACGGCTATTGAGTTCGTCGACCTTCTGGTGGATACCCTCAAGCGTGGCGTCGGAGTTATCGCCTTTTTGCATCAGGACGATGCCTTCGACGACGTCGTCGTTGTCGATGAGCCTTCCGTCCTCGTGATGGATGGCCTGCTTGCTGCCGGGTTTGTCCGTGTGATCCACGCACGGGTCAGTTGCGCTGAAGGAAGCTCCCGACTCCGCGGGCGGGGTAGTACCGAAGCGGCAGGTCTTGCCGATCTGGCCGAGGCGTATCGTAGGGGCCTGGCCGACTGTGGCGATGTCTTTGACCCGCAAGGCAGTGCCGGACTGGGTCTTGAGGACGGTGTCCTCGATGTCCTTGACGTTCTTGTAGAGGCCGACCTCGCGGACATTGACCTGCTGCTGGCCCTGCTCGATAAAGCTGCCGCCGGCGTTAGTGTTGTTGTTGGTGAGTTGTTGCTCGAGCTGGCCGATGCTGAGACCGTAGGCGACGAGCTTATTCGGATCCACGCGGACCTGGTACTCGCGCGTGACACCACCAAAGCTGGAGACGTCGACGACCCCGGGAACGGACTTGAACTCTTTTTCAAGCTTCCAATCCTGCAGGGACTTGAGCTCCATGCTGTCGTAGGCGGGGTTGGTGGAGCGCAGCGTGTACCAGTAGATCTGGCCGACCGGACTCCAGTCCGTGCCCATCTGGGGCTGGAGGCCGGCAGGAAGCGTGACCAGCCCAAGCCGCTGGAAGACCTGGTCGCGATTGTCCTTGTTGACTGAATCGTCGTCAAAGATCATGGTGACGCTGGAGAGGCCGGCGAGCGAGGTCGACCGCAGATGGGTCATGTGCGGAATGCCGGCCATCTGGATTTCGATCGGCGTGGTGACCTGCTGCTCGACCTCTTCGGCGGCGCGGCCAGGCCACTGCGTGATGACCTGAACATAGTTGTTGGCGACGTCGGGGTAGGCCTCGACGGGAAGGTTATGGAAAGAGACGACCCCCCACCCGAAGAGCATGATCGACAGACCGACGACCAGCCAGCGGTTGTCCAACGCAAAATCGACGAGACCTCGAATCATTACTGGTCCGCCGTATTCTGCAGCGCCAGCACGTTTGAGACGACTTGCTGACCCACGTCGATGCCGGAGAGTATCTCCTGCATGTTGCCCGGCAAACTGCCGCCGCCACGCACCGACACACGGCGGAACTTACCGTCGCTTGCAGGGACATAGACCCAGTCGCGGTCATGCAGGTGCAACACCGCGCTCGCAGGCACCTGTACATGCGTCTGGAGAGTTTTGCCATGGATCGTAGCTGTGGCAAACATTCCCACACGCATCAACATATCGGGATTATCGACTTGGATGCGTACCTTTGCGGTGCGGATCTGCGGATCAAGGACCGCGCCGATGTCACTGATCACGCCAGTCAGCACGCGGTCGTCCGGATAGGC
>Ga0210383_10006152_pt1 | contig 10494 bp, 10 predicted proteins | sample IncBWC14OmetaG_FD_160072 | JGI IMG/M metagenome (GOLD analysis project Ga0210383, IMG submission 160072) | Forest soil microbial communities from Barre Woods Harvard Forest LTER site, Petersham, Massachusetts, United States - Inc-BW-C-14-O ...
GGCCGCGGGTTTCCCTTCACGTAGCGCTCATGGTGCGGGGCCTTGGGATCGTATTTCATGATGTGGACTTTCTCTTGCCCCACCACGTAACAGCGGTAATAATCCTCAAACTCGACGCCATGCTGCAGCGTCATGCAGAGGTCGCCGGTCCGGTTGTAGTTATGAAAAAACTCTTCCGGCGAATCCACCTTATATACGTGCTTCCAACCGCCGCCCGAATACGGCTTCAAAAACGCCGGAAACCCTACATAGGCAAATAAGTCTTCCCAATTCAGTGGATACATCAAATTCCGCATGGACTTGTCGGTCGTGTCCGGCGGATGCTCGTGATGCGGCAAAATCACCGTAGGCGGAATTGCCACCCCCATCTTGTTAGCCAGCGCATAATTGAAAAACTTGTCGTCCGCCGTCCACCAGAACGGATTGTTGATCACAATCGTCCCCTGCAGCATCGCGTTCTTCAAATACGCGCGATAAAAAGGGATGTCCTGCGAAATCCGGTCGATGATGACGGCGTACTTCTTGGGCTCATCCATCCGGATGCCGCCAATCTTCACAAACTCAGCGGTGACATCCTCGACCTTCATTCCGTTGATCTTTTCGACCAGAGCCGGAGGAAAAGTATTCTCCATGCCGAAAAGAATCCCGATTTTCTTGTTTGCCATAATTCAAATCCTCTTCAATGATCTACTCTCTTTGCGAACGACCAACGACTAACGACCAACGACCGCCTAAAAGTATTTCGCAGCCATCCGCTGCCACAGCGGCCAATCATGCTTGCTGTTATCGCCGTAAATATCCAGCCAATGCGGAATTGTTTTCGCGTGCAAAACCCCCGACATCTTCACATTGGCGTCGAGGCACATGTCCCAATCCGATGTTCCCAACACAATCTTCATCTGCCGGATGCGGCTCAGGAACCAATCATCGCTCATGTTCGGCAAATAGTCCGTAGGACTATTGAAGTAGACATTGTCGTCGTAGTAGCCGTCGAGAAAGCTCTTAATCTCGAACGATCCGCTCATGGTCACGCAAGCCGAAACCACATCCGGATGGCGCATGGAGAAATTTAGCGCGTGATAGCCGCCGAAACTGCATCCCGTCACCGCGATCTGTGGAGCCCAGTTCTTCCACTTCAAGTAACCCATAAATTCGTTGATCACGTAACGCTCATACTGCACATGCCGCCAGATGCGCGCTCCGGGATGCACACTCTTGTTGTACCAACTCTCGCCGTCCACGCCATCGACGCAGAACACCTGAATCGACCCCGCTTCCAGTTTCCCCGCCAGCGCGCGGATCATCCCTGCATCTTCGTACTCAAAATAACGTCCCATGGATGTCGGAAAAACTAAAATCGGTCGTCCGGCGTGTCCGAAGACCAGGGACTCCATGTCGCGTCCCAATTCGTGGCTGTATTGCTTCTTATATTCGCGGTTCATGTGCGCGAGGATTGTAACCGATTGCCCAGCCTTCGGCACCCAGCCTGAAGACACTCCTCACCCGCAGGGCGGAGCCAAGCCGGGTAGTGTTCTAGACATGCGGCCCCCGAGAACCACGTAGAATCTGTTGCGAGCGGGTCAGGACGCTTCGGAAGAGAATGTATGAATACTCACGGTCTTCAGTATCAGTATCTCGTCATCTGGGAGTTTCAAGTCAAACCGGAAGCCCAATTCTCGTTCGAAAAATTCTACGGCCCCGCCGGCGACTGGGCCAACCTCTTCCGCCGGAGTCCCGATTTTCGCGGTACTCAACTGGTTCGTGACATCGACCGTCCGCTACGCTATTTAATTCTCGACCGCTGGATTTAACGCGAAGCGTTCCAGCAATTCAAACAAGCCAATGAAGCCGATTACTACGCATTCGATAAACAATGCGAAACCTTGACCGAACACGAATCTCTTCTTGGTGAATTCGATTCGCAGGTCCGAATCATCGATGAATGAGGCAGGGAAGCCGTCTGAAGCGAGCAATGAGCAATAAGCAACCAAATGATTGAGCGCCGTCTACGGATGTCCTGACCGCGGATTGATTCCCAAATGTTTAATCTTCGATTGCAGCGTGGTGCGCTTTAATCCCAAGCGCATGGCTGCTCCTCTCAGGCCGCCAATCTGTCCGTGGCTGTCTCTCAGAGCGCGCAGGATATGCTCGCGTTCCGTCGCCTCCAGAGTTTCATCCACGGGTTTCCGCACCGCCGCATTCGGCCCCATCTCGCTTAACGGCGAAACCAGCACCGAACCCTGGGTTAAGATCACCGACCGCTCGATAAAATTCTCCAACTCCCGCACATTCCCCGGCCACTCCCACGCTATAAGTGCATCCATGGTTTTTCTAGGAATGCTCGTAATTTGCTTGTGCATCCGCCGGGAAAACTTCTGCACAAAATGTTCCACCAGCAAGGGAATGTCCTCCCGCCGTTCCCGCAACGGGGGCACGCGAATCGGAAACACGTTCAACCGGTAATACAAATCACTGCGAAACTCACTTAGTCGCACGAGATCCGCTAACTCGCGGTTGGTCGCCGCAATCAAGCGAAAGTCCACTTTCAACGTCTGCGTTCCGCCCAGCCGTTCGAATTCCTGGTCCTGTAGAACCCGCAGCAGCTTGGGCTGCAACGCCAGCGAAATTTCCCCAATCTCGTCGAGAAACAGCGTGCCCTTGTCCGCCAGTTCGAGTCGTCCAATTTTTCTGCTCACCGCTCCCGTGAATGCGCCCTTCTCATTGCCGAACAGTTCACTCTCCAGCAGCCCCGACGGAATCGCCGCGCAATTCAGTTTGACGAAGCTCCTGTTAACACGCTGGCTCATGCGGTGGATTGCCCGCGCCACCAATTCCTTGCCTGTTCCCGTTTCGCCGAGCAGCAGCACCGTGGCATCACTGGCCGCGACTTTACCCACCTGCTCCATAACCAATTGCAGGGCCTTACTCTGCCCGACGATCTCGCCAAATCCTAGCTCCGTGTCGATTTCCTGCTCCAGATAAAGTTTTTCTTCGGTAAGCTTTTTCTTTGCTTCGCACAGCTCTTGCATCAAGCTCGCGATCGCCTCTTCCGATTGCCTTCGTTCGGTGACGTCTTGTGCCAGACCCATGTGCCACCGGTGCGTCTCTCCTTTTTCCCACATCGGCACCACCAAGATCCTTACCCAGCGCACCGATCCATCGGGCCGAAGATACCTTTTTTCCATTTCGTAATTTGCCAGCTTTTCCTCCGCCAACTCGCGCAAATACTCATTTCCCTGCCAAACGTCATCAGGGTGGGTAATGCTCCCCACGTCGATCTGCAGGAGTTCATCTTCGCTGCGCCCGGTGATTTCGCAATACTTCGGATTGACTTGCAGGAAGCGCCCGGTGCGCGAATCGACTAGAGCGATGCCAATCGGAGAGCGCTCGTACACCGCCCGAAATCGCAATTCGCTTTCGCGCAACATCGCCGCCGCCCGCTTGCGCTCGGTGATGTCCTGGCAAGTACCCACCAGGCGCATCGGCCGTCCTTGTCCATCCTGAAAAACCTTCCAGTGCTCCTCCAAGACTTTGACGCGGCCGTCTGCCATGACAATCCGGTATTCGACCTTGGAAGGCGCACCCTTTTCGAGCGAAGCCTCAAAAGCCGCATCCACTTTCGCACGATCGTCCGGATGAATAAGTTCGACAAAGCCTGTACGCCTCGGGTGAAAATTGGAGGGGTCAGTCTCAAATATGCGGTGGGTCTGTTCGGACCAGGTTATGTCAAGACTCGGCAACTCAGTTTCCCAACTGCCCACTTTTGCCACCGCTTGGGCCTCGATCAAGCGGGCGCGTTCCGTCTCCAATTGCTCTGCGATCCTGTGCTGCTCTCGCTCGCTGGTTCGGAGGGCTTCTTCCGCTTGTTTGTTTTCGGTGATATCCCGCAGAACGCAGGCAACGCGATCGACTCCAGTTGGACTGTCGATCGGCAAGTAGGTGCAGGCGAGGTCCCGGACACCCAGTCCGGGGTACTCAGACTGGCTTTCATAGCTGACGATGTGGCCGGCAAAGCTCTCATCTAGCTTGCCCTTGACGGTCATTTCATAGAGCTCGGGTTGGACGATCTCGGTCACATGACGCCCGATCAGCTGCTCTCTACTCATTCCCCGATAGCGCAGCGCTGCCCGGTTAGCGAGCAGGTAGCGGCGGTCGCGATTGACCACCACAATCATTTCTTCCAGATTCTCCACCACTCTTTCGAACTCTCGCAGCCTCTCCTCCGCCCGCTTCCGCTCAGTGATGTCGCGCATTACGCAAGCGACACGATCGATTCCAGCCGCACCTTCTATTGGCAGATAAGTGACTGCTAGATCCCTCTCTCCCATCTGCGGAAATTTATGCCTAACCTCAAAGCTGACGGCTTTCCCACGGAAGCACTCGTCTAGTCTTTCCTTAATCACCGTTTCATAAAACTCGGGACCCACTACCTCCGCCACGAGATGTCCTGCAACCTGCTCTTGCGTCCTGCCCCGATACCTCAAGCATGCAGGGTTCATCAACACGTACCGGCGCTCCCGGTCCACTACCGCGATCATCTCTTCCAGATTCTCCACCACGCGTTCAAACTCTCGCAGCTTCTCCTCCGCCCGCTTCCGTTCCGTGATGTCTCGCGATATGGACACGCTATATTCCCGGTCCAATCGCACCCGTCGCATATTCACTTCCACTGGAAACGTTGTTCCATCTTTTCGACGGTGTACGGTTTCCATGATCGCGAATCCCGAGTCCTGCCATTCCTGCCGCACTCTCGCGATTACACGTTCGTCGGCGTTCGGGTCGATGCCATAAACCGTCATCGATAGAAGCTCATCCCGGGTGTACCCCAGCTCCGTGCATGCCTTCTCATTCACATCGAGAAAACGCAGGGTTTCCGGATCGATCACCTTAATGGCGTCGTTCGATTGGTCCAGCAGAGTCCGGAACAGAGTCAGCTCTCGGAGCGTCCGCTCTTGGTCGTGCGTCGTCTTCAGTAAGTGTTCGTGGCTGGCGCGCAGCGCCTTCTCCGCCCGCATCCGTTCCGTTACGTCGTGGGCGATTCCCCGCACCACCGGCGTCCCCACTCCTTCAGTGCGCAGCGTGTTGTGATACTCCCAAACCCGCTGTTCTCCCGAGCGCGTGATCACCGCCAACAGACCGCGAGCCTCACCCTTAAGCGCGATCTCGCGCAGATAGACATCGAACTCGTCGTGGAATTGCGGATCGACAAAATCCCGCATCGGTTTCCGCAACATTTCTTCTACGCTGTAACCCAGCAGACGCGCTGGAACGGGATTGACCGACAGGAATCTGCCCTCAAGATCGTGGGCACACAGCAAGTCCTGGCTGTGCTCAACCAAATCGCGATACCAGTCTTCGTCTTGTTCCAGGTCCCGCCGGATCGGGTCCCACGTGACTGGCAATTCTTCCGGAAAGCGGCGCTTCTGTTCCCCAGGGTGCAATGCCATGGCTCACCCAAAAAGCGACCCGCGTGGAACGCATGATTACAACCGGCCAGATCTGTTCCAGCAGTCGCCCAATTTTTGTTACACCTAGAGGCCCCTCGAGAATGCCCTCTAAGTTTCGCCTGTTTGTGACTTATGCCTCTTTTTAACTTGTCCGAGTTACCCCGGTCTTTGAGGTCTTTAGCGGGAAAGTCTAACAGAGTATAGTTTCGGCTCGATTTTTGCAAAATACCACTTTAGTGCTCGGGCTACTTCGCCGGGTAGGACTGCTCATGACGCCTAAGTGCCAAATCTCTCGGCGGCGCGAGCTTTGGCCTTGGCGGCCTCCTCTTCTCGATTCTTCGGAGGCGCATTGGTGTCGAGTGCGTGGAGAAGGCGGGCCGAGATGCCGGCGATTTCGTCGATGGCAGCCAGGAACGCGGGTTCGTTGGCCTTCGACGGTTTATTAAAACCTGTGATTTTTCTCACGAATTGCAGCGAAGCGGCTCGAACCTCCTCGTCAGTGACTGGCGGATCGAAGTTGAAAAGGGTCTTGATGTTACGGCACATGATAACCTCCGCGCAGGCCCTCGATTATCGGAATTCCCCACGGCGCGCGAGAGAAGTTCCTTTGGGCTGGCACCAGCAAAGCACCTAAGATATTTTCTCATCTTTTCTCCTCAGCAAGACAAATTGTGATTGGTGCGGGCACATTTTGACGAGGCACCGGGAAGGAGGCGGCTTCTAATTCGTCGCATTTAGCATTTTTGCGAACGTACCGTGGTACATTTGTACCATGGTCAATGAATCACAACTTCTGATCGACCGCGTGCAAACTGGCGTCCGTATGGAAAAGCGTCTCCTCAAGGTTCTCAAAGCTCTTGCCGAATATCACGATATGTCCCTCGGCGACCTGCTCGAAGGCATCGTGCTCCATGCCTTCGACGGTAAAGTTCCCTTCAGCTCCGAATCGCTCAAACGCATTCGCGATCTCAAGAAGTTCTACGCACTTGATCTCGACTCCAGCGCCAGCCACCGCCTGACTGAAAGGCGACGACTGGCAGCCAAAAGAACAGCTGTTTTAGGGACGCGAAAGTTGGGCAGGCAAAAATGACCGGCAACCAGCTGATCCGACAATTCGAGGACGGCGCCACTCCCGCGGAAACCTTCCACCACGCTGACCACGTCCGGCTGGCCTTTGAGTATCTCTGTCGATATTCAGCGCTCGAAGCGCTGCAACGATTCTCGAATGCATTGCAGAGGTTTGCCACCGCGAACGGCAAAGCGCAGCGTTACCACGAGACCATCACTTGGGCCTACCTTCTTCTGATCCGTGAGCGCATCGCCCGCGCCGGCGGCGCCCAGACGTGGGAAGAATTCGCTGAGCGCAACTCCGACCTGCTGATCTGGAAAGGCGGCGTGTTGGCGACGCTCTACCGTCAGGAGACGCTCGACTCCGACCTCGCCCGGCGCACCTTCGTCCTCCCAGATCGGAATCTCTAGTACTTTTCACAGCAAGCGCCCCATGCTTTTGAATTTCCTGAGACCTGGGACCTGACACCTTGATGCCAAAGCACTTCGGAGTTACTATTTCGAGTTCGCTCCTAGCGCGATTTTTTCGAGGGCTCATGCCGCAGAATTATGTTCCCATCTTCATCTTCCTCGCCGTAGTTGGAGTCCTGATCCCAGTCACGCTGCTAGTCACCAAAATCATCCGCACGCAGAGCCCCAACCGCGTCAAGCTGATGCCTTACGAGTGCGGCATCGATCCCTATGACGACGCGCGGGGACGCTATACCGTCCGCTATTACATCATCGCCATACTGTTTGTGATCTTTGACGTTGAGACGATCTTCTTGTTTCCGTGGGCGGTGAAGTTCAAGGCGCTCGGCCGCTTCGGACTGATCGAAATACTGGTGTTTCTCGTCATTCTGATCGTCGGCTACGTGTGGGTCTGGAAGAAGGGCGCGCTCGAATGGGTGTAGGCCCGACCATCCCCCAGACGGCCGCTTCCGAGGAAATATTCAGCGCCAGCCGCTGGACCCGGGGGAACCTATGGTTTCCGACACTCATCGTGGTCAGCCCGCTTCGCGTGAGCCGCGTGAAGAAGCGTCTCTTCGGCAGCAACGAAGAGAGCATTTCGATCTCCCAGGTAGCTTCGGTGAAGATTTCGACGGGAATGGTTTGGTCGGACATTGTGATTGAGTCCAGCGGAGGTACCGATCCAATTACGAGCCACGGCCATCGTAAAGCAGATGCGTTGCGCATCCGCGACTTGGTTGAAGGTTTTCAGGCGGCCCGGCGCTAGCCCTGGGCGCGGAGACGCGGGCATCCCCCGAGCCTCCCGGTTTTGCATTGACGGTGACTGCAATCAACTGTTAGAAGTGAAGGTTCCGAAATGCTTGCGCGGCTTTTATAGCGACAGACCCCAGCATGGCCGAGGAAGTCAAATCGCCCGCTCCACCGCCGCCGGAAGGCGAGAACAAGCCGACGGCGGAAAAGCCTGTTGCCGCGCCTCCTGCAGCTGCCGCTCCACCTGCAGCGCCTCCGAAGCCTGCTGCTCCCGCCAAACCCGCTGGTCCGGTTCCGTTGCCGTGGATCTCGCCGCTGGTGGAAAAGTACCGGAGCCAGTACGGCTCGGCTCTCGACGCGCAGACTTATCTCGGACAGAACTACCTCAGCGTTGACCGCTCGCTGATCCCCGACATCCTCCGGCTGCTGCGCGACGAAGAACAATTCGACTACTGCGTGGACATCACCGCGGTGCATTATCCCAAGCGCGAAAAACAATTCGACGTCGTTTGGATCCTCTATTCTTTCCCGCGCAACGAGCGCATGCGCGTTAAGACGCAAATCGCCGACGGCGCGTCCATCGCCTCCAGCGTCTCGATTTGGGCGACTGCCAACTGGCTCGAGCGCGAAGTTTACGATATGTTCGGCATCCAGTTCGACGGCCATCCCGACATGAAGCGCATTCTTCTGCCCGACGGCTGGAAAGGCCATCCGCTGCGCAAGGACTACGGCATTCTGCAGCAAGACAAAGAATGGGTGCAGATCAACCTCGGAATCGAGAGCGGACAATGACGGTTTATAACGACGACACCGCCAACGACGTCTCGGTCCGCACGCCTTCGCGCCTCGATCCGGAAACTCCCGAGAAGCCGTACCTCGATTCGAACGAACTCATCATCAACATGGGGCCGCAGCATCCGGCGACGCACGGCGTATTGCGCGTCATCCTGAAGCTTGACGGCGAAAAAGTTCTCGGCACCGAATGCATCATCGGATATCTCCACCGCGGCGTGGAGAAAATCGCCGAGAACCGCACTTACACGATGTTCAATCCGTACGTCGATCGTATGGATTACGTCGCCGCCGTTTCGAATGGCCTCGGCTACTGCGAAGCGGTCGAGAAGTTGATGAACGTGGAAGCGCCGCCGCGCGCCAAATATATTCGCGTCATCCTGACCGAACTGAACCGCATCGCCAGCCACCAGCTTTGGCTGGGCACGCACGCGCTCGATATCGGAGCGATGACACCGTTGTTTTATACGTTCCGCGACCGGGAAGAAATCCTGAAGATTTTCGAAAAGTACTGCGGCGCTCGCCTGACTACCCACGCCTTTCGCATCGGTGGCTGCCAGTATGAAACGTACGCAGGCTTCGAAAAGGACGTAAAGAATTTCCTGACCTTCGTCGCACCGAAAATTGACGAATACGAAGAGCTGCTCACCACCAACCGCATCTGGTTGGAGAGAACAAAGAACGTTGGCGTGATTTCCGCTGCGGATGCTATCGCGCTCGGCGTGACCGGACCGGTGCTGCGCGCCAGCGGTGTGAAGTGGGATCTCCGCAAGGCCCAGCCCTACGCCGCTTATTCCGACTTTGAGTTCGATATTCCAATCGGCGAGAACGGCGACACCTACGACCGGTACCTGGTCCGCATGGCCGAAATGCGACAGTCGTTGCGCATCATCGAGCAGGCGGTGAACAAAATCCCCGAAGGCCCGATCATGGGCAAAGTCCCCAAGGTGATCAAGCCTCCGGTCGGCGAAATCTACCATTCGATCGAAGCGCCGAAAGGCGAACTCGGATACTTCATCGTCAGCGACGGCTCGACGCAGCCCTATCGCCTGCGCGTGCGCCCCCCATCGTTCGTCAATTTGCAGGCGCTCGACATCATGGTGCGCGGATTGCTGGTGGCCGACGTGATCGCCGTCATCGGCACGATTGACATTGTGCTCGGCGAGGTGGATCGCTGATGCCAAATTTTGTCATGTCGTATCTCGACCCCAGCGTGACGGGAACGCCCGGCGCCGCAGGAAGCCAGTTCTGGGCACTCATATACGTGTTCATCATTTTTACGGGAGTATCAGTAGCCGTGATGGCCATGAACTGGCTGGAGCGCAAGGCGCTGGCGCACTTCCAGATTCGCCTCGGCCCCATGCGCGTGGGCCCCCACGGATTGCTGCAGCCCATCGCCGACGCCATCAAGTTGGCGCTCAAAGAAGACATCATCCCCGCCGAAGCCGACCAGTTCGTTTTCTGGGTCGCGCCGCTGATCGGACTGCTCGCCGCATTCGCCGTGTATGTGGTCATACCGTTCGGCCCTTCGCAAGCAGTGAGCGACATGAACATCGGCATTCTGTTTATGCTCGGAGTCTCGTCGCTTGGGGTCCTCGGCATCGTGGTCGCGGGGTGGGCTTCGAACTCGCACTATCCGCTGATCGGCGCCCTGCGGTCGAGCGCGCAGATGGTGTCCTACGAAGTTGCCATGGGACTGGCCGTGGTCTCGGCGATCCTGATGACAAGTATGAACGCCAGCGGCACCGGAACGCTGAGCATGATCGGGATCGTACAGGCGCAACAGCAGCAGGGCATCTGGTTCATCTTTAAGTTTTTTCCGCTCGGCTTCATCGCCTTTGGGATTTTCGCCATCGCCATGGTCGCCGAGACTAACCGCGCGCCCTTCGATATGGCCGAAGCGGAATCGGAATTGACCGCCGGATATCACACTGAATACAGCGGGCTGCGCTGGTCGCTGTTCATGCTTGCCGAATACGCGGCCATG
>Ga0210383_10006153_pt1 | contig 10494 bp, 17 predicted proteins | sample IncBWC14OmetaG_FD_160072 | JGI IMG/M metagenome (GOLD analysis project Ga0210383, IMG submission 160072) | Forest soil microbial communities from Barre Woods Harvard Forest LTER site, Petersham, Massachusetts, United States - Inc-BW-C-14-O ...
CGGCAGTCCGCTCGGAGTTGGTCAGTATGCGTATTTAAGCGATGCTGAATTTCGATTCTAACCAAAATGCCTACTCTAAAGGATGGGTCCAAACTACCACCAATGGCCCAAAACGGAGCAGTTCGGCCACATCGTACTTAGCCCCCAATTTCCTCAACAGGCCTAATCTCCATGTCCTCGTGGGCGCCCAAGTTTCACGCCTCATCCAGACTGGCACTGACCGTGGTGTACCCGCATTCAGGGGTGTTGAATTCCGCTTTCGAGGTAAGTAACCCCCTTTGATCTCCCAACACTCAATTAACGACCTTCGCGGATCCCAAATAGGTTCCTTGTTACGTTTGACTGCCTCAAAGGAAATAATACTCTCCGCAGGTTCTGTCGGCTCGCCCCACATCCTTCTGAACTCCGGTATCGGCAACGCCCAGACTCTCACGGCCCTCGGAGTAAAATCTATTGTAAATCTCCCAGATGTCGGCCAGAACCTGTCTGACCATACTTTCCTTGGAAATCCTTGGCTTGCTAATGGAACCGATACCTTTGAGGTGATTAATCGTGATCCCAACGCCCGTGCTCAGGCGATCCAGCAGTGGCAAACCAATGGGACTGGCCCTCTTGTTGACACCGTTGTTGACCACATCGGTTTCTTACGCGTTCCCAATACCAACCCCATATTCCAGGATACTCCTGACCCTTCCTCTGGACCCAAGACCCCCCACTATGAGATGTTGGTTTCGGTGTGTTTGTTTACGAACTATATTTAGAAATTTGGCGCTGACCACTTTCGCCATTTGTAGAACGGCTTGCCTGTTGGGATCCCTCCACATGGTGTACCTGTCGCAGAGGAACCACCCGCTGGTTTCTTTATTGCTATTGGCACAGTCGTCCTGCAGCCTACTTCGCGTGGCTCTGTCACATTGGCGTCGAGCAACCCCTTTGATGCTCCTGTCATCGACCCTGCTCTGTTGAAATCCACATTCGATAAGGCCGTGATGCGTGAAGCAGTCAAAAGCGCGTTTAAATTCTTCGCTGCACCTGCATGGTCAGATTACGTTGTTACACCAGTCGGACCCTTGGCAAATGCCACTGATGACACCAAACTGGACTCTTACATCGCCCAAAATGCTCAAACAATCTTCCATCCTACAGGTACTGCTGGCATGTCTCCAAAGGGTGCGTCATACGGCGTTGTAGATCCCGACTTGAGGGTCAAAAAAGTTGCGGGTCTCCGTGTTGTAGATGCGTCTGTCTTGGTGCGTCCCCTCTTCCCGTTATCGGGATGGAAACAGGATATTGATGTGTTCCTCGCAGCCGTTCATTCCCAGCGGACATACTCAGGCTCCGGTATACGTGATTGCCGAGAGGGCAGCAGACCTCATCAAGGCTTCCTACTAATTCCATGTCCATCAGCGAAGTAATAGGGTCGACTTTACCAGTAGTCCCTCCTTTCTCACAGTCATTCCTAACAGACATTCATCAGAAATTACAATCTCTTTTTGTGAAACCTCCTACATACAATTCCTTCCTTGTTGATTTCCCACCTTGTTCACAGGCACTCCACTCTTTACCTCTAGAAAAATACGCATTATTGTATATAGTACTTACGGATGTATACCCAAATAATACGGAGGTTTACTTCTTCGTTCATTGCCAAAGTGGTGTCGCTTTCGGATTCGAACAAATCCAAGGCAGAAAGTGTTAGCTGGACATATCGTAAGGAGGAAAGGGACGTCTGAGATCTGACCGTTTGAAGGCACAGTGATGGTAACAAATTGAACTCACATCAGCCCATAAGTTTAGTTAGCGGGTGCCCCTGCGAACTAAACGGGGAAATCGTTAGATCTACTAAGGCGTGCTAATCGAGACCCGCGGTCCGGTTTTCGCGGGAAGATGCCGGATTTGGCGATTGCGTAACCATATCCTGCGGACGATGGATATTCTGTATGATCAATCAACAATGATTGTTTGAATTCGAATTTGTTCCTAGACTCTAGTACTGGTATCAACCGGAACTTGGCCTAGTAAGGCCTAGTATCAGTACTTGAGTATGTGGCCCGCCGCCAATACCTTCAAATGCTTCCACTGCCTTCCACCTCATGTGTAATACAGTAAATCAACAGCACGTACATATTCAGTTCGCTGACGATCATGATCACGCCTCAATAGACCAGCCAACCTCGCGTCCACTTGCGGGATCTTCTGTCAATTTTTCGAGCTTATTTTGTCTACGGCTATCTCCTCACTGGGCCAGGCTCCGATCGCGTTTAATTCAGACCTTTTTCACATTGTCTCGAAGCACATACATATTGCTGCCAGCAACACCACTTCTTCGTGGTGGACGCAAAGGGCATGGGCCAATAGGCCTACAATGTTGGAATTTGAGTCTGCACGAAGTAATCTAGTTGATTATGTAATGTCGTATGATTAGAGTTCGGCTAGTTTAAGTCTCTCCGTCTACGTTTGCACTCCCTACGCCTCTCGTTTCAACATACAACACCAGCACATGGACAAGTGTGGATCATTGCCCTATGATATGTAATGTGCACCGAAACGACGGTACTGAAAATAGCGGGAATTTGAACAATTTGTTACCGTGACTTGTTTTACTCGGTAGTATATGCCAGATCGCAAACTTGAAGGAACTCGTAAATTGAGTTGAATTGAGCGGTGACTTTTATATTTCAGGAATACGAGTTTATAAATTATGTCATGCCAGCGGTGTTTCATTCATCAGTCATGTCGTCCAACTTTTCGCCGCAACCGAGTCCTGACCCGGTCCGCTCAGATGGTATACCTGAAGTCCGGTGCCCGATCGCCCAATTCTCGAAGCTCCTGGTCTGAATACTTGTTCGAATCGCCCTTCTCCAATGCCTGCTGTGCGGCCACGTCCCGTTTCCCATTGATACGGGTGTAGGTGAACACGGCAATTGGTACACAAATGAAACCCATGCCAACAAACATAAGTTCTATGGCGTCTTTGGGCACAAACAAGTGTCAGTTCATCTTGATTCCCAAGCAGAATGTAGGAAGTAGACTCACGCCCGAGAATAAATCTCGGCCTATCTTGTGCCCTGTAGATATTTGCGGCAATAGCAGCGGAAAAATTCCCAATCCCGATTTGCAGCGCCATGCCCGCTCCACGCTTGTACTGACCGGAGAGGTTATTTCCCAGCCTGAGGGGGTCCATGTGTCAGATTCTGAGTATTGTACCTTTCATAGAAAATGATATTATGGGATGGAGGGTAAGAGGACCAGATGGAAAGAATAAATATAATCTACGAATCAAGAATGTGACGCACCATGATACAACACCAGGTAGGGATGAATAGGATCCTGTTACACAAAAAAATATGCCGAGGTATTTCGCACGAGTTCCGACATTCGATATATTGATGGTGTACCCAATGAGACACATAGTCAAGCCGGCATAAATGAACGGGGAGCGCATTTTGAGCTTGTCAGAGAAGTGGGCAACGCTAACGACTGCGCACGCTGCGATGATATCGATCAATGTGAGAAGGTGAAAGGGATAGATGTGGACTTACTGGAGACGATGAAAGGAGGAACGGAGAGTAACTGGCTGATAGCCGGGGGGTGGCCCCATCTTGTAACGATGTCCGGTCATAATGCGGAATTCGCACAAGGTGGCACAGTGACTCACGCGTTGATAATTGTACTATGAATAATCGGCCTAGGCTGAACAAGTGATCGTCACAGAAGGAAATGGGTAGGATACTCACGGTAGGAAGATGCTAATCCCAAACACTAACCCACTGTCAATGACTGTGCTGTTTATATATTGATAAGAGGCTTGAAGTACTCACAAGGGGCAACAATCGACATGAAAATCAAGATGTGGAGCCAGACCTGAATCTCAATGTGAGCCAGACCATTCATGCATGACTCAGTTTTCAATGATGTGCAGACCTGCCAATCTTTGAATGCAGCCCAAACATGTTGTGCCATAAACCTCTCTTCTTCACCAACAGATGAGTTGTCATACTCTGTAAAAATAGAAGCATGAGATTAGTCTTCAAATTGGTCACCATAAGCCGCAAGAAGGGAATAGAGGATAATGAAGCATACTCTTCCTCCAGATTACCCATGCCCGCTCTTCTGGGGTTAGAAATTTTGCTGTATTCGGGAAATCGGCCAAGACTGGGAGTACAAACAAGACACTCAGTAGTGCTGTAATATAAGTAAAAGGCTTTAGACACATACAGAATAGTGCTAGCAAGCCAACCCCGACTGTCGTAATTCCTTCTATGATCTGATCAGGGAATCAGGATTGAAGTAATGAAATCTCAGTCCTTTATGGGGAGGAACGTACGAAGATCCAGGACCATCCTTGGAGACCACTCCTGCCATCCATGAAGCTTATAGCATAGGCAAGCAGACCTGAAAATGCACCTGTGGGGGATCAACTTTGTAAACAGGGAAAGTGCGGGTTGAAAAACATGAATTATGGTGAGACAGGGTGACTTACCAGAAAGAGATGCCGCTCCAAAGAACAGGCCAATACGGAATTGCAGGTGGTGGCGGGGATACCAAATAGAGAGGCTGGAGGATTGGCAAGTATTAACATATGAGCATTCGGGTATGGTAATGGACACGGAGAAAACAAGACTGATGGGAGTCGGTCGAGACAAGGGACGTACTAGTAGACGACACCAGGGAATAAACCTGCCTCTGCTATACCAAGAAGGACGCGAGCGACAATGAGTTGTTGATAGCTGAACATCAGAGTTTATAATTAGTTGTAATCAATTAATGTTGGAGGGCGTTCATACTTCTTGACGATGCCCGTGAGAGTCCTGTTGAGCGAAGAGGGAGAGTGTCAATAAAATTGAGGGTAGAGAATAACAAGGTATGGCGGCTCGCATGATGATCCCCCAGATAATCTATGTCAGGAGGAGACGATGAACGAAATGGAGGAACGCGGATATGGATGCCGTACCGTTATTCCTGGCAGCCACCTAATAGGTGCGAAACGGATAAGGATCAGACCATGTCAATCTGGTAGATCAAAAAAGCTGACCTCGAAGGACGAAAATATTTCAGGACAATACTGTGGATAAAATGAAGCTGCGGTGAGATCAAGTGGAAAGATTATCATCAACTGTGAAACGCACTTCGCGGGACATTCGAAGAGGCCATATGGCTGATTGAATTTCGAGGTTTGGACTATACGGGAACGTGTAGGATGAGGCACGTACAATGAAAAACATAGTCTATGTATGCAAGGAAAACCGATAAGCTAGTTGATTATTTTGAATACGTTGTGTCACTTACGACAGCAATGTTGAACTTGTTTCCATCAAGGTGAAGCTGCGTAATTAACCCTTCTAATTTCGCATTTCCTGTGTCCGATATCAGCACCATGGATTGACCACCGATCAACAGTGTATGCAGTCATCCATACCGATGTTTCCTGAGCAAGATAAAAATATTTTTAGTTGCGATTAAAATGGGCAATTAGAACGTGGGATGATGCGACTTACCTCTGTCCAAGAACGAGAACAAGTACATAAGGGTCAGAATGGGTAAGATCTTTAGGTCAATTTTGCGCCATAGTTTCTTCTCTTGTTCTTCCGTCAGCATCATGGGTGGAGGGACCACAATATTGATGCCGTATTTGTGGGGTAAGACAACATGCTCAGAATCTGATCCAATGTCCTTTTCGTGTAAGGAGCCTTTCTCTACCGACATCGTGAAGGATGTTCAAGAAGGAGGAGGAGCAGTAAAGCTTACGTTGTGGTAGTCCCCGTTAAATAGGGAAAAGTCAGGAGACTTGAAGTGCAGCCAAGCAGATATCATTCAAGTTTGTTTCGGCTACACTTGCCATTCGTATAGAGTAGGAGGACGATAATAACCGGGGGAAGGAGACCCTCGGATCAGGCAAACTGAGAAGCCAAGAGCTCGTTCGGGCTCCCGCGTACCCAACATATATACATTATCTTGGCGTTTCGACGTCTGGTTCAAGAAGTTCTACAAGAAAGATCGTCCGAACTCACCTTCCAATTTAGGCCACCATCCTGTTGGCAAACTCGAACAAAATTCCACATATGATTTCGATATCCGAACCGATATCGATACCAATCCAATTCAGGTGGGTTATTTAGTCGCTATATCTTCAGTCTCAGAAGCATGTTTTATATTGAATTCATTAGCCAATTCTGTGACAACGACCCATTTGTTCTGACTACAGAATATCAAAAACTATGGATGACGGCGTCTCTGCTACCTGTGAGTCTCCCATGGGTGGATTCTGTAGAAGAGATGCTTGTGTGTGGCAACCGTGACGTTCTGAAGGGTATCACAAAGAATTGCATGGGAGGGAAAGCCAAGAGAACTACCCTTGGGTGAAATGACAGAGAAGACCTTGAATAGTTTCATACCTAAACTACTCTCAGCTTGATCAAGATAGGGAGTTTCGTGTAAGGACCGGAGTATCTCAATAGCCATATGCATACCATCCCACATCACCCGTGCGGGGACAGCGCAAGGTGTACATAGCCGACATAGCCGTCCTCACGCTTGGCAGAAGGCGATCACTCAGTAGAACAGATTACAGAATAACAGGCAAAAGCAAACAAAAGGAAGCATCGGAATGAATCGGATCCCAGAGTCGAACCAGTCCAGTAAGCGTAAGTGCGGGACAGTTTCCTCGTCTGATTTGCGGCGACGAGGCAACCGAGGAATGCACGAATGTGCCTTGATTGAGGACTTTGGGTTAGCGCGCCAGTATAAGAACTATCCGACCAGAATCAAAGGAAACTCGGGGTCGACTGCGATACTGTGTGTCCCGCGGTATGCCGAAGGATGCGACTTGGAGGGGATGGCGTAGTAGGGGACACAGGAGGAGTGGAGATGAGGAGGTGGGATGTATATATTGTTATCGGTGATACGGAAGTGGGGAAAGGGGAGAAGAATTGTTAGGGGGAGAAGGAGAAGAAGGATTCAATCGTTGGGGTTGGGGGCTCGTATGTGACGGGTCAGTAAATGAAGGGGAGTAAAAGGAGGTGGAGAGCGATCGCGAGATGATGGCGGTGGGGTAAGGCGAGTAGGGGAGGAACTTGGAGGTGGAGGTAGAGGCGGGGAGGTGTCGTACGCATGCTCGGTACATGTGTTTTGGATGGCTGCTGGAGTGCTGGAGGCGATATGTAGGTGCTCTTTGTTTTGAGCGATGCCAGTGGTTATGAGGATGCCTCACCCCGTTGAACCCAAATATCGACATCCTGGCTACTTTTGTCCCGAGTGAAGTTTGAGTAAAGCATCATGATCAGCCACTATCACTTTCTTCGTACTTGTGTTCACCAAACCCACACACCTATTTACACATTTGTTTATACACCCGCACGAATGACTGTCGTTCAACATCTTTCGTGGTCGTGACAGCCTTTAATGCGGAGGGACAGAGTGGGAGAACTTGAGGACTGTCAGTGTGAGCCTGAGGTGGCGAATGAGGAGGAAAGAGAGCATTGTAGTAATTTGTACGGATGTGGAGGAGGGCCCGGGCTTCTGTGTGTTGAGGTAGTTGGATATGACCAGAATGGCGGACAGTGAAGCAGGCCTATGAGGTTCTCAGTCCAAAAGAACTTGAATTGGTCGCTGACTGGAATTAATCATGATATTGTTCCTGATGTTTGTTGCTTACATAAAATTATTATGTAAAATTACATCACTAAATGCAGTATCAAGCCATTTGTGGCAGCCTCAGGCTTCTCTTGATGTCGTCGAACTCTTCGTCGCAACCGAGTCGCCCAGCCGAGGCTACTCAGATGGTATACCTGAAGTCCGGTGCCCGATCGCCCAATTCTCGAAGCTCCTGGTCTGTATACTTGTTCGCCTCGCCGTTCTCCCATGCTTGCTGCGCGGCCGCGTCCCGTTTCCCGTTGATACGGGTGTAGGTGAACACGGCGATTGGTACACAAACGAAACCTATCCCAACAAACATGAGTTCCACGGCGTCTTTAGGCACGAACAATGTCAGTTCATCTTGACTCCCAAAGTAGAATATAGGAAATAAACTCACGCCCGAGAATAAATCTCGGACTATCTCTTGTCCTGTAGACGTTTGCGACAATAGCAGTGGTGAGATTACCAAGCCCGATTTGCAGCGCTATGCCCACTCCACGCTTGTACTGACCGGAGAGGTTATTTCCAAGCCTGTGGGGATCCATGTATCAGATTTGGAGTCTGCAAAATGATACTATGGGATTAAGGGTAAGAGGACCGGATGGGAAGAATAAAATGTAATCGATGAATCAAGAATGTGACGCACCATGATACAACACCAGGTAGGGATGAATAGGTTCCTGTTACACAAAAGAATGTGCCGGCGTATTTCGCACCGGATCCAACGTTCGATATATTAATGATGAACCCAATGACACAGAAAGTCAAGCCTGCAAATATGAACGGGGAGCGCATTTTGAGCTTGTCAGAGTAGTAGGCAACGCTAACAACTGCACACGCTGCAATGACGTCGATCAACGCGAGAAGGTGAAAGGGAAGGATGTGGACTTACTAGCGACGAAGTAGGGAGGAACGGAGAGCAATTGACTGATGGCCGGAGGGTGTCCCCACCTTGCAGAGTGAATGATGGTTAGCCCAATATGGTACTTGCGCAAGATGGCACAGTAACTCACGCGTTGATAATTGTTCTGTGAATCATCGACCTACACTGAACAAAGGGTCGTCATGGGGAAAAATGTATAGAATACTCACGGTAGGAAGATGGTGATCCCAAACACTAACCCGCTATCAATTACTATGCTGATGATAAGAAACCTGAAGTACTCACAAGGGGGAACAATCGATATGTAAATCAAGATATGGAACCAGACCTGAATCTCGACGTCAGCCAGACCATTCATGCATGACTTATTTTTCGATGATGTGCAGACCTGCCAATCTTTGAATGCAGCCCAAACATGTCGCATCGCGAACTTCTCTTCTTCACCCACAGACGAGTTGTCGTACTCTGTAAAAATAGAAATGTGATATTAATTTCAAATTGGTCACTAGCCGCAAGGGAATAAAGAATGATAAAGCATACTTTTCCTCCAGATTACCCACGCGCGCTCTTCTGGGGTTAGGAATGTCGCCGTATCTGGGAAATCGACCAAGACTGGGTGTACAAACAGGATAGTCAGTAGTGCTGTACTAGTAAAATAGATTTAAAGGTCCCGGATACGTACGGAATAATGCTAGCAAGCCAACCGCAACTGTTGCGATTCCTTCTATTATCTGAGCAGGGAATCAGGTAGGAAGGAGTGAATTCCCAGTCGTTTGGGGGGGAACATACGAAAATCCAGGACCATCCTTGGAGTCCATTTATGCCATCCATGAAGCTTATAGCATAGGCAAGAAGACCTGAAAATGCTCCTATGGAGGATCGATTTGGTTAACAAGGAAAGTACTGTTGAAAAATATGAATTATGCTGGACTGACCAGCAAGAGATGCAGCCCCGAAGAACACCGCGATCCGAAATTGCAAGTGGTGGCGGGGATACCAAATAGAGAGGCTGGATGAGTGAAAGGTTTCAATTGGCATTCGGGTGTATTGCAATGACAGAGGGAGCAAACAAGAGTGTGATAGGAGTCAGTCGATGGAAGACACGCACTAGTAGGCGACACCGGGGAATAACCCTGCCTCTGCTACACCAAGAAGAACACGGGTGACAATGAGTTGTTGATAGCTAAACATCAGAGTTTAGTTGTAGTTGGTTAATCTTGGAAGGTGATCATACGTCTTGACGATTCCATTGAGTGTCCTGTTGAGCGCAGAGGAGAGCATCAATAAAATTAAGGGTAGAGAATAACAAATTGTGAAGACTGACACGACGATCCCCCAGGTTATCTAAGTTAGCGGGAGACGGGATTAGTAAAACCATGAACGATATGGAGGCATGCGGATATGGATGCTGTACCGTTATTCCCGGCAGCCACCTGATAGGTGCGATACGAGCAAGGATCAGACCACGTCGATGTGGAAGATCAAAAAGCTTACCTCGAAGGACGGAAACGTTTGAGGACAAGACTGGATGGATGAAGCAGTGGTGAGATTTAGCGGAGGGATTTATCAACCGTGAAATGCACTTCGAGGGACATTCGAGGAGGCCATATGGCTAATCGGATTTCAAGATTAAAAATATACGGAAACGTGCAAGATGAGGTACAGTGTACGTACGATGACAAACATAGTCTACCAAGGCGAGGGAAGTGGATAAGCCAGTTGATTATCTCACATACGTTCCATCACATACCAGAACAATGTTGAACTTGTTTCCGTTGAGGTGAAGCTGCTCATCTAGCCCCTGTAATCTCGCATTTCCTATATTCGATATCACCACCGTGAATCAACAAGTGCATCCAGCCGCCCATACCGATGTTCCCTGAGCAAGACCGGAATCTTTTCAGTTGCGATTAAAACAGGCAAGGCAGGATGGTGCTCACCCCTATCCAAGAATGAGAACAAGTACAGAAGGGTTA
>Ga0210383_10006154_pt1 | contig 10494 bp, 5 predicted proteins | sample IncBWC14OmetaG_FD_160072 | JGI IMG/M metagenome (GOLD analysis project Ga0210383, IMG submission 160072) | Forest soil microbial communities from Barre Woods Harvard Forest LTER site, Petersham, Massachusetts, United States - Inc-BW-C-14-O ...
TTTAAACAATGTCCGTCTTTCCACGGATGCCTTATAGATGCTGATGTAGCCCGACTGGCTGCCAAATGCTTGGCAGAGAGTCAATAGGCTGGCAGACACGGGCATGTTTGAGGGGGCGCGCTGCGGGCTGGACCGCGGATTTCTTTTTATATGAATAATTTATAGCCGCTGTGAAGAACGGCATTAATGGCCAGCAAGTTGCAAATATGGCTGAATTCGTAGAGGGCGGATAACTCGTCGTCCGAGAATTGTGGAAATCAGTGTATTTCAATCTGTTCCTAGGGGGGCCCGGATGCATCTGGAGCAGCATACCGAATATCAGCCTAACTTTAGGCTTGACGTCCCGCTACACGATTTACTTACGAAATCCACAGTAACGCACCCGGGATTGCATCCCAGCGGACCACCTCAAATGTTTCCCGACCCGGTCTTTCCCCAGCATCCCGAGATGATGGTGCCGATCGACATGACTGGTGCATGGACTCCGCCTGAAAAGCGAACGTGGACGCCGGGGCAGATCTATCACACGATGCAGGGTTGGCTCTTTCCCTACATCCGCTCAAGGGTCACGGCCGGAGACTTCCATCCGCTGATCGCCTATCTTTTCACTGAATTTAAGTGCAATCTCGATTGCCACTACTGTTGGGCCTTTGATAACAAAGTCAAAGGAATGACAGAGGATACGGCGAAGCGGTCCGTCGACTGGCTCCATGGCACGGGTTGCCGTGTGCTGGCTTACATGGGCGGTGAACCACTACTGCGCCCCGACCTAATTCACCGAATCACCTACTACGCTGCCAAGAAAAACTTCTGGATTTATCTACCGACGAACGCGCGGCTATTGCGTACAGACGTAATCGATAAGCTGGCTGATGCGGGAATCGGAACCTTCAACATCGCGGTAGATGCAGTCGATCTGAAGCCCGGCCTGCCCAAGGCCCTGGCTCCAATTCGTGAGCAGTTCGACTACCTGATCCGCAAGCAGTATGGGCATGGCTTCTCGGTCTTCCTCAATATCAATATCTGCCGCAACAACCTCGACGATGTGCGACAGCTTACCGAGATAGCTCGCGACAACGGCATCGCGACCGATTATCACATCAACGAGTCGCCGCTGCTGGAGCAGGATGAACACTTCAAGCACGCGGACCATAATGTCACCTACATCACGAAGGACGACTGGCCAGCCGTGGAAGAGACGATCCAATGGCTAACCGAAAAGCAGGACGCCGGCTACAAGATGGTGAATTCAAACACACGGCTGTGGCAAATGGTTGAGTTTATGAAAGGCAATCACTTCCCTTGGAACTGTCGCGCCGGACAAAACTCAATGATCATTCGCGTTGATGGAACGCTAGCCCCCTGCTTCCCGATGTACACAGCAAGCTACGACTGGGGTGTCGTGGGGAATCACAAGTTCGACACCAAACAACTTGATCACCAGAAAGAGACCTGCCAGACTCACTGTTTTTCCACGCTCAATCACATCCTTGGCTGGTGCTACAACGACCAGCGCGTCATCAAGTATTTCTTCAAGCAACTCGCGCATGGCTTCCAGGGAATGAATGGGCAACTGTAACGTCAAGCCATTCCTCCGATCTTGAACCTGAAAAGTAGTTGAGCAGAAGGAGACGCAAATGCCGGTAACCGAAGAGATCATCCAGAAGGACTTCGAAGTAGAGATTCAGGCTCGCATCGACGCTGAGCGGGCACGCCTCCGCGCCGAAGCCGGACTAGCACGTATGCGCGAGTTCAAGAAGCCAGTAGAGCGTACGTTCACGGCCGCGGAGCGTGACTACGTGACGATTCTCTTTGGCGGTCTGACTTGGAAGCACGAAGAGATGATTAAAGCCGTCTTCCACGGCAGCGGCTACCGTTGCGAGAACATTCCCACACCGATAGTCGATGATTTCCAGGCCGGAAAAGAGTTCGGAAACAATGGTCAGTGCAATCCGACCTACTTTACCGTTGGCAATCTGGTGCGCTACCTCCAGAAGCTGGAGCAACAAGGAGAGACACGTCAGCAGATCATCGACAACTATGTCTTCTTCACTGCAGGATCCTGCGGACCGTGCCGCTTCGGCATGTACGAAGCCGAATATCGCTTTGCGCTGCATAATGCAGGATTCGATGGCTTCCGCGTCTTGTTATTCCAGCAGACAGATGGAATTAAGGCCGCTAGCGGTGAGCCGGGCCTGAAGTTTTCAGTCGACTTCGGTATGGGCATGCTTAACGCCCTCAACCTCGGCGATGTCATCAATGAACTCGTCTATCAAGTGCGCCCCTTCGAGGTCAATAAAGGTGAAACAGATCGCGTCATACGCGAGTCTGTGAAGACGTTGACCGATACGCTGCGAGACAGGAAGCGATGGCACATCATGGACGTGGCTCCGTCTTGGGCGAAACCATATCTTGAGAAGCACAAAAAAATCGAATCGATCACCTGCACTCTCGGAAAGATCGGCAACAACCTTTATGGCAAAGAGTATGTGGATGCATTGCATACCTGCCGCGACAGCATCAACGCGATTGAAGTAGACCGCTTCCGCGTGAAGCCCGTCATCAAAATTACCGGCGAGTTCTGGGCACAGACGACCGAGGGTGACGGCAACTTCAACATGTTTGCCTTCCTGGAAAAAGAAGGGGCACAGGTACTAGTCGAACCGATTGCTACATGGATCGCCTACATGATGTTTGTTGCCAAAGAAGGCGCCAAAGCACGGGCCGACGCAGAAGCTCCCTATCGCGATCCCAAGTGGTACGAGGTGAAGAAGCACTTTACCAATGACTTCAAGGTATTTAAGAAGACCGGTGGCCTGAGCGCAGGCAGTATCATGTGGACGTATTTCTATCACCGCACCATCAAACACATGGGTGACACCGCGCATCACCTGGTTCCGCAGAAGGAACTTTCGCGGCTGGCGCATCCTTTCTACCATCAGCTCGCTCGCGGCGGAGAGGGCTACATGGAAGTGGGCAAGAACGTCTACTACACCGTGAATCATCTCTGCCACATGGTATTGGCCTTGAAGCCGTTCGGTTGCATGCCATCGACACAGTCGGACGGCGTTCAGTCGCGAGTTGTCAACAAGTTCAAAGACATGATCTTCCTTCCGATCGAAACCTCCGGCGAGGGCGAAGTGAATGCGCATAGTCGAGTTCAAATGGCGCTTGCAGAAGCAAAGGCGAAGGCGCGTGCTGAATTCGACAGCGTGTTACAGCAGACTGGCAGATCTCTTGATGAGTTACGAGACTATGTCGACGAGCATCCTCACCTTAAACACGCGCTTTATAAAGTTCCACATCGGCAGGGCATCGCCGGAACTGCTGCTCAATTCGCCTGGTATGTAAGTGATCTTATGGAGAAAGATAGCGTGTATCGTCGCCGAACTCGAACAACTATCCCTCTTCAGCAAGTGGCGTGAGAACGCGTACCAGCATCGAGGCTTCGTTATTTGAGGAGATGGCAATGCAACAATTCCTGGTTGGCTTGGACGTAGGTTCTACGACCGTCAAAGCGATTGTGGTTGACGCAGTGACGGACAAGACCATCTGGCAGGATTATCAGCGCCATGAGACACGCCAGCCGGAAAAGGTCCTGGAATTCCTGCGCCGGATGGAAGAGAATACGGGCATTGCTCCAGGAAACACGCGAATATTCGTCACCGGTTCGGGCGGCGGAACTATCGCCGAGATGATTGGTGCAAAGTTCGTTCAGGAAGTGCATGCCGTCTCGCTCGCGGTCGAGAAGCTTCATCCCGAGGTGTACTCTGTCATCGAGTTAGGCGGACAAGACGCGAAGATTATCGTCTTCAAAGACGATGAAGAGACTGGGCGCAAGAAGAAAATCCCGTCGATGAATGACAAATGCGCCGGCGGCACGGGGGCAGTCATCGACAAAATCAATGCCAAGCTCAAGATCCCCGCCGCGGAGCTCGCAAACCAGGGATATCACAACGTCAAGCTACACAAGGTCGCTGGTAAGTGTGGTGTCTTTGCCGAGACAGACATCAACGGATTGCAGAAGACTGGCACACCGTCTGATGAATTGATGGCCTCTCTCTTTGAAGCCATCGTGCTACAGAATCTCAGTGTACTAACGCGCGGACATACGCTGCGCCCACATGTTCTTCTCCTTGGCGGTCCGAACGGATTTATCCGTGGCATGCGTGAGGCATGGCAAGCCAACATCCCGCGTATGTGGAAGGAGCGCAAGGTTGAAATTCCGGACGGTACAAATCCGGAAGAGTTGATTAAGGTTCCCGAGAACGCACAATACTTCGCGGCGCTCGGGTCGGTCGAATTTGGCAAAGAGGAAGAGCCCGCAATAGGTCGTTACCTCGGCACCGAAAAGCTTGTCTACTACATCGACTACGGCCGCGCAGAAGAAAAGGCGACCTCTGGTGGCAAAGGTCTCGTTGCGGAAGACGCTGAACTTGTTGCTTTCAAGTCGGCCTATGCAAAGAAGAAATTTGACGTGGCAACGTTTTATCCGGGGCAAGCGGTCACTGGTTTCATTGGAATTGACGCAGGATCGACTTCCACAAAGGCTGTTGTACTCGACAAAGAGGGGGGGATTCTGTGCAAGACCTACCAGCTTTCGAATGGGAATCCGATTCAGGATACGATCGAAGTGTTTGAGAAGCTTCGAGAGCAGATCGAGACGAAAGGCGCGACGCTCGAGGTACTCGGTGTCGCCACTACCGGTTATGCCAAAGACATTCTCAAGGATGTTCTGAACGCCGACGTCGCTCTTGTTGAGACAGTCGCACACACGGAGTCGGCGTTGAAGTTCTACGACGACCCCCACGTCATCGTGGACGTTGGTGGTCAGGACATCAAACTCATCGTTCTGAAAGACGGCCGCGTAAAAGACTTCAAGCTGAACACTCAATGCTCCGCAGGGAACGGATACTTCCTGCAATCGACGGCTGAGGGCTTCGGCATAAAGGTCGACGAGTTTGCCGACATCGCCTTCGCCGCCAAATCTATGCCGTCGTTCGGCTATGGATGCGCCGTATTCATGCAATCCGATATCGTCAACTTCCAGCGCCAGGGCTGGCGGTCAGAAGAGATACTCGCAGGTCTCGCCGATGTTCTTCCTAAGAATGTCTTCCTCTATGTCGCGAGCATTCCGAATCTCGCAGCTCTGGGCACACGTTTTGTCCTCCAGGGTGGCACACAGAATAACCTTGCCGTAGTCAAAGCGGAGGTGGACTTCATCAAATCCAGCTTCCGTGCGAACGGTAGAGAGGCGGAGATTATCGTTCACGAGCACTGCGGCGAGTCTGGCGCAATAGGCGCTGCGCAGGAGGCCCTCCGACTCTGGCGCAATGGTCGTCAGACAACATTTATTGGCCTTGAAGCCGTCGAGAATATCCGTTATCACACGACGCGTAATGAAGATACCCGCTGCTACTTCTGCAAGAACAATTGCCTGCGCACCTTTATCGACGTCGATGTTACCGGTGAAAAGAGCCACGAACACAAGCACCCCCATGCTGTTGCAGAAGACCGCGCCGCCACGGTGGAAGAGGTAGCTGAAGTCGTATCTAGCCTGCCATCCCTTGAGCAGATCCAGGCAAATCTTCCGCCCGTTGAATCGCACGGTTCGTGCAGCAGTGGTGGACACAGCTCTCCCTCCGTATTCAAAGCAAAGGTGGAGCCTCTGGTTCAGATTCAATTGGCGCCAGGATCGAACAAGATCGTCGAGCTGCCAAAACCTACTGAGTTTCAGCCACGCAAGACCAAGGTCCCGTTGCGAATAGGAGAACAACGGCTCATTATCGCCACGTGCGAAAAGGGGGCCGTGGAAGATCTCGACGAGATGAAGGGCATCAAGGCAGATATCGACAAAATCAAAGCCATCAATCCGAACTACGTCGACATCGCCGCACGCGATGTTTTCCGCCATCGTGAGGTAGAGATCGTCTCCGACTCCACACCGTCTACCAAAGGGCTGTTCCTTTCGAAGGCAACAAAAGAACGTGCCGCTCTCATGGAACAGCGCAAGGAATTTCGTGTAGGAATTCCACGCCTTCTGAACACATATACCTACGCGCCATTCTTCAATGCGTACTTCGCCAGCCTCGGGCTAAAGGCTGAAAACATCGTCTACTCCGATTACACAACGCCCGAACTCTATCGCGCAGGTGCAAGCCGGGGAGCGATCGACCCTTGCTATCCATCAAAGATCGGCATAGCGCATGTCTACAATCTGCTCGCTACCAAACATTCAAAGAAGCCGCTTCATGCGATCTGGTTCCCGATGTACGACGTATTACACACTCATCTCGTAAATCTAACTGGATCGAATGCTTGCCCCACCGTAACGGCAACCCCAGAGACAGTGAAAGCCGCCTTCACCAAGGAAAGCGACATCTTCTCCGAAAACAACATCCTGTACATGGATCCAATTCTGAATCTCCAGGACGAGAGGATATGCGCAGATCAGATGTTCAAGGCATGGAACCCCGTGTTAGGTCTAAGCCGCGAAGAAAATGAACGCGCGGTCGCCGTTGGCTTCAAGTCCCTGCATGAATGCGAAGTTGAAATTCGACGGCAAGCCCGTGAGACGCTCGATCAACTCGAACGCGAAGACCGCATTGGCATCGTGATGCTGGGCCGCGTCTATCATCACGACCCAGGCCTCAACCACGAGATCATGGAAGAGTTCCAAAAGCTAGGCTACCCAGTCTTTTCGCAAAGCACCTTGCCATTAGACGAAGACCTGCTCGACCGCCTCTTTGGCGATGAGGTTCGCGCTGGAATGATCACCCATCCGCTGGACATCAGCGACGTCTGGAAGAATCGTTACTCCACCAGCACCAACCATAAGGTATGGGCCGCAAAATTTACTGCGCGTCATCCCAACCTTGTCGCACTCGAGGTCTCCAGCTTCAAATGTGGCCACGATGCTCCCATCTACGGAGTCATCGAAGGCATCATCGAGCAATCGGGTACACCCTACTTCTCGTTCAAGGATCTCGACGAAAACAAGCCCTCCGGCTCTATCCGTATTCGTGTCGAAACGATCGATTATTTCCTGCGTCGCTACCGCGAAGACATTATCAAACGGCGGAAAGCCGAAGATGATATCGAAACGCAATTAGCCGCACTCGAACAATCGCTTCGTAGCGAACTGCGGGATCAACACGAGATGGCAGTTGCAGGAGATTGAAATAGGTTGTTGAGCCTGCTATAGCTCTTCGAGCAAAGTGAATCTCTGTCTGCAGAGTAGAATCATTCATTCTATGGTTGCATCGTGGAGCTCCATCAATCGATTCGTCGTTTCCAACCTTACCCGCAGGCCCATTCGCACTCTCTTAAGCATTCTGGCTATCGCGGTCGAAGTGACGATGATCCTCACCCTCGTCGGAGTTAGCTACGGCACGCTCGATGGCACAGCTCGCCGAGCGCGCGGCGTTGGGGCAGACATCCTGATCCGGCCGCCCGGATCATCGATCATATCGCTCAGCACCGCTCCCATGAGCGACAAGCTGGTGCCGCTGCTCGCTAGGCAACCTGGAGTAGCGATGGCGATAGGAACTATCGTTCAGCCTCTTCAAGGCCTTGACACGGTCACCGGTCTCGACCTCGATCAGTTCTCGAAGATGAGTGGAGGATTTCACTTCATCGAAGGCGGTCCCTTTCAAAAGGACGACGACATTCTTATCGACGAATTTTACGCACGCGAAAAAAATCTCCACGCAGGCGATACGCTTAATCTGATGGACCACGATTGGCATGTCGCCGGTGTGTTTGAGTCCGGCAAACTCGCCAGGATTTGCGTCAAACTCCCGGTCCTTCAGGGGCTGACAGGAAATCCGAATCACTTAAGCCAGATCTATCTCAAAGTCGATGATCCTGCTCACATACAAAACGTGGTCAACGGACTCCGCAAGACGTTGCCGGGATATCCGATCTATACGATGGAAGAATTTACGTCGCTGCTGTCGATCAACAGCATAGGCTTGCTGCGCAACTTTATTGGCGTCGTAATCGCAGTTGCGGTAATCGTCGGGTTCATCGTCGTCTCGATGGCGATGTACACCGCTGTTCTTGAACGTACTCGCGAGATCGGTATTTTGAGATCGCTCGGCGCATCCTCCTCCTTTATCTTCACCCTTCTCTTGAAAGAGACTCTTCTCCTTGCTCTCATTGGCACCGGAGTAGGTATCGCGCTCACCTACCTCGCGCAATGGTCAATCGAACATATCGGACACTCAGGACTCACGCAAGAAACTGTCTATGCCTGGTGGCCGATAGCGGGTGTCATTGCTGTCACAGGCGCCGTGCTTGGCACCCTCGCCCCAGCGTTCAAAGCCATACGCGAAGAGGTAACTCAAGCACTTTCTTATGAATGAGAACGCTTAGCAAACTGATTCGCATTTTTGGGGTCAGCGAGGTGCCTTCGAAAAGCTACTCCTCCTCGAGAGTGATCTGCGGTTGCACTTCGGGTTCGGTTCGGCAAGGCGGCACGCTGACTCTGCTGGCGACCTCACTAAGCCCTATTGAGGAATCTCCCCTTGGCGTGTTTTTCATGCAAAGTATTCCATAAAAAAGGGTTAGGTTTGGACTTGCATGTCTTGTGAGGACGAAAGTTTCTGGATTCGATGGTTTGGTGGAGATGGTGTCTGTAAAGTTTTGATTCTATGATGTTTATTGGATAGGGCCTTTTTCGGAGTGAGTTGTGGGTTCAAAATGAAAAAGCCTCGGCGGCTGGCTGAGGCTCTCCTTTGTTTCTATATCTAGTATAGCAACTTAGCGTGAATTGTTTGCCACGTGGATGTGGCTTGTTCTCTTGAGGTTATGGTTTCTGGGGCTTGACAACGGATGTAGGAACGGCAGAGGCGAAATGCGTGTCGATTGCCAGGATACGTCGACACCCGGGACCGCAGAAGATCGGGGTAGGCCGAGATCAGGTCCTTTTATGCCGGTGGTGGATGGTGAAATAGAAATAGCCTTCCCGGATGAGAGGGTCTCCAACACCGCTCAGTGCCTGGGTATCCCTCGCCAAACTCGGGCAGGAAGACTCGGATTGTCTGCATACGCTCTCCCTGGAGGGTACAGGCGATCATGCTTGGTCGGTAGTTGAATTTGGCTGCAGCGGCTTTGACCCGGTCACGCGTGGCGGTTGGAATGGAGGGCCGGGCGAATCGTTCAGGACGTAGGAGATGGTGGACGGGCTTAAATTGAGGTACGCAGCTGGCGTTTTCAGGCTGGTGGGTGCGTTTCGTGCGGGTTCGGCGCGGCCGATTTTTCATTGTGATGTCAGTGATTCCTGAGCCAGTGGAACAATTCCGGATAAAGAAAACAATACGCCTACGTTGCGAAGGGGAGAACATCACGCAGAACAGCGTCTGGTCACGGAAGGGAAGAGGGTTGTGAAACGTTCGTTGACGATTGATGTAGACAATAAAACAAACGTTTGTCTAAACTATTTGCCGTTCTCGGAACTCAAGAATAAACGTTTGAGCAGCAGGTGAAAAGCTGTTCTACTTCGGTTGTTATGTTTCAGGGAAAGCGTTCTCTATGGAGATTCTGATGTTATTTCGCTACACCAGACGTACCTTGGTTCGTCAACTGTTGACCGGTAGTCTTGTCTTCACTTTGTCAGGCTTTGCTTCTCCAGGGCAAGCCCCGCAAAACTGGCAGAACGACACAACGGAAGCGCGGTTTGTGAATGATCTGCTGCAGAAGATGACGCTCGAAGAAAAGCTTGGACAGATGAGCCAGATTCCGCTCAACCAGAAGGAGGGCGTTTCGCCTGACGAGCGAATCCTGAAGGGGCAGGTGGGCTCATTCCTCTTCATCACCGACGCGAAGGAGATCAACCGCCTGCAGCATCTGGCTGTCGAGAAGGGAAGACTTCACATCCCCCTTATCTTTGGATTCGACGTTATCCACGGCTTCCGAACAGTCTATCCCGTGCCCTTGGCGCTTGCGGCCTCGTGGGATCCTGCTCAGGCCGAAGAGGCTCAGCGAATGGCTGCGAAGGAGGCTAGCGCCGTCGGGATTAACTGGACCTTCGCGCCGATGGTCGATATAGCGCGCGATCCTCGCTGGGGACGCATCATGGAGGGCGCGGGTGAGGACCCTTATCTTGGGTCGCAGATGGCAGCCGCGCAGGTTCGTGGTTTTCAGGGCGATAAGATTGGTTCTCCGGAACATATTCTTGCCTGCGTGAAGCACTTTGCTGGCTATGGTGCTGCGGTCGGAGGGCGAGACTACGATTCTTCCAGCATCTCGGACGAGGAGTTGTGGAATATATATCTCCCGCCATTCGAGGCGGCTGTTCGCGCGGGTTCTGGTTCGTTGATGTCCGCGTACATGGACCTCAATGGGGTACCGGCCACGGGCAACCGTTTCCTGCTTCACGATGTGTTGCGTGAGAAGTGGAAGTTCGATGGCTTCGTGGTGAGCGACTGGGAGTCGGTAAAGAGCCTGACGACGCATGGTTTTGCATCCGGGCCGCAGGATGCAGCAGTTCGT
>Ga0210383_10006156_pt1 | contig 10493 bp, 7 predicted proteins | sample IncBWC14OmetaG_FD_160072 | JGI IMG/M metagenome (GOLD analysis project Ga0210383, IMG submission 160072) | Forest soil microbial communities from Barre Woods Harvard Forest LTER site, Petersham, Massachusetts, United States - Inc-BW-C-14-O ...
TGATGAAAATATTATCACATAGCATTTAATTTTTTGCTCAAATCTCAAATTTTTAAATATTGGCTGTTGGTTTTCTTTAAAAAATGATTCCAATACTTTGTATCCAATATCCATATATTTCTGAGTATAGTTAATGTAACATTGTATGCACAGTTACAGTTGAATAAATTCTATATTAGTTCTAATGGTGATGTGTTATCTGATGTTTTTTTAAATAAATAAAAATTAAATCATTAATATTTTCTCTTTCTTTATGTTTTTTAGAAATTACAGCATCATTTAAATGTAATTTTTGTTTCTTTATTGTTTCTGACAGATCATCACTATCTTCTTTTTTATATTTGTTAGAATTTATATTATTATATTTGGCTTTTTTTGCTGCTGATAAATCATTACTACTGCTCAGAAAGCACAATGATTTGTAGCCATTAGAAATATGAGGGTGAGGAAATAGCCATCAATCTTTGTATCATGTGATCAAGTATACTAGTGTTAATGTAAGGTATGAACATGTGATGCTTATATTTACACTATCAACTATGATGACATAAATATAACTTGATCATATGCATGTTTTGGTCAAACTTAAACAAGTCCAGGACTGCTACAGATGCTTATCTTTACACCATTAAATGTGATGGTATAAACATAAGCTGAATCACTTGCAGATTTTGGTTAAGTTTGACCAATACACTATATTGGTGAAACTTGAATAAGTCCAGGACTGATTCACATGCAGGATGACCTCAAATAAGATATTGGAGATGGTGTAAGTCCTGGAACTATCAATCAGATGTAATTAACACACCCAACCACTATCAAATTCACAGCCCTTCAAGCCCTAGCAATCAATATGACCCATCCATGAAATATAACACATCACAATCTGTTATCTCTGAGATCACAAACTAGGTCTCTGTATTTGTTGATGAAAATTGGAGACACTTACTTGACTTTGACTACACCTCTCATGATCTCAAAAACTATACTGATGCAATCCATTAATTTAGTGCACCATAAACACCGAGTTTAAGAATTATTTTCACCCAGTAATGATTTTTGATATCGATATAAAAATACAATTGAAACATAATAATAAGCATCAAGTCTCAAACAGATTGAGTACAATATATGATTGGTTAAATACAACATAACAATAACAATACAAGAATGAGCTTGAGAAAACAAGGCAGAAAAGTTTTACTTTAAGTTTAAAACACCAGGCAAAAGCTTATCTTTGTGTACGCATGAGTGTTCAGTGCTTAGCTTCCACAATTAGTATGTTGCATGGGTAGGAGTATACCCATGGGTTTTGGACAGGTTTTTCATCTGGGTACAGGTACAGGTATGGATTCCTATATCTGTGAGCTTCAATATGAGCCCAGGATAATCCAAAACAGATAAATATTGAGGGGTTTATAATCAATTTGATTGTTTTGCTTATAACTCACTCAATATTTAACTGTTTTAGATGATCTAGAGCATGTTTTGACTGAAAAACCTATGGGTTTATAGGTAGAATCCACCAGGGATATGGGTATGGGTATAACCAAAAATATCTGGGGGTTACCTATATAGTTTACTATCCAGTCTTCTCTTTAAACTTGGCATAATGATTGTCTATCTTGATTGCTACAAAGTCATTCAAGGAGCTACTGGCTACAGGTCTAAAAGCCTTGTAACACTTCAAAACATGTGGCTTTGGATTTCTGTTTAGGTTCTCATTCTTAGCATCAGAATTTGATGCTGTCAAGATGTTTCGCTGGTGTGAGATCCTTATTGAGTTAAAGTAGATAGCCTTCCCTCCCACCTTGTTATTGTCAGCCTTTTGTTGTAAGTGCAAAATAAAGTTGAGAATGAAACATGTATAATTTGTTTTTTCTTGCCGATCATTCATCTGTAACTTGCCTATCCTTTTGTCCTTTACATCTTTAAGGCATAATCAAGAAGTGCCACAGATTTTGATGGCAGTGGTACCAGTTATGGTGTGAACAATTTCTGATCCTATGGTAGAATCAGGGTTCTAAGGTTATCAAGATCAGCAGTGAGCAGAAACAGAAAGCAAGATGTAATATACTTCTTGGTAAGCAAGCAAACCTTTCATTTTGTTCTTGAAGAGTTTCCCAAGAAGTGACTGGTGATAAACTCTGGGCTGCCATGCTCTAGATGTTGGGTTATGACATCCACCTGATGAACTCCTTCATGATCCCTGTATATATATATGCAATAGTATATAGTTGACTATTAGTAGTAATCAGGACCCCACATGGTTCTTGACTCACCCAATGGTGGAATCTCTGATCCAGAAATGATCTTGGCAACAATAATAACTGCATTTATGCTGTTCAACAAATTCATGCTAGAACCTTTTAATGCAGTTATGACCTTCTATTGTTTTGATGATAAGGGTCTTGTAGTGGATGATTCCTTCCAAAGGTTGTTCATATGCTGCTTTCATGGCTGAGCTTGCCACCAGTTATTCCCACAGATGGTTAGCATTAGATTTGGGTGCATTTGTTGACAGTACCATATTTTTTGTCAAGAAAGTATAGATCAAAACCTCAAGAAGTGTGAGACCAAAAAAGAGTAATAGAGGCTGTGCCAACAGTTGTATCAGGGTCAACAAAAGAGTAGAACTTTGAGCAAGTCGAGAATATCTGACTTGGAGTAGCTCAGAGTCCTCTGAAGCTAACAACAAACATCCCATGCTCCTTAACTTGGAGTTATTCAAATATTAGTAATAGCAATGGAATCATTCTCAACTCAGTATGACTGATTGTACCAGCTTACATCCAGCATTGATGTGTGCACTTCAAGTGCATTCCTGCAAAGCAGACAAATGTACTACCAACTCATCAATATGCTGCAAGCCCAAGCACTAGTTGTGGCCGACCACCTCAAGACCACACTTTCACATTCATTTGATTTAGATATGATGGGTGACAATGGTGACAGTGAAGGTGCCCAAATTTCCATCTATTCTGTTGCACTAACATTATAATAATACTGCAATGACACTGCTTCAGATCTAGATGAAAAGCCTCCTCTAGAAACATTCAATATTTCCCACAGCTCCCAGGTGCATACACTTGGACCCTAGACTTAGACATATTTGAACTTTTACATCAGAAACAAAATTTAACTTGTTGTCACTTTCATTTACAATTATCATGCAGACTGCATGCTTCCCCATTTCATTCTTCACAAGAATTGCAGCCTCTTACCCCTTGTCCATGCCAAGCACAACATTGGCCATCCTATCATAAATCACAATCACCTTGTTTTTCAGAACCTCATACACCTCATTCACATAATCAGAAACACCACCCCCCATTTTTATTCACTGCTCTTTCTGCAAATACATATGTCTCAGCCATGATTCCTCTGTCAAGTGCAACACTTGCAGACTGTGAAGATACCAGCCTAAAAACCCTGGTTATGGGATATGTCCATGCTGAGTCCAAAACTTGGGTACACATTCTCACATCATCCAAGATAAATCTCACCTGCATATTCAGGACAAAGTTTTCAAGGACTTTGCTGTAAATCCTACAGACTTTGAATTGATCTGTGCTGAAGCTAAATAATGGATAATATGTCAATGGACAATGCTTTGCTTCATCATGACCTTGTACATTTGCTCTTTTTTGGCACACCATTTTGATTCAGTGCATTCTATAGTTTCTCCAACACTTTAAAAAGAAAAAGCCCAATCAGCATCTACTTTGACTACATCATCTGCATCATCAAAACACTAAAATTTACAATCATATGGAATGACAAGGATAAGATAATTGGTGGTAGGATGTGGAAATAAAGGCAGATGGACCTGACAGATTGAACATGGATCACACTATTGGACAGCTCTAAGAAGAAATCAAATAATGCAGTTTCACTTTCAAGTCCAGAGACAATAGAATTATCACTATGTGTAATATATTTTTAACCATGTATTAGCAGGTTTTCATCACATCCATTTTTACTGACAAATTGATGATTCAATTCAATTCAATTCAGCTGTGCAGTGCTGTTGGATCCAATATGGGATGCATGAGGATCAAAATCTCCTATTGCAATCAGATCAAAAATGTTCTGAGCTTTGCTTGACCACCTCAACTCCAACATTCCAATGTATGATTATCCCATCCCAGTAAATGAAATTTAAGACTATATGCACAATAAAATCCTCCAAGTTCCTTACGCTGTTGTGCTACAATACAACAACTGCATAGCTCTCTGGTCTCTTTTTTGTATAATTGCTTCAAACAATCTGGCTGACCTGGTGGAACAATTCCTTGAAAACAACTTGTCATGTGTAGGTGCTTTCAATGTCCCTCCTTAGTTCCAACCTGGTTTGGCATACAATCCCTCTGATTAAAATCTGAGCATGCAAGTTTTGATTACTACTGGTATTTCGTGTTATTACATAATATGTTTGGATGTGTCATTTGTGGGCCTTATGTAAGCCACCTTATAAAACTTGACTCATTTCATAAACCATTTTGAATCCTTGACAACAGTCACCTTTATATATTGAGACATGGTTGCCAGTACTCAGTAAATAAATTTCTTCATTTACAGCCCTTCAGACCCTACATAATCAAACTTATGTTTATGCCATCACAGTTAACTGTGTAAACATAAGCATCTGTTTATAGTTATTATATAACACTAATGATAGCCATGTTGCAATGGCTACAAATCATTGTACTTTTTTGAAAGGCAGTTATATTACCTCTACACTATACCAGATTCACAGTAATAGCAATACTACAAATAATGTTTTCGCCTATGGTGAGTTATTCTGATTTCTTAAGCATTCTTCAAGATCCATTCAAAGCTCAAAATTCTACTCTTCTGAGAAACCCTAATGATTTATGGCTGTTACAACATGGCATCGAGAATATTATGTGTAACAAGCAATTATACATATATGTTATAACAACAAACACTAAGCCTGCAAGCCAACAATAGCAACAAATATTGTCTCAATTTATACGCTATTGAGAATATTATGTGTGACAAATATGGCAATCATACAATCATATATGTCATGAAGTCAAACACAGGTTATAAACACACTACCGAGAAAAGCCTGCAAGCCAACAATAGCAACAAACATTGTCTGATATTATCTTGTCTTGAGAAACAGCATATAAACACCGGCACCAAGTTGAATATAAAAAGTCTGGTGAACAAATAAGATCAACTATACATCTAACAAATCGGGACCAACAGTCATTAGTTTGATTTATTGGTATGGCCCATGTTCGGATGTGCAGCAGACTATTGAGAATATTATGTGTGACAACGATTTAGGGCTATGCTAGTATTATGTAATAACTATGTACCATGCTTATGTTTACACCATCACCTGTGGTGGTGTAAATGTAAGCTTAATCATGTGCACATTTGTGTTATTATCTGAGTAAAATATGATGTGGCTATGAACATGTGACTACAGATGCTTATATTTACCCATCACCTGTGATGGCATAAATGTAAGCCTGATCACGTATACATTTTGGTCAAGTTTGACCACTGTGTCAGTGATGTGTGGAATCATGCCAAGGAAGAGTTGTGTATTGGAAAAAATTGTGACTTTGAAAAGTTTCAATAAGCAGGTTGTGACACTTTAGAGTGTGCGGCTTGTTAAGCTCTTATCAAAAAAGGTTATCAAAAATATTTCTGGAACACAGAATTGAACCCTGGGCTGCTGTGCTTTAAAAATGTTTCAAAGAACATCATGTGAAAAACAGTAATGTTACCTCTACACCATACCAGATTAACATTAGCTGCAATACTGCATTACAAATGATGTTTCACCTATGGTGAGTTATTACTGATTACTGAGTACTAGTGACCATGTGTCAATGTATAAATGTATAAAGATAACTGTATGATTCATGAAATGAGTCAGATACAAATCTTGTAATGATTCTGAGATGAATAACAAAGAGACAGTGGTGCTAAAGTGATACAGGATGTTTTGTGAAGAGCAAATGAGGAATGGTTGATTGTATGGTGTGAAAAAACAACAATGGACTGTGGATTGCAAGTGGACAATGAAAAAGTTTAAGCTTGACAAAAAATGAGGAATGGTTGATTATAGGTACTAAAGTGCATAACAAAGTGGACAATGTTGCTGATATAGGATGATTTGCAAAATGGCAAAATGGGGTGTTAATAATACTGAGATGCAGACCTCAGGATTCATATAGAGGGGCAGTCTTTATGCACTCTGCAAATTCATGCCTGGGACCAAATTATCCTCATTGGGCATGCAACAGAGCAGAATCATGAATTTTGAAGTGGATAGCATCACAGTAATAAGGAATATGCTTGTGAATATTGTGGAATTGTTTGCAGTGCTTGTTGCAATAGTGGTCACATCCATGCTTTGATGTCAAGTCCATATGGCTGTTCTATATGAAAAGACAGCTGAAAAGTCTGCCAGTTGATTGATATTGTGCAAAGCTCATCTCCACCAGCATCCATTTTAGACGATCACCCTGCATTCTGATCCAACCTGCTTCTGGTAAGAAGCAGCCATATGGCAATAGCTGGTTAGTGGCAAAGACTCGAGGTGAGACTCAATATTAATAAGAGTTTGGCTACAACCAAAGCACCACCAATTGACTTCCTTGGCAGGCTCAGCACATTTTCTCCTTTGCCTCAGATGACTTCTGATACAGAGGAGTCCATGTCCACATTGATTGCATCCCATCAATCATGTCTATGTTGGTTCCAGTGGTTGTGCAATATCTTCTCCTTTTGCCTCAGACAACTTCTGATTCAGAGGTGTCTGTATCCACGTCAATTGCATCCACATCAGTTTTATCCCCACCAATCACATCACCAATTGCATCTATGCTGGTTCCTGGGGCAGTTCCTGGGGCAGTTGACACTTCCTTGTTGATGGGGGGCAAGTGAAGCCATCTGACTGAAGTGTGTTTGGTTGAGCCAAAAATGGGAATTCAATGGAAGGATATCATGTGGTACAGAAGGTCAAAACATGTAAGCAAATGAGAACTGCATGATGGTACAGGGCAGGTGGCCATTCCATTGGTAAGTATGTTGTCATTATGAACCTCAAATGCTGCATGAAGAGTTTTATTTGTATCCATCTAATGTAGTAAATAATGATCAGTGAGAAAAAGTTTGTGCAAACAAAATACTTACTGATGCATTCTCACTTCCATCGGCAGCTCATCATTATAAACACACCATGGGCAGAACATGGGGTGTTAGCACAGCCTCTATTACTCTTTTTTGGTCTTACATTTCTTGTCATTTAATCTATACTTTCTTAATAATGAATATGGTACTGTCAACAAGTGCACTCAAATCTAATGCTAACCATCTGTAGGAATAACTGGCTGCAAGCTCAGCCACAAAAGCAATATATGAACAGTGACCAATATAATACAGTAGTATTGTTGGTTCTCATTATTTCAATGTGGTTAACATTGATTGGCTGAACAAAATAATTGGCATAAGATTTATGCATAAATTTGGGATCTTGCTAGATCCTGAAAATAATAGTATCTTGATCAGCAGAATCCCTGCTCCCACTCTTTCTGAGAGGAGGAAATGGTCAAATTAGCATGTAGGCACTCACTGCAACATGCAAGACCTATGTCACATTGACATAAGGAAGCAGGACTGTCAGGATCTGCTGAGAAAAGACAATCTGTTCATATAGAAGCTCTGGAAGGCATCATCCACTACAAGACCCTCATCATTACAACAATAGAAGATCATAACTGCAATAAAAGGTTCTGGTGTGAATTTGTTGAGCAGCATCTTAATGCAGCTACCATTAATGCTGAGATTATCCCTTGATCAGAGATTCCACCATTAGGTAAGTCAAAAACCATGCAGGGTCCTGGTTACTATGAATGGTCAACTATATACTATTGCACATATATACCAGGATCATGAAGGAGTTCATTAGGTGAATGTTGTTGTCACTGCAAGATCAACTCTCTGATTACATTGCAAAGACTATCAATGTCTATGTATTTGGGTTTTTCACTCTCTGGGCACACTATGCTATTAAAGTGATGCCAAAAGAGATGTGCATTCAAATAATGTGTTGAGCGATGTGTAGGATGCTTATTCACTGTCTGGAGACGAGCTTCACTGTCATAGATGAAGACACTGAACTCATCTCACCTGCCTAATATAGGCCTGGTCTCGGAAAAACCCAAATTACTATAAGCGGAAACTCAACTTGGGCTCAATGCAACTAACTACTGACTACTTATCTGTAACATCTGTTGTATCTACAACTAGTAGGATTGTTCATCATCATATTCCAACATAATGACCTATTTCAATTCTCCAGAACTCTGTGCAATTGTGCCCAGACATAGAAATTTGATACACAGAATCTGGCAAAACAAGATGCACTTCTGTACTAATAGAATGTGGGGATAGATTATCTACATGGTCCTCCTCTCTGTGTTTTCATTAGAGCAACTGGGAGCTATTGTTAAAAGTGCTAGATATTATCACTTCAATGAAGCTCTCAAGTGGAGCAATCACAATTTTCTTGTTGTACCAAAATCTCATGACTCATAGTGTCTGATCATAATTGCCATCTTCAGTATTAATCTTCTTAAAGACCAGTGGAAGAATGAATCATTCTTTTTTTGTTTTTTTCCTTGTCATGGAACCTGACTGCAATTATGTGATCTGTTCTATAATGACCCTATTGTATTTTGCCTTGGAGGATGACATATTTGTGGATGTCCATATAATTGAAGAGATTATGTATCCCATCTGACAGCAATCCATGTGCTTCAAACCATATATGAAGAGGCAGCCTGTCTTACAGGTCAAAACCAAGAGTGGCTGGGGCATTTCCCCCAAGCTTGCTCTTGTCAAAAGTATTAATCCAGTAGTGGTTATATAAGACTTTCCACCATGTTCAACAACGGTTCAGTAGCTCAGATGGTTAAAGCATCAGCATATATAGCCAGGAGATTCTGAGTTCAATCCTTAGCTGGTCCATATTATTTCATGGTCACATTTGGACAGTTTAGTTGTAACTATTAGCTCCTACTATTTGCAGTTGTATGCTATTAGGTGACAGTGTTTGTAAACAACACTTAATAGCTCTTTCTTATGTGGTTTATACATCCCATTTATAGATGATAAGTTTAGTGGAGGGGTTCACTAGTATGTACTGTCTCCAATTTAGCACAATACACAACCTAATTAATCTGTTTTAGTCCATGTGACTGCCTACTGCTTCCAGGCAGTCAATAACTTCAACAAGGCACTTAGTTCTACAGACTGAATGAGAATAATAGGATACAACCTTTATTCTCACACTTTTTTGTGCATGTCCATCTTGTTTGTATCTTATTATATTCATATATCCAAATAGGAAAGCTATAAGACATGCTTGGCCTAGTTTGACCTGGAAACCATCTTTGCTGACTGTAGCCAAGATGCAGAAGTACAGACTGCAATGAAGGTATGTTTATCTTGTATATTTTCACATTCATACTCAATTACATTATCCAAGGCCTGTGCAAGTATCTTGTATGGCAGAAACCCAAATACACCCTTCATGCTAGCCATCAAGGAAAGAGGTGCTCTTTGTCGAGATAAGGGCTAATCACAAGCAGGTATGGGATCTGTCTTGAATTCTGAACTGTTTATGCCAGATATTGTGCCTAGTGCAGGAATGAAATATCCAATATTAGTTTACTGTTTTATTTTATTTTATATTTTAATCAGTATCTTTTTTCTTTAGTTTTTCAGAACCAATCTTAGAGACTTTTTTTGACCTACTCTCACCTATATTGTTTTACATCTTTGATATTTGTTTGTGGTTTATTGGTTTGAGAATTTATTTTATATATCCTCAGCTGTCTATTACTACTTCTCATCATTAGCATTCTTTTGGAAAAGATAATTGATAATGTTGAAAAACTGATATAGATGTTTTACTTGTTGGGAGGGAGCCATTGTTATATATAGCAGGTTACTCATCTTTTTGCAGATGCTGCAGGATGGTATTTACATATGTTTTTGAGTATATATTACAAGTATAAGCATTTTTCCATCACATGTCAATAAGTCAGTTTTACTGAAATCACTGAAAAGTGTAAGCATGTTGCTTACTACAGTCCTCCTAATGTACATATATGCAGCCTGCTGGCTGAACAACTATATTGTTCAGTTATGTCCCTTTTGGTGTAACAGTTATGGTGCTAGGCTGTCCAGACTACTTACAAAAAGACCTTTATGACATGTTCTTACTGTTGTTCTACCACCATGAAATCAGATGTGATTATATAAGATGTAAAATGAAATTCATCAATTCCTTTTAATTTATAATTAGCAGTGATTATTGAAATATGTAGTTTCATTTTCTTACTAATATCTAGTTTAGCATTGTTTGTGGTTATCATTAACAATAGGTAGATATGATGAAATTGGGTTATTTTATTAATTTCACCATTACAAAAAGTACA
>Ga0210383_10006158_pt1 | contig 10492 bp, 7 predicted proteins | sample IncBWC14OmetaG_FD_160072 | JGI IMG/M metagenome (GOLD analysis project Ga0210383, IMG submission 160072) | Forest soil microbial communities from Barre Woods Harvard Forest LTER site, Petersham, Massachusetts, United States - Inc-BW-C-14-O ...
GGGGTAGCCGATCCCCAGCGAGCGGTCCGCGAAATCGGCCATCGTCGTACCGGCGGTCGTGGTTGCGACCACGACGAACCAGTACAGCAGCGGATGAAAGGCTTTCGCGGAAATCTGCGCGATGACGGCAACCACGAAAATGCCGATAAAGATGCAGCTGGAGAGCGCGTAGCCGAGGTTCATCGACATCGATACCGCGTCCCCGCCGGTTTCGCCGAGCGTGGTTGCAAGTATCTTGATGGACCAGAAGACGAGGGTGACTTCGGGAACCTTGCTTCGTTGCAAGTCTTGATTCGTTGCAAAATTCATTTCCAATATTTTCTCCGATTTTTCCCGGCTCTGACGTCATGCCGGCGTGGCGCCCGCCTCCGGCGAATCGGATCGGTGGTGCCGAACATCGGGCAATGAACGGGCTGCGCGCGACGCCGTTCCATCAACGATTCCTGAGTTGACAGCCCGTTGTCGGCGAGTCAGCCGGTCACCGCCTCGGTTATTGCGAGGAGCGCACGCGACTCGTCGCATGCCCACTCTTGCCGCGAACCTATCGGTCCGGAATGACGGTAGGTGCCTTCAGGTCGCCCGGCGCACGTAACCGGGATTGAGATCTTTCACGGTGCGCGCGCCGCATTGCTGCATGGCTGCCCGCGTTTCGGTGCGCACAAGTTCGAGCACCCGTTCGACGCCTTCCTGGCCGAACGCACCAAGGCCCCAGAGATAGGGCCTGCCGATGCCGACCGCCTGCGCACCCATGGCAAGCGCCTTGACCGCGTCGGTGCCGCGGCGGAAGCCGCTGTCGACGACGACCACCATCCGCCCGTTCACGGCAGTGACGATTTCCGGCAGGGCATCGATGGTGGAGCGGCCATTGTCCTCGCCGCGGCCGCCGTGATTGGAAACGAGAATCCCGTCGAGCCCGTTCCTGGCTGCGAGATCGGCATCCTCGGCCGTGACGATGCCCTTGAGCATGATCTTCATGCGCGTGACGTCGCGCATGCGCTTTATCGTGTCCCAGTTCAGGTTGGAGGACTCGCCGCCTCCCTTGATGCCGGTAAGATCGATTCCATCGTAGTTGTGCCGCCGCAAGGCGCGCGCGGCGAAACTCGATCGGTCATGGCAGGCAGAGCATTCCCGTGTATCGGTCCGCCTGAGCCGGAACAAGGTTTCCTGGTTACGGCCCGCGATGCGGTCGACCGTCACCATCAGAACCGGACAACCGGCGCCATCCGCCCGCTTGATCAGCGCCTGGGCGACATCCCAGCTCGGCGAGGCATAAAGCTGGAACCAGACCGGAGCCCCCCGCGCCTTGGTGACGTCGTCGACGGAGAAATTCGAAGAGGTCGACAGGATTTGCAAATGATTGCCGCTGCGCGCCGCTCTCGCGACCGCAAGCTCGCCATCGGGATGGAAGAACTGATTGGCGCCGGTCGGGCATACAAAAATCGGAGAATCATATTTCGTGCCGAACAGCTCGATACTGGTGTCGACCCTGGAAACGTCGTTGAGACGGTGCGGCATCAACTGGAATTTGAGGAAATCCTCGCGATTGGCACGCAGCGTGACTTCATCATCGATGCCGGACGCCATGTAGCCGAAATGCGCCGGCGGTACGTTCTTGCGAGCCACCGGTTCGAAGTCAAACACGTTGATCGCGTCCTTCGGGTTTTCGATCAAGTCGCCGCTGCCTGGCGGCGCCCAGATCATCGGATCGGGCAGCCTGGATGAGGCTTCCACGGCCAGCCCGGGCGTCGAACCGGGTGCCAGAAGCGGACTTGCCGCGATATATTGCAGAAAACGGCGGCGGCTTGCGGCGCGCACGATCGACGACGGCATTGAAATTTCCTCCCCTGCTGCTTTTGTTCTTATGGATCAACGATAGCAGCCTCGCGGTTTACTCGGAAGGGCTGCGCTGAAATTGGGGCAGCCCTGCCATGCGCATCCGGCGTCACAAGGGCCGGGCCGTCCATTGGAAGGTCCAAAAAATCGCCATTACGTGACTGAAGACATCAACTTGAGAGGATCGATATGCCGCACGGGGCGTTATCACGGTAGGGATCTACATAATCTGGTCTACCAGCAGTCAAGGATTGTTGACCACCCGACGTCCCGCTAATGTTCGCTCAGGCCGAGAGCGGAGGCGCTGGTGGAGTGGATTTTCACATTGGCTTCCTGTTCGCTGCGATGGGAAGCGAGTGTCGGAATCGAACCGCTGAACAGAAACAGGGCATCATGAATCCCGTCAAAGAACTCGAAAAACACGGCCAGTCGATCTGGCTGGATTTCCTCGCCCGCGGCTTCATCGCCAAGGGAGAATTGAAGAAGCTTATCGATACCGATGGCGTCAAGGGTGTTACCTCAAATCCCTCGATCTTCGAGAAGGCGATCGGCAGTTCGGACGAATATGACGGCGCGATCGGCAGCGCCCTGAAAAAGGGCGATCGACCGGTCGCTGATTTATTCGAGCATCTGGCGGTCGAGGACATCCAGCATGCGGCCGACGTGCTGCGCCCGGTCTATGACCGGTTGAAGGGCGGCGACGGATTCGTCAGCCTCGAAGTGTCGCCTTATCTGGCGATGGATACCACTGCCACGATCGCGGAAGCGCGGCGACTGTGGAGGGACGTCCACCGCAAGAACCTGATGGTGAAAGTGCCGGGGACGGCGGAAGGCCTGCCGGCGATCGAACAACTGACCAGCGAGGGCATCAGCATCAACATCACGCTGTTGTTCTCGCAGAAGGTCTATATCGAGGTCGCAGAGGCCTATCTTGCCGGCCTTGAAAAATACGTTGCCGCCGGCGGCGATCCCGCCCATGTCGCGAGCGTCGCGAGCTTCTTCGTCAGCCGCATCGATACCGCCGTCGACAAGCAGCTCGACGAAAAGATCGCCCGCGCCAACGATCCCGGCGAAAAAGACCGGCTTGCCGCGTTGAAAGGCAAGGTCGCAATCGCCAATGCCAAGCTCGCCTATCGGGAGTACAAGCGCCTGTTCTCCGGCGCGAGGTGGGAAAACCTCGCCGCAAAAGGTGCGAAACCGCAGCGCCTGTTGTGGGCCTCTACCGGCACCAAGAACAAGGAATACAGCGACGTCCTCTATGTCGAGGAGCTGATTGGCTCCGATACGGTCAATACCGTGCCGCCGGCGACCCTCGAGGCCTTCCGCGACCATGGCAGAGTGCGCGACAGTCTTGAGGAAAATATAGAGGAAGCAAGGCATATCCTTGCCGAGCTCGAAAAATCGGGCGTCTCGCTCGACGCAGTTACGGCTGAACTGGTCAAGGACGGCGTCAAGCTGTTCGCCGATGCGGCTGACAAGCTTTACGGCGCGGTGGCACACAAACGCGCAACCGTGCTGGGCAGCGCAATCGATCCACAGAAGCTTGCACTCGATGCGACCACGGAGAAGGCTGTTGAGAAAAGCGCCGAGGAATGGCGCGCATCGGCCAGGATCCGAAGACTCTGGCAGAAGGATAAATCGGTCTGGACCGGCGAGGACGAAGATAAGTGGCTGGGCTGGCTGAACAGCGCGGCCAACGCCGATATCGCCGACTACGAGGATTATGCCGGACGCGTGAAGGGGCAGAATTTCACCGACGCCGTCGTGCTCGGCATGGGCGGATCGAGCCTGGGGCCGGAAGTGCTTGGCGAAACCTTCCCGAAGAAATCCGGCTTTCCCAAACTGCATGTGCTTGATTCCACCGATCCGGCGCAGGTGCGCGCCATGGAGAAAACGGTCGACCTTTCCAAAACGTTGTTCATCGTGTCGAGCAAGTCAGGCGGCACCACCGAGCCGAACGTGATGAAGGATTATTTCTTCGCCCGCGTTTCCGAAACGATTGGCGCCGAAAAGGCCGGCCATCGATTCATTGCCGTCACCGATCCCGGCTCATCGCTGGAACAAGTAGCGACCAAACAGCGTTTTGCGCGCATCTTCCACGGCGATCCATCGATCGGTGGCCGCTACTCTGTGTTGTCGCCGTTTGGTCTCGTGCCGGCCGCCACCGCCGGCATCGACGTCCGCGCCCTCATCAGGCATACGCTTGCGATGATGCGCTCCTGCGGGCCAGACGTGCCGCCACACGAAAATCCGGGTGTCCAGCTCGGACTTGCGATGGGGCTTGCGGGTCTCGAAGGTCGCGACAAGGTGACCATCCTGTCCTCGAAAAAGATTGCGGATTTCGGCGCCTGGGCCGAGCAACTGATTGCCGAATCCACCGGCAAGGACGGCAAGGGCCTGATCCCGATCGACGGTGAACTACTGGGCGATGTTGCCGCTTACGGCAACGACCGCTTCTTCGTCGACCTGCGCACCGAGGGCGAGAACGACGCCGCACATGACGAAAAACTGGCGGCGCTGGAAAAAGCCGGCCATCCCGTGGTTCGCATCGTCATGAAATCGATCGAGCATATCGGCCAGGAATTCTTCCGTTTCGAGATGGCTACCGCCGTCGCGGGCTCGGTGCTTGGCATCAACCCCTTCAATCAGCCGGACGTGGAGGCCGCCAAGATCAAGACGCGCCAACTGACCGCTGCGTTCGAGAAATCCGGTGTATTGCCGGCGGAGCAGCCCGTGATGTCGTCGGCCAAGGCAGATCTCTATACCGACGAGAGGAACGCTGCCGACCTGCGCGAGGCCGGCGCCGATGGCGACCTGGGCTCGTGGCTGAAGGCCCATTTCGCGCGCACCCGCGCCAACGACTACGTGGCGTTGCTGGCCTATGTCGAACGCAGCGCGCCGCATATCGAAGCGCTGCAGACCATGCGGCTTGCGGTCCGCGACAGACGCCATGTTGCAACCTGCGCGGAGTTCGGCCCGCGCTTCCTGCATTCGACCGGCCAGGCCTACAAGGGTGGCCCCGACAGTGGTGTGTTCCTGCAGATCACCTCCGATGACGCAAGGGATTTGCCGGTGCCGGGCCAGAAGGCGAGCTTTGGCGTGATCAAGGCAGCGCAGGCGCGCGGCGATTTTGATGTGCTGACCGAGCGCGGCCGGCGCGCGCTGCGGGTTCATTTGAAGGGCGATCTTGAAAGCGGCCTGAAGGCGCTGGATTCCGCCATCAGGTCTGCGTTGAATTGAGGATATCAAAATGCAGCTCGGCATGATCGGCCTGGGACGGATGGGCGGCAACATCGTCCGCCGGCTGATGCGGCAGGGACATACGGCCGTCGTCTACGACAAAGTCCCCGCGGCCGTGGCGGCAATCGCAGATGACGGCGCGGCCGGCTCGGATTCGCTCGAACAATTCGTCCAGAAGCTCGAGAGGCCGCGTACCGCCTGGGTGATGCTCCCGGCGGGCAAGATCACCGACGCAACCATCGATGCGCTTGCAAATCTGATGGAAAGCGGCGACGCCATCATCGACGGCGGCAATTCGTTCTGGCAGGACGACGTGCGCCGCGGCAAGGTGCTGAAGCAGCGCGGCATCCACTATCTGGATGTCGGCACCTCCGGCGGTGTCTGGGGCATCGACCGCGGCTACTGCATGATGATCGGCGGCGACAAGGCGGTAGTCGATCGGCTCGACCCGATTTTCAAGGCGCTGGCACCCGGCCCTGGTGATATTCCGCGCACCCCGGGGCGGGAGGGACGCGATCCCCGTGTCGAGCTTGGCTATATCCACGCCGGACCTGTCGGTGCCGGGCATTTCGTCAAGATGGTTCACAACGGCATCGAATATGGGCTGATGCAGGCCTATGCCGAAGGCTTCGACATCCTCAAAAACGCCAATGCCGATGCGCTGCCCGCGGAACATCGCTTTGACCTCGATATCGCCGATATTGCCGAGGTTTGGCGGCGCGGCAGCGTGATCCCGTCATGGCTACTCGATCTGACCGCGTCGGCGCTTTCGAAAAATCCGTCGCTTGAGAACTATTCCGGCTTCGTGGAGGATTCCGGCGAGGGCCGCTGGACGGTGAATGCCGCAATCGACGAAGCGGTTCCCGCAGAAGTGCTGACGGCGGCGCTGTTCGCGCGGTTTCGCTCGCGCAAGCAACATACCTTTGCCGAAAAAATTCTATCCGCGATGCGTCAAGGGTTCGGCGGTCACAAGGAACCGCAGCAGCATCCCGACCCGGCGCGTCAAACTGCTCCCAATATCGTCAAGCCGAAAGCCGGACGCTCGTGACAGATCCATTCACAACGCAGCGAAGGCCTGAAAACTGCTCTTTCGTGATCTTCGGCGTCACCGGAGATCTGACACACCGTTTGATTATTCCTGCGCTTTACAATCTTGCCGCTTCCGATCTCTTGCCGGACAAGTTTTGTGTGGTCGGCGTCGCCCGCAAAGCCACGTCTGGCGAGGAGTTGCGCCAAAGCCTGTTGAAGGGCCTCCGACAATTCGCGACGCGCCCCGTGGACGAGGAGATCGCGCGGCGGCTTCTGGAATGCGTCACCAGCGTCGAAGCCGACCCGAAGCAGCCGGCATCCTTCGACACGATGCGCGAGCGGCTCGAAAAGCTGGAAGCCAACCGCGGGACCGGCGGCAATCGGCTTTTTTATTTCGCAACTCCACCCACCGCGTTTGCGGCCATCGCACGCGAGCTTGCCCGCAGCCGCATGCTTGCGGAACAAGGCGGCACGTGGCGGCGACTCGTGATCGAAAAGCCGTTCGGCACCGACCTTTCCTCCGCCAAGGCGCTGAACGACGAATTGCTCAAGCTCGTCAGCGAGCATCAGATCTACCGGATCGATCATTATCTCGGCAAGGAGACGGTACAGAATATCCTGGTGCTGCGTTTTGCCAACGGCATGTTCGAGCCGATCTGGAATCGCGACCACATCGATCATGTGCAGATCACGGTCGACGAGAAGATCGGAGTGGTCGACCATCGCGGCAGCTTCTATGACGCCACGGGCGCCTTGCGTGATATGGTGCCGAACCATTTGTTCCAATTGCTATCGCTGGTCGCGATGGAGCCTCCGTCGAAATTCGCAGCGCACGCGGTGCGTTCGGAAAAGGCCGAGGTATTGGCGGCGATCCAGACCCAGAGCGAGGAAGAAGCGCTGCGCAATTCGGTCCGCGGCCAATATAAGGCCGGCAAGGTCGACGACAGGGAAATTCCCGACTATCGCAGCACAAACGATGTCAAGCCGGACAGCACGACCGAGACCTACGCAGCGCTGAAACTGACCATCGACAATTGGCGCTGGGCCGGCGTGCCCTTCTATTTGCGCACCGGCAAGGCGCTCGGCATCAAGCGTACCGAGGTGGCGATCAAGTTCAAGCAGGCGCCCTTTGCGATGTTCCGCGAGACGCCGGTAGACAGGCTTTCGCAAAATTATCTGATCATCGCCATCGAGCCGACCGAGGGCATCACGCTGCAGTTCAACACCAAGGTGCCGGGTCCCACGGTCAACATCGACGGCGTCGAGATGAAGTTCCGCTACAAGGATTATTTCAAGGCGGAACCGACCACAGGATACGAAACGCTGATCTACGACTGCATGATCGGCGACAATATCCTGTTCCAGCGCGCCGACAGCGTTGAGGCGGGCTGGCAAGCGGTGCAACCGTTCCTCGATGCCTGGAAGAAAGCCGGCGCGAAGGGCCTCGAAACCTACAAGGCCGGCAGCGAAGGCCCATGCGCTGCCGACGAACTCATCAGACGCGATGGCCGCAGCTGGCGCAAACTCGCCTGAGATGCCCGACAAACTTCAACCAATCCCGCTCGACGATCCGGGGATGCTGGCGAAGGCAGCCGCTGAACGCCTGATGACTCGACTGGATGCGAATGCTGGTCGCGTTGCCATTTGCCTGACCGGGGGATCGACCCCGCAAATGCTTTACCAACTCCTGGCAAGCGACCCGTGGTGCAGCCGAATTCCATGGGATCGCGTGCATTGGTTCATTGGCGATGAACGTTTCGTCGGACCTCGCGATCCGCTCAACAACATGGCCATGGCGCGGGGTATCCTTCTCGACCGCTTTGCGCCCGCGGCCAACATTCATCCGATTCCGACCGACACCTCCAGCCCCGATGAATCCGCCCTTCGTTACGAGCGTGAGTTGCAATCGTTCTATGGCGGTCGTGAACTTGATCGCGAAAGGCCGTTATTCGATCTTGTGCTGTTGGGCATCGGCCCCGATGGTCATACGGCCTCGCTGTTTCCCGATGATCCAGCGCTCGAAGAAACCGGGCGCTGGGTGGTCGGCGTACCCAAGGCCCATGTCAAACCCTTCGTCCCGAGGGTGACGCTTACTCTGCCCACGCTTTCCTCCTGCCGCGAGATGTTGTTCGAGGTCGCAGGCAAGGACAAGCGCGCGATCATGATGCAGCTCTTCGCGGGCGAGAACCTGCCTGCAAACCGTGCGCGCTCGATCGGCGAAACCGTGTTGCTGGCGGATCGGGCAGCGCTCGGCGGAGAAACTTCGTGAACGGTAAGCCAGCGACCTCGCCATGCGCACTGATCGTGATGGGCGTGTCCGGATCGGGCAAAAGCACGATCGCCGCCGCTCTCGCCGAACGCCTCGGCTGGACCTTCGAGGATGGCGACCGGTTCCACCCCGCCAGCAACGTCGCCAAGATGCACGCGGGTCATCCGCTCACCGATGAGGACCGCTGGCCCTGGTTGCAGGCGATCGCCGACGAGATCGACCGGGTCTGCCACGCCAGCGGGCATGTCGTCATCGCCTGCTCGGCGCTCAAACGCGCGTACCGTGCTTTGCTCGTGCATGGCAGAGCCGACGTTCGCATCGTCTTTCTCAAGGGGACGCAGGCCTTGATCGCCGACCGGCTTGCGCGGCGCAAAGGTCATTTCATGCCGCCCGGGCTGTTGGACAGCCAGTTCAAGACGCTGGAGCCGCCGGAGGCGGACGAAAACCCAGTGACGGTGTCGATCGACGCACCGGTCGAGACGATCGTCGAGCATGTCGTCCGTCAACTGGCGTCTTCACTTTCCGGCAGGAGCCGCGCATGAAGCGAATTGCCCTTGTCGTGTCGGACGTTGACGGGACCCTTCTGACCAAAGACAAGCGCCTGACCGAAGCCGCAAAGGACGCCGTGCGGCGCCTGCATGCAGCCGGCATCGGCTTCACCATCACCTCGAGCCGGCCGACCATTGGCATGCGGTTTCTCATCGACCCGCTGCAAATAAAGCTTCCGATCGGCGCCTTCAACGGCAGCTCCATTGTCGATTCCAGCCTGAAGCCTATTGAACAACACCTGATCCCGGAGCCCGCAGCGCGGCGCTGCATCGATCTGTTGAACCGGTTCGGTACCGATATCTGGCTGTTCACCGGGGATCGCTGGCTCGCCCGTGACACCAGCGGACAATACGTTGCGCTGGAAAAGCGTGCGATCCAGGCCGACCCAAACGTTGTTGCGGATTTTACGCCTTATCTCGCTTCCGCCTGCAAGATCGTCGGATCGAGCGCCGATGCGGAACTGCTGAAGCGTTGCGAAATAGACATGCAAAATGCAATGGGCGCCGAGGCGAAGGCGGTGCGTTCGCAGAGCTATTACCTCGACGTCACCCCGCCCGGCCGCGACAAGGGCACCTTTGTCCAGGCAATGGCAAGACGCCTGCAGCTTTCAACCGACGCTGTCGCTACCATCGGCGACATGCAAAACGATCTGCCGATGTTCGCCGGAAGCGGACTTTCGTTTGCCATGGGCAACGCTACCGATGACGTCAAAAAAGCGGCGACGCACGTTACGGCCTCCAGTGAAGAAGAGGGTTTTGCCAAGGCGGTGGAGATGATCTTGCGGGCGTCATAGCGAGGAGCGTGAGCGACGAAGCAATCCAGCCTTTGCGGATCTGGATTGCTTCGCTTGCGGTCGCAATGACGCCGGAGGCGAAGCAACTTTCGATGGTTGCCGAATTACCGGGTCAAGTCGGGTCAAGCCCGGCAACGACGCCGTGAATGTTCATTTCGATCTCTGCACCGCCGGCTTTTCATGCGGTTTCTTTGCGTCGCTGAGGTTATGGGCGGTGTTGACCAGCGCGATATGGGTCAGCGCCTGCGGAAAGTTGCCAGTTTGCCGTGCCGCTATCGAATCGAATTCCTCTGCCAGAAGACCGAGATCGTTGGCAATTCCGACGACGCGATCGAACAGCATCTGGGCCTTGTCGGTCTCACCGGCCAGCACATGAGCATCGGCGAGCCAAAGCGTGCAGGCCAGGAACGCGCCCTCGATCGGCTGCTTCTCATCGGAGATCTCGCGCGGATCATGCCGCAATACGAAACCGTCGCGCATCATATGCCGTTCGATGGCAGCGAGGGTGCCTCGGATCCGCGGGTCCGTCGGCGGTAGGAAACCTACCGACGGCAAAAGCAGCACGCTCGCATCAAGCAAGTGAGAGCCGTAGCATTCGACGAACGTGTTTTGTCCGGAGTCGAATCCGTTTTCACAGACGCTGCGGCAGATAGTGTCGCGCAGGTTTCGCCAGCGATCGAGCGGCGCGTCATACCCGAACTGCTCGGCGCCCTTGATGGCGCGGTCGATTGCAACCCATGTCATCACTTTTGAGAACACGTAGTGCTTGGGGGCACCGC
>Ga0210383_10006159_pt1 | contig 10492 bp, 5 predicted proteins | sample IncBWC14OmetaG_FD_160072 | JGI IMG/M metagenome (GOLD analysis project Ga0210383, IMG submission 160072) | Forest soil microbial communities from Barre Woods Harvard Forest LTER site, Petersham, Massachusetts, United States - Inc-BW-C-14-O ...
GCTTTTTGAATCTCGAGCCGGTGGTTGCCGCTGCCGCGACGGCGCTCGACCGGGAAGCCGTGATTGTAAACCACGGATCCGGGACCAATCTCTCGGGCACTTATGCTTCCAAGTGGGTACTCGTCGGCAGCCGCACGGGTTTTCTCGCCCAGGCCGAAATCGAAAAGGCCGGCCAAATCATTCCCGCCACTTCCCGCCGCGATCTTTGGACAGACGACTACAGCAGTCTTTTCCGCGTCCTCGATTGATTCCGAGCCGGCAGCCTCAGCTAGAAGCCGTACTTCGCGATAATCTTTCCGTCCGACTTGCGAATCAGCGCGAGTGCTGCGTGTTGCGCCGGCAGCTTCAGCTTCAATTCTGTGCCGGTCGTCTTGTCGCGCAGATCGATCGCCGAATCCTTGTCCGTTTCGGACACCATCACGTACAGCACGCCATCCGCGAGCACCGTCGGATAAATCAGCACGCCGGGCGAAACGCTCGCCGCGCCGCTCGCCGCATCAAATAGCGGCTCGACGCCCGCGTCTTTCAAAGCAGCTGCATAAAGCTCAGCGGCAGGCTTCGCCCCTTGCGCGAGCTCCACCGGATACGCCGCCCAAATAATCCGTCCGCTGCCGTACGAAATCTCTTCCAGGCTCTTCCCATCCGCGAAGTGCAGCGATTCGAGCCAACTTTGCGCCATCGAATCGAACGACAGCGAAATGGCAGCGCCTTTCCATTCGATCGCCGCGCTGTGATACGTCAGCGGCTCGATCGTCGCGCCTGCCGCGAGCGTGCTGGTGCGGTCCACGCGATGCCAGTGCGGATCGCGCCCGATCGGCCCCGTGATCAGCAAAGTTCCTCCACCTTTCGCGTACGCGAGCAGCGCCTGCCACGTCGGCTCCGCAAGCGATTGCGCCGACGGGAGAATCACCAGCTTCGGATTGCCCAGATTCGCGATTTGGTTTTCCGTGATCACATACGTCGGCGTTTTGTCGAAATAGCTCGCCGCCCGCACGGACACGCGCTGCGCCTCCACTTGCATCTCGCGAATTTCGGAGAATTGCGCCGCCTGCGACGTCACGATCGCCACCTGTGCGCGTTGCGGTTCGCGCAAACTCGCCTGCGCATCGCGCGCAAATTGCGCGAAGTCGCGTTCGACGTCTGCCTCCGGCTTCTCCGTCTCATCCGGCCGCAGCACGCCGATCGGCACTTCATTCGGGTTCGTCATGTACGTGTTGCTGTTCCAGAGCCACTGAATCGCGCCCGATCCTTCGACGAACGAGAGCGCGATCTTTCGCTCCAGCAGCGCCGCGTCACTCTCCGGCGTGCGCCGCGCGATCTCATCGAGCGTCAACTCGCGCTGCAAGCCGGTCTCCTGAATGAGCATCGCCTTGCCCGGCTGCTTCGCAACGAGCGAATCCCAAAGCAAATTGTCGTTGTTCCACCACGAATGGTTCGTCGTGAAGTCCACTTGCTCGCCGAAAAACGCCGGATTCAGGCGATCGTCGAAGCCGCCTTCGTCCTGGCCCACGGTGATCGGTTGTTCCGAGCCAGTCCCACGAATCGCCTCGCGCATCTGCTTCACCCAGCCGGCAAAGGTCTCCTGCGCAAACTCGAAAAAATCGTAAAGTTTCGCCGAACTGTATCCGGAATACTCCGCGCGCTGCTGGAACTCGTCAACGGTCGGCAGCGGCAGCGATTGATCTTTGGTCAGCGTAATCGAGTTCCAGGCGTCCGCGAGCGCGGCGCGGTCCGGATATTTCGCGTTCAGCCACGCGTTCCACGCGTTCAGTTCCAACCAGTCTCCATTCGGCAGCATCTGCCACACGAACTTTGAAAAGCTCGGCTCGTTCACCAGATCCCACGCGAGGAAGGGAACTGTGTGGAATCGCTCCACCACCGCCGAAATCAGCGTCTTCTGCCGCCGCAGCGCCTGCGGGTCGAGATACGCATTCACGCCGCCCAGCGAATCCGGCAGGAACGCAAAAAAATTGAACTGCACCGGCAGCCCGTTTCGTCGCGCCGTCATCAGGAACGCTTCCATCGTGCGCAGCGTCCGCTCGTACGGACGCCCCTCCTCGTCGCAAAGGCGCGTCCAATCCGTCCACCAGCCCGTGCGGAGCATGTTCAGCCCATCGGCGTGAATCTCCCCGAGATCCTTGTTCCACACGTACGCATTCGGATGCTCGAAGAAAAGCCGCTGTACATCGCTCGCCATGTACGTGGTGCCCACCACCGCGAGTGGCTTTCCATCCAGCTCGAAATAATCCTTGTTCACGCCGAGCCGCGGCCCGCCTCGCAAATAGTCCGTGTCGCGAACCCAGAATCCTGTGCGATACGTCGCAACGGTTCTGTTGCCATCCAGCAATTTCGCTTCGATCGTGTAGAGCCCGCGCCCATGAGGAGGTGGGAACCTGACGAGTCCGCGCGCCGGTATCTTTACCGTTTGTGTTTCACCTTCTGCCGGCTCGCCATCCGCTTTCAAGCGAAGCTGCGCCGTCAAATCTCCCGCAGCCGCCGCGCTCGATTGCCAGTTCAACGCGAGTTCCACCGGCTCATCCGGCAGATAGAGCGTTTCGGTGGGCTGCACTGTGAATTCCTCGGCGCCGCGCAGCGCTGCTTGCGCGAGCATCGGCACGAGCTGCTTCGCCTCCGCGCCGCCAAAAAATCCGCTCGTGAGCTCTGCGTTCACAAAAATCCATCTTCCGCCCGAAAAATTGCCCCGCACGTGGTCAATCTGAATCGCCGGCGCAGCGAGTTTGCGGCCATCGCGTGTCCCCCACGCGAGCGCGTCGAGCCGCGCGTCAATCGACCCCGCCGAACCGTCGCGGCTGTAAACGTCCGAGCTCGACAAATGCAGGATCGGACTGAATCCCCTCTTCCACGCGAACTGCGGCGTGCTCATCACGAAATCCGGATTCGTCTCGAATTTCAGTCCAGCCGATCCCGGCGTCGTCTGGTATTGGTCGATCAGCAGCTCTCTCGAATCGCGCACGCTGTATTCGCGCAGATGCCATCCCTGCTGATCGTGATATGCGGCTCGCGTAAACGGCGCGCCGCCGAGCACCAGCAAGTTGCCGCCGCGCCACAGAAAATCATGGATCGCTTGCCACTCATCTTCGGGATACGCCGAACCATACGGAAGTATGAGCAGCCGCGTCCCGGCATCTGCCAGGATGTCCGCGAGCTTATCCGCCGTGGCGACGCCCGCGCTCGGCACAAGCGCTTTCAAATCCGCCTGCGTCGGGGTAGCCGTGTCAGCCGCGGGAAATCCGGCGTCGAAGAAAATCACGATCGGCGGTGTGGCAGCTTGTCCGCCTGCCGCGGGCTTCGGCTGCGAATGCGCGTTTTGGCCGGCGGCCTCCGGCAAAAATATCAATGAACAAATGCAGGCAAGGGCCAACGCGGCAATTGCGACGCTCTTCTTCATATGTCTTCGCTGCCTCCGCGCGCGCCGTTGTAAACCGTCGCTCTCGGCTCACGCCAACGGAATCTCAGGAAAGAGTGCTTCCTCGGTATCTTGCTAAATCGGACGCGATTGCGTACCGTCGCATAGGCACACTCACGCGTTCGATAAACTCCATAGTCCAAGGGCCCTGAATGCACGTTGCTGAACTTAGGAACGACTTCATCAACCTCTACCACCGCGAGCCGCGCATCTTCCGCGCACCCGGTCGCGTGAACCTCATCGGCGAGCACACGGATTATAACGACGGCTTTGTTTTCCCCGCAGCAATTGATCTCTTCACTTGTGTCGCCATCACTCCGCGCGACGATCGCCGCATCGTCATCCGCACCGAAAATTTGCACGAACAGCTCGACTTCTCGCTCGATTCGCCCGCACCCATCGCGCCCCGCCATTGGACGAGCTACATCCGGGGAGTCGCCCGCGCACTTCAGGAAGGCGGCTATCCCCCATGCGGAGCGGACCTGCTCATCCGCGGCGAAGTGCCGCTCGGCGCCGGCGTCAGCTCCTCGGCTTCGCTCGAAGTCGCCGTCGGCTACGCGCTCGTCGCCATCTCGGGCCGCACCATCGAGTGCCGCCGCCTCGCGCAAATCTGCCAGCGCGCCGAAAACGAATATGTGGGCGCGCACACCGGCATCATGGACCAGCTCGCCTCCAGCTGCGCCGTCGCCGGCCGCGCGCTGCTTCTCGATTGCCGCTCGCTCGAATTCCGCGCGCTGCCGCTGCCGGAAAGCCTGCGCCTCGTGATCTGCAATTCCATGATCAAACGCGAGCTTTCTTCCAGCGCCTACAATACGCGCCGCGAGGAGTGCGAACAAGGCGTGCGCATCCTCGCCGAATTTCTGCCTGGCGTCCGCGCGCTCCGCGATGTCACTTTCGAGCAGCTCGAGCAATTTCGCTCGAAACTTCCCGAAATCGTCTACAAGCGCTGCCGCCACGTGGTCACTGAAGACGATCGCGTGCTCACCGCCGCGATGGCGTTCGAAAATAACGAGCTCGATAAGCTCAGCCGCGCCATGTCCGAATCGCATCGCAGCCTGCGCGACGATTTCCAGGTGAGTTGCCCCGAGCTCGATCTCCTCGTCGAACTTGCAGACAGCTCTCCGGGCGTTCACGGTGCGCGCATGACGGGCGCGGGCTTCGGCGGCTGCACCATCAATCTGGTACACTCCGATTTCGTGAACCCTTTTCGCGCCCGCATCTCGGCCGAATACGAGCGCCGCACGAAATTGAAACCCGAGATTTACGTTTGCGACGCCGCTGCCGGAGCCGGCCCCGCCGATCTCGATTCCAGCGGCTCGCCCTCATGACGGCGTTCAACCTCAGCGAAGATCCCCACCGCCGCTTCAATCCGCTCACGCGCGAATGGGTCCTCGTCTCCGCGCATCGCACGCAGCGGCCGTGGCAAGGTCAAGTTGAGACGCTCCAGCCCGAATCCACCGTCGCTTACGATCCCGATTGCTACATGTGCCCCGGCAACACACGCGCGAACGGCGCGAAGAATCCGCATTACGCGAGCACGTTCGCCTTCGACAACGACTATCCCGCCGTTCGTCGCGATACGCCGCTCGACGCTGTCCGCGACGGCCTTTTTCTCGCTCGCGGCGAAAGCGGCGTCTGCCGGGTCGTCTGCTTTTCCCCGCGCCACGACCTCACGATCGCGCGCATGGAGCCGCCCGCGATCCGCGAAGTTGTGGATGTCTGGGCGAGCGAAACCACTTCGCTCGGTGCGCTGCCTTTCGTCAATTACGTGCAAATCTTTGAAAATCGCGGCGCGTTGATGGGCGCGAGTAACCCGCACCCTCATTGCCAGATTTGGGCCACTGCGAGCATCCCCAACGAGCCGACGAAAGAGCACGCCGGCCTCGTCGAGTATCAGCATGCCGAGGGACGCTGCCTTCTCTGCGATTGCGTCGCGCAAGAGGAAAAGTCCGGAGCGCGCTTGATCGAGAGCAACGATTCCTTCATCGCCGTCGTGCCGTTTTGGGCGATATGGCCGTTCGAAGCGCTCGTCCTCGCGCGCCGCCACGCTGGCTCGCTTTTCAATCTCGATGCGCGCGAGCGCAGCGGCCTCGCATCCATCATGAAGCGGCTCACCACGCGCTACGATAATCTCTTCGGCGTTCCGTTCCCCTATTCGATGGGCTTTCACCAGGCGCCCACCGATGGCGCGACGCATTCCGAGGCGCATCTCCACGCACACTACTATCCGCCGTTGCTTCGTTCGGCGACTGTGCGAAAATTTATGGTCGGTTACGAAATGCTCGGCGGCCCGCAACGTGATCTCACGCCCGAGCAAGCCGCCGAACGGCTCCGCGCCGTGGCGGAACCTTCGCGGTGAAGGCCTTGTAGGCCGCGGTTTCAACGGCGGCGTGAACGGCGCAAGCTAGACGGGGCTTTAGCCCCTGAAGTGCGGTTGCAAAGCACTCGCGGCGCATTTGTGAGCTAGTTTTGTTTCAGATCCTTACGGAAAACAGAAAGGCGAACGATGGCGATTCTCGTCACAGGCGGTGCGGGTTATATCGGCAGTGTCACGGCGGAGCGTCTCCGCGCCAAGGGTGAGGAAATTGTCGTCCTCGACGATCTCTTTCGCGGCCATCGCGAATCTCTCGATCCCTCAACGCCTTTCTATCAAGGACGCGTGGGCGACTCGGCACTCGTCGCGCGCATCTTGAAAGAACACGACGTCGAAGCGTGCGTCCACTTCGCGGCGCTTGCTTACGTCGGTGAGTCGGTCGATCAGCCCGCGAAATATTTTGAAAACAACGTCCAGCAAGGTGTCGCTTTCCTGAGCAGTTTGCTCGCGGCCGGAGTCCGCCGCTTCGTCTTCTCCTCTACGTGCGCAACCTACGGCGAGCCCGAGAAGATGCCCATCTCCGAGTCTTTTCCGCAATGGCCGAAGAACCCTTACGGCTGGTCGAAGCTGATGATGGAGCGCATTCTTGCGAGCTACGACGCCGCGTACGGCCTGAAATTCGTCGCGCTCCGCTATTTCAATGCCGCGGGCGCCACCGAAACGCGCGGCGAACACCACGAGCCCGAATCGCACCTCGTGCCGAATGTGCTGGCCGTCGCGATGGGCCAGCGCTCCGAAGTCGCCGTCTTCGGCAAGAATTATCCGACGCCCGACGGCACCTGCATCCGCGACTACGTCCACGTCTCCGATCTCGCCGACGCGCACATCCTCGCGCTCGACCATCTTCGCCGCGGGGGCGCCTCCGATTTCCTCAACCTCGGCACCGGCCATGGCTTTTCCGTGCTCGAAGTGATCGAAGCTGCCCGCAAAGTCACCGGGCATCCGATTCCCGTGCGCATGGAAGCTCCGCGTCCCGGCGATCCCGCGCGCCTTGTTGCCGATGCCTCAAAGGCCAAGCAGGTTCTCGGCTGGAATCCCACCAAGTCCGATATGGCCGCGATCCTCCGCTCGGATTGGGAGTGGCGCCGCCATCATCCGCAAGGCTATTCCGCGAAATAATCGGGAACGATCCCCAGGGCCCGCTCGTTATACCGTCCGCAAGCGCGCCATCCCGGCGCCCGGAGGATGCCCGTGTTCTATGACCTCTTTCATGACATCGGTTCCGACGTCCGCTACAGCCTGCGCATGCTCGCAAAATCCCCGGGTGTCACGGCCATTGCGGTAATCACGCTCGCCCTCGGCATCGCGGTCAACTCTACGATTTTCACTTACGTCAACGCGCTGTTGCTGCGTCCGCCCGCCGGCGTTCCCTCGGCTAATCGCTTGATCGAAGTGTGGCAACAAAATAAGAAAGCTGCGGGAGTAGAGCAATTCCTGCCCTTTACCTACCCCGACTACACTTACTATCGCGATCACACGCGGGCATTCTCCGGAATGATTGCATTCGACGGCGATCCGGAGCAGGCCATTTGGAACCGCGCGGGAAACGGTGAAACCGTGCAAGGCCAAATCGTCTCCGGGAACTTTTTCAACGTCCTCGGAGTTCCCGCCGCTCTCGGCCGCACCATCGTCCCCGAAGACGACCATGCCGCCGCCGATCCCGTCACCGTCATTTCCAATTCCTTTTGGCGCACGCGCCTCGCCGCCGACCCCAAAGTCGTCGGCCAGCGGCTGATTCTCAACGGTGCGGAATATCGCGTCGTCGGTGTCTTGCCTGCCGGCTTCGAAGGCCTCGAAATCGCGCTCGAGCCAGACTTCTGGGTTCCCATCTCCATGACGGAGAAATTGAAGCGCGATACCGGCATTTTGCAGAGTTGGCAAAGCTACTGGCTCTTCGGAATCGGCCGTTTGAAGCCGGGCCAGGGAATCGCGCAGGCGCGCGCCGAGATGGCCGTGCTCGCCGATCAGATTGCCCGGGCGCATCCGGAGGAGAGAAAAGACATCGGCGCGATCGTCTATCCCGCCGCGATGATGCCGGGCCCGTTCCGCGGATACGTGGGCGCGTTCACGGGGCTGCTGATGGTCGTTGTTTCTCTCGTTCTGGTGATCGCCTGCACGAACGCCGCGAACCTGATGCTCGTGCGTGCTTTCGCTCGGCGCCGCGAAATGGCGATTCGCTCGGCGATGGGCGCCAGCCGCAGCAGGCTCGTGCGCCAGGTGCTCGTCGAAAGCACGCTGCTCGCGGGAGGCGCCGGATGCGCGGCGCTGCTATTCTCCTATTGGACTGCTCCGCTGCTGCTGAGCCTCAAGCCTTCGAGCCTGCCCATCAAGATCGAAGTGCCCACCGATTGGCGGGTTTGCCTGTTCACGATTCTCGCGTCGCTCTTCGCGGGAATTGTCTTCGGGCTTGCGCCCGCGTTGCGCGGCGCCAACGTGGACCTCACGCCCGCGCTCAAGGCCGATTCCGCCGGAGGCGGTTACCGCAAGTCCCGCCTTCGCGGCACGCTCGTCATCGCGCAAGTCGCCGCCTGCGCCGTTCTGCTCGTGGGCGCGGCACTCTGCGTGCGCAGCTTGCTCAACGCGAAATCCATCGATCCCGGATTCGAGATCAAACGCGTCGCTACCGCCACAATCGATGCCGGCAGCGTCGGCTACGACGATCAACAGCGCCGCGTTTTCTTCGACCGCATGCTCGCGCGCGTCGAAAGCCTCCCCGGCGTCACGTCCGCAAGCTGGGTGAATCATTTGCCGCTTAGCGCGGCCCGGGAATCCGGCCAGATTTCGAACGCCGGCCCTTCGGGCAATCGCACCATGAGCGTGGACGTGCTGCGAACCGGCTCGCGGTATTTCGAAACGATGGGCATTCCGATGTCGCGCGGCCGCGATTTCACTTCGCAGGAAAGCCGCGACGAAGCGAAGGTCATCGTCATCAACGAAGCACTGGCGCGCGCATGGTGGCCCGCGCAGGATCCCGTCGGACAGCACGTGCGAATGGGCGATTCCGACGTCGAGCAGATCGTCGGCGTTGTGAAGACCGGCAAATATAGGACGCTCGGCGAAGATCCGATTCCGCTCGTCTATCGCCCGATCGGCTCGATGCCGCGCGCGACGCTGGTTGTCCGCACGGCAAACGATCCGCGCTCGCTGCTCGAGCCCATTCGCCAGACGATTCAGGCCGTTGATCCGAATCTCGCCGCGACGGATCTCGAGACGCTCGAAACTTTCATGTCGCTTCCGCTTTTTCCGGCGCGCGTCACGGGGATTTTGCTGGGCGCTTTCGGCGCGCTCGCGCTCGTGCTCGCGATGGGCGGACTCTACGGCGTGATTTCCTACACGATGTCGCAGCGCACGCGCGAAATCGGGCTGCGCATGGCGCTCGGGGCCGGCTCGCGTGACGTTGCAAAGCTCGTGCTGCGCTACGGCCTTGCGATGGCGGGCGCTGGCATCGCACTCGGAATCGCGGCCGCGTTCGGCGCCACGCGCGTGCTCGCGAGCCTGCTCTACGGCATTCGCGCGGACGATCCCGCGACGATGATCGGTGTCGCCATCTTGCTCGTCGCCGTCACGCTGCTCGCCTGCTGGATTCCGGCCCGTCGCGCGATGCGGGTGGATCCAATCGTGGCGTTGCGATACGAGTAACTCGGCCGCGCTCGCCGTTCGCGACGGCGCGCGCCGCTTGCGTCAGGCTTGCTTGAGGCTTTCCGGAGTCATCGGCATCGTGCGAAGGCGCTTGCCGATCGCATGGAAGATGGCGTTGCCGATGGCGGGAGCGAGGCCCACGATCGGGCATTCGCCGGCGCCGGCCGACGGCAAATCCTTGCGGTCAAGCAGGACCGTTTCAATCGGCGGAACATCGCTGAAGCGCGGCAGACGGTACTTCGAGAATTTCGGATTCAGGATGCGGCCGTCCGAAAACTGGATCGCTTCGAAAAGCGCGCCGCCGATGCCCATCACGTTCGCGCCCTCCACTTGATTCTTGAGGCCGTCGGGATTGACGATCGCGCCGCACTCGAACGCCGTGACGATGCGATCGAGTTTCACTTCGCCCGATTCATCCACGTGCAATTCGACGCAGGTGGCGACGTTGCCGAGTTTTTCGTAACCTCCGCCGATTCCGAAGCCGTGGCCTGGCGCAGGCTTCGCCTTGCCCCATCCAAATTTTTCGGCCGCGGCTGAAAAGACGGCTCGCAGGCGATCGTTCTTCAAATTCTTCATGCGAAATTCGAGCGGATCCATCCCAATTTCGTGCGCAAGTTCGTCCATGAACGACTCTCGCGCAAAATGATTCGCCGTGGACGCAAGCGCGCGGTAAGAGCCCTGCCGCAGCGGCGAATCCACCTCATGAAACTGAACGCGCTGGTTGGCGATGTCGTAGAAAGTTTGCAAGCCCGCCGAGCCGGAATTGTAGTTGTGATGTTCCCAAGCACTGATCGTGCCGTCTTTTTGCACGCCGGCGGAAACCTCCATCACGCCTGCTGGGCGAAAATACGCCCAGGTCATTTCTTCTTCGCGCGTCCAGACTAGCTTCACGGGACGCCCCGCCGCTTTCGCGAGCCTCGCGGCTTCAACGGCCGCTTCGCCCGTGTGCTTGCCGCCATACGCGGCGCCGGTGTCCGGCATCAGGACGCGAACTCTTTCCTGCGGAATACTGAACGCTTTCATCAGTTCGTCGCGGACGCCGAAGGGACGCT
>Ga0210383_10006160_pt1 | contig 10490 bp, 6 predicted proteins | sample IncBWC14OmetaG_FD_160072 | JGI IMG/M metagenome (GOLD analysis project Ga0210383, IMG submission 160072) | Forest soil microbial communities from Barre Woods Harvard Forest LTER site, Petersham, Massachusetts, United States - Inc-BW-C-14-O ...
ATCCGTGGCAACGCCGACGGCGGTGCAAGTGCCATCGCGCCGCGAAAACCTGCTATCGCCAGACACAGGCGGACGGGTTCGCGGAGCTGGCCCGCATTTGCATGCGTCAGCCGACCGAACGTGAGAACGAGCGTACGAGAGAGCAGTCCCGCAACAAACCAGAGCGCGAAACCGATTGCCAGGAGAGCAACCCAGCGCCACACAGGCGTGTCGAGCAATTCATGCGTCACCAGCAGTTGCGGCAGTTTCTTCTCAAGCGGCGTCTCGGTCAGAAGCTCGTGGGCTTTCGGAATCAACGGAACGCTGTCCGCAGAGACTAACCAGACCTTGAATCCGGGCTTCAGCTCAACGCGCTCCAGGTCCAGTTCTAAGGGCTTCCCCTCGAGTTGGAAGGTGGCAAGGCCCTCCCGTGAAGGCGAGAGGCCGTCAGACAAATCTCCCTCGGGGTCACGGCTCAACGTCGCGATATCGAATGGCGTGTCGTCCAACAGATCTTCCAACTGCTGGGCAAGTTGCGGACCCTTCGTTGCGCGGTCCGCAGGGGGCATTTGACGCAGATCGAGATAGTGGGCCGCCTTTGCATACGCGTGCGCGTGGCAAGCTTCTAAAAACTGCCAAACCGCGCCTTGCGGGGTCATCCGGTCGAGTGGATCACTCGGCGAAGGCTCAGTAGTCTGCGCGGGCAGGACCTGCGCGGGCAGGACCGCTGCCAGAAGAATGACACCTAAAAGTCTCAGCATTGGCTCGTCCTGACTCCAGGTGTCTCTGGCCCCCGTGCATACGATTCAGGAACCTGATTCCGTCGAACTCGGCTGCTTTCAAAAGGTCTAATCATTATTGTGTGGGTTCCTCTGGATGGATCCTAGTGTCCATTTATCCTGGCTTCCGCGTCGATTTCTTAACCATTAAAGGAAAGGAGGCCTTTTGACGGCCATTTACTACTCCAACGCAACGAGCGGCGCGAAGTTAGTTCGGCTTCGGTAGCTTTTGCCTGGGGTGGCGATTGTATATCGGCGTTATTTGACGTCTGAGTTGCGTCTGTTGTGGTGGCTTACATACGCAGCGACTGGTTTGGGAAGCATTGGGCGCGGTTGGTGTTCAATCCTCCATGACGCCTCCTGGCCAACTTGGACACAACCCCAACTGAAGAGTGCAGCACGTGATGTTCCAATCCGTTCGAAACCGAAGCATTTGGATTGCTTAGACTTGCGGCTGGATCGCCAGAATCAAGGCGGCGAACTATCGCGAGAGAGGAAAAAGTTACACTTCGCTTGCCAAAGGGCCTGAAACTTTTCTTTCGTAGTCATTCGCGAGAGGCCCACGGAGCCGCCACCCTTCGAGCGGTTTACATGAAAGACAATTGGAGTGCCCTGCGAATTTTGTGTCGGTGGAGAACAGAAGAGACTGGCATGAGAGGAGCCTGGAATGGCACGAGGCAAGAAGTATCAACCTGAGCAGGTGGTGAATCTGCTGCGACAGATAGAAGTAGCCGTGGCGAATGGCAAGACGACAGCTTTCCGCCCTTGGTGGTTGAGGTCGCTGCGTCTTTGCCCAGGTTTCCTGCGATCTGCGCAGTGTTGATGTGATGTGATGACCTCCTCTTTGATTCTGCCCGGTTGGGACATATTGCCCGGAGGGACGGGGTGGGTGTGAACTCCCAAGAGCGATGGCCAACACGGAGAAAACCGGAGATTCACTTCCCGGGCAGGGGAGCAACTCTCTTGTTGCGGCGTTCCGATGGCGTTCTCGCGGCTTACGAGTCTGCAGGAGCGGAGACAAAGTAGACTCTTAACGGCGCTGAGCAATTCTCGCTTAGGCATCCGAAGCTGGTCTGAGGCCGTCCAATAATACAAGTGGCCCTGCAGAACTCGTAAGGAGAATGCCGCAGGGGTGGGTGGAAACAAATTTGTGTCTTGTCAATAGAATCGTCTGGTCTTAGAGGTGCTCCTCTTGACGCCTCTGCGTGCGCAGATTTTCCATTGAACGCAGTCAGGCCACGATGTTGGGCTCCAAGCGGAGACCTCAATGGCAAACATTTGGCCACTAACCCGATCCGAAACTGACCACCGGCCGCCTACTATCCTGCAGGGAGCGTCCGACGGTATCAAAGCGAATCGCGCCGAATTTCTAGAGTTGCGCACCGAAGCAGGAGCGGTTTACCTTCGCCCATCACAATGGCAGCGCCTTCGTCTCCGATGGGCATTTCGGCATTTTCATGTTCTTTCCCCACAGGTTTTGAGCCGGCGTGATCGGTCCTTGATCGAGAAACTTTCCCGCTCGGCGCAGATAACACCAGTCATGCCGCTTCCCGAAGGCACTGTTTTTGGAGTGGTCGAGGAGCCGCATTCCGTGTCCTCTGTTGCCGTACGTCGATCGGTCACGACCAGACTTGAGGATTTATCGGACTTCGAAGAAAGAATTGAATCACCCGATGTTTCCGGTCGTCAAGAAGTTCGGGGCGGCCGTGCCATGGCTCGGGGTCCTGTGGCTGGGCTGGTGGCGCTTTCTGCTGTCTGTGCCGCCTTGATCCTGGCTCGCGTGTTTGGCGTGCTTCCTGGCAACGCATCGCCAGCCCATCCGCAAACGATGACTTCGGGCCACGCTTCCGACAGCGCGAAGGCGCAGGGCGTTGAGTCCCCTGCAAGCCATTCGGTCCCGGCTTCGCCGGCGACTCCATCTTCCGTTCCTTTGGAAAAGAAGCGGGCGGCTGCTCCCGTTCCGGCTGAGGCCGCGGTTGTTCCAGCCCCGCTGCCCCTTCCGAGAAAATCTTCCATCCTCAGCAACGAAGCTGGACAACCGGCGATAGCAAGCGGCGCAGGCGCGCCTACGCTGCCGACGCCTATAAGAGCCGCCACGCCGGAACCGCTCATCGCGTCTCCCCCTCCTGCGTCTCTCCCTCCTTTAGCTCCGACACCTCAGAACCAGCCTTTGGAGGGCATTGCAGCCGGCAGCCCGGATACCGCGACTGCGTCCGGTACTCCGGCGCGCCTCCATGTTTCTGAACTTCCCCAGAGCCACGTTATTTACCCTGTTGTCTCTAACCCGAATTTGGTCGGAAATGTGGACTTAAGAGCAGTGATTGGAGCCGACGGTACTGTTAAGGGAGTGACTGTACTGAGTGGAAGCCCCAAGCTAGCAGAAGCGGGCATCCAAGCCGTCCGGCATTGGCGCTTTAGCCCATATGAAGTTCTTGGCCACCCTGTGGAAGTAGAGACCAACATCAAGATAAGCTTCCTTGGCGAGGACGCAGTCTCGATCAGTTCTCCGAGCGCCGCGGCGGCCGACGAGAAGTGAGGAACAGGGCATTAGTCGTGCCGCTTTACTAGTCACCGAAACTCGACGTTGCGGCCGGAAGCCGTTGTCACACGCGAGGCCGGCCTTCAGTTGATCCGCCAAATTCACGCGTAGGACCTTCCCAGACCTTAGGGCCAGAATGATGGCCGTTTCGCCCGTCATCACCCGAGAAACCACAATGTGGCGGGCTTGGGTTGGCTTCAACGCGACGCATAGTTTCGGCCTTATTCTCTTTAGCGCGCTCTACGGATACCTCGCGATTCGCCCCAGCCCATCGCGCTTTCACTCGTGGTTCTTGCTTGCTCTTGGCTTCGCACTTCTGCCTGGCTATTCAGTCATCGGCAAGCTCTATTTCTTCACTGCGCCGTTTCGCGGAGTCGTGCTTGCCGTGGCTCTCTACCTTCTTGGAATCGTCGTCAACTTAGCACAGTCGAAGTTCAGATAACTGCTGCAAACCCGATTTCAATCGAGACCTGAGCCTCGACTACGTCGACGTTCAAATCAGATTTGTTGCGACCGGTATCCGGTTGGACGACAACACGTTTGATGAGCGCATCTGGTCGTCGGCTTTTTCGAGGAACACTGAATCGCCGAACTCGTGTGTGCGATAGTCGCCGGCGTTGAGTTCCTGGTCGATGAGGCCAAGGGTTTCATCATCGACGAAGGCGCGCAGCAGCTCGTAGTGACCTTCCAGTTCTCATAACCCCGAGATGCATGCCGCAGGCGCGAAAAACGGTGTCTCGCTTCTAACTAAGCGCGCCGCGACCGAGCAAAGAAAATGTAGAGTAATTTCGTATACCTTACACCGTATGAGATGTGCCTGCTACCCCTTAGAGGGAGGATGGCCCGAAAGGAGGTAATTATGAAAGATGGCAGGCAGACCAGGTCGGCAACACATGTTTCATGCTGTTGAACTGCGAGCGTCGTGCACGTTCCGGAAGGCGTTCACCCCGTTAACGGATTGCGCAATGCCTTCTATCTCGTATGGAATGGTTGGAGATCGCGACATGATGGGTATGGCGGGCCAGCTAGTGAAGAACCTGTTCCGCGCCGCTGAAGGGCGGATTGGCGTAGAGCACCCCGTCCTTCTGACAGAGTTGGCAGAGGAAGAGGCCGAAGACGTTCTAAAGCCAGAAATGCGATTGCACACGCTAGTACGCGAGCGCAACGCCGTCGGCACGCATTTCACTCGCCGCCGCATACACGCGGTCAGTTCCTTGCTTGCGATTCTCGATGCACTCATAGCGCCCAAAGCCGCCATCGCTGGCGCCCATGGGCCAGCCGAGAGCGGTCAACGTCTTCCGTGTCTCCATCGGAACGCCGGCCTCAAGCCGCAGGATACCCTTTGGACCCAGGCCTGCCGGATCCTCACCCATCGTCTGCGATGACCCCTCATGATGCCAGCGCGGGCTGTCGCCGGCGGCCTGCACATCGAGTCCGTAATCTACGCGATTGACAATGATCTGCGTCTGTCCCTGCGGTTGCATATCCCCGCCCATCACACCAAAGGACATCCAAGGCACTCCGTCCTTCACGACAAATCCCGGAATGATTGTCTGGAATGGCCGCTTGCCCGGTGCGTAAATGTTCGGATGTCCATCCTGAAGAGAGAACAGCTCGCCTCGGTCCTGGAACATGAACCCCAGGCCATCGGCCACCAGCCCTGAGCCCATGCCTCTGAAATTCGACTGAATCTGTGAGATCATCAGGCCGTCCTCATCGGCGACCGTGAAGTAGGTTGTATCGCCATGACTAGGGGCCTGGCCGGGATGCACCGGAACAAGAATCTGATCCAGCCGGATAAGTTTTGCACGCTCCTTTGCGTACTCCTTCGAGTTCAGCCACGCTACAGGAATTTTTGCAAAGTGGGGATCGGCATAGTATCGCGCGCGATCCTCATAGACCAGCCGCTTCGCCTCAGTCTGCACATGAATCGAAGCCGCCGACTGAAAACCCATCTCTCTCATATCAAACTGCTCGATGATGTTCAGCATCTGCAGCGTGGCCAGTCCCTGCGTGTTCGCGCCCATGCCATACACATCCACGCCGCGATAAGTCGTTACCAGCGGGTCGACCCATTCCGCGTGGTGGTCGCGCAGATCCTCGTACGATAGCCATCCGCCGATGCGCTTGAAGTAAGCATCGCTCGTTTTCGCAATCGGCCCGTCGTAAAACGCGTCGCGTCCTCCCTCCGCGATCATCCGGTACGTGCGCGCAAGGTCCGGGTTGCGAAACACATCGTACTCACCCGGAGCCTTCCCGCCCGGCATGTACGTATGCGCCGCATTGGCCGTCTCTTCCACGCCCGATCCCGGCCGCAGAAAAATCGCCATGTTGCGTTTGATGTACCAGCCGATGATCTGCGGCACCGGGGCGCCATTCTTGCAATAGTGAATCGCCGGCTCGAATAGCTCAGCCCACTTCAGCTTTCCGTATCGCTGGTGAAGGGCCCACCATCCGCCCAGCGCACCCGGCGTGGAAACCGTCACCGCGCCCACCTTCGGCAACACTCCGTCCTTCGCGCGTGAGCGAGCCGTCTCCAGCGACAGCGACTTCGGAGACTTCCCCGAGCTCGCCATCCCCATCACCTTCGCCTGCTTCGGATCCCACAATAGCACGTAGCAATCGCCGCCCAGACCTGCGCTCGTCGGCTCCAGAAATCCGAGACAGGCATTCGCCGCTACTGCGGCGTCTGCGGCGGAGCCTCCGCGCTTCAGCATCTCTATCGCCGCCATGGTGGCAATGGGATGTGCCGTTCCTGCAGCGCCCGAACAGCCCAGCGCGGCCGAGCGCGATGCAAAGCTCGCGCCGGAGGGTCGGTCGCCGGCGTGGACATCGGGACGCTCGAATCCCTCACCGCCTGGAGCCTGATACTTCGGAAGTTGCGCGGTCCTTCCCGCTGCCTGCACTGCTCCCGGGCTCGCGCCGTTGATTACATTTTTTGCAAAAGAACTGGAACCGGCCGCAGCCAGCGGAAGTGTGGCAAGAAATGTGCGACGCCGCAAGGCATTCTCCTCAAGAAAAAGTGATGGCCTGAATATAAAGCAGGCAGCGCTGAAGCACTGCCTGGTTATCTGCGGAGATATGTTAGAACTCGAAGCGCGCTGCAAATTGCAATTGCCGCGACGAGCCTGCATCGCCGACTGCGGTACGGGTTGAGGAGATCTGGCCGAAGGTGCTGGTTGCCGAACCAGTCGCGGACAGGACAGGATTGCCGAGGTTCACGTGGTTCAGCAGGTCAAAGACATCGACACGCAGCACCAGCGCCATCGATTCGGCAATCTTGGTGGTCTTCTCGAGCGAAAGATCCGTATCGGCAAATCCTGGCCCGGTCAGAGCATTGCGGTGCAGGCTGCCGAAGCCTACAGGCTGAGGATAAAAATTGCAGCCCGGCGTCGTCGGCAAGATGCACACAAGGGCATGGATGTACGACACATTGCCGTTGGCCAGTGTAGCGCCGCGCCCCGTAGTGTACTGGCTTGACAAGAGCGTAGGCCGAATCGTGCCCGACACGCCGTTGTATGTGGAAGTGGTCACCACATTCAGCGGATTGCCGCTCTGCAGTTGCGTAATGTTCGCGAGCATCCATCCCTCGACCAGCCGGCTGCTCAGTGACGAGTTGCCATGGAACGGGAGGTTCCAGGTCCCGGAGAAGACAAAGTGGTTGCGCGCGTCAAAATCCGACAAGCCATAGTCGCCCTTCGGATCGAAGTTGTTCTGCAGCGTGTATCCGCCCTGCGAACCGAGCGAGTTCAGGTCCATCGACTTCGACCAGGCATAGGTCGAGTTGAACGTGATTCCGTGGGATAGCGCCTTGCGTACCGTAAACCACAGTGCGTTGTAGTCTGATAGCGAATCTGAATCCTGGTAGCCGATGTTGCCCAGGCCTGAGCCGGGGCGGATCGGACTGGTGGTTGACAGATTAGGATACGGCCTTGTCGCTACGGCATCCGGATGAAGGAACTGGTTGATGTTGCGCTCGATACGCAGGTGTTTGCCCTCCGAACCTATGTATCCGATCTGCATCACAGCGCCCCAGCCTATCTGCTGCTGCAGGTTCACGTTATAGCTTTCGGTGTAGGCATTGCTCAGCTTCGGATTCACGGCGCTCGGAGCCAGCGACGCCAGCGCCGCGCTTGAATACAGCGTGCCCACAGGCAACACTCCCGTGATGCTGACCGGGTTCGCATTCGGCGGATTGCCCGCAAGCCCGGTTACCAGATCGCTTACCGGCTCGTCGGCCATGAGGCCGTATCCTCCGCGCAGGATCGTTTGGCCGTTCCCGCGAACGTCAAAAATGAAGCCGACGCGCGGCTCCCAGTTGTAGTTCTGATTGAAGGGCTCACCTACGGGAATCAGCGAGTCAGTGCCTTGATCGAAGTTCACGAAACGTCCACCGCCCTCGGTGGGCGTGCCGTTCCACTCGAAGCGGAAGCCCAACTCCGCCGTGAACCGCTGCGTGAACTTGTAGTTGTCCGAGACATAAGCGCCCACTGCATTCTCGAATACGCGGCTTGTAACCTGGGTTGGCGTCACTGCGAACGAGGTGGCGAGACCGTTGATAAATGTTGGCACTGTAGCCGGGTCTCCTGGCTTGCCAGTATTGCTGAAGGTGATGGTGCCCGGAGTCTGATTGAACGAATCGCTGATGAACCGGCGGTACTCGCCTCCTGTTTTGATGGTGTGCTTTCCTACATTCCACGAAAGCGTGTCAGAGAACACCCCTGTCGTATCAAAGCGGCCCTGCGGAAAGCCGGAGGGCCCACCGAAGTTGAGGCCGATATCCTGCACCGTAATCTGCGGGAGGGCGGCGTTGTAGGCAACGCCGTTCTGGATCCCGTAGTCGAGCGGATTCGCCGGCGTCGCAGGCACAAAGGAAATCGCGATGCGGTTAAAACCTATACGCGCCTCATTCACAATATTTGGCGTGAAGATGTGTACTTCATTCAGCGTGCCGATCTGCCGGTGCGCTCCGCGATGATCGCCAAACCCCGGAATGGTATTGCCCTGGAGATTCGGCTCCGTGCGCTTGTCCTGCTGCCAGGCGTAATACCCGTGCAGGCTGTCCTTATTCGAGAAGTTGAAATACAGATCTCCGGAGAACTGGTCGATGTTCACAGGTCCCGACTCCGATCCCTGGAATACGGTCCCGGTTGCGTTATTTCCGGCGGGAATGAATGTAAGCAGTTGCGCGTAGGCCGGACCAGCCGGGCTGCTAGAGAACGCCGCTCGCTGTGCGGGACTCAGGACATTGCCATTAAAGAGGATCGCCTGATGCTGGCGCAGACCTTCATAACTCAAGAAAAAGAAGGCCTTATCCTTCCAGATCGGCCCGGAGAACGCGCCGCCAAAGTTGTTCCGGATGAAAGAGTTCTGCGGATTCGGCTTGCGGTTGAAATAGTTTCGAGCATCGAAGTAGTTGTTGCGCAGATAGTCGAATGCCTCGCCGTGAAAAGCATTCGTTCCGGATCGGGTCGCCACGTTCACAATCGAACCCGAAGACCGGCCATACTCGGCCGAGTAAGTCGAGTTCGAGATGTTGATCTCGGAAGTAGTGTTGATCGACGGCTGGAAAGTGATCTGGTTCTGCGAGGCATCGTTCAGATTGACGCCATTGATCATGAAGTTTACGGAGTCTTCGCGCTGGCCCGCCGTATCGTATGAATTAGCCCCAAGCCCACGGCTCGCGCTGGTGAGGCTGCCGGTGACCGGTGGCACTACCGTGCCCGGCGTCAGGTTCGTGAGGTCAAGAAAGTGCCTCCCGTTCAGCGGCATCTGCTGCACCGTCTTCTGGTCGATCACCTGGCTCATTGTGACGGTCGCCGCATTAATGATGGGGGTGGCGCCCTGCACCTTCACGACTTCTCCGGTCGACGCCACGCCAAGCTGCGCGTTCACGGTTACAGTCTGCGCTACCTGCAGCGTCACGCTGGTTACCCTGTAAATTGCAAAGCCGGATGCCTCCACGGTCACGCTGTAATTTCCAGGGAGGAGAGAAGGAACTGTATAGTCGCCTGCGGAATCGGAGGTTACGACGCGATCGAGGCCGGTGGCGATTCCATGCACCGTGACCTTGGCCTGCGGGACTACGGCGCCTGATGGATCGGTGATGCTGCCGGACAGCGTTGCGGTTGACTGAGCATAACCGGCGACAGCGGTGAGGACGATGGTTGCAAACGCAATTGCTCTAATTTTGTGATTCAAGCGGCCTCCAGAATATTGAACGTTGGCGAGAGATCAGCGAGCTGATAAAGCTCAAGAACGTCTTGCAATATGGGGGATTTCTGGCTGGTGCAGTCCTGCCTGCAATCTCCTTTTGAACCTATTTTGATTGGCGATATTTTACGTCCCGGTCCTAAATCCCGGTATCGGCTGTCGATGCCAGATGTAATGATATGAAAATGGCTCCCGGCCGCCGCCTCAAAGCGCTAGGTGGAAGCGGGCCGGTCATTTCTCGGTTACGCGAGAATCGTCAATACACTCAGAGACCCCTGGCAAACTTCTCTTCGAGATGCTTAGCCAACGCTACGAACGCGGCTCGACTCTGATCACCGCGAACCTGCCGTTCCAGGAATGGACCGAGGTCCTCGGCTCGGAACGGCTGACCGGCGCTCTGCTCGACCGGCTCACCCATCACGTACACATCCTCGAGATGATCGCGACAGCTAACGCCTCAAGCAGAGCCGCCGCAAACGAACCCCATCCCCAGAACGCTAGATCCTATCCCCAATGCGCCTCGGCGTAGAAGGGCCGCTTCCGCTACGCTCCAGCGCCCCTTCTACGCCGAAACCCCACAACCACCCAGCTATCTACTGGCCTACTTTTACTCCGCCACACTGGCCTGATTTGCTCCCCCCTTGACACCCAATGCCTAATAGGGCGGAAATGTCGAACCTTGACCTATCTGCGATCCATTTCGGCACAGGCATTCTCCTCCAACGGCGTTTGAGCCTCGAAAGACACCTACGATGTACCAATTCACCACGTACCAATTTGGGAGTGGAAGCCCTCAGAATTTGAAAGAAATGTAATAAATTGCGTGAGAGCCATGCCAATATAGTAAGCTACGAAACATAAACTACAGTCCAATCGATTCAAGACTTCGGCGGCTGCCGAGTTAACGATTCCGCCGTTTTTCCCCAATGGCCTCTTCTTCGTACGATCTGCTCTTAAAAATTAATTTTTCCCCGAGTGGT
>Ga0210383_10006162_pt1 | contig 10488 bp, 17 predicted proteins | sample IncBWC14OmetaG_FD_160072 | JGI IMG/M metagenome (GOLD analysis project Ga0210383, IMG submission 160072) | Forest soil microbial communities from Barre Woods Harvard Forest LTER site, Petersham, Massachusetts, United States - Inc-BW-C-14-O ...
CTTCATATCTGAATCAGTGGTTGACAAGGGTTTAGCTGGCAAATGGATGGTTGCAAATCCTACAGAAATGGCAAAGAGAGTGAAGCAGAAGCAAAACAGAGGAAAAAGGATGCAAAGGAAGCTGCCGTGAAGGAGAAAAAGGGAGTCATGGTTGCCTCAGGGTCACGCAAGGAAAAATGGCAAGCAAAGGTGACTGATGATGAGAGTAGTGATACAGACATGCCAGCATCAAAGCGGAAACAGAGTTCTCCAGATTCTGTGGACAGGGACATTTTTGATATAACTGCATATATCCATGTTCTTTGCCCAAGTCCTCCATCTGCAGCTCCCAAGAATCGAACTCGAAAGCTTGAAGATGATTACGTGCAAAAAGGACCTTTCAAATTCCAATCCGATGATTCCTATGATGCCTTTTTAATGAACATTGCTGTGGCCCTTCCTTGTCCTAGCCCTGATTACATCATCGCAGCAAAAATGACATGGAAACCACAGAAACCACTGAAAGCACCTTCATTTCCTCTTGGCGGCAAGTTAGGGTTCTTCATCATGGTCAAACAGGTTGCAGCTAAGAAAGGTGATGGACGTGTTATCATTCTGACTATGCCAGCTCCTATGGAACCAGTGGAAGAACAACCTGTATGTTTACTTTTCATTTTCCTGTGCCCTCATTGATGATATCTATTGCAGTTTTGGGCGACGGATGATACAATCGCTCCGGCTCAAGACTTCGACTATGAAGAGCTTCAGCTACAATCAACACAAGATCATGTACAGCAACAATGTGTACATCACTTATATTGTTGAATCTTTTTCTCACTTTGATTACTCCTTTCATAGATAACTTTTGACCAAGCAATTGGCCCCAAATGACTGGAGCTTGAAGAGAAGTATCCAGTGGATAACAACCCTCTCTTTCCTGGGAAGTGCATCTACACGGACCCAAAGACTGGTTTCCATTGGGAATTGACTTCCAGGCACCTCAATGTCTGGGCAGCACATCTTGTATGTTTTTGGCTTTTCCAAACATTTATCTCGCCCACTCTGACTTTCTTGTAGGCATGTGGATCAGCAACGTGTGACATCCCACCGGTCACTACGGTATTTGATGCCAAGGAACACATCAAAATATTGCCGAAATCAGCACATTCTCATCTAGCACCTGCTCCGGTTGGCACTATCGCACCTGGTATTTTTCCAGTGACAGCCCCCGCTCCAACTTCCCTTACCAAACTCCTCACGCTCCACATTCTACAACAATCGCAATTCCAATTTCTGAGCCATACCCCTGCACCTTATGCTGGAACACCACCACCATCTGCACAACCACTCGTTCTCTCAGCACCTCCATCCCCCACTAAGCACTGCCTCATCACCATAGATGAGTTCTGCACTTACTACAATGTATCACAAGCCAACCGCAAGCATCTGGACAAGCTTGACTATCAACCTGGGGATGCTATAGACAAATTAGAACAGGTTGATTGGCATGATGAGGCTGGGTTTGCAAAGTTGGGATGGGAGCGCATGCTAGGGACCCACCATTGTTTCTTGAGGGATGTCTGACTGGGTGTTTGGTCATAAGTTTGGACTCCAAGATTGCTTTTTCTTTTCCCGTGTGTTCTTCTTGGAGCTAAAATCACCCTCACTTTGTTATTGTTGCACTTGTTCAATCGTTTTCTATGCAAATTTTGTTCGAGTTTATCATCACCTCCCTGTCTTTGTAGCAATATTCTAGCAGTGTTTTGTAGCATTGTGCATTCTATAACAGATTTTTGAACAATGGTAACAGAAACAGCGATAAAAAACAGTGTTCTAGCAGTGAGTTGTGGTCCTATCCCTCAGCAACAACATATCCGGCATGACGAAACCACCCTTCAGCAGTAATACAGCCACATGCTTCCAGCAAGACAAGGATTGGATCATCAGCCCCACAGATCATTCCTCCATGACATCGAAGGTAGGCTTTCCCTGATAATTTGGTCAGAATTGTCGGAAAAATTTGAAGCAAGACTGTATTACATACATACACTAAATGACTCCTGAATCGGGTTGAGGTCGGGTGAGTATGGTGGGAGATAAAGTAGCATGACACCTGAGGGTGGATAATTGAATGCATATGGACTCGATCAAACATAATGGAGTACAGACCTGCATCATTGAGAACATCTTGGAGAGTGTTGGTGTGATGGATCTTGCAATTATCCATGATGAGAACACTGTGATCATCAGGGAAGGGATTCATCTGCAGGAGCTATAACAAGTCTGGTGATCAACACAGATAATCCGCCAGTCAGAAAATAACTTACAACATCTTCCACAATGAAATCAAAGGAGAATGAGTTGAGAGATCCAGGGACAACACGAGTGGCCAGATATCCAGTCTTGCTCAGTGCAGCAACTAATGAGTAATGTTCCCCATGGATGAAAGGATCAATGAGATCAGCAGGCCGTCCATATCTGCGAGCGACATCATGCTCATTCTTGCTAGACTCATCAATTGCCACAAACTCTCCTCCTGTACCAGAAAAATCATTTTGAATACAATGCAAAAACTCGGCCCTTCTCTCCTCATCCCTCTCGTGTGCAATCTTGTGCAGCATCTTTCTTGTCAAACCAGCCTTGTCAAGGTTCTCCTGTAGTGCAGATATCAAAATGACTATGTCATGATGGATGGCGAGAAACCATTGTAATTCATCTAGGTATGTGTCTGAATGCCGTTCATAAAGTTCTTTGACAGTGGTGAGGACAGCAAGAGTGATTATGCAAGGACAGCCACGTAAAGGTGATGGAGGTTGAGTAGCTGTTCCAAACTCTTTGAAGATCCACATCCAATGATAGAGACTTGCTTGAGATACACCAAGAGCCCAGCAGATGTCAGAGCAATCCCAGCCAGACTCCCAAAGTCATAGTGCACAGTCTTGGAGGTCAGAGCTGATGCAGCGGTTCCCCATAGTGTGCAGACGTGTGTTGGTTTTGACTTCGCTATTTCTCAAGTTGTTTTTTTTCCATATATAGTATTTTGCAAAAGACGTGACATCACGTGATTCTCATTATTTTCCAGAAGGACTGTAATTGTACTCTGTTGTAGCTTTTCTGTGATTTATATTGTGCTGAACAGTATCAAGCATGAAATTTGTGACCAAATGTGCAAGTTTTGTGGCCAGATTCCATGGGTGGCTGCTTTGTTTACAGTTGTAAAATGCCAGCCACTGTGGAGAGGTTGGGGAAAATAAGAGTTAGGAGTTTGAAATTTGTCACATGTTTGACAGGTCACACACATGGAATCTATATGGACATGTCTCTGATATCTCATTGCACTCACTTTTTCCCCAACCTTGGAACAGCAGCTGGGTAGGAGACTGAGGTATACTGGGACAATGATCTGACACCCTATGTTAGGCCAGAAACAAAATTCCAACCTCCGAAAATATAGGTCCAAAAGCACCAAATAGACTTTGAGGTAATGAAGTTGATGGAGTACATCAAACAGACTCCATTGTGGTTAGTGTATTGCATGGGTAAGGGTAAACCTGCGGGTAATGGGTGGGTTTTTCCCAGGGTATGGGTACGGGTACAAATATTTTGACCCGGCAAAAACCCATACCTGTGACTCCAGGTACAGGTACAAGTCACATCACACAGAGCTGTGACTTCTGGATTTGCTCACAGGTCCAATGGACTCGACCTGCAAGGCTTTTCTTGGTCTGGATTTGTTTGCAGGTCCAACAGACTTGACCTGCTACGCTTTTCTTGTTCCAGATTTGCTCATAGGTCCAACAGACTCGACCTGTGAGGCTTTTCTTGGTCTGGATTTGTTTGCAGGTCCAAAGACTTGACCTGCAAGGCTTTTGAAATGCAAAGCAGCACACCATTCCAGTGGTTTGAACTGCGGTTCTGCAATTCCACAGCAAACTGGACCTGCAGTTTGGTTCCATGGAGTTGCCGAACCTAAACCAAACTTCCAGTCCAATTTGGAGTTTGAACTGGGTTTGCTCCGGTTCTGAACCAGACCTGCATTACCACAAAACCCATGGGTACCTGCGGGTGGGTACAAGTCAGGGTAACCCCAGGGTCTGACTATGTGGACCCCTGCAAAAACCTGTACCCCCCAAGCAGGTACGGGTACAGGTACTTCCAAAAGTACCCATGGGTTACCTGTGCATTTCACTAATTGTGGTTGTTTGGTATGCCTTTGTAGGCCTTCAGCAAGTAAGCAATAAGTTAAGTAAACTTTTTTCACCATTGCACACAACATCTAGGTCCAAATACTTATGGCATCACAGGTAAACCTTTCTTATTCAATTCTCATGACTACATATATTGCAACTCAGGATTCTGTTAGCCAATTAGTTCTGAGATTCAAGTTGATGCTGATGGCTGTGCACTATGCCCTGACTGCAATGCCCATGAAGAATCTGATTTGGATGATAGCACTTGCAGGGTCCAAGGGTTGATGCTGATAATATGCTCATTGACAACCTGCTACATCCAACAGATGAAGAACAGCATGCACACCAGGATATGACCAATTTGGATGTTAGGCAGTTGGACAATTCCATGGAGATGCAATCCTGTGAGGAGGTACAGCCTCAGGCTGAGGAGGAATTGTGTACTGTGCATCATGTGCATGAGACAGCAAGGGCTGTGGATGGGCAGGCTGTTGGATTTCCAGTATGTTGTGTTTTGAGTGTAGTGTGGATATTTAATTGAGAATCTGTGCAGGAATTATATGATGGTCCAGCTAGTCCTCAACAGAGTCAACACAAACCTTTGCCTGATCAGTGATTCAGGCCCACCCAAGCCTCCAGATAGAAATGTGCCTGGTATGTGTTTGTGTCAGAAGCATAATGCTCACAATATGAGAGATCTTTCATAGTGCTTGTGTGGAGATGTTGTCTCACAGTCTCAAATTGGTGGTATCAAGGTAGTACAAAGTAAGAAAGTGGATGTGAGACTGGGTAACATCTCTTGCATTGTCTCACTGGCATGGTGGGCTAATTATATCTATTACAGCACCACCTTGGGTGTGTTGATCTGGAACAGGTACCAAAGAATTGGACCTGCATATCATGTATGTTGTCAGAGGTGGGACGAGGAGGAAAGCATGTTGACATATCATATCACGTGAAATTCCTTTTATGGAAATGTACCTGATTACGTAGTTGGTAGCCCCCAAAAAAACCGACGGGAAAATTCGTTGCCGGTATATCCTTGCCCGGGTGTTCAATTTTTTTCCGACCCCTCTTGCCATCTTCCCTATTTCCGCACATCATGAGCTCAGTTTCTGCGTCTGATATCCAAAGAGCAGTCCGCTGGTATCCTCCCTCATATGATATCCGAGTGGAGGAGATTACAGTTCCCAAGTTCGCTGATTTCATCCTAAACATTACAGTAAACCAGCACTCAGCTATTGTTTTCAGGATCGAACACCCAGATGATGCGATTGTCAAGGTGAAAGTATGCAACTTGCAGTTCTTACTTGAAACCATTAAATGACGACAAGTCGTTGTTAGCTCGCGGCTCTCTGTGGTACTATCGTGACACTCACCCCCGAATAAGACCGATACTGATAAGTACTTTCCCTCATAGGTAGCGATCTTCACGTTTACAGAGGACACGGCGGTGTCAACCAAATGTACGTCCCTTGAAGGAGTGTGTTTACGTGAATGCCATGTTTACACCGCGACTGGTATAGCCATACATGTGGACACGAATTCATTGGGGAAATTGTAGCTTTGGGTTCCAGCTATTACCCACATGTTGAGGGTCGACCACAGTTGTACTCGACTTTGCAAGTAGGTAACAAAGTAGTGTCCCCGTTTACCGTAAACTGTGGGGAGTGTCAGTAAGTCAATTGAGACTGCAACTTTCATTGATTGATAATATCTGTTAGTGTATGTCGCCTTGGCTACACTTGTCGCTGCCCTGAAGGTGCACTTTTTGGCTCGCCAGCTCTTGAAGGGGGCCAAGCGCAGTATGTCCGGGTACCTAAGGCTGGAGGGACACTGTTCAACCTTACCGATCCCAAGTCTTGGTCGAGCACGGCTTCAAATCAGGACAAGGAAATGGTCTTGACAGGGATCGCAGACACTTCTTTACTTATGCTTGCAGATATTCTCCCAACTGGAGTTTTCGCGGCATTACAGGCATTAAATCATCCGAAAGTCTTGCCTGTTGTCACTGGAAGGCCGTGGCCACTCAGTTTCTTCCCTAACGAAGGCGGGAGCGTGGCAAACCTCAAATTGGAGGACAGGGTCTTGACGTTTGCCGTAATCGGTTTAGGCCCTGTAGGCGTTTGTGCTTGTGTCAGTCTTCTCGATATGCTTGCCATGCAGAAATTACCTTTCCGAGTCGTTGCTATCGATCCTCTGGAGGCCAGGAGGGAAAAGATGGAGGCCGTGATTGCCGCCATTGACGAAGAAGGAAAAGGATCTGGAGACTTTGTCGTGCTATCTATTGAGGATGCCAAGAAGACCGTTCAAAATTGGACAGCTGGGGTCGGTTGTAATGCAGTTTTGGAAGTCAGTTTAGGGTATTTTTCAAAAGAAAAGAAAGTGCTGATCAAGAAATAAAAGGTTGTCGGGAATAATAGTGCCCTCACACTGGGTTATGAACTTGTTCGGGCATTCGGTGCGATAATTTCTGTGGGGGTACATGGGGAACCCCAAATGCCTTTCACCGGCCGCCAGTTGTACAATAAGAATGTTTCACTTGACTTTGGCCGTTGTCCAGCCCGTGCGATGTTCCCAATGGCATTCGATTTATTGGGTATGCTGTTGAGCTTCATTGCGTTTTCTCCTATTCTTAGCTCTTTTGAATTGTTTCAGTGAAGCGACAAGACATATTTGGAGGTGTAGGAGGGGCTGCCAGCTTAGTTGATAAAGTTGTCGGCTTCGAGCAGGCGGTGGAAAGTTATCGTGCATTTGACAAAGGCGAGGTTGGAAAATTGATATTCGATCCTTGGAAGTAGTAACAACTTGACTGACAAGGCTTTCGCATTCAACAAATCCGTCCATGACTGCAGGCACTTTTACGCAACTTTTACACTCTACTGCTTTCTTGTAATTCTTACCAGTCGTAAAGCTCACCGAATATGTCAAGAAATGGAAAGTACGAGGCCGAGTCGAGTTGGAGACTCAAAGCGTCAACAAAGCGGGAAATTCAAGCAAGACATCTGTGTGGTTTCGACGCTTTTGCCAAATAGAAGTGCACTTTCAAGTCGCTTTCAAGTTAGAGGATAACACATTTGCGAAGTCGAACCATTGACTCAACATACAGCAGTCCATACCCCGTCTACATTTCTCATCCCGAGTTTCTCCCAGACCTCCCTGACAATTTCCTTCTCCCTCTCACTTAGAAACAACAACACAGTCCCAAGCCTCGGAACTTTTGTAAATGCGTCCATAAACGCCTTCACAGCACACACCGTGTCATGGTCGCCCTGACTTCGACATAAAGTGGCCAAGAAGGTATCCATCATAGACACCAAGACAGACGGTTCAAGAGATGCCTGGAACATTGCGGGGAAACTGGATGGGGGAATTCCCTTGGGAGCAGAGTTATTACATGTGTATATATAAGAGTGAAGCAAGGATTGTGACATACGGAGACAAGCTGCCACCTTCCCTCCATCGACAACGGTTCCCAAGCATTCGTGAAGTCGAATAGAGTCATTGGCGACTTCGTAGACAACGCGTCGGTGGCAGTTAGAAATGGTGGGATCTTCACCTGATCCTCCGACGAACCGTGATTGGATAGTTGAGCAGTTTTCATCACACCCATATTGAAAATAGTGCTATCCCCCGAGGCTCGAAATATACCCCCACCCACTCGACTATGTTTTGTACTGTCCCGAGCTTGTTTGGCATCTTTGAAAGAACCTGGTTTTGGTGCTGACATCGGCGGCGGTGGCGGCTTCGATGCTAAGGGTTGGGTGGTGTATACAGTTGGACTTGGCACAGGAATTATGGTGGAAGTCAGCGGTCGGGAAGATACGGGTTTCAGAAAGTCGCTCTGGACGTTTGCTTTTACCGGAAATTTGGGAGAGGTTTTGTGGGCCGTCTGTGGCGGCTTTTTAGGTGGTTGTGAACCGCGTTCCATGGGTTCAACGATATTGATGGGGATACGCCGACGTTTTGGGGGCACAGCTGTTGAACTAGGCTTCGCAGGCGCCTCTAGACCAATTTTGATTTTCTTGAATAGCACTGAGACTCTGTGTTGCTTAACTGATGGAAAATTTGAATCTGACCTTGGCCGTTTCCTTTTCGATCAGACCTTCAACTATCCTCAACTCCTGCTTTACCGATTCATTAGCTGGTTCAAGCTTCAATGCCTCTCTCAAATCTGTTGGCAATCCATTTATATATATACCTGTCCAAAACATACACACTTACCTCCATGCGCATCCTCCAACTTGCCCATTCCCATCCGTGCCTGTCCCCTTCTAAACAGAGCCTTCAAATTCGACGCGTTCTGTGTCAAGACAGTGGTAGAATCCCTTTCCGCATCCTCATTTCTACACCAGCAAAGGAAATGGCACGGTTGAGACGTGGGAAACCCAAAGGTTTCTTGTTGTGAGAGGACGTACTTGCCTAACTTGAGATACGCAGCAGCACGGTTCAGAGGGAATGTAGGATCTTTGCTATCCGCGAGAATGGCTGTGGTGTAATGACCTATTGCGTTAGGGTAATCACCCGCTTTGAAAGCAGCATTGCCCTGTGGAAGAGATTGGGTCGTGAATACACGGGTGGTACCAGCCTGAGCATACTAATCAAGGCTTGCCTTGTCTTTCGCACCCTGAGCCCTGTTGTTGGCCATGCAATAGCTGTACGGTAGACGTCAGCTTTACCTTGTCAAGGTCTCTGGAACCTATAATTGCGTGGGAACGTCAGCAAGCTTTGGTTGATCATGTGCTTTTGCGAAAGTGGCACATCTAGATTTCTCTCTATTCACTAGTGTCATTGCCACGGTGCACTCGCTACGCTCAGCACCTTAGCACAACCGGATCACCAGCTAGGACCCCTGGCTCAATCCAAATACAATTATCTATCCTCACCTTAACACTGTCCAAGGGGGTCCCGGCACGCGAAGCCATACCCGAGGTTGAGGGGTGGTGGGGTCACTGGGCTGGGAGAAAATTTGCAGAACCTCAAATTTTGAGGAGATTTCTGGGCTTATTTTGGCAGCCGCCATACCTTTGAAGTTGAAAATGGTATTCGAATATGATAAACCTAAATTCTACGATAAACCTGACTTACTTGAGCTCCTGAGTGGCTTAGAAGTGAAAATGTTCAAACTATGCATTCGAACCTCTACCATCCCTTCTCTCAGTTTGCGTTTGGATAATGCCAGTGAAAGGTATTGGACGATCTGAAAGACCTGATATGGAGGAGGTGCATGCTTGCGTTTGTGGCTCCACAGTTGGCCCTCAGGAAATTCATGGTGAGGAGCAGTGCAATGCGCTCAGCATGAATGTGAAACTCAATTGGTATGCTGGTGATCATTTTCTACAGGTTCTTTCTTTGATCTTTCTCTAGTTTCATTTAGAATGCCTCAATTTTGAGTTTGCACCTAAGAATTGGAGGTACGACAACCATTCAAGACCAACGAAAAAGGCCAGCCGTGCTTATTAGTACCAAATTAGTACTGTACAATGTGGCTTGTATTAGCTTGCAGCTTCGCCAACATTATATCCCAATTGGGAAGTCACGTGAAATTTCCTTATATGGTAAGTCATGCGGGTGGGGGGTCATGGGTGGAGGCCGAAAAAAATTTGCCTACCCCGGGCACAAATTTTAATCCTGGGACCCCCTTGACACTGTCCTGTTCAATCATACATTGCCCATGAATAAGTCAGGTTTATCATAGAATTTTATTTGCCACAAGGGGAGTGAGTTTGACCCAGCAGGTGGTGATGCAAACACATGACTTTCCTGAGAATTTGCCAAAAAGGCAATTGAACCATTTCTGCCGAGTCACTATGTAGAGAAGATAATTATTTTGTAGTGGCAATTAAAATTTGTTTTCAGAGTCATAAGCAGTGTCTTTTCTGTTCAGTGTTCTCAGGCTTTGTCAAGCCTGCATGGGGGCTAAGTATATATCATTATTATATGTCCTTGTCAACTTCAATATCTTGCCAGCCCTTTCACATCCTGTTTTGTCTCATCCAGGACAAGAGTGCTATATGCCACCCAGGAATGGGATTCATGTCAGCACAATATGAGATATACAAAATATTTGTATATACCATTCCTCCGAGTCCATCAACTTGAAGGTTATCTCACTGCTATATTATTATTATAGAGGATCACAAGAAAAAAATATTAAAATACAAGAGGTATGCAGGAAAAAATTCTCATACACAAGGTCAAAAAAGTGAAATAAGGTCTTGGGACCACCCCCCCCCCTGGTACCTGCCAAATATGGCAGGGGATATGGCCATACGTTGAAGAGGGAAGGCTTAACATATATCTATAGTGATATGAGGTG
>Ga0210383_10006165_pt1 | contig 10482 bp, 5 predicted proteins | sample IncBWC14OmetaG_FD_160072 | JGI IMG/M metagenome (GOLD analysis project Ga0210383, IMG submission 160072) | Forest soil microbial communities from Barre Woods Harvard Forest LTER site, Petersham, Massachusetts, United States - Inc-BW-C-14-O ...
TCTTGCCACAGACCTGCGCGTTTGAGTTCCGCTTCAACATAGGGCAAGAGTTCTTCCACGGGTGGTTTCTGCAAATATTGCGTGTTGTACCACTCGAGTTTTGCGCGGTCAAAAATAGCGTTGGTACGGCTTACGCCCGAAAGGGCGAATCGCTCGATAAGCTCATTCGTACGCAGGTATTCAGCGTCTGCGCCAGGGGACCATCCCAACAGCGCCAGGAAATTGCGGAACGCTTCCGGGAGAAATCCTTCGTCGGCATACGAGCCCACGCTGGTGGCACCGTGGCGTTTGGAAAGTCGCGTGCGATCGGGCCCCAGAATAAGCGGGACGTGAGCGAAAATCGGCGGCTCAGCGCCCAGGGCTTTGTAAATCAACACTTGCTTCGGCGTGTTGGACAAGTGATCAGCGCCGCGAATAATGTGCGTGATGCGCATATCGATGTCGTCCACGACCACGCTGAGCTGGTAAGTAGGCAAGCCCGAAGAGCGCAGCAGGACGAAATCTTCAATCTCGGCATTCTGAACATCCCGCGGGCCGAAAACGGCGTCTTCAAAATGCGTGGTGCCTTCGCGCGGAGTGCGAAATCGAATCGCCGGGCGAATGCCTTCTTTTTCTTTGGCCGAGCGCTGGTCAGCGGTGAAATCGCGGCATGAACACGCGACGGCCTTCGCGGTCTTTCCTTCGTCGTCGCCTTCACCTTCGTTTTCTTCGGCGGAATCGCCACCCGTGTAGGCGGCTGCTTTGCAATAGCAGGAGTAGCCTGCGCCGCTTGCGAGAATGCGTTCGGCAGCCGCACGGTACATTTCAATGCGCTGTGACTGAAAGAAGGGGCCTTCGTCCCATTCGACGCCTAGCCATCGCAAAGCCACCAAGATTCCGTCAACTAATTCCGGCTTATTACGCTCCACATCGGTGTCTTCAATGCGCAGCAGGAGTGTGCCGCCTTCGTGCTTGGCAAAAAGCCAATTAAAAAGGGCGGTGCGTGCTCCTCCGACGTGTAGAAAACCCGTAGGGGATGGCGCAAAACGTACGCGCGGCTTCTGAGTGGAGGTCATTATCCTTGCGGGTTCCTTCCCTTAAATGGAAACGATCATCTTAGCGGAACGAGTGTGCAAAATCGAGCGCCGCGCCGAGGCAACACGCGAACTTGTGCGCACGTAGGCCGTGGGTACCCTTGACTCGTCAGCGGCCGAACCTCATATTTGAGTGAGCCTCAGCCCTCCTGTATACAGGCTGCCCGAACGGCTTTTTTGCCCGTTTTTCGCTGGTGCCATAGGCGTTGACCGCCACGAAACTTAGCTGGATACGCTCGCGGACACCTTGCAATTCTCTGCTATTCTCGAAGGAAGTGGCCTTAGAGGTTGGAGCGGTAACTTGCTCATTCATATCAATATGACCGCGGCCGTTCTCCTGGCAGGAGCTCTCCTGTTGGCGCTGTTCTTTTCCTACGTGTATCAGCAGAAGCGCCAAGAATACATGCTTGTGTGGGCTGCCGGATGGCTGTTGATTTCTCTTCATTTTTTGGTTCCGGCGCTGGGCACGCAATTGTCGCTTCCAGCCTGGGTCAATCCCTTCACCGAATGGCTGCTCGCGCTCGCGGGTCTGGCATTTTACTGTGCTGCGAATATGTACGCGCGCCTCAAGGTGCCTTGGAGAGGGATGGCAGCACTGGCATTTGCCGCGGGCCTTTGGGCTTTGGCCTATACGCGTGGTTGGATCAACGTACCGGTTGGTTTGGGCGTCGGCCTGTTGTTTTTCTTTATTGCGCGCACCTTTTGGGAAGAAGGTCTCAAACAGGAATCCCGCGCTGACCAGTTCCTGGCCATAACGTTCGTCGCTTGGGGATTGCTGCGTCTGACAACTATTTTTCAAGAGCGACTCGGGCCGCTTGCCGGGCATGACCTGCTGCCCCTGGTTCTACTGCCTGAGCTTTTCGGCGGCGTCCTGATGGTGATGGCGGTCTACGAGGAAGAACGCCGAAGAGTAGAACGGAACATGCTCGCGCTCTCGAATCTGAACCTGGCTACATCGAGCTTTGCGGGCGGCGAGATACAGAAGATGCTGGCACAAGCGCTCGACCGCGTTCTAAACGTCGTACGAATTCCTGCCGGGGCGCTTTGCCTGCATTACGGAGAAGAAAACGGACCGACTTCCGTGGTCGTCACCGGTTTGGGCGACACTTTTTGTGCCGCGATACAAGGCAACAATCTGGACGATTACATCGTCAGCCTGGTGGCGCGGCTGGGTGGTCTCGTCGTGTTGCGCGATCTCGAGACGGACTCGAAGTGGGAAGCCTTGGAAAAGGAAGAATCCTTCCGTCACGTACGAAAACTTCTCCTCGCCCAAAAATTGCGTACGGTAGTGGGGATCAGTTTACAGGCCAAAGAGCGCGTATTTGGCGTCTTGCTGCTTGGGTCACCCGACAATCGTAGCTTCACGCCCGCTGAATTGCGGCTGCTTTTGGCGTTGGGCCATCAGATTGGGATGGCCGTAGAAAACAGCTACTTGGTTCAGCAAACGTCCCGGCGAAGTGAAGAACTGCATATCTTGAATGAAATTGGCCGAGCTCTCAGCTCAACACTAGAGCCCGATGCCCTGTTCGAACGCATTTATTCGGAGATGAAACGGCTACTCGACGTCAACAGCCTTTTTATCGCGTTCTACGACCGCAAGACCGAGCAGGTACGATTTGAAATCGACGTGGTAGAGGGCGAACGCTTGCCTAAGCGAACCCGCACGGCCGGGAATCACTTGACTGAATTCGTGATCAAGACCTGCCAGCCACTACTGATCCGGGAACGCTACACCGAAGAATCTGAACGCATGGGCTTCCAACCAACGCGCTTGGCTGGGTCGATTTGCGCCGTACCATTGATTCTTTACGATCGCGCAGTCGGCGTGATGGCGGTGCACAGCAAACAAGAGCGGATGTTTGACGAAGGGCACGTGGAATTGCTGCGTGTGCTTGCCAGCGAAGCGGCTGTCGCAATCGAGAATGCGCGCCTCTTTTCCGAAGAACAGAAAAAGTCGCGGCACCTCATGCTCATTAACAACGTGTCCAGCCGAGCAATCACAAGTTTGGATCCTGAAGACATGCTCGCGAAGATTGCCGCAGAAATCGAAAATGGCCTGAAATACGACCACATCGGTATTGCTATTGTCGATTATCCATCAAAAGAACTGGTGGTCCAGGCCGAAGCGGGAGCCCGGCGAGACGCTGTGGGACGGCGAATCCCGCTGGGCGAAGGCATTGTCGGGCAGGTAGCTCGAAGCGGCCAAATGGCCATCGTGCGCGAAGTGAATATCTCAACTCCATGCCCTGTTCTTGCAACTTCGGTTTCCGCCATCGCGCTGCCGGTAAGCTACGCCGAACATTTGCTGGGCGTTCTGTACGTGGAGTCCTCGGAACCGTGTGAATTCGGAGAAGAAGAAATCCTGTTGCTCCGCACCCTCGCCGATCTTTTTGCCGGCGGCCTTAACAATGCGCTCACTTTCCAAAAAGCGCAGGAACAAGCCATCACCGACGGTTTGACGGGCGTCAAGACGCATCGCTACTTGATGGAAGCGCTATCGTCCGAGTGGAAACGTTCGACACGCGCGAATCGGCCATTCGCTTTGGTCTTGATGGACCTTGACCGCTTCAAGTTCGTAAACGACTTTTATGGACACTTGGAAGGCGACGTGGTGTTGCAGCGCGTCGGACACATACTGGAGCAGAATTGCCGCCGGTCTGACGTGGTGGCGCGATATGGCGGAGATGAATTCGTCATATTGATGCCGGAGACCACCGTGGAGCAGGCGCGCCAACTCGCCAGTAAACTGCGCGGCTGGGTGGCCTCCGATCCGCTTTTGCGAGACAAGAATATTACCGCCAGCTTCGGCATCGCGGGTTTCCCCATTCATGGATCAACGCCGCAAGAACTCATACAGGTGGCGGACTCTTCGATGTACCTGTCGAAACATCAAGGCGGAAACTCGGTCTCCAGCGCGGAAGAAGGCGGTCCCAACGATACCAAGAAGTGGAAAAAAGACGTCCTGGAAGCATATTTAGGTGTCACGCTGAAGCGGCTTTTCTCTACCGGACCGGAGGCGTTCGAAGAAGTTTATCGGCGTCTCGAACAATTTACGCGCTCATTGGCCGAGCAGAGCGGAGGCGTGGCTCCCGATACCCTGCCGGTAGCTGTGGTGGAGACTGTGACCTCGCTGGCGCTCGCCATTGACGCGAAAGATCACTACACGCAGGGGCACTCGCAGAAAGTCTCCGCGTACGCGGTAGTGATTGCCAAAGCGCTGGAGATGCCCGAGCCGGAAGTAGAAGAAATTCGCCTGGCGGCGCTGCTGCACGACATCGGCAAAGTGGGCATTCCAGAGACCATCCTTAACAAATCAGGCCCGCTGGATGCGTCCGAATGGGAAACCATGAAGACTCATACGGAGCTGGGCGCGAAAATACTTGAGCCGTTGCAAGCCATGGATCGAATCCGTTTGATGGTTCGCCATCATCACGAATTTTACGATGGGACAGGTTACCCAGACCGCCTGGATGGCAAAAACATCCCGTACGGCGCGCGCCTTATCGCCATCGCCGACGCTTACGACACCATCACATCTGAACGAACGTACAAAAAGGCGCGTACCTCCGAAGACGCTTTCAGCGAGCTGGAACGTTGCGCCTCGAATCAGTTCGACCCGGAACTCGTGCAACTCTTCGTCGAAACAATGCGGCGTTCACCGCGAGTTCGCGTAGAGACAAGTGTGAGCGTCCCGGATGTCGCCGATAGCTCTGCTCTCTAACTAGCTGCTCAGATCATTCCGCACTCCTTCCAGACCGTCAAAATACCTCATCTTGAGATTTGTTGGACGCGTGGTTCTATCCTCATATACTGTTTTTTCTAGATTCACTTCGAGCTCTGAGCGGAGGCACGGTGCAAACAGCGACGGTTAAGTGGGTGGGGGGCGAAGAATTCGTGGCCCAGATGCCTTCGGGCCATGCCGTACGGTTCGATACGGACAGAAAACACAATGCGGCCCCCGGCCCCATGGAAATGCTGCTGGGCGCGCTGGGGACGTGTTCGTCCGTCGATGTGATTAGTATTCTGGCGAAGAAACGCCAGAAGCTTGTGTCTCTGCAAGTTGTTATTTCCGGCGAGCGCGCCAGCGCCCCGCCCTCGGTATGGACGAAAATCGAAATGGTTTACCGGCTAGCAGGCGAAATAGAAGAAAAGGCTGCGCGCGATGCCATCGAGCTAAGCCAAACGAAATATTGTTCCGTCGCCGCTATGCTGCGAAAGACTGCCGAGATTACCTACCGTTTCGAAATCTCGCGGTAACCAACCGGCTGCAAGAAGAAAAAGTGTTTTGCTTGTCACGCAAGCAAGCGATTGCATACAATCGCGGACTATTCCTGGCATCCTGGAGACGATGAATGGGCAGGCGTATTGCCGCAAAAATTACCGGAGTAGCAGGTTATGTCCCACCGCGCGTGGTTACGAATTTCGATCTGGAAAAAATGGTGGACACCAATGACGAGTGGATTCGCACGCGCACCGGAATCCGTGAACGCCACTACGTGGAAGCCGGTGTGGGAGCTTCGCATCTTGGCACCGAAGCTGCCAGGAAATTGCTCTTGGAAAAGGGAGTTCCGCCCGAACAGATCGATTTGATCGTGTTAGCGACGGTTACGCCGGACATGTTGTTTCCAGCGACGGCATGCCTGATTCAGGACCGCCTTGGCGCGAAGAACGCTTGGGGCTTCGATCTTTCCGCCGCGTGCTCGGGATTCGCTTACGCTTTGACGGTCGGGGCGCAGTTTGTGGGCGCCGGAACGCATAAAAAAGCTCTAGTGATCGGAAGCGACGTGATGACTTCCATCCTCGATTACCAAGACCGCGCCACTTGCGTTCTCTTTGGCGATGGGGCCGGCGCGGTGTTGGTGGAACCGGCAACTTCCGCGGACGAAGGCATTCTGGATTTCGTTCACGACGTGGATGGCTCGGGCGGATGCAATCTCTATATGCCGGCCGGCGGCTCGCTGAAGCCCGCCTCGCAGGAAACCGTCGAAAAGCGAATGCACTACGTGCATCAGGAAGGCGCCCAGGTTTTCAAATATGCGGTGCGGCGCATGAGCGAGCTGGCGGTCCAAATTCTCGAGCGCAACGGATTTACAAGCCGCGATCTTGCTTTGGTGGTTCCGCACCAAGCCAATTTGCGGATTATCCACGCGATGCAGGAACGCCTCGGCGTGGACGACTCGAAAATCATCATCAATATCGACCGCTTCGGAAACACCACCGCCGCCACAATTCCGTTGGCGTTGATGGACGCGCTCGAACAGAAGCGTTTGCGCAAGGGGGACCTGGTACTCATAATCACCGTCGGCGCAGGCTACACGACTGGTGCAATTCTGATGCGCTGGGCTTACTGACCGGAAGAGAATCGATCGCCACAGGTTGTCGCAGCGTTTATCGAGCGACAAACCCCGTACCGATTGCTGTAAAACTGCGGCGCGAAACGTACCTGCCTATTGGTCTAGAAAAATCAGGACAGGATTCACGTCTCCCGGCGTCGTTGTGATCATCACGATATTGCTGGGTGTAATGATGAAGAAATCGCCGGTGAAGACGGGCGAAGTCAACGTCATCACGCCGCTACCGTCAGTCAACCCGGTGTTGGTGAGCGCGTAGGTACCGATCACGTTCTGAGCCGGTACGTTCCCTGTTACCGCGCTTACGTCCTGGGTTCCAGTGATACCAGCGGTGTCGCTAAGCGTTAGGAAACCTGAAATATCCGGGTCGCTGCTCACGGCCGGCGCTGAAGTGCCTTCTACAAAAGTATTGGCCATTACTTGTGGGGTGAAAGGCGATCCGGATTGACCTTCAAAATGTCCGAAGATAGGGCCGCCATTTATGGTGCCGACAAAAAACGCCTCACTGGAACTGACAAGGTAGAGGATTGGCTCGTATGGAGTCGGCAGAGATATTAAGACGCGGCCCAAATTGTCGGCGATATACGCTGGGCTAAACGGACTGTTGAAGTTGGATAGGTTGCCAGCTTGATTATCCTCGATAAGAAACTGAACGGCACCGTTCCCCTGGGGAGAGAGTTGGATCACAGAGACCTCCGGCAAGTAAACGCCTCCACTCAGGAATTGGCCGCTAAGTCCGCCTGCAATAGGTTGCGAAAGCACATTTTGCGTTGGGAAGGACCCTCCGGTTACGGCCTGCTGAATCATTTCGCCTGAGGTTAAATAGGGCGTAGTCGTCGGCAAAACCGTGTTATCCGTTTCCACCAGGAAAGCGTCGGTCGCGGAGATTGGATACACGCTGAAGGTCTGAGTCCCCAGATTTCCGGAGGTTAACGACATGGTGCAATGCGTAGTATCCGGCCCGGGTTGGTACAAACCAGAAACTCCCGGATTAAAGGACTGAGTCTGGTTCGGCACATTCGTATCCATTTCGCCCTGACCTATGCTTCCCACCGTTGACGGAGAGGTTGGTGGAGTGGCCGTAAATGCCCCCGCAAACGCGATGGGGCCCGAGAAGGCGACAGCGGGCCCTGCAAATCCCGCTCCTCCGACGGCAAACGATCCGGCGAATGTATTGGTGTTCGTCCCGCTCACAACGCAAGTGTTCACTGTCTGCAAATTAATCCGGCCGGAGCCGCGCGTGCTGGAGCTATCGAACTCGATGAATCTCCCGCTCCCGGCGGCGTCAATTGAAAACGCATAAGTTTGTTGAGTCGGCTGAGCCGGCGTGCTGCCGGTAAACGTGAAGGTTCCGCGCCCGTCAGCGCCCAGAGTGTAGGTCCCAACTAAGTTCGTAAACGTGACCGGCGTTCCAGTGATCGCGTTGAAATCCTCTTCGCCGGCGGTGATGCCTCCGTTGCCGTCTGCCGTAAAAGTTCCGGCGAAAGTTACGAATCCAGTGTTGTTATACCCGCTGAAAGTGAATGCGTATGATCCCTTCAATCCGGCGAGATTTTGCGCACCACTGACGACAAGAGTGAAATTGACAGTGGCAGAAGCAGCAGGGTTTGCGCTGTCGGTAACTGTAATGCCAAAAGTAAAAGTTCCGGCTTGAGTTGGTGTCCCGGAGAGAACTCCCGTCGTGCTGTTCAGCGTGAGCCCGGGAGGAAGAGTCGAACCGTTAGCGACCGACCAGGTGAGCGGCGTGACGCCTCCGGTGGCGGCAAACGTCACGGTGTACGCTGCCGTGGTGGTAGCGGGCGGAAGAGGCGATGTTGTTGTGATGACGAGCGAGCTGACTACAACCATGAATTGCTGCGAACTGCTAAAACCGGCCGCATCCGTCACGGTGATCGTGAAAGTGAACCCCCCAGCCACAGTAGGTTTACCGGTAATTAGCACACTGTTTGTTTTGCTGGAAGACAATGAAAGGCCGGTCGGTAAAGTGCCTGAAGTTAGCGCCCAGGAAAGGGGAAGCAATCCTCCGGTAGCCGTCACGGAGGCGCTGTAGGCTGTGTTGAGAGTCGGGTTAGTGAGTGTGGTGGTTGTGATTGTCGGCGGCGGTTCCACGGTTATCGTTACGGTAGCGAAGTTCTTCGGAAAATCTATCGACGTCACTATGATCTTGACGACTGTCTCGGTTGAAACAGCGTTTGGCGCGGTGTACGTCGCGGACGTGTTGCCCGGGCCTAAATTGAGAGTCCCGAAACCCGGGAGACTTGCAAACGTAAATGACACACCGCCGGCGTTCGGATCGTTTAGCACTCCGGCCTGAATCGAAACGGATTGACCCTGTCCGATAGTCTGCGGACCCTTCGGCGTTAAGATCTCCACTCGATTGAATGTGGGCGGTTTCTGGGCGCAGCCCGCGAACTGGATCAACGCGAGCAGCACGCCCGCAAGCAAAACAGAAATTCTGGCGCGCTTCATCGTGGCGCCTCCTTCAATCGGGACCATTTATGCCCCTGGCTCGGCGAGCTTTAATTGGGCCACAAAAGTGGTTCAGTGATTAAGAAATGACTTGGCGGAATGGCGTATCAGGCAACCGTGCTCGCGAACAGGCGAAGATATGTAGTAGGGAAGCCGAGCTCACCGGGAGGGGCTTACAAAATTTGAGGATGGGAGACTGTTAAAAAGAGCGAGCTTGGCTCACGACGCTTGTGTTGCGTTCCAGGCGCTGGGACAGCCGAACCGTTGCATATTGAGTGCACAGGGCCATTTCGCGATGTGTCCAGCTGAAGCCTTCCGCCGGAAGAAACAACCCGCCCACGCGGTTCACGAAGGCCAACAGGGCGTAGTAGAAGCTGACGGCATGCAGATTAGGGGTTGGTCCGGCCTCAAGTTCGGGGCAAAGCTCGTCGTAAACGGTTACGACCTCTTGGAAGCTACTGGAGGTCAAGAGGTTAGGATGGGGCTGTAGCGTGGTATCCGACTCATTCGCAAACCGCTCGGAAACCGTGCGCAACAAGGACGCGCGCCAGGCAAACACAGCAAACTGCATCAGCGCTGCGATTGAGATCACGAGAATGAAGGCTGCAATTAGCATTTTCAACCATGGTTAGTTTCTCGTCTTTTGCTGACGGCGACAATAGAACGTCGGTACCACTCCGGGACACCGATGAGCTATCCCCGGGAGTTAGTGGCAACAGAGGTAGATAGGCTTAGTAAGAGCGCGCTTGGCTTACGACGCTTGAGTTGCGTTCCAAGCGTTGCGTCAGCCGAACGGTTGCATACTGGGTGCAGAGGGCCATTTCGCGATGAGTCCAGCTGAAGCCTTCCGCCGGAAGAAACAACCCGCCCACACGGCTCAGAAAGCCCATCAGAGCGTAATAGACGCTAACAGCGCGCAGGTTCGGAGCTGAGACAGCTCTGAGCTCTGGACAAAGATCGCGGTATATCGCGACTACTTCCGGGAAACTACTGGAACTTAAGAGGTTAGGACACGGCTGAAGCGTGGCGTCTGCTTCGTTCACGAACTGGGCCGAAGCAGTTTGTAGCACCGATGCGCGCCATGTAAATATTACGAACTGCATCAGGGCTGCGGATGAGACCACGAGTATGAAGGCTGAAATTAGCATTTTCGACCAACAACAGTTTCGCGTTTTCCATCGACCGCCACAATAGGACGTCAGTACCGTTTATCAACGGGAGACCGATACACGACTGGGTGCACTTTTGTTGGCCCACCCTCGCGGGAAGCACGGCCCGGCAGGCTACAATGATGACGACAGTTCCTACGGAGGAGTTTGATGCGGCGTAAATTGCAATCGGCTTGTTTCCTATGCGTCGCGTTCGCTCTGCTGATTTTGTTTAGTATTAATACGCGTGGGCATGCCGCCGCGCCGGACAGCTCCGCCGAAGCGCAAATTCGGTCGGTTCTAGAAATGCAATCTGCTGCGTGGAATCGCGGCGACTTAGAAGAGTTCATGCAAGGATACTGGAAGTCGGAAGAGACTCAATTCGTTGGAGCGAGCGGGATTACTCGCGGCTGGCAAGCTGTTCTGGATCGTTATCGAAGG
>Ga0210383_10006166_pt1 | contig 10482 bp, 12 predicted proteins | sample IncBWC14OmetaG_FD_160072 | JGI IMG/M metagenome (GOLD analysis project Ga0210383, IMG submission 160072) | Forest soil microbial communities from Barre Woods Harvard Forest LTER site, Petersham, Massachusetts, United States - Inc-BW-C-14-O ...
CCGTTCCTAGGGACAGAATTTGACCCTAGCCATGCAAGAAAGGGGTCACAGCCACCACACATTGCAAGTTAGTGGATGTTTCCTCCCGATGACTAAGACTACACAGCTTACGAAATGTTAAAGATAACTGGAGCCCTTGCGAGAACACCGTCAAACTCTTATGCGAAAGACTAATCCATCAGAAGTTCATACAAGTATACATCGCACACTTTATACATATGCTCTTAGTATTTGATTATCCTCTTCCAGGTTCAGGGGACGCCAGCCAGCGGAAAAACAGCCCTCCGGAAGTTACTTCATGCCCATATCCTCTCCCAGGTCCCTCCTCCCATCGTATATGTATTTGAAACTTGGCCAAAGAAAGATCCTGAAACCCTAGAAGACTACGTAGGTCGGATTAGGAGAACGGTCACCAATTACCCCGACCCTGACAAGAACCATACCACATTTCTACTGTTTGCTGAAGCACAAGATACGTACTGGGACGAATGGCTTTGGAATAGTTTCTTCAAGTCCGCTCCAGACCTAGGCTATCGTGTCATTCTCTTTTGCAGTTATGGCAGCCGTCCAGTGAATCACGAGATAGGCATTCCGTTGTCCATGCCCCCTAATACGCGTATTTCTTTATGGCCCAAAGATGGAGAAGGTATTGGGCTGTTGTTGGATCAATTAGAATTCGACGAAGTCGCCGAGCGTTTCCCGAACCCGGTGTAGACCCCACCTTCCCAGACTAAATTTTCTGTTGGACGACTGGACACACTGGCGCTACCGCAGATGTGTTAGGTATAATATCACAGCATGCGAGTCATTTTAGGGGAAGATTTATTGTCGCCTTTGTTCAAGGTCTGAAATCTTTTATCCAGAAACACAAAGTGAGATGACAAGGAGAGCACTTCATGGTTACCGACTTCTATGAGGAAAATTCCTCGCAGTCGTTCATTGCAAGTCTTGCATCAATTAACCACGGACTTCCCCTGGATTCCGCTGCATCTTCCCGTCGCCTCTTCATATGGTATGTCTTTCCTGGAAACTGATGCTCGTTGACAGTGTACCTTCGTCCAATTCGCTCTTTGACATGGCGGTTAAAATCATCGGACGATTCAAACCTTCTCGGATGCATCGTCGTGTTGGTACCTGGCCTGCGGATCTGCCACCGGAAGCGCAATACCAAGATGAATTCTAGTGTTCCGTCCACAGCGTTAAGGAAGGGGCTGTCCTCATTTCTCCCGAATTCGTGTGTGCAAAGAAAGCGCAAGTTTTAGGTTGCATCAATTTTTTGGTTCCCGTGAAGTGGGGGATTGAGATTACCCGAGACGGGAGTAAACTGGACGAGTATTGTTCCCGCTTCGACAATGCTGGAGCTTATAGAGCATGGTTGACAGCAGGTGATATGACGGACTATATTCTCCTTGATTTTTGCACAACCACTCCAATAAAGAGCCATCCGCGTGAGAGATTCGTTTTCTGATTCAAACAAATGTGACTGATTTCTGTGCAGGTATTCCAAACCTGTTCCACGTTGTGTTTCAAGATCATTTCTGCAACGTCACTATTTATGACAACCAGTTGAAGATAGCATCGGTGCCATCCACGTTGATGGAACAATATTAATGCAGCTGCAAATTTGGATTCTTACTTTCGGCCGAGGGAGCTGAGTGACAAATTTGTGTACACGCTGAATTCTATACAATAATATGTGTTGCTCAATGGGCGGAATGCGTTTTGGGGCACAAGGTTCAGGCGACAGTGAGGATATAGGTAGGACTGGGATAACTTTACTTGGCCAAAATGTCTAGAACGCAAGATCCTAGATGCCACCCGTTGCGGCTGTAAACTTACTTGTGAAGTGCTATTCCCCATTAATGAATGCCTTCGAGAATGTTTCCAAAACACCGAAGGACTCTACGTTGCCATCATGATGTTTTTGGTTACCTCCTAACTTCCGATTTTTCTTTATGTTTGCAATGTTTAATGCGATTCTCGAATGCCCTGGAATGCTAAGTACCCGACCCTTGACTGCCATGGCCCCCTCGATATTTGTTCATAGCACCAAGGATCCGAGTCTACGGGGACATCCTGCCGCTACCGTATACATGTAGGCACAGAAAACCTACTTGAACCTACCATGTCCTTTTCATGATGAAGGGTTCCCCGTCGACCGACTCAAGCCTCTCTCAACTTTAGTACTCAATTGATATCATCGACCCACTCCAACGAACCCCGTTATGGCCAAGAATCAGCTTTAGCATTCAATAGTACTAGTCTTCCTTCCCAATATGTACATCCGATCTGTAATACATTTATCGACTTCAGATTGGGGATCTGAGGCGGTACAAGGTTGGCGGTGGTGCGGGTGTTGTGGCTGGTGGGCAGGCGCCACGAGAATATACAGAAATTCGAGCAATCATATATCATATTGGTGGTGCTCGCCCTTCTCGAAGGCGTTGCAAGTTATTGGTCCAAAAAATTTGAGCAAATTGATGATTGACACGTACACAGCAGTGCTGCCTACTGCATCGGGTAAGAATTGGCGTTTGTTGACATCTACAAGTACAATCTACTCACTGAAGCTGCCAATGCAGAGGAAAACTCCGTAATTTTCGTAAGCAGAAAGCGATGATGAGCGGCTGGCCGATGAACCTTCTTCGTCGGTCAGGGAGTCAAGAATGACTCGGGAACACGCTATTTGGGGGGCCATCGCAAGGCAAAACGGTCCGGGCTCGTCATAGAAGGAAGTCCAGCACGTTTTAAACCAGGTAGTAACTGATTGTCTGTACCAGATCAGGGAAACGAAATCATGACTACTGAAAGGCGCTGCGTGCAAAGAACTGTGCTAACTCACCTGATCATATTTTCACTTCGGCAACATTCCCGTCGACACTGACCGGGCGCTTGCGACGATTCAAGTTTCGATTGTCAAGCATGCTCCATCGTTATACGAATCGTCATTAATAATTCCGGCTTCAAAGGAGGACGGAGAACATCCAAGTATGCCGCACCTCAGTCTCTCAAGATGAAAATCAGAGCAGGCGCCGGCCTTCCTTTAAGAACTTCCTTGACGTGTAGCGCTGACTAGCCAGTATTTTATGATTCGGCCACCGTCCAGTTACGTTTTATATCCCAGCAGCGATAACAGTGGGCGCTTGTGTTTCCAGAGTGGTAATAAAAAAGCTGTTAGTCGTCAATGGCGGTGACTGGTCAAAAACACAGCACTTTTACACGCCACATCAACTCAACATATATGATCCAAGCCCATTCTTCGTCGACGTGTTCCCGCCGACGCTGGACGGAATTCTGGTCGTAAAGCCGTTTAAATCACGCCTGATATCATCTCAACCGTGCTCCATAGCCCGTCTTCACGATATCATTAATAATCTTGTTCAGGGCGTTTCTCAGTGACCTTCAATACTGGCGGCGACGGTATTGATTCTTGAACAATGGAACAATCCGAAAGCCTTTCTTTCTCCCAACCGGTGAAGAGTCTTCGGTCCAAGTTCGAGCAGCTTGCTCAAACGTCTCCTAATTGGAACAACCGGCCCACCAGTATTCATGGTGGCTTGTTGACACCGGATCCTCCTAGCCCTCGCCTACGAACTTCGTCTAATACCTATTCAAATTCTCACATTCACGACGCACAGCATCTACGCACCTCATCTTCCTCTTCCGATTTGAGGGTGGGAGGCAAGAGACCACCTCCGCCTCCCCCTTCTCGTGGTTCCAAGGTACCATCACCCTCTCCAGGTCCCTCCCCATCTGCTTCTCCTCTTCTTCGTCCTGTTCCTGTCCCTACATCCACAACTTCTATGCCCGATGTTTCTCTACACAGCACCCGCGCTGGTTCCTCGACTTTACCTACAAGCGTGCATATACCGGCATCAGTACACGCGGACGCTGAAAGTCCATCTGTGATACCAAGTGTCGCGGCTCTGAGGAACAAATTTGTGTAAGTGTTGTTTATATGCCCACGTAATTTTCCTTTATCCCGGAGTCGAGTCTTCGCAAGCCCCATATTGTCAACCTCGCAGTTAACACACTAATTAAAGTGCGGTACGGTAGCTGTGGTGTTGATTCTGTTGCAAGGGCACAATTGACTCTACGTCTAGTGTCTAGTATTGTTCGCGGACGAGATTAGTAAGAAATCATCAACCGCAGTCTCCTATGTGATACACTTCATTATTTCAGTCTTGTGCCAATCTCTTTCAAGTAACTGATACCTCATCATTTCCTCAGCGATGAATCGCCCCTTTCTACTGCGAAAATTTCGTATGCACCGAGACCAGGTGTAACCTTAACATATCCGGCAGTTCAGTCCGAATCGAACGGCGCAGGCACGAACACAAGTTCAAAACCTCTCGTCCCCCCTCGCCAAGTCAAGAGTATACAGCCCTCTCAACAACCGCTCGCCCACCAGATCTCTTCAAGTCCAGATAAGATACCCTACTCCGCGTCCGCCTCCAGCGATGCCTCTAGCCTCAATAACCCCTTCTTGAAAGACAGGGAATCCGACTCTGAGACCTCAGTCTCTACCGGTCCCCCTACTCTGCCCGCTAGAAAATTCCGCACCCATCATCGGCAAGACCCACCTTCTGGAAGTACGGTCACCCACTCCAGATGCTCAAGCCGCACTTCAAGTGAGGGTGATGCCAGCCAGAATTCGGCGCCACTTCCACAGTCATCACATTCTGCAATTATCCCTCCCCCTCGTCCGCCTCCTCGGAAGCAGCCCTCGCCACGGCACTCCAACGATTCTTCTGTCAAATCGACTCTATCTCCCCCACCATTACCTGTTCGCCGTAGTGCAATTGCGCAAGTAGATGAACCACAAGCACCTCCTCGTCTTCCCATCCGTCCACAACTAGCTGTTCCAGATTTCTCTCCTACGGAAACCGTAGCTCCTTCCCCGAATACAGAAAGAAAAACTGTTGGTTTCCAAAGGTTGCCTCCACCGCCAACACGCACCATTGCTCTGGGGGATAAACTCCCACCAGCTCGTCGTCCTGCATCACCCTCGTCTGATGAAGATTCTGGAGAGGAGGACGACCCGAAAAGCCAGCTGGTTGATTTCCTGCCTGATAGCAGCCGTTCCTCGCGACGTCCCCCCGTTTTGTCCATTTCTGAGAGGTACTCCGAATCCAAGATTCATGTACCTGCACATTCAGGCCATGTGGCCGTATCAGGAAACAACGTCATAGTGGCCATCCCCCGTCATATCCAGATTTTTGACTTGGCGGTCTCGGATATTCCCGTCTTCAATTTAGACACGAAGGATATGGGCTTGAAGGATTTCAAGGTAACGAGTATGGAATTTCGTCCTGCAACCCTGACCGCAGATAGAGGATACCTGGTGTGGATGGGGACAAAGGAGGGTCATTTGTTTGAGCTGGATATCAGGACGGGGTGTGTGACGTCTTCGAAGCTTTCTGCGCATTTGCATCCAGTGACACATATCTTTCGCCATGGCAATTCGATGATCACTCTCGATGACCTGGGCAAAGCATTGTTGTTTTCACCTGATGCTGAAGGGCCTGAAGATGTGCGTTTGACAGCTACGCGCCCAAGAGTGGTTAGGATCGCGGAGAAGCAGGAGTTTGCGAAGATGATCGGAGGAAAGCTTTGGACAGCGACTCGATCGGATCTGCACGGTGGTGGATCCACGATCAAGACTCCGAGCATCAGGGTGTATGACATTTTCAAGCCTGGGAGTGTGGGAAAGTCCGTGTTGCCGACTGAACACGTTGGACCGGTCACCTCTGCGACGATTCTACCTTCACAACCTGAGCATGTCTACGTGGGACACGAAGAAGGGTTCGTAACGTTGTGGTCGCTTGAGACGGAGGATGGATTCCCACAGTGCATCGAGGTCATGAAGGTGTCGATGTATGACGTATTGAGCTTGGAGGGAGTGAATGACCGGCTTTGGGCTGGAGGGAGAAACGGGATGATTTCGGCGTATGATGTTGCATCCAGACCTTGGGTTGTAACGAATTGCTGGATGGCCCATCCTGGTTTGCCTGTGCTTAGGCTGGCGGTGGATCATTATGGGCTGGAAAAAACAGGAAGAATGTGTGTCGTCAGTGTTGGAAGAGACGAACAGCTGAAATTGTGGGATGGCTTGCTTGGTTCGGATTGGATCGGTGAGTTCTGAGCTTCGATCGTCTATGATGTGGCTTTGTGTTAAAGAAAATGGCTGCTATAGACCAAGAGCTGCTGAAACGCGAAACCTCGTTCAGCAAATTTCGCGATTTGAATGTGTTAATCGTCTCTTGGAATGTGGACGCTGCTAAGCCGGACTCGCTCAATGGCGACTCCGCCAACGTCGATTTCTTACAAGATGTCCTCGGCAGCGTTGATTCACCTGATATCATTTCCTTTGGTTTCCAAGAAGTCATTGATCTTGAAAGCCGCAAAATGGTTGCGAAAAATGTTCTGCTTGGGAATAAAAAGAAAGCAGATGATGGTGGGCTTTCGGAAAATGTCACTGGTGCATATAAAAGGTGGCATGACCGTCTGGTGTATGCTGTGCGATTGGCAATGCCTCCAGATACCCCATACTCGGTGATCCACACAGAGTCTCTCGTGGGACTGTTCAGTTGCATATTCGTCAAGAATACGGAGCGGATATCGCTAAAGGATGTAGCCGTCACTACAATCAAGAGAGGGATGGGTGGGAGGTACGGTAACAAAGTGCGTATTCCAATTAACCTTCCTTCTTTGTTGTTAATCGGATGCCAGGGCGGTATTATGGCACGCTTTGTCATTGAGGACTCCTCGATATGTCTTATCAATTGTCATCTTGCTGCCGGTCAAAATGGTGTTCGTCAACGGAATGCCGACGTGGCGGGGATGTTGGAAGAAAAAGCTGTTTTCCCAGTGACGGATGAGTCCCTTGCATACGTTGGTGGGGGAGATGGGTCCATGGTGCTTGATCACGAGATCGTCTTTGTGGGTGATGTTTCCGTCAAGTAAATATCGGAACTCAAATTGATTCTCACTGTAGGTCAATGGAGATATGAACTATCGCATCGACCAACGCCGAGAGCCGCTCATCGCCGCTGTCCGAGCAGGCGACTACGATACTCTGTTCAGGCACGACCAGCTCCTAAAGGAAATCAAGTTCAACCGTGGTTACCGTTTCCGTGGATTCTCAGAAGGGCTTCTTACTTTTCCGCCAACCTACAAATACGATCGTTACTCCAGTGAGTACGATTCTTCGGAGAAACGACGTTTACCAGCATGGTGTGATCGTGTGCTGTGGCGGTCGCGCATTCCGTCTCGGGTCCACTTGCACCACTATCAGCGGTATGAACCGAATGTTTCGGACCATCGACCTATTTCTGCTGGGTTTACGATGACGATAAAGAGTGTCAGGCGTGAGGTTAGGCAAAAAGTCAAGTCGGAGGTGCAATTGACGTGGTTTGATGAGCAGCAACGTTTGTTGTCGGCTGCAGGAGAGTTCTACGTTAAGCAGTCGTTGATTTGACATTGGCAGGGTCCTTTTTTTCTTTCTACTTCCAATTCATTTGTAAGACGTAAATCATTGGAACATTTTTTCATTTTGTTATGTATCACTCCTACCTGTAGCTGCTATTGTCACCATCGTAATAGTGATCACATAGATTGGGCATTTGTTGACTTAGCCTTTAGATCCTAACAATCGTCAACAGTTTGTCGCTTCTTCCTTCATTCTACACCCGTCTCGCTAAATCCTACCCTTGATGCTCGATACCACTCATGAAGTCCAAATCCTGAAGGGTTGAGTCCAACATGGTTAATAACTTCCCGTTTACACTCCACTCACTTAAATATCCTATCTGTAGATGCCATCAAGGAATATGGAATGGTGAATGCGGACGGCCACAGTAGTGTATCCTACGGCGTTCTGTTTGACAAGACTGCCAACACGCGTGAGTAAAATTTTCTCAACAATCCAGCCAATCAGTCTTGGTATACCCTTACGGCATAGTGGAAGCATTGAATGGAACACTCCGGGCAGCAAAGCGGCAGAAGAAGGTATTTAACCTAAACTTGTTTAGTTTGGGCAGAACTTGTGGAGCTTATCCCTGTTTATAGGTCACATTTCATGCGGAGCTCCTAATGATGCCGAAAGACAAGGATGTTCAAGTGATATTACTCGAGGAATAGGACGACGAGGCAGTACGATAAGGATCTTAACTTCTGTCGAGGTCGATGATAGGGTTATCGTCGGAGCGTAATTGAAGGGAGAGGCCGAAAACCGTGGGCTTGGTAAACTCGAGAACAAGTAAAGATGGTGTAAGCCGAATGGTGGAGCAGGAGCCGCCGATGCACTGTGTAGTTCAGATTCATTGGAAAGAACATATGGATGAGTGAAATGTACACACCAGAAAGAGGAAGGGACTGGAGATAAAGCAGAATACGAGGGACTTGACAGTGAGAAGGATGGTGAGGTGGAACACTCGGAAGTGCGTGTTGTGCACGACGACGACGAAGCGGCCGAAACCACGGACAAGTGGGAAAACTGAAACTAAGAAACCAAGAGCGATCGTCTCGAAAGGACTTTCAGGTAAGCGGGTTACAAAATATGGGGTGACACATAGTGAAAACTATATTTCATCCTTTGAGGGTCCAAGACAAGGTTAACAACTAATTGATCGGAGAAACAAAATAAACACTCATTTGGGGCTGAAAAGCAAAAATGTGTAGACAACGAACAACACCGCCTTACGAACACGCTTGCCACGGCACCACTTGAGAAATCTACATCGAATGGGACCCCTATTCTTTCAACAGAAAAGGATGTGGTCCTGGTGATTCATGAATCTCAGTACCGCAGAAAGGATAGAAGTTGCTCAAGTACTTACTGAATAACAGATTCATGTTGTCGGTGTTTCTCTTAGGATTTATTTAGGGACTGTTGATGGATAATACTCGGTACAACTACATGTTCCATGTTTTGAACCTTCTGGCACGGAAAGGAGAATCTGACAAAATGGGATTCTGTCAAGAGGCATATGCAAGTCCATTGCTTCACGGCTTTCTATGTCATAACAAGAGAAATACATCACAACGAAAGTGCATCTAAACCAGTAAATAAATACGAAACACGCAACTCTAATCTTCAGTGTCCTCCCACACTACGTCTGGCCTCCAGACTGTACGTTCGGCTGCTGCGATTTTGCGGCGATCCCTCCATGCTGCCCACACACTGAGGACCATTGCCAGAAAACACGCAGCGATAGTAATGTGCAAAGTGTCAACGTAACACTGACGGCCATCTAGACATTGACGGCTAGGTGCAGGTGCGATATTGGCTTGAGCCGCTCCCGGCTCGTGCGCGTCCAAGTTGCGTCCAAAGGCCACGGAGAATAAATTGCCGGCAATCATGGGAGAAATGGATAGATATCCCCAGTTTTCAGAGAAATGGGCTGGCGATAAAAAGGTATATCAGAATCCTGGACAACCACGACTAAAGTCGCCAGATATGCAAAACAGAATGGATGCAGAACTCACGCAGTCCAAACCAGTCGATACACACGGTTGGGAACAAGCCAAAAACACTCCCATGAGCCAGCCCCAACAATGCACTCACTTTCCATAAATCATTCACGCCATCCACATTAGCAGCAGCGATTTGGGAGAGGATAAAGAAGAATGAAACCAACACTAGACAGTACGAGCGTGGGAGGCCGATATAATTCTTGGTAAAGTCGGATACAAGGCCTTGAAGAAGTCAGTGAAACAGCCAATTCGAGGAAGGGGGAAACACACCTATGAAAATACGCCCCGAGAAGTTCATGATACTGATGGATGATACTTGAGTTGCTTGCCATCGGGAAGCTTCGACCTCGTCGTATGACGGGTTTCCTTTGGCGTAGAGAGCTTGAGACATGGATCCTACATTGTTGATATCTGAACTTGAATGTTAGTTTCGTGTACCCCTGCAGACAATTTGTGAACCCGACGCACACATCAAGCCCGTTCCGCTCACTTCCAGGATAGAAATTCATAGGGTTACTGGGATAAGTGACACTCTCAGGAGAAGAAAAGGAAAACACATACGTATTGAGAGAATCGTAAATAAGAGCCAAAAATCAACAGTGCACCACAACTGCATTCCGAATATATTAGGTAATCCTTCATGCAGCGTCTTTGCTGCTCTGCTGATACTCGGCCTGCTGCTTCGCGAACTACGTGTTGGGCTCAATTCCAAACTGGCAAGGGAGTCTGGACTCTGGTCCGCCGGAGGATTTGATAGGATTTTCGAGGATGTTTCCTCTGATTCATCATCGTTGAGTAATCGGGTCTGACTGTCGTCAATGCTTTGGAAAATGGACGAGGAATTTACTGCCGATGCCTCTCCATGCCTCACATCTACTTTTCCATGCTCTAAGCCGTGTACCAGTTCGGATGGGGGCAATGGAATTGGTCGAACAAAGAAAAAGCCGAGAATCATTGGAAATGCCGTGCCAAGAGAGAGAAGTAGCAAAAACGACGACGTATCAC
>Ga0210383_10006167_pt1 | contig 10481 bp, 7 predicted proteins | sample IncBWC14OmetaG_FD_160072 | JGI IMG/M metagenome (GOLD analysis project Ga0210383, IMG submission 160072) | Forest soil microbial communities from Barre Woods Harvard Forest LTER site, Petersham, Massachusetts, United States - Inc-BW-C-14-O ...
CTCGGCTCAGCAAGGCAATTCGACGGGTGAAAGGCGGGGTTACGACACAAACAACGACACAAAACTACGGCAGGAGTTGGAAGATATGCCGGAAGTTGCTGATTCTTTGGTGGAGCTAGTCGGGCTCGAACCGACGACCTCGTCGTTGCGAACGACGCGCTCTCCCAGCTGAGCTATAGCCCCACGGCGGCGGGAGACACTTTCATGAGTTTATCAGGAGTTCAGGACTTAGCGTGTAGCGTTCGTTTGTTCCGTCCTGGGAGGGTCCCCCCTCCCCTCCCCCCTTAGATTTCGTAACCGTTTCATTCCATGTGGCTTATTGTGGCAAGTTTGTAACCGTTTCATTCCATTGAAGAAGTCTCGTAACCGTTTGATGCGGCTGGACTTGCCGAGCACGAAGCGGGCCCAATCTCGTAACCGTTTCATTTCATTGGAAAAACTTGTAACCGATTCCGCTGCTGCGAGTTGCCGGAGGGGACCGGCTGGGCGTGCTTGTGGGTATGATCGGCTCCTGAACAATGAAAAAGCCCGCCGGGTGGGCGGGCTTCTTTGATCTCCATCTCTATTATATCGGGTTTGGGGAAATGATCGGCCAGCTTTCAGCCATGCTCATGTTTTTCGGGCAGCTTATTTCCTCAGGTGTGCCACGAGGGCGCGGCTGATTTTTACATCCTTCTGCCAGGTTGCGTTGGTGGGGTCGAGCGCGGCCAGGCGCTCGTCTATATTTAAACTTTCTTCGGCAAAGCGCAGAGCCTGACCACGGTCCCCATTCTGATTATTGACTTGAGCCATCTTTGTCAGACTGAATGACAGGTCGCGCTGCCAGCCCGTGTTCGAGGGATCGGAGACGGCGAGACGCCGACGAACCCCCAGACACCGCTCCCAGGATTCCTTCGCCCCGACCGGATCACCCTGCGCCAGAAGCACATCGCCCACCCTGCTGTAAGTCACGCTCAGGTCGCGCTGCCAGACGGTGTTCGAGGGATCCGAGGTGGCCAAGCGACCAATCACCTCCAGAGTCTGCTGGTAGGACTTCAGCGCGCCCTCAAGATCATCCTGTTCCTCCAGCACTACCCCTAGCCGCCCCTGAGTCACGCTCAGGTCGCGCTGCCAGAAGGTGTTCGAGGGATCGGAGACGGCCAGACGCTGCATAATGTCCAGCGACTGCTCGTAGAACTTCTTCGCCTCGGGCAGGTCGCCCTGTAGCAGGAGCACTTGCCCCACGTCTTCGAGGCTCACGCTCAGGTCGCTCTGCCAGTCCGCGTTCGACGGACCGGAGGCGGCCAGACGCTGCATAATGTCCACCGACTGCTGGTAGAATCTCTTCGCCCCGGGCAGATCGCCCTGCGCTTGAAGCACCTTGCCCATCTTGCTGTGAATCACGCTCAGGTCGCACTGCCAGAAGGTGTTCGAGTGATCGGAGGCGGCCAGACGCTGAACCTCCAGGGACCGCTCGTAGGACTCCTTTGCACCCGCCAGATCGCCCTGCGCCAAAAGCACATCGCCCCTTTGACCGAGCCACGACGACCGCTCTCGAAGCCAGTGTGGCTCCTCCAGTTTGTTTGGTGGAAAGAGGTCCAGCCAGCCGGCTACGGCGTCGAGCGCCAGCCTTACCTGGCCGAGCCGGCCCAGTCATTGAGGCGGCCGGTAAAGTCATAGAGAGCAGCGTTCGCGAGCGGATCCCAGAGGACTTGGTCATCATCCGTGCGCAACAAGGCGGCGAGATGTTCGAGGAGCGGGATGGCCGATGCCGGCTCAGCGGCGGAGGCGCCGGTTGCCAGTGCCTGCTTGAGCTGCTCATGAAGCCACTTTCCGAGACGTGCGCGGAGCTCAGGATCCGATCCCGTCTCCTTCCGGGCAAAGCGATATCCGAGGACATGAGTGAACTGGCGCCGATCGTCCTCGGTGAGCCTCAGCAGGCCGCGCTGGACGAGAGCCTTGAGAGCCTGCCGCGTGGCCTTCTCGTCGTGAATGCCTGAATCGTGATGGCTGCCGGAATCGTGCAAGGCGGGCGTCAATCGCTTGGACCGGAAAGGGCGCGTGCGCCAGAAGGCCTGCGGCTTCCAACGCCTGGGTCTCGGCTTCATCGAGACCACGCACGCTGCGCTCAAAGAGCCATTGGAGCGTGTGTTCGGCTTTTTTCGGATCACTGAGGCTGGGGAGTTTTGCCGCGGACCAATCGCGGACGAGGTATTCCGGAGATTCATCGCCCTGCGCCAGCAGATTTCCGGCCCAGGTAAGAGCAAGGGGATGGCCCGCGAGCAGGTCAAGAGTCTGCTGCCGCACCTGCGCCTTCACGCGGCCTTGGGTGAGCGAGTCGAAACGCTTGGCGGCGTCTTCCGCAGGGAGAGCGTCTTCGAGTATCAGCGATTCTGACGCGAGGGCCTGTGTTCTGAGGCGCGTGAGGAGCAGCCAGCGGTTTTCGAGTGACAGGACGTTGAGAAGTTCTGAGATATCGGGTCGGCCGTTCTTACCGTCGGCCTCTTCCGCGCCCTCGATGACTATAAGGAAATTGCGGGCATAACAGGCTGCGGCCGCACGCTCAGGTGCCGGGGAGCGCTCCATGAAGCCGGGGCCAGCAAGCTTGTTCGCCAGCGTCTCCAATGCGGTTTCGATTGCGCCATGCATCGCATAGAGGTCGAGGTAGACGACGCCGTCGGGATATGGGCTAGCGGCGAGTGACTTTGGCGGCTCGCCGACGACCGCTCCGAGCGCCTCGGCAGCCAGGGCGGTCTTGCCCATCCCGGCATCTCCGACGACGGCGGTGTTTTCACGAGCAGCCAAGCGGAGGGTAAGGGTTTCCAGATCGGTCTGACGTCCGAAGAATTTCTTGGCTCCCGAGGGAAGTTCGTGGGGGATGGGCGCACTGGGCGCGAGAGTAGGATGGACGGCCGCCGGCTGCGTGCTGATCACGGCTCTTTCGTCGAGGTGACGACGGAGTCCGGCAACGGCCTGGACGGCTTTCGGCGTGAATTCTTCAAGAGAATCGAAGGTGGCATAAACACGATGCACCTGCGAATCCGGCCTCATCCTTTTTGCCCCTTCGCGAAAGGCGTTCAGCTTCTCAATTCTGGCTGCGCTGGTTTCAACGTCGCCCTTCCGGACCGGATGGTTGTCTCCCATGATGAAAAGCAAGATGGGGCGCTCGAGGCGCTCCGCTTCGTTGAACTCGAGTTCTGTGATGGAGAGTTCTTGAGGGTTTCGATCCGGGCAGACGGGCATCTGACCATATTTGTGACTGATGAGTCCGACGTAAGCCGCAGCGTCCCGTACCATTTGAAGAGACGAGTCGATTACATCGACATCCGCCTTTGCTGAGTCGTTTTCCATTGCAACATGGTGAAGCCCCTGGCCATTGACAGCATTGATCAGAGCCGCCCTATGACGTTCCAGGTCCGTAAAGGTGCTGGAGATCATTACGCCCTGATATTGGCGCGGCGAATTGCTGTCGCTCGGCATCGCGCTCCAAATATAGAAAGCCCTGAGCGGATTTACAAAACAAATGTTTGAGGCAATGCGTTTTAACTCTCCATCGTGTTCGCCATTGCCCTCTCTTCTCTGAAAGCGGTGCTGTCGACGCCGACACTCCATCACGTTGGGACTAAGCGCGATCCGACAACCGATGACCGAGATCGACCTACATCGCTCGCAGCTGGGAACAGACATAGGAAAATGAAGAACTCAATCCCATCTTGAGATAGGTGGCCCGCAAGCAGGCGCCCGAGACTGGGCGGTATAGGCGCTATCGACCTGATCCAAATCAACTTGAGACGCGCGTGATCGCGGAGCGCAACTTTTCAACTGCCGCAGGCATCACCTGGATTGACACGTTCCCATACCCGAGTACGAAGCCCTTGCGAACGTTCCTGGTCACGTAGCTCTTGGACAGCGGCCAGAGCCATAGGCCCTGCTCTGCCGCTTGCCCGGCGATCGCTACGTCATCGCGGTCGGCCCGAAAGGCCGCAGTGAGGTGCATGCCGGCTTCGGCGCCGTGGATCTCAAAGGTGTTGCCGAAGCTGTTTTTGAGCTGCTCGACGAGTCCCTTGCGCCGGGCGCTGTAGAGCAGGCGCATGCGGCGGATGTGTCGGGCAAAGTAGCCTTCCCGCATGAAGTCAGCTATGACCTCCTGATAGAGGTACGGCGGAAAGATGTCCATCGTATAGCGCACCGCGATGAAACGCTCCACCAGGTCCGGAGGAATGACCATGTATCCCATGCGCAGGGACGCAAAGAGAACCTTGCTGAAGGTTCCGATGTAGATCACGCGCGAGTTACTGTCCAGGCCTTGCAGTGAAGATATGGGCGTACTTTCGAAGCGGTATTCGCTGTCGTAGTCGTCCTCGATGATCCACGCGCCGTGTAGCTGCGCCCAATTCAGCAGTTGCAGGCGGCGGGCGGCGCTCATCGTGCTGCCCAGGGGATATTGGTGGGACGGGGTCACACAAGCAACTCGGGCGTCAGCGCATTGTTTTATGCCGGCCGCGACATTCAGGCCCTCGTTATCCACGGGTACCGGGATTACGCGGCATCCTGCGGCGGCAAGAACGTTTCGCGCCAGGCGGTAGCCCGGTTCCTCCATCCATACGGAGTCGCCGGGATCAAGCAGCACGCTGACAGCAATGTGAAGAGCCTGCTGCGAACCGGAAACGATCATGATCTGTTCGGGCTCGGCTCGCACAGCGCGCGCGGTGCGCAGATAATCGCAGATCGCTTCGCGAAAGCGCCTGCTTCCCAAAGGGTCAATGCAGTGAATGGCGCGGGCGTTGGGGTTCTTCGAGTGATGGGTGACCAGCCGCGACCAGATGGCGAAGGGGAACTCATCGAATGCCGGTTGATGCACACCGAATGCCCCCAGGCTGTCATGCCAGGGTGACGCGGGTTCTATGGGCGACAGCAGAGCCCGGCGCGCAACAGGCCGCGGACCGGTGGCCTTTGGGGATCTGACCGTGACCGGCCCCCTGCGCTGGGTGAGGTATTCAGGAAGCGCGCTGCTGACGAATGTTCCCGCACCTTTGCGCGTTTGGAAGTAGCCTTCCGCCTCAAGTTGCGCGTAGGCGTTGAGGATGGGGATGCGTGAAACGTTCAGTTCGGCGCTCATGGCGCGTGAAGATGGCACCCGCTGGCCCGCGCGAAGATCCCCGCGGGCGATTGCATCCCGGAGCGCCCGGCAGATCTGCGAGTGAAGCGGCTGCGCGCTGCCGCGGTCCAACGTGATCACAGGAGTAAAGGCGCTGGAACGCTTGGCCATTTCCCCATCATAGTGGTTTGAATGGGCGAGGCGTTTAGTCCCCCTTATAGACCACATTCGAGTAGACCGCATTCGGGTTCTCATCAGCGGGCGATCCGCCTAGCATGCGGTGATAGGACCACTTCCGTTTGAATGCGTATAACCTGGCACGACCGGCGGCGCTACTCGGCGGGTCGAGGACGAGCGAGCTGAGTACGCAAATCGGTGGCAAGCCTAACGCTTAACTCTTCCGCTTGCTCCTTTGTGAGGTCGCCCTGGGCGAGGTCGGATGAGCCGCCGCCGCGTAGTCCGTAGGCGGCGAGAGCTTCGCGAAGGACCTCGCCGCAATGGAGCTTCATATCCTGACTGCGTGCGAGAAAGATTCTTGCGGGGTCGGTTTCGGCGGAAATGAAGAGCGCGATCGTTCTCGGAACGGTCGCTGTCAGCCTGGAGGCCAATATGCGGACGTATTCGCGGTCGTGGTGGGTAAAGACGCGGCGCACGAGACGGAGATTGTCCTGGATCATTTCTTCGACGGCGAGGCGGATGGCGTGGTAAGTCGCCAGGTCTTCGCGCAGTTTCTGACATGCTTTGGCTGAGGACTTTCCCTCAGCCCGGAGCCGTTCGATAGCTGCCGGGATGTCGGCGGGGCTAATCGAGAGTGTGGCGGCGGCGCCGTGGAGCAGCACGAAGTCACGCCGGGCCAACGCGACCGAGCGCAGGCCACAGACGAATTCGACACGGGTACCGCGGCTTATTCGCTCGACCGAGCGAATGAGGAGGCCGCCAATCTGGCCGGTGGAGCGGACGTGGGTTCCTCCACAGGCGTTCAGGTCGTAATCCGCAATTTCAATGAGGCGAATGCTTCCGTCACGTTCGGGGAGTTTGCGCAGGCGTCCTTCGGCAAGCAGCGCTTCGGCCGCGCGGCGGTCGACCGTGCGAACGGTGACAGCACGGTCCTCGGCGATGATCTCATTGGCGATCCGCTCGACACGTTCAAGGCTATGGTGAGCGATGAGACTGGTGGCGAGGTCAATCGTAGAGGCCGTTTCGCCGAGGTGGAACGAAACCGTTTGCGCGTCGAGTTCGCGGGCGAAGACTGCAGAGAGTAGATGCTGGCCGGAGTGCTGCTGGATGTGGTCGAGGCGGCGGGGCCAATCGATCGCTCCCTGAACGGCGGTGCCGGCGAGCAGAGGCTTGCGGGTAAAGTGCCAGACTTCTCCCTGGTCGTCCTCCTCCACGCTTTCGATAGGTACTTCGAGGGTGGCTCCGTTGCGCGAGGTGGCGGTGAGGAGGCCGGTGTCGTGCGGCTGGCCGCCACTGGCGGGGTAAAACGCGCTTCGATCGAGCGCTATCTGCCAGATAGAGACGCCGTCGGCCCGAGAGGCTTCGCGAATATCCACGACCTGCGCGGAAAAGCTCTTGAGGAAGGCGTCGTCGTAATAAAGGCGGTCAGTCATATCGATCTTAAAGAGGCAGTGCTTGCAGAAAGGTTGTTCCAGGCTTTAACTGTAATGCGAAACCCTATTTTCGCGCTCCAACCGGGAAGAAATTCTTCCATCCAGGGTAACTTTTCCCCGGCGGGCGCGTTTAGGTCTATAAGGATTGTAGGTCCCCTATGCCCCGCTCGCACCGACTTCCAAGTTTCGCTTTTCTCGCACTCCTGGCCGTGACCCCGCTCCTTGTGCAGGCCCAACAGTCTCATTCGGCCCAGCCGACCTATGCCAACCCGCAATCCTATCCGGATGACAGCTGGATTCCGACGGGCATGGACGCATTGGGACACCGGGCCAGTTTTCATACCGACTTTACCTTCGACAAGTCGATGCTGGAGATGGCGAACAACTTTGTCGGAGACGACGACTCACGCCAGATCGTGGCGAACCTGCGGGGAATCTCGGTGCATAGCTACAAATTCTCTGCTCCGGGACTGTACGAGCCGCGTGCGCTGGATGCGGTGCGGGCACAGTATAACGATCGTGGGTGGAAGCACATGGTCACGTCAAAGTCCTATGTGGCGACGCCGAGCCAGTCTCGGACCGATGTTTGGATTCGGTTTCAGCATGGCAACGTCGAAGGCATGGTGCTGCTGGTCGCCAATCAGACCAATCTGAACCTGGTGGCGATCAACGGCACTCTCAGCCCGCTCGATCTGCTGCATCTGCGCGGGAAGTTCGGCATCCCAAAATTTTCGGGCGACGACTTGGTCGAGCAGAAGAATTAGTAGGGCCCGAAGTACTGCTGGGGGAATTGCGCTATCTCTGTCGCGTCGAGCTGAAAGCAATGACGTCCCACGGGATGGATCCATGCATCAGGGATGGAAGCTTGCCTCCGGCGGTCGCTTCTCCGCGTAAAGTTCGCGCAGAGCTCATACTGGCTTCCCTGCTTGACGTGGTATTCATAAGGCGCATTGGTGACGGGATCCCCGATTGCGCCATTGGGAAGCTGATCAATTCCCGGCGGCAGTTGCGATGGATGCGAAGACCAGTAGTTGTGGACCTCTGTGCTGAGTTGGTAGAGCTGCTGGACGCGCTGGGCGTCCGCCCGCAATTCACGCTGCGAACTGGGGGCCCCCAAATTAAAAAAGCCAAGTATGACGCTCAGCACCACAACAGCGGCGCTTAATCCGGCCATAAGCCTGTCGCGATTCGGCCAGGCGGCGCCGGCATCGGTCTTGCGTAGGCCGCCAAAGTAGTAGAAAAACACGCCGCCGGAAAGCACCAGCACCACAAAAGCCTTGGCGAGAAAGCGCGAAGTCAGCTCGCCGCGCAGCAGATAGGCGAGCGCCGTGATCAGGTCACCCATGAAAACACATGCAGCGATGACCAGGGCCATGTACGTGAGCCATTTTCGGATCGAGGAATCCAGCTTTTCCGGGTGCGCCGCAGCCTCTCTAAGAACGATCCGCGAGATAAGCAGATAGAGCGGAAAGGCAACGATGACGGCTGCCAAAGACGAGGTGATGATGTACGTATCGAGGGTCTGCTGGATGAACAACGGGTCAGCCAGCCCGCGATCGATCAGGGCAAAGGCGAGACTCCCAAGGCCGATTGTCCATGTAGCAAGGGTGGAAAAGATGAGCAGGTAGAAGAAGGCGTCCTTGGCGGAGGCTCCCGCGCTGGACCGGCGCGGGATCTCGACTCCTGTCAGACGCTGATAATGGTCGGCGAGCGCGTCGTAGACTTCCTTTTCGGGCCAGCCGCGGGCGGTGAGCACTCCCACAAGCGATTCGTGCGGGATGCCGGCAGCCAGCGCTTTCTCGATAAACTCGGCGATTCTGGCGTCTGCGGGCACAACCAAAGTTTTACACGATGCGCGGGAAAGACGGTGCGAAAAGGTTGGATCAACTCATTTGAGCTGACTCAAAGCATCGAGCTCGCGGGCGACGATCGTGCGTGGCAGAGGAGCATAGCCCAGCGACTCGCACTGTTTCTGGCCTGTGGTGAGCATCCAGTGGAGAAACGCAGCGATAGCGGCCTGCTTTTGAGAAGAGCTTTGCTGCGCGGACACGAGAAGCCAGGTGAAGGTGCTGATGGGATAGGCGTATTTTCCCGGCGCATTGAGGATCGAAAAACGAAAATCGCCGTCCTGCGACGCGCCGGTATCCACTGCGGCAGCAGTGATACTGGCGAGATCCGCCTTGATATATTGCCCAGCGGGATTGCGGACGGCCGCGAAGTTCAGCTGATGGTAAATGGCGTAAATAAGCTCGACGTAACCGATGGCATATGGAGTATTGCTTACAAGCTGGGCAACGCCGTCATTGGCGGCTGCGCCCGTTCCAACCGGCCAGTTGGCTCGCGGACCCGATCCGTACTTTGATTTCCATTCCGGACTCGCGAGAGAAAGATAGCTTGTCCAGACATAGGTCGTGCCGCTTCCGTCGGAACGATGCGCGACGACGATTTCCGCATCGGGTAGGCGGACGCCGTGGTTCGACTGGCGAATGAGAGGATCGTTCCAGCGGCGGATGGCTCCCGAATAGATGCCCGCAAGCACTTGTGGAGTCAGGTTCAATGGGCGATCAAGCGCGGGAAGGTTGTAGATGGGGACGACTCCGCCAAGTACGGTAGGAAAATGTAGAATCCGGCCGGTGGATGACGGCGAATCCTTCGTGAGTGGCATGTCCGATGCTGCGAAATCTACTTTGCCTGCCTGGAGCTGCTCAATGCCCGCCTCCGAACCGGTGGCGTCATACGTTATGGTCACGCCCGGCTGGTCCTGCGCGAAAATCTCAAACCACTTGAGATAGAGCGGCGCGGGAAGGGTTGCGCCGGCGGCATGCAAGACAGCATGTACACCCGATACGGCAGCAGAACGAGCGGCAGGGTAGGAGATACCGCCCCGGATTGCGGCAAGCAAGCGGGAAACGAGCTGATCCGCAAGATCGTCGGTGAAACTTTCCGTGCGCAGGCGGTTCGGCGTCACCAGGTAGGACCACAGTGTCTGGTTATCTTTTCCAGTGAGTTCGGCGGAGAGATAGCCCTCATAGTTGGTGGCGCGGGTGCCGCTGGAGCGTGTACTTGCCGAGACAGTCCCTGTGGGCCAGACGTGGGTCGTCAGGCGCAGGATAGCGTCGGCCGACGCCGCATTCTTAACAACTTGAAGATGACTCTTGTTGAGCTGTTCGTCGATTCTGGCCAGTATTGGCTCGATGCGGCTGCTGTCGGCGGAGAACTCGACCCGGATACCGTGAATGCCGCTGAGGCTCTGGCCAGCTGCGTGATGGGCAAAGAATAGCGGAAGCAAACCAAGCACGATCCATGCGCATGGCATAAGGCCCCGCATATTACGACGAAACAATTGAAGGAGATTACAGGCGGCAGAGAGGAGCGAACTCATGGCATTCATTAGACTGCAACAGGATTAACGCGATTTGTATGAAAATAATTCTACGGCTGTCGCGAACGAAAGCAACCGCCCCCGGATTACGGATTTGGAGTACCGATGCCAGCACAGCCACCACGCCTAAAAGATGTTCCGCGCAACTTGAAGGGTTACTTTCTCTGCCTGCTGAAGAAGGGCGAGAAATGGAATGAGACCGAAGGCTCGACGGAGTTGATGCCGCAGCATCTGGCTTTTCTGCGACGGCAGATGGAGTCAAGAAGGTTTCTGGTCGCCGGTCCAGTGTTGGGGGAAGGCGACGATCTGGTTGGCATCAGCGTAATTGAGGCAGCAAGCGCGCAAGAGGCTCTGGAAGTGGCGAATGAGGATCCGGGAGTCAAGGCGGGTCGGTTGCGAGTGGGGGTTGGCC